>OLOT01000459.1_pt1 | contig 30157 bp, 31 predicted proteins | sample 1671991 | NCBI WGS metagenome assembly OLOT01 (sample SAMEA3136634, study PRJEB25190) | human gut metagenome | biome: human gut; feature: human-associated habitat; material: faeces | place: Austria | collected 2013
ACTAATAAAAACAAAAATATTAGTAATAAAATAATAATTATTAATTAAAACTACATTTATCATAGCATATTTTTTTACGGAAAAACAAGGAAAAACGAGTTTTTTTTAATTGAAAGAAATTGAAGAAAGCATCTTGAAAAAAAACGAAAAACCATGTACTATTAATAAAGTTGAAAAATATTAATAAATTCAATGAATATTGCTGAAATCTGACAGTTTTTCGAGTTTGACAAGACATTTTATCCATGTTTAAATAAAGCCATAAACAAAACAACGAACAAAACAACAAACAATGTTTTAGGAGGAAGTAAGTTATGAGATTTTTCGTGGACACAGCAGATGTAGATCAGATTCGTAAAGCAAATGATATGGGAGTTATCTGTGGAGTTACAACAAACCCTTCACTGATCGCTAAATCAGGAAGACAGTTTGAAGATGTGATCAAAGAGATCACTTCTATTGTAGATGGAGCTATCAGTGGTGAAGTAAAAGCTACAACAACTGATGCAGAAGGAATGATCAAAGAAGGAAGAGAAATCGCTAAGATTCATCCAAACATGGTAGTTAAGATTCCTACAACGATCGAAGGATTAAAAGCTACAAAGGTATTATCTTCTGAAGGAATCAAAACAAATCTGACATTGATCTTCAATCCAAACCAGGCTTTATTAGCAGCAAGAGCTGGAGCAACATATGTATCTCCATTCTTAGGAAGACTGGATGACATTTCTCAGAACGGATTAGATTTAATTGCAGACATCAGAGAGATCTTTGATGCAGCAGGAGATATCGATACACAGATCATTTGTGCAAGTGTACGTAACCCAATCCACGTAACAGAATGTGCTAAGATGGGAGCAGACATTGCTACAGTACCTTACAACGTATTTGAACAGATGATGAAACACCCATTAACAGATCAGGGAATTGCTAAATTCCAGGCAGACTACAAAGCAGTATTCGGAGAATAAGAAAGGGTGGTAGATACAATGACAACCGCAGAATTAAAGAAAACAGCAAATGAGGTTCGCAAAGGTATCATTAAGTCAACACATGCTGCCAAATCCGGACATCCGGGTGGATCTTTATCAGCAGCTGATGTATTTACATATTTATATTTTGTTGAGTTAAACGTTGATCCTAAGAATCCAAAAGATGAAAACAGAGATCGTTTCGTATTATCTAAAGGACATGTAGCTCCTGGATATTACTCAACATTAGCAGAAAGAGGATTTTTCCCAAAAGAAGATCTGTTAACATTAAGACATGTAGGATCTTACTTACAGGGACATCCTGATATGAAGAAGATTCCAGGCGTAGATATGTCTAGTGGATCATTAGGACAGGGAATCTCTGCCGCAGTTGGTATGGCACTTGCTGCAAAACTTCAGAATAAAGACTATCGTACATATACACTTCTTGGTGATGGTGAGATCCAGGAAGGACAGGTATGGGAAGCTGCAATGTTTGCAGGATCCAGAAAACTTGACAATTTAGTAGTTATCGTTGATAACAACGGATTACAGATTGATGGACCAATTGATGAAGTAAACTCTCCATATCCAATCGGAGCTAAATTCGAAGCATTTAACTTTAATGTGGTTGAAATTGATGGTCACGACTTTGATCAGATCGCTGATGCGTTCAAACAGGCAAAAGAATGCAAAGGAAAACCAACAGCGATCATTATGAAGACGATCAAAGGTAAAGGTGTATCCTTTATGGAGAATCAGGTTTCATGGCATGGTTCTGCACCAAATGATGAACAATGTAAACAGGCACTGGAAGAATTAGAAAAGGTGGGCGAGTAAGATGGCAGAAGTAAAGAAGATTGCGACAAGAGAAAGCTATGGTAATGCTTTAGTTGAATTAGGACAGGAAAACCCTAATGTTGTAGTTTTAGATGCTGACTTAGCCGCTGCAACAAAAACAGGAATGTTTAAGAAAGCTTTTCCAGAAAGACATATTGATTGTGGTATCGCAGAATGTAATATGATCGGTATCGCTGCTGGACTTGCAGCAGCAGGAATGACTCCATTTGCAAGTAGTTTTGCGATGTTTGCAGCAGGACGTGCATTCGAGCAGGTAAGAAATTCTGTTGGATATCCACATTTAAATGTTAAGATCGGAGCTACTCATGGTGGTATTTCCGTAGGTGAAGATGGAGCTACACATCAGTGTTGTGAAGATATTGCATTAATGCGTACAATCCCTGGAATGACAGTGATCGTTCCATCTGATGATATTGAAGCAAAAGCAGCAGTAAAAGCTGCAGCAGCGATGGAAGGACCTGTTTATATGAGATTCGGACGTCTGGCTGTACCAGTGATCAACGATGAAGATTACAAATTCGAGATCGGAAAAGGTAAAGTCTTAAGAGAAGGAACAGACGTAGCGATCATTGCTAATGGATTATGTGTTGCTGAATCCTTAGATGCAGCTGAGAAATTAGCAGCAGAAGGAATCAATGCTCAGGTGATCAATATGGCAACTGTAAAACCATTAGATACAGAACTTGTATTAGAAGCAGCGAAAGCAACTGGTAAAGTTGTTACAGTAGAAGAACATTCTGTGATCGGTGGATTAGGAAGTGCTGTATGTGATGTATTATCTGAACAGCTTCCAACACCAGTATTAAAGATCGGTGTGAATGACGTATTCGGACATTCAGGACCAGCAGTAGAACTGATCAAAGAATTCGGATTAGATGGTGACAGTATCGCTGCCAAGGTAAAAGAATTTGTAAAATAGATTTTCTTTTAAGCATAATAAACCAAGAATAAAAAGCAGTACACTTGTTTTTGTAGCAGGTGTACTGCTTTTGTGTTATGATGAAAATGATTTTAGGATCAAAACAATTTACAAAAAGGAGAGGTGAATAAATATGTGGACAAGAAGTGAATTGAAGGAACGAGGGAAGGCAGCACTGCATCGCAATTATTGGATCGTTGTGCTTGCAACACTTGTAGTGACAGCATTAACGGGAGGAACTGGTAATGCAGCAGGGAATGGTTCCCTGCAGGAAGGAAGTAATATAGCAGCAGGAAATGGTGATGCGGCATCAAATTTGATACAAACATTATTTTCGTTTTTTGGAGTTGCAGGTGATATGATCTATAAAAATCTGATAGGTCCGATGTATAATGGAATGTATGTGTCATTTATTCTGATCTTGATCATAACAGCCTTTAGTGTAGGTTTGTTGTTTAAGATTTTTGTAGGAAACCTGTTTGAAGTTGGAGGCTGTCGTTTTTATGAGGAGAACAGCGAACATAAGACAAGAATCGCATTGATCGTTGATGGATTCCTCAATGGTGCATACTTAAAAAATGTTGCTACGATCTTTTGCAGGGATCTTTATACAGTGCTGTGGACGTTGTGTTTAATTATACCAGGAATCGTGAAAAGTTATGAATATAAAATGATCCCTTACATTCTTGCGGAAAACCCTCGGATATCAAGGAAGAGAGCGTTTGAGATCAGTAAAAATATGATGGATGGAGAAAAATGGAATGCATTCGTACTTGATCTGTCATTTATCGGATGGAATCTGTTATCAACGATCACATTTGGGATTGTAGGAGTTTTATATGTGAATCCGTATGTTAATACAACATGGGCAGAATTTTATAAAGTCATGAGGGAAAACGCATTGGAAACAGGAAATGCAACAAGAGAAGAACTGATCGGGCTTAGAAAAGAAGCAGATATTTAAGAAAAACTTCATTGATTCTATATTTGATAGACGATCGTAATCATGGTATAATGTCAGGTGGTAAAAACAAACACAATACGATGCAAGGAGTATTAAGATGGGAAAATATTTTGGAACAGATGGGTTCCGTGGAGAAGCAAATATAAATTTAACTGTAGAACATGCATATAAAGTTGGACGTTATATTGGATGGTATTTTAACCAGAAGTCAAGCAGCAGAGCAAAGATTGTCATCGGTAAGGATACAAGAAGAAGCAGCTATATGTTTGAGAATGCTTTAGTAGCAGGATTGACAGCATCTGGAGCAGATGCATATATGCTTTATGTAACAACGACACCAAGTGTGGCTTATGTCGTAAGAACAGAACAGTTTGACTGCGGGATCATGATCTCAGCAAGCCACAATCCATACTATGATAATGGAATCAAATTGATCAATGCCAAAGGGCATAAGATGGAAGCAGAAGTTGAAAATGAGATCGAAGCATATATTGATGGGGAGATCCATGAAATCCCATTTGCAACAAAGAAAGAGATCGGACGAGCAAAAGACTATGCAGCCGGAAGAAATCATTATATCGGATATCTGATCTCTACAGCAACAAGATCATTTAAAGGTGTCAAAGTCGGATTAGACTGCTCTAACGGAAGCTCATTTGCGATCGCAGAGAATGTATTTAAAGCACTTGGTGCAGAGACACATGTGATCAATAATGAACCAGATGGAACAAATATCAATACAAACTGTGGATCTACACATATCGAGATCTTACAGGGATATGTAAAAGAAAACCACTTAGATGTTGGATTTGCATATGATGGAGATGCAGACCGTTGTATCGCAGTCGATGAGAATGGACAGGTTGTCGATGGAGATCTGATCCTTTATGTATGTGGACAGTATCTGAAGAAACACGGAGACTTGAACAATAATACAGTTGTTACAACTGTAATGTCCAATCTTGGATTATATAAAGCGTTTGATGCAGCAGGAATTGCTTATGAGAAGACTGCTGTTGGAGATAAATATGTTAATGAGAATATGGTGAAGAATGGTCACGCATTAGGTGGAGAACAGTCTGGACATATCATTTTCAGCAAGTTTGCAACAACAGGAGATGGTATTTTAACATCCTTAAAGATCATGGAAGCAATGATCGAGCAGAAACAAAGCCTTGCACAGTTAGCAGAACCCGTTGAGATCTTCCCACAGATCCTTGAAAATGTCCGTGTATATGACAAAGCAGTTGCACAGGCAGATGAAGACGTACAGAAAGCAGTTAAGGAAGTAGAAGCAGAACTTGGAGATGAAGGAAGAATTCTTGTACGTGAGAGTGGAACAGAACCATTAGTACGTGTTATGGTTGAGGCAAGAAGCCATGAGATCTGCCGAGAGAAAGTAGATAAAGTGGTCAAAGTTTTAAGAGAGAAAGGTCACGTAATCAAATAATCTATGGAAAAATTATATGCGGATATAATTATTAATATTTCACATGAGGCACTGGATAAGGTGTTTGCCTATAAGGTGCCTTTTTCCATGATCAAGGATATTCGGGTGGGACAGCAAGTCGTTGTCCCATTTGGACGTTCTAATAAGGAACAGACGGGATATGTAGTCAACCTTTCACGGACAGTTGACTATGATGAGAGTAAAGTCAAAGAAATCTTAAGGATTGAGACGGATCATGTTGGTGTGGAGTCAAATATGATCGAGTTAGCTGCGTGGATCAGAGAGAATTATGGATCAACAATGATCCAGTCATTAAAAACCGTACTTCCAGTGCAGGAAAAAGTTGCACGAAAAGCGAGAAAATACATTGAGCTATGCATTGAGAAAGTGCATGGACCAGCGATGCTTGATGAATATTTCAGTAAGCATTATGTGGCGAAAGCAAGACTTCTTGCAGCTTTATTAGACCATGGGAAGATCTCATGGGAAATGGCATCGAAAGATCTAAAGATTTCAAAAAGTACAGTAGACAGCATGGAAAGAGAAGGAATTCTTCATGTTGTGACAGAATATTATTACCGGAATCCTGGAGAGTTCAGTATAGCAAAAGCAGGAGTGCATGTGTTAAATGAACAGCAACAGGAACTGATCGATGAATTTCGGGAAGATTTTTTAAGAGAAGACCACAAAACCTATCTTTTACATGGAATCACAGGAAGTGGGAAGACAGAAGTTTATCTCGCAGCGATCGAAGAAGTGATCAAACAAGGAAAACAGGCAATCGTCCTGATCCCAGAGATCGCACTGACTTATCAGACGGTTACAAGGTTTACCAAACGATTTGGAGAGCGTGTATCAATTCTGAATTCACGATTATCCAAAGGTGAGAGATACGATCAGTGGCTTCGTGCACAGAGGGGGGACGTGGATGTGATCATTGGACCACGCTCTGCATTGTTTGTTCCATTTCCGAATCTTGGGCTGATTGTGATCGATGAGGAACATGAAGGCAGTTACAAGAGTGAACAAACTCCCAAATACCATGCAAGAGAAGTTGCGATCAAGAAAGCACAGATGGAAGGTGCATCGGTGATCTTAGGTTCGGCGACACCATCAGTTGAGAGTTATAAACATGCACTGGATGGAACTTATCGGCTGTGGGAGTTGACAAAACGAGCCAAAGAAGCAGTGTTACCGCAAGTCTATATTGAAGATCTAAGAGAAGAATTAAAAGCGGGAAACCGCAGCATGTTCAGCCGAAGACTGAAAGAACTGATAAAGGATCGTTTGAATAAAGGCGAACAGATCATGTTGTTCTTAAACCGGCGTGGTTATGCGGGATTCGTTTCATGCAGAAGCTGTGGTCATGTCATGGAATGTCCTCATTGTGATATTTCTATGACATATCACAGAGATGGAAGACTGCGCTGCCATTATTGCGGATATGAACAGCCGATGCTGAAGGTTTGTCCAGAGTGTGGAAGCCCGTATATTGGAACATTCGGTCTTGGGACCCAGAAAGTGGAAGCTGCATTATACAAAGAATTTCCACAAGCAAAAGTGCTTCGTATGGATATGGATACAACGAAGAGAAAGAATAGTCATGAACAGATCTTATCGGCATTTTCTGATGGAGAAGCAGATATTTTAGTGGGAACACAGATGATCGTCAAAGGACATGATTTTGCGAATGTAACATTGGTAGGAGTTTTGGCAGCAGATCTTTCCCTGCATGCCAATGATTACCGGGCAGGAGAAAGAACATTCCAGTTATTGACACAGGCTGCGGGAAGAGCAGGAAGAGGCGACAAACCAGGAGAAGTAGTGATCCAGACATATTCCCCAGAACATTACAGTATCCAGACTGCAGCCAAACAGGATTATCACGCATTTTACAAAGAAGAGATCAGCTACCGAAGCTTGATGAGATATCCACCAGAATGGCAGATGTTGGTCGTATTTGCATCAGGAGAAGATAAAGCATGGCTTGATAAAGTAATGGATGCGATGGCAAATGTGGTAAAACATATGGATCTGATGGTGATCGGGCCGAGCGAGGCAGGATTTGGCAAGATCAATGATCAATACCGCAAAGTGATATATATTAAGAATAAAGATTACGAGACACTGGTGAAAGCAAAGAACCGTCTGGAACAGTGGATCGATTTAAATAAGATCAGGAAAAATTTACTGGTCAATTTTGATTTTAACCCAATGAACAGTTATTAAAAGAAAGGGAGAACAATTATGGCAATTCGACAGATTCGAGTATTAGGAGACGATGTTTTAAGAAAAAAATGTAAAGAAGTAAAAGAAATGACACCAAGAATGCATACATTAGTAGAAGATATGTATGATACAATGTATGAAGCAATGGGTGTTGGTCTTGCAGCACCTCAGGTGGGAATCTTAAAAAGAATCGTAGTCATTGATACTGGAGAAGAGGGAGAATGTGTAACTCTTGTCAATCCAGTGATCACACTGAAAGAAGGAGAGCAGGTAGGAGAAGAAGGATGTTTAAGCCTTCCAGGAAAAGTAGCAGTTGTGAAACGTCCAGATCATGTGATCTGTGAAGCATTTGATGAAGATATGAATCCGATCACAGTAGAAGGATTTGGATTATTTGCAAGAGCGCTCTGTCATGAAACAGACCATTTGGATGGAATTTTATATCCAGATGTAGCAGAAGAACCAGCAAGAGACGTCACGATGGAAGAGGTAGAATAAGATGAAAGCAGTATTTATGGGAACACCGGAGTTCGCAGTACCAACACTACAGGCACTGATCGATCACCATGAAGTGCTTGCTGTTGTGACACAGCCGGATAAACAAAGAGGTAGAGGAAAGAAGATGCAGTTTCCTCCAGTCAAAGAAAAAGCAGTGGAATATGATATCCCAGTATATCAGCCACAGAGAGCCAGAGATGAGGAATTCATTGAAGAGTTAAAAAACCTCAACCCAGATGTGATCGTTGTTGTTGCTTATGGACAGATCTTACCAGAAAGTATCTTAAATATTCCAAAGTATGGATGTATCAATGTTCATGGATCACTCCTTCCAAAATACAGAGGAGCAGCACCGATCCAGTGGGCAGTCCTTGATGGAGAAGAAAAGACAGGAATCACAACCATGTATATGGAAAAAGGATTAGATACCGGAGATATGATCGATAAAGCAGAAGTTGTTTTAGATAAGAAAGAAACAGCTGGTTCTCTGCATGATAAATTGATGGTATTAGGAGCAGATTTATTATTAGAAACATTAAAGAAATTAGAAGATGGAACAGCCGTCAGAGAAAAACAAAATGACGAAGAAAGCTGTTATGCCAAAATGCTAAGTAAAGATATGGGGCAGATTGATTTCACAAAATCAGCAAGAGAAATCGAATGTCTGATCCGTGGAATGAATCCATGGCCAAGTGCTTATACATCCTTAGATGGAAAGACAATGAAAGTCTGGGAAGCAGATGTGCTTGATGCACAGAGTAAAGAAGAACCAGGAACGATCGTAGAAGTCAACAAAAAAGAAATCATCGTAGCAACAGGAAGCAATGATCTTGCACTTCATGAGATTCAGCTGGCAGGAAAGAAACGTATGCAGGTACAGGCATTTTTACTTGGATATCAGGTAGAAGCCGGAACAAAATTAGGAGAATGATACGATGCAAAATCCGAGAGAATGTGCATTGGATGTACTGATCAAAGTAGATAAAAAAGAAGAATTATCACACATCGCAATTTCAAATGTATTAGAAAAATACCAGTTTTCTGAAAAAAGAGACCGCGCGTTTTTTACAAGACTGGTGGAAGGAACTTTAGAGCGTCAGATCACAATCGACTATGTTGCAGATCAGTTCTCAAAGACGAAGATCAGAAAATGTAAACCACTGATCCGTGCATTGCTTCGTATGGGAATCTATCAGATTCTTTATATGGATCAGGTTCCAGATTCTGCTGCATGTAATGAGGCAGTGAAACTTGCAAAGAAACGAGGATTTTCCCGATTATCAGGTTTTGTGAACGGTGTACTTCGTAATATTTCAAGGAAGAAAGATGAGATCCAATATCCATCAAGAGAGAAGAATCTTGAGACATATTTATCAGTTGCTTATTCTATTCCAGAATGGATCATAAAATTCTTTCAGAAGACATATGATAACGAAACAGTAGAGAAGATCATAGCTTCTTATCTGGAAGAGAGAAAAACAACATTATGTTGTCTGATCTCCAAGGGTGGGAAAGAAGCTGTCAGAAAAGAACTGGAAGCAGAAGGCGTTACAGTAGAAAATGGAAGTTTGATCGAAAATGCAGTGCAGATCTCAGATTATGATTTTTTGTATCGTTTGAAAGCATTTCGTGAAGGAAGTTGTTATGTACAGGATGAAAGTTCCATGTTGTGTGCCAAACTTGCTAGTGTCCAGAAAGAGCAGTTTGTGATGGATCTTTGCAGTGCACCAGGTGGTAAGTCCTTATATGTTGCAGATCAGCTGAAGGGAAGCGGGCGAGTGTTATCAAGGGATCTAACGGAATACAAGACAGATCTGATCGAAGATAACATCGACCGTGTTGGGTTTACGAATATGGAATCCGAAGTATTTGATGCGAGAGTGTTGGATGAAGAACATATTGAGGCTGCGGATGTTGTGATCGCAGATGTACCATGTTCAGGACTTGGAATCATGGGAAAGAAAAATGATATTAAATACCACATTTCAGAAGAAGGCATGAAGGATCTTGTGAAGTTGCAGCGAGAGATTCTTGCGAATGCAGTACAATATGTCAAGCATGGAGGTACATTGATCTATAGTACCTGCACGATCAATCCAGCAGAGAATGAAGAAAATTTCCGATGGATTCTTGATCACTTTGATTTTGAAGCAGTTGATATTACAAAAGAACTGCCAAAGGATCTAAAGATTGAAACTGCCCAAGAAGGATTTATTCAGTTGTTGCCAGGAATACATCCATGTGATGGATTCTTTATTGGTAAATTAAGGAGAAAATAAAGTTATGGATTTAAAATCAATGACACTTCAGGAGATGCAGGAATATATGGAATCCATTGGTGAGAAGAAATTCCGTGCAAAACAGATTTATGAATGGTTTCACAAACATCTTGCTCTGTCTCTTGATGAGATGAATAATGTACCAAAAAAATTAAAAGAAAAGATCGAACAGACGCAGGAGATTTATGGTGTAAAACCTGTAGACTGCTTTATTTCAAAAATCGATGGTACAAGAAAATACTTATTTGAGTTATATGATGGGAATATTATCGAAAGTGTTTTGATGAAGTATAAACATGGAAATTCTGTCTGTATTTCATCTCAGGCAGGGTGCCGTATGGGATGTAAGTTTTGTGCATCTACGCTTGGAGGATTAGATCGTAATCTGACGCCATCTGAAATGCTTTCACAGATTTATTATATTCAAAGAGATACAGAAGAAAGAGTATCCAATGTTGTCATGATGGGAACAGGGGAACCGATGGATAATTATGATAACGTATTGAGATTTTTAGAACTGATCACATCAGAGGATGGATTAAATATCAGTCAGAGAAATATTACAATCTCAACGTGCGGGATCGTGCCAAAGATCAAAGAACTTGCACAGAAACATTTACAGATCACATTAGCCATTTCTCTTCACTCACCAAATGATGAGATGAGAAGAGGACTGATGCCGATCGCAATGAAATATTCAATCGATGAGCTGCTAGATGCATGTCATTATTATTTTAAAGAGACAAACCGTAGGATGACATTTGAATACAGCCTTGTGGCAGGGGTTAATGACCAGCCAGTTCATGCAGAAGAATTAGCAGGCAGATTGAAAGGTTTTCCATGTCATGTAAACCTGATTCCAGTTAATCCGATCAAAGAGCGTGATTTTAAGCAATCTATGCCGAAATCCGTTATGGAATTTAAAAAGATACTTGAAAAAAATCGTGTAAATGTTACCATAAGAAGAGAAATGGGCGCAGATATCAATGCGGCCTGTGGACAGCTTAGAAGAAAAAAACTGCAGTCAAGATTGTAAAGGAGAACGATATGCGATCCGTAGGGGCTTCACATATAGGCAAGGTAAGGACAGAGAATCAGGATAGGATTTTCTTTCATGACCAGCCTGTTGGAAACTTAAAAAATCTTTATATCGTGGCAGATGGAATGGGAGGACACCGTGCCGGTGGGCATGCCTCCTCTTTTGCAGTGGAACGATTTGTACAGCTGATCGAGGAATCGAAACAGACCGATCCGATCGAATTAATGAAATCATCCATTGCATCTGTGAATCAGGAAATGATCGCAGAAAGCCAGAGTAATGAAGAATATAGGGGAATGGGAACAACATTCGTTGCAGCAACCATCTCTGATGGCAAAGTAACGGTTATGAATATTGGTGATAGTAGATTATATTATGGAAATCAAGAATTAACACAGATTACAGTGGATCATTCTTATGTGGAAGAACTGATTCATGCAGGAATCATGGAAAGAGAGGAAGGAAGATTCCATCCAAAGAAGAATGTCATCACAAGAGCACTAGGTACCGTAATGGCGACACCAGATTTCTTTGAGTTTGATGCCAAAGATGGATATTTGCTTTTGTGCAGTGATGGACTTTCCAATATGATATCCGACGAAGAATTGAAGGAACTTCTTCTTGAGCACAGTCAGATTGCCAATAAGGTCAACCAGATGATCACCCGTGCGAACGAGTACGGAGGAAAAGACAATATTTCATTGGTAATTGTGGATTTAAAGAGATGAGGTGAATGATAGATGTTAGAGATTGGCACGATGCTGTCAGGCCGTTATGAAGTGCTAAAGCGCGTTGGAAGCGGTGGAATGGCAGACGTTTATATGGCGAAAGACCATAAATTAAACCGGAACGTCGCAGTGAAGGTTTTAAAAAGTGAATACGTAGAAGATGAGAAATTTTTAAAGAAATTCGAGACAGAGGCACAGGCAGTTGCAAGGCTGTCTCATCCTAATATCGTGAATGTATACGATGTTGGAATTGAAGATGGGATCAATTATATTGTTATGGAGCTTGCAGAAGGGATGACTCTGAAAGAATATATCCGAAGAAAAGGGTATTTATCTCCGAAGGAGACGGTAGAGATTTCCCTGCAGATCGCGTCAGCGATCTCACATGCCCATAAGAATCATATTATTCATAGAGATATTAAACCACAGAATATTTTAGTTTCAGAGATTGGAAATGTAAAGGTCACAGACTTTGGAATTGCGAAGGCAACAAGCAGCAATACCGTTACATCAACAGCAACAGCGATGGGATCTGTGCATTACATTTCTCCAGAGCAGGCAAAAGGAAGATTCTGTGATGAAAAAAGTGATATTTATTCTTTAGGTATCACGATGTATGAGATGGTAACAGGACATGTGCCATTTGATCATGAAAATGGTGTAACGATCGCATTGATGCATCTGCAGAATGAGATCACACCGCCAAGTCAGGTCAGAGATGGAATTCCAGACAGTTTAGAGAAGATCATTTTAAAATGTACAATGAAGAAGCCAGAAGACCGCTATCAGACAGCAGATGAATTGATCGCAGATCTGAAACTCGTGTTTGAAGATACTTCTGGTGAATATGTGGGAATTGTTCCAACGATTGATGATTCTCCAACGATCATGATTGATCAGAACGAACTGACACAGAGAATCCAAACAAATGATGACACACAGCCTGTGGAAGATTCAGATAGCAATGCATATCTGGAAGAGGATGATGAGGAAGAAGAAACAGGAATGAACTCAAAGATCGAGAAACTTGTCATTGTTCTTGCAGCAGTGGTAGGTGCGATCATTTTGATTTCTATTGTCGTATTTGTTGTCAAAAGTTCTGGATTATTCAAATCAGGAAAATCAACAACACAAAGTACGATCGCAGCAACAACAGAAGCCAAACATCACAATACTACAGAAAAATACACAGTTGATAATTATATCGGATTGTCTTTAGAAGCAGCTAGAGAGGCGATTGATAACAAGTTCAAGATCAATGTGACAGAAGAATATTCCGATACGTATGCAAAAGGACTGGTCATGCAGCAAGATCCAGAAAGCGATACGGAATTAGAAGAAGGAAAAACGATCAAGTTAGTTGTGAGCAAAGGACAGAAGATCGAGGATAAAGTTACAGTACCTGATGTGCGAAGTAAGACAAAGTCTGGTGCACAGAGTGAATTAAAAGCAGCAGGACTCAAAGTCTCAATAAAAGAATCTTACAGTGATGATGTTGCGAAAGGAGAAGTTATCTCTCAGACTCCATCACAGGGAAGCAAAGTTTCGAAAAATACAACTGTTGTGATTACAGTCAGCAAAGGCAAGAAGGAAGATCAGACGGTCAGCGTTCCATATCTTCGTTATTACACGGAATCTGAAGCAAGTCAGGAACTGCAAAGAGTCGGATTATCATTGGGAAGTGTTTTAACAGAATATAGTGACAGTGTGGAAAAAGGACTTGTCATTCGTCAGAGGATCAGTTCTGGAAGCAAGGTTAAGAAGGGAACAGCCGTTGGGATCTATGTCAGTCTTGGACCTCGTCAGACAGCGACAACAGCGGATGAAGAATCAACAACAACAGGTGAAGAATAAAGGAAAAGCAGGTGCAGGAGATATTTCATGCAAGGAAAGATCATAAAAGGAATCGCAGGATTTTATTACGTACAGACAGAAGATAAATTATATGAATGTAAGGCAAAGGGAATCTTCCGAAACAAGAAGATGAAACCGTTAGTCGGAGATAATGTAGAAATTGATATTTTAGATGAGACAGAGCAGGAAGGAAATATTACAAAGATCTATGAGAGACATAACGAGCTGATCCGTCCGGCTGTGTCAAATGTAGATCAGGCACTGATCATATTTGCAGCAAAGAATCCAAAGCCAAATTATAATCTGTTAGATCGTTTTCTGATGATGATGGAGAAACAGGATGTTCCTGTAATCGTCTGCTTTAACAAGGTAGATCTTGCAAAAGAAAAAGAACTGAAATTATTAGAGAAAGTCTACGAAAACTGTGGACATATCGTTCGTTTTATCAGCGTTAAGGAAGAAGAAGGAATTGACGAGATCAGGGAACTGATCCACGGTAAGACGACGGTTCTTGCTGGACCATCGGGGGTCGGAAAATCATCTTTGATGAATCTTCTGCAGCCAGAGGCACAGATGGAAACAGGGGAAGTCAGTGAGAAGATCAAGCGAGGGCGTCATACAACAAGACATTCAGAGCTGATACGTATCGAGAAAGATACGTATGTCCTAGACACCCCAGGGTTTAGTTCTTTATTCATTCATATGTTTGAAGAAGATGAGATCAAAGACTATTTTCAGGAATTCGCACCATATGAAGATGAATGCCGATTCCAGGGATGCAGTCATACACATGAACCAGACTGTGGAGTGAAAAAGGCATTGGAAGAAGGAAAGATCTCAAAGATCCGTTATGATAATTATGTAAATATTTATACAGAACTAAAAGAAAAGAGAAAATGGTAATGCGAGTATTGATTTTAACAGGCGGAACAGTCGAAGAAAATTTCGCGAAAGACTATATCAGTAAATGGAACCCAGATCAGGTTATTACAGCTGATAAAGGACTGCTTTATGCTAAGAGACTGAATATAAAACCAGATATTATTTTAGGTGATTTTGACAGTTGCAGTAAGGATATAATGCAAGAATTTTCAACAGACAAGAAGATTATCGTACCATGTGAAAAAGACGATACTGATACAGGACTTGCAATACAAAAAGCAATTGAGACAGGTGCAGATGAAATCCTTATGATAGGTGGAACTGGAACAAGACTCGATCATGTTATGGGCAATTTCGGACAGTTGTTTTACGCACACAGCAAAGGTGTGAAGGCAGAACTTGTTGATGCAAACAATCGTATCAGGGTTTTAAATCATGAAGATACAATATCAAAGAAAGACCAGTTTGGTAAATATGTATCTTTGATACCAATATATGAGGCACGAGGTGTCACACTAACAGGATTTAAATATCCATTAAAAGACCATACATTAGTGTTTGAGCAATCGCTCGCGATCAGTAATGAATTAGAAGCAGAAGAAGGAATCATTTCATTTAGTGAAGGAAAACTGCTTCTGATAGAAAGTAGAGATTGAGGTTATACAAGATGAAGAAAGAAAAAGTAACAAGTAAGCTTGAAAAGGTTCTCTGGGCTGTTCTGATCCTGATGTTTATCGTATCATTGATCGGAATGTTTTTAGGACAATATATGGATGGTAACGTATTCTATAAAATGTGTGTGATCATGACAGTATTAGCTGCCGCCATTTTATCAGCAGAACGTTTTTATTTTGGAAAAGAAATGGGAAGAGATATGCCAGAAGCATTTAAGATCGGTTACTGGCTGATCATCGCATGGGCAGTGATCTTACTGATCCACGCAGCAGGACTGGCATTTTTACCATTTTTAATGGAACTTGAATACAGAGTATTATGGGTAGTGGTTCCAACGGTCAGCTTATTATGGATGACAAGATATATCTTCGGAGACAACCTAGACTGGGATAAGACAGACAAGAAGGGTTGGAAAGAAGGAAGAATGAACTACTCTCAGAAGAGCAATAAGAAGAATATTGGGAGATAGAACATGAATTACAAACAGGCAAAGATCGCTGATTCAGCAAAAGTAGCAAAAGAAACTGTTTTAGTTGGGAATATTACTATAGGAGAAGAATCTACGGTACTGTTCTTTACAGCAATGCGCTGTGAAGGAGAAGAGTCCATTGTGATCGGAAATCAGAGTAATATACAGGAAAATTGTACGATTCATGTAGATGAAGGGAATAGTGTAAAAATCGGCGATGGAGTGACAGTTGGACATAACAGCGTGATCCATGGATGCCAGATCGGAGATAATTCCATGATCGGGATGGGATCTGTTGTTATGAATGGAGCAAAGATCGGTAATCACTGCTTGATCGGGGCAGGAAGTCTTGTAACACAAAATACAGTGATCCCAGATAGATCTTTAGTTATGGGAAGTCCAGCAAGAGTCAAACGTACATTGACAGAGGACGAGATCAAATATCTTGGGGGAAGCAGAGAAGAATATGTAGAAGTAGGAAAGCTGCTTCGAGAAGATGGGATACTTTAAGAATAAGTTAGAAATGGAAGGTATGGAATGAAACCTGGAATAAAAGATGTGGCAAAAGTAGCGGGAGTTTCTCCCACAACAGTATCCAGGGTATTAAATAACCGAGGATACATCAGCGAAGAAACAAGAAAAAAAGTATATGATGCTATGGAAGAGATCAATTATTATCCAAATGAGATTGCCAGAGCGTTGTTAAATAACAGAACGTATTTTGTCGGGGTTATCGTTCCTACTGTAACATCACCATTTCATGGAGAAGTTGTAGAACAGATAGAATATTATTTATCACAGAAAAATTATAAGATGCTTCTGTGTAACAGCAAAAATCAGATGGATACAGAGAAAGCCTATATTGATATGCTAAGACGCAATCAGGTAGATGGAATGATCGTTGGAACACATAACGCAGTCGTAGAGACATACTCCAAGTTAAAGATGCCAGTCGTAGGAATTGACCGTTATCTTGGAGAACATATTCCAGTCGTTTCATGTGATAACTATGCAGCAGGGCAGATGGCAACTAGACATTTGATCGATAAAGGATGTCAGCACATTTTATGTATCCGAGGAAACAGTAAATTAAAGATGCCAGGTAACAATCGAAGTCAGGCTTATATTCAAGAGATGGAGAAAGTAGGGCTTCCTCAGATGATTTTAGAAGTACCGTTCATCATGGAGAATGTGGAGAAGCAAAAACTTATTTATGATATGTTAAATGCACACCCTGAGATTGACGGTATTTTTGCAGGAGATGATTCGCTTGCAGTGATCGCACTTCATGTCGCAAGGCAAAAAGGAATCAATATTCCGAAAGATCTAAAGATCATCGGAGTAGATGGAACAAAGCAGATTTTAGGATTTGTTCCAGAACTGACAACGATCCAGCAGCCAGTTAAACAGATTGCAAAGGTAGCGGTGGATAAGCTGATCGATCTGATCGAAGGAAAAACAGCAGAAAGCTGCATGGATCTTCCAGTAAAATTACTGGAAGGACAGACAACATAACAGAGAATAAAAAAGGAAGAGAAAAAGGTGCCTCCCGATAAGAAAACATCGTGGGGCAAGAGAGAAACGGTATAGCTTCGGCTATGCCGTTTTTCTCATTCTTGCCTTGATGAAGTAACTTTCGATACTTCCAGGGCTCCAATGCCCTTATAGTAGATGTCAATTTCCTGGGTGCGGTTCTTGCCCTTTGGATCGCTGGCGGCATGGACAACGATCTTCTCGACAAACTCATGTAAGATACATGGGGTTAATTCAGGAATTTCCGTATACCGTTCTACAACGGAGAGAAACCTTTCCACATTGGCGCTTTTTTGTTCCTCTGCTTCGATTTCATCACGGAGAGCAGCCGCTACATCTTGAAGCTGATGCTGCTCTTTCTCGTAATCGGTAGAGAGCTTTTGAAAACGCTCGTCAGAAAGTTTTCCCGAAATAGTATCTTCGTAGAGCCGCTTGAAAATGGTGTCCAGCTCTGCAATCCGCTTTTCGGCATCGGCCAATGTTTTCTGCCGTTTTGCCAAATCTTGGTTACGTTGGCGCATATCCGCATCCATGACCATCTTCACAAAATCGTCTTTGCGCTGTGATGCGAAGGAAACGATCTCGCGCAGATTTTGCAGAACCAATTCTTCCAGGATAACAGTTCGGATAGAATGTGTCTGCCCACATACATCACGGCTTTTCCGATAGCCGGAACACAGATAGTATTCCTGATCGCGCCGGAAATTGGTTGCCCTGCATTGGTACATAATGGAGCCGCAGTCGGCACAGAACATCATGCCGGAGAACATACCCATTTCTCCCATCTTTGTGGGTCGGCGCCGCGTCTGCCTTGCGAGCCTTGCTGCATCGGCAATCGCCTCCGTCCAGATGGCTTCGTGGGTATTATCAAAAATCTTCCATTCGCTTTCTGGATTGTGCAAGGTCTTTTTACTCTTGTAGGATTTTTTACGGGTTTTGAAATTAACTGTGTGCCCCAGGTATTCACGCCAGCGGTCCATGATGTCGGCAATCGTAGAAGAATCCCAAGCGTAAGGAGAACCTTTCTTTGTGACATTGGTTGTTCTGCCCTTGCTCGCATAGTAAGCAGCCGGAGTAAGAATTTTTCTTTCCGTCAGTTTTCTTGCAATCTGCGAGGGTCCCAAACCATCCATGATATAGAGACCAATTTCATAAACTACCTGGGCGGCTTCTTCATCCTTCACCCATTGCTTTTTGTCATCAGACGATTTCATGTATCCATACGGAGGCAAAACAGTCAAATGTTCTCCTGCATTGCCTTTCACTTTCATAACGGCACGGATTTTTTTGCTGGTGTCTTTAGCGTACCATTCATTGATGATATTGCGGAAGGGCATAAACTCGTTGTCACCCTGAGTGCTGTCCACACCATCATTCACCGCAATAAAGTGAATATCATGTTCGGGAAACATGATTTCCGTATACATGCCGACTTGCAGATAATCACGTCCGAAACGTGACATATCCTTGATGATGACCCTCTTGACAAGGCCAGCCTCAATGTCTGCAATCATCTGCTGAAAGCCTGGGCGGTTGAAGGTCGTACCTGAGATGCCATCATCAACATAGAATTTGAAATTGCTGTATCCATGCTCACGGGCATACTTTTCCAGGATTTTTTTCTGGTTTACAATGCTATTGCTGTCACCCTGCAATTCATCATCACGGGATAAGCGACAATACAAAGCTGTAAGTTCTTCGGAGCTCATAGCCGTGTAAGGGAATTGAAGCGCGGCAGCGGTGTTTGACTGATAATACATAAATACCTCCTATCTGGCAGTCAAACACGATATTGAAGTCCAACTTCATTATACCGCGCTTTCTTTTCCCTGTCTGCCTGTTAAGAGGTTTTCAAGTCACAGTTTGTTTCTGAACATCGGCTTTTATCAGGTTCTCCAGTTTGGAGGCTATCGTCTGATTTCCCGTTTGAGGGAAAAAAGAATTGACGATAAAGGTCGTGTTGCCGATCTTCTTTTTGCTCCGCATAGGCGGGGCATATTTATTTTCAGATTGAATTTTCTGCATAATAAGGCCCCTTTCATGCCATTTCATTAAAACCATAAAAGAGGCAGAAAACGGACGGCTGCTGGCCGCAGCTCCACGGGAATCTCACCCCGGCCCATGCTGATGGGTGCGCCGCGCAATGCTTTGAGGGCGTTCAACGCGGGAGTCTCATTATCCTGTCTGTGCATCCTCGCCCACAGGCTGCCACACCTGTTTCGCGGCCTGGTTTTGTCGCTCACCTGTTTGGTAGGGGTCCCGTCCTGCGGACTTGCAACAGGGTCTTGGCGCACCGGCCGACCGGCTCCACACAGGCAGATCGTATCCGTCTGCCTTATGCTGCCCGAAGGCTTTCTTTGTCAAGGTGGGTTCAGTCCCCGGCATTGGCAAAAGAGGAAAGGGTAAGCCGATTGCATTCTGCCAGGGCTGAAAGGATTAGGCGCGCATCACGGCCCGGATCAGTCGGATTTCCAGACAGCGCTTCATGTGGGTATCCACGCACACATGAGGCGTTCCGTCCTTGTCATAGAGGGTACGGGTACACAGGCGGCTCATATAGTCGTCGTAGTACCGTAGCACTTGCTCCATGGCCTCGCTGTCACCACTGGAGGCCGCGTGGATCACCCAAACGGGCGGCAGGTCCTTTCCCTTGTGGATGGGCTCTGTCATCTTCCTCAGCCTCCTTTCGGCATCAGCGCCGACAATGCTTCGCGCAGCTCCTGCAGCGCATTTGTCCGGTGCCGCTGAACGGCGCTCCGGGACATCCCAACGAGATTGCCAATCTCAACGTCTGCCAGGTCCAGAGTGCAGTGCAAAATCAAAATGCTCTGCTCCATCTGCGGCAAAGTGGCAAAAGCCTCGGCCACAAGCTCGTTGTCGATATGTAGATCGTAGCCATGCGACGAGAACACAATGCTGTCGCTTGGGTAACGATCCATGACGCAGAGCTTGTCCAGCTCCGCCTGGGACAAGTCGCTAAAGAAAGCTTCACGCTCTCTTTGGCGTTTCATGTTCCGTAGGTAGGCTCTGGCCTCGTTTCGCAATACCTTCTTGCAAAAAGCATCGAACCGGCATTGCTCGCCATAGTCGCGGGGGTTAGATTCCATCAATTTCACCCCCTTTCCATGGGGGATTAGGTGGTTCTCTCCCTTTCCGCTACTACCAATCCTGCGAGAGCGTGTTCTGCCCGCCAAACGCCTCCTTTTTGAAGAAAATTTGAGAAAATCAACGGCCAGCCAGCCCGACCGCAGGAAACGACAAAAAGCGCCCGGCAGGTCACAGACCCACCGGGTGCAATGGAAAACAATATGAAGTTTATTTACACGGTATAGTTCATATTCATGACCGAACCTCTCCTCCAAATGGAACGGGCTTTTTTTGAGCGGCTAGCCCTTGTCAGATCAGGCGGGGATAGTATCCGGCGCAGCATGGCGACATCCTCCTTCTATGCCGCCGTGGAAGCTGCCAAGACAAAGAAAAACGGCGGCTCGAATCGAACCGCCGTGAAGAAAGTGCTTTTGCGCACAGAAAGCCATCTGCCCCGCGGCGGTTTTTTTCTTTTCTGCCGCCGGGCAGATCATAGAGGATATAAAAACAGAGCCGATAACCTACGAGGTTTTCCCTCAGTGTTATCGGCTCTGCGTCTTAGCGTCTGGCTCTTGGATGATGGACAGATTCAGTTGTCTTACCGCAATCAAGGTTTCGTGTTTACACTTGGGGCAATACAGCGGAAAGTTTTCCAGGACTGTATCATTGCGGATTTTCAATCGCGTTTTGCTGCCGCAAAAGGGGCATAAAATCCATTCTATCTTCATGTTATCTTCCTCTGTGCTTGGCTTTCTTCTTTTCCTGCCGTATGGCAAACTGGCGGTCTTTCTCCGCCTCTTTCTGCTCACGGCTCTTGGCTTTCCGTTCCAGCTTACATTGCTCATGCTGGAGTTTCAACGCTTGCTGCGCCTTTGTTCCAATGCCTTTATCCTGCAGTTGGCTTTGAATTTCGCGCTGCATACGTTTGGGATTGATTTTTCGCTCCATGGCTACTTCGGCCTGGATTGGGGGACTAAATTTCAACTTGTGCCAATTCTTCAGCAAAAACTCATAGACCTCATAATCTTTGGGTTCTGAGCCAAAAGTGATTTTGCATACCTCGTACTTGCCATTATCCGTTCTTTCATATAGACCGATCCAAAACGGAGCTTCAAACAGGATGGTCAAACTGCTTTGAGGGCCTGCACTCATTCTTCCAAGAACTGCCCTTCAAAGTGATCCAGCCATTCCAGAAGAGTGCGATAAAGAAGCTGCTGCTGCTCAAAAATCGTTCTCCCAACCAAGGGAATGTCTGCGAATTCCCGCGCATAGCCCTCATTCGATTCGGCCGAGGACTGTATGCTCCGGCGCAAAGCCGAAACCAGCTCCAACGCTTCGGCTTTATCCATCTTGTTCAGATTGGTAATGACCACATTGAAATCGAATAACAGGGGCACCGGGCTAGTGGCGCAAGAGGCCATCAGCTCCTTGAAATACGCTCTGCCCTGATCGGTAATGGAATAAATGACCTTATCCGCAAACTTATCGCCCTTGACAATATCGCTTTGCAGATAACCCTTCTCGCTCAACTGGAGTACTTTCCGATAAATAGAGGGTACGCTTATTTTTGTCCAGCGGGAAAAATGGTGGTACTCAACATCCTTTTGAATGTCATAGGCGCTTTGCGGTTTTTCCAATACAATACCAAGTATAACTAAATCGATTGATGACATAACGACACCTCCGCTTTTACTATTATCAATAGTACTATTAATGATAGCAAAAGTCAAGGCAACTGACCAAAAATGAACTTCAAAACTTTTTTCGTTGGCCCTCTTATTAAGCCATCTACCCCGTAGCATTTTCCTTTTCTTCCACCGAGGGAATCACAGAAAAAGTGAAAACAGAGCCGATAACATCGGAGTTTTTTCTCTGTGTTATCGGCTCTGCGTCTTAGCGTCTGGCTCTTGCACCATGGATAGATTTAGTTGTCGAACTGCGATTAAAGTTTCATGCTTGCATTTGGGACAAAACAATGGGAAATTTTCAAGAATGGTATCGCTGCGGATTCTTAATCGTGTTTTACTGCCGCAGACAGGACATAATACCCACTCAATATGACTCATATCCTTATTGCCCGCAGCAAGTAACCCGATATTCCTTGATATGACCGGGGTAAGAATGTACTTTGTCCATAAGCGGTCCTCTTGCTCCCATTGTAAATGCGATGTCACTGCTTTTAATCGACATGAGAATATCCCCACAGGAAAGATTCAAATATCGCATCGTGTTTTCGGGCAGCCTCACAACACCGTTTTGAGAAATATGCAGCCAAGTATAGCCTCGTCCTTTATAGCGAACGAATTCTCCTTCATCAATCGTGTACTGTGACAATGCGGGACAATCATCTAATATATGCTTCAATTTTGATTGCCCAAGTAATTGTTTGCTGGTCACGCAAAATCCGCCCGTGATTTTGCTCCCCGTGAAAATAATAATGCGTCCTTCTTTTTGAACGGGATATTGTTCAAGAGTCTCTGCCGGAAAAAGTATTTCTCGCCTATTGCTGATGGCAGAAAGTCCAAATACATATTTTCCACCCTTATTTAGTTGCGGCATTTTACTCCCCCTTGTATTTTAATTATATCTGTGGTACAGTTATAATATAATGTTGTAGTACTCTATATATAGAGTACTACAACTCAAAACTAAAGTCAAGGGGTATGCGTTATGCTCTCGAAATCTGCTACTATGTTATTGGGTCTGATCAATCAAAGACCGCTTAATCCATATGAAATTATCAAGCAACTACAAATCATGAATGTTCATCGTTGGTACAACATCGCCAATTCGACAGTCTACGCTACACTAAAAGTCTTAGAGAAAAAAGAATATATTTATGGCAGCGTTGAAAAGGATGGAAATATGCCCGACAAGACGATTTACTCGCTTACAGACAAAGGGAAACAAGAATTTGTGGCAACATTACAGCAATCAATTTTGTCCTTCGACTATGATACCAACATTTTCTCGATTGCCGCATTTTTTATTGATGCGTTAGATGATCCGCAAAGTCTGCTTTCACAGCGTTTGAAAATATTAAATAGCTATCTTGAGGGAATTGAGCAGCAGATAACAGTCATAAAAGACGACATACCTTCCATTGCAAAAGCTAATATTGAACGAACTAAATATATTGTTGAAGCAGAAATTGCAGGTACTGAGAGTTTGATTCATGCAATATTGTAATGACCAACTGTTGAAAGCTGCTTGGTATCTGATAAACTAGGTGCGCAACCCCAGATTATGAATTATAAAATGTAGATATATAGCATATTGCAACATTCCACGGGCAAAGTATGAAATATACAATGTAAGTGGGTGATGCTATATGGCGAACATTGAAGATTGCCCCGGTTTTGAAACTTTCGGTGCCGATGTAAAAGCCGCACGGAACGCAAAGCATCTGTCGCGCAGGGCATTGGCGGAAATCATCGACATCGACTCCCGGTATCTCGCAAATATCGAGAACGAGGATACGATTCCCGCTCTGCCGGTTATCATACAGCTTATCAAAGTGTGCGGACTTCCCGTGGAACGATACTTTAATCCAGAGGTCATGCGGGAGGAAAGCGCACAGCGGCAGCGTGTCAGCCACAAACTGAAGCTTTGTCCGGAGCACTATTTACCAGTCATTGAGGGCGCAATCGACGGAGCGCTGAAAATTAAACAATCAGCGAAAGAAACGGAGGGTGTGTGATGATATGTACCCAGAATTCTGGACACATGAAAAATTGAATTAGGTGCACATGGATGCCTCTCTGAATTTTGTAGGAGGCATCCATTTTGTTTTCTCTTGGATTCTTTCGTTGTTGTAGTAATTTATGTAGCCGTCAACAGCCTTGGCAAATGTTTCAAAAGAGGAATACTCTTTTTCATGCCCGTAGAACATCTCGTTTTTCATCCGTCCAAAGAAGGTCTCCATGATGCAATTGTCGTAACAGTTGCCCTTCCTTGACATGGATTGAATGATTTTGTGATCTTTAAGTGCCTGCCTGAAGTACACGTGCTGGTACTGCCACCCTTGATCAGAGTGAAAGATCAGGCCATCTACAGAGGGAAACTTCGTAAAGGCGCCGGCCAACATTCTCTGGATCTGTTCCATATTGGCACTTTGAGATAAATCATAAGAAATGATTTCGTTTGTGTTCATGTCGAGTATGGGAGAAAGATAACACTTCCCCCACGAAAAACCGAACTGAGATACATCGGTAGTCCATTTTTGCATAGGAGCTGTCGTGCTGAAATCCCGGTCAAGGATATTCTCAGCAACCTTGCCGACCTCGCCCCTATAGGAATGATACTTTTCCTTTGGGCGCTTTCCTGCCAACCCCATAGTGTGCATAAGCCGTTGTACCCGCTTATGATTGACCTTGTGGCCGCGCTTTATCAGTTCCTGATATACTCTTCGCACACCGTAGCGGCCTTTATGCTGTGAGAAAATGTCTTTGATTTCATCTGCCAAGCAATGGTTTCGAACAGCAACTTGATCGGCCTTGCTCAACTCAAAATAATAGGTAGACCGTGCCATCTGCATAGATTTCAACAGATATTTCAATTGGTATCCTTTTTCACGCAGCTCTTTGATGATCGCTGCTTTCTCGTCTTGAGTTGCGCTACGTGCCTCTCTTCTCTCAAGGCAATCTCTTTTTTATAACTTCATTCTCAGCCTTTATATACTCGTTTTCTGCCCGAAGCCGGATCAATTCTTCTCGTTCGGATTCATTCAGGGGCCTTGCTTCTTCCTTTTTCATTTGGGGTACCCCTTTACTTGGACGACCTTTTTTCATTTCTACCAGGCCATTATACCCCTTTGTTTTATAGTTTTGAACCCATTGATACAATAGTCTATCTTGAATACCGGCCTCGATTGCCACTGACACACAGGATTTTCCGGACATTACTTGGGATACTAGTTCCAGCCGTTCTTCTGGTGTCCAGTTCCTGTTGAAATTTTTGTGTTTCAGTGCTTCTGGACCGCGGCTATCCTCTGCTCTTACCCATAGTCTCACTTTATCCCGAAAGGATTTATCGCTAACACCTTCCGGCGTTTCTGGCCATTTTCCTTCTCGATACAGTTCTACACATTTCCTTTTGTACTCATATGTGTACCGCATAATAATACCCCCTCTACTGGGTGTCCAGTAAAGGGGGTACATATCAAAACTTAAATCCCCCGTTTTATAGTGGCAAATTTTTGAAGCGAGAAGATGGCTGAAAAAATAAAACCCCCGGAAAAAGTTGAAGCGCCAAAAAGATTGCCAAAGTGTTTTTTTTGCAGTATAATATACTATGAGTTTTTATATATTTTTGTCCACCTTGAGATTGCACATTAAACTTATATGTGGAGGTGCTCAATATGGGGAAAATACAAAGCGGACAACTACTTTATCATCTGACCAAATTGTCTAATTTGGATTCAATCATTGAACACGGATTGGTATCTAGAGGCATTCTCGAGAGAAGTGGTGTAGCATTTGCAGATGTTGCTGATCCTGAAATCATGCGTAAGCGTAAGGAATTTGGTCTAGATACTTATATACCATTTCACTTCCACCCATATTCATCATTTGATGTTGCTGTAAAAAACAGTTATGATGAAGAATTTATATACGTTTGCATAACTAGACGTTTAGCCAGAGCGAATAATTTTTTGATTCTTCCGAAGCATCCGCTAAGCGCAGAAGAAGTCCAATTACTAGACTATGATACAGGAATAGCTACAATTGACTGGGATGCTATGGAGTCTAGTTCTACGCTTTCAGACTATAATAAAAATGTTCGTATGGCCGAATGCCTTACTGAAAAGGTAGTCCCCGTGAATTATTTCCACTCGATTGCCGTACGAGATGAATCAATTAAGAGAATCGTTGAACAGAAACTACAAATAGTCCACGGAACAAGGCCTTATGTTAACATCCAACCGTGGCTACGAAAATAACGATATGGGAGGTGAGAAGATGATTACCTATGTAACTGGAGATTTATTGCAATCAGAGGCGCAATGCCTTGTTAATACCGTTAATTGTGAAGGTTATATGGGTAAGGGAATTGCTTACCAATTTAAGTTGGCTTTTCCGGAAAACAACATTGATTACGTTAAAGCCTGTAAAGCCGGAAAACTCCATATTGGGACATTACACTACTATTATGAAAAAGGAAAAATTATAATTAATTTTCCCACAAAGGATAAGTGGCGAGCTAAATCTAAAATAGAATATATAGAAACTGGATTGGACCAGCTGATTATCTTGATAGACCGTCTGAAAATAAGTTCAATAGCGATTCCTCCACTAGGAAGTGGAAACGGTGGGCTTAGATGGCCAGAGGTAAAACAATTAATAGAGAAGAAACTTTCGTTGCTGCCCACTAATAGCCAGATTGATGTATATATATATGAACCTTCAAAAAATTATATTGCTACGCCTGCGTTGGAGCCTCAATTATCTTTATCTGCTCTAGTTTTAATGCAGATTAAGCTACATCTCCATAAATTTAACCGGCTTCGTTTACAAAAAACAGCATACTTTATGGATGTTTTTGGGCAGCAAGAGTATTTCCATTTTGAAAAGCACAAATTTGGTCCATATGATCATGCAATAGAAGTTATTAGCAAAAAAATTAAAGAATTTCAACAATATTATAATGTTAGTTCAACTTCTGAAGCATATGAAATAGCCTACAAAAAATTGACTAGTGAAACCGTTAATACGAAACTGAACTCGTTAATTCCTTTTATAGAACAGGCAGCTAATTATGTGAATGAAATTACTTCGGATTCAAACTTAGAATGTGTTGCCACACTTCTATTCTTGCTCCAAATAAATGGTCCCACTACTGAGGATAAGTTGATAAAAGACTTTCAAGCTTGGTCTGAGGATAAGGCAAAACGATTTTCAAAGGAATCTATTGCTAACGGGATTAACTATCTTTATGAAACGGGATTAATCGAAAAAACACTTATAGGGTATAGTCTTTCTTTGCAAAAATAAAAGGCAGGAGCGCCATCGCCGGACAACGATATCCGACGATAGCGCTCCCATTTTGTCTAAGGGTGAAAATCCGGCGTTTTTCCTATGCGGAAACGCCCCTGCCGCCCCACATGAGAAATCATACTGCCCCTACACAATAAAGTCGCCACAGGCTGTTTCTTCGCCCATTTTGAACCCTAATTCCCGCACTTTTTGGAACGAAGAGAAAGATAGTGCGGACAGGACACCCCCACCGCCCGGAAACTTTGCTTGCAGGGATGGACACAGCCCTTGCAGAGCTTGTTATACTGGCGTCTGCCGTTTTCGCTCAGGAAGAACGACCATTCCAGACGCCATTTCTTGCTCCGGCTCATAAGTCGCCCAGCTCCGGGGGCTTCTTCTGCGGGGCGGGCTTGTCCGGAGCTTTCCGCGACCCACACTCCCGTTTTGCGTCCTCCAGCCGCTCCCGGATGGAGGGCTTTTTCTCCGGCGTGGTCCTGCACGCCTCGGCCTGGGTCTTCTCCAGTTCCTCCCCGCGGCGGCCATTGTTGATGATCCCGTCGATCATCCCATAGTCGTCCTCCATGGTCATTTCCGCCGTGCGCAGCGGGTTTTCCGGTTCTACGGGAACGGATACGATCTGCCCGTTGATGCTGGCGAACAACTCTGGCCGCTTGAATTGTTCGGTGTACTTCTGAATCATATCCGGGGGCAGGGACGCAAAGCTCTCCGGCCCCAGGCCCACCACTAGGAAGGTGCCCGCCACAATGTCGTAAATCTCCCCATGGTCGTCCCGGAGGGAACGGTTCAGGTCCAGACCGATGAGCTTGCCTTTATCGTTCAGCACCAGCCCCACCGGATCGTCAAAGGGATAGGAGGCGGCAATATCGCCGCCCACCTCCGCTTGCAGCGCATGGAGGCCGGGGGCGATCTCCTTCACATAGGGTTCCTTCATGGGCTCTACTGCCAGGACGGTCAGCTTCTCCGGCGCGGTATGTTCGGGGGCGTCCCCGTTGGGGATAGCAAAGGCGCGGCTGCCGTTGGCCATGATGAGATATTTCCCGTCCTCGGACTCGTGGTGGAAACCGTATCCGGCCGCCTCCATCTGTTCCCGGCTCATATCCGTCACATGGAAGGTGCCCCTGGGGGTCCGCACCGTCTCGCCGGTCTCCCGGTCATCCGGGGTGGGCGCCGCTTGCTGGCCATACAGCTCGGCCTCGTACTCCCGGTTTGCCTGTTCCGCAAAGGCCAGCATCTCGTCCACATGGGACTGATCCGGGTTTTCGATGGCCTCCCGGATCACTTGCGGGTCCACATCCAAATATGCCTCGTAGCCCACAGCCTCCTTGAACTTCTCCAACTCGGAGGGAAGGTAGTCCTCCAGGGTCTGACCCAACGCCTTCAGCTTTTCTTCCAGAGAGGCGATACGGCAATCAGAAAGGTTTTCGTAGATTTCTTCCTTCGCCGCATGTTCCTCCGGGTGCTCAGCGGCATACTGCGGGTCGTTCTGCCGGAAAAACTCGTCCATATCGTAGGCAAGGTCCATGGCCCATTCCGAAATTTCTTCTTCGGGGATGTCGTCCTGGAAGGTCATCACCCGGTATTCCTCCGGGATGCTGCCGCGCTCGCCATCGTAATACTCATGAAAGCTGTCCCCGGTGTCCCGCACATAGCCTAGGTCGGTGAACTGGCCGCTTTCCTCCAGGGCGATGTCCCGCCCGTAGGCCTCATAGTCGATGTAGTTGCGCAGATGCTCCGGCACCTGCATGGCGTCCAGTTCCTCGATGTAATACCGGCCCAGATCATCGTGGTCGTGGATGTCGGGGTAAACATCGTAGCAGTCCAGGTTTTCCGTCAGGTTGATAAGCTCCTGGATGCTGCCCGTGTGATTGCCGATCTCCATGGCCGCCTGGAACCGCTCATATTCATCCTGGCTCATATCGTCCAGTTTGGAGGCCAGATAGTTCAGTTCGTCCAGGTTGGCATACTCGCCCAGCAGATCATAGAGGCCGTCCACATAGCAATCGTAGTCCGTGATGAACCATTCCTCATAGGTCTGCCCGAAGTCGTCTTTCGCACCGATCCCGATGCGCTCAAAGACCTTTTTCAGTTCCTCCGCCGTGGTGGGAAACTTCACCCATTCGCCCACAAGGAAGCCCTTGTTGTACTTACCCAAGTTGGTGATGAAGGCGGCAAAGGGATAATCTTTGTCATAGTCATAATGGGGCATAGCAACACCTCCTTATCGCTCCGGCGCAGGCTTTTCCCGATGGGGCTGTGCCTTGCTCTGATTGGCACATTCTTTCCGGCTCTGCTTCAGCCGTTCCTTGATGGAGGGCTTTTTCTCTATCTGCCTCTCCCTGGGGCGCTCATGCTCCCACTCGTCGCCGGAGAGGGTGAGATAGCCTCTACTGGTGAAGCAGCCCTGTTCCTCCTGCATGGCATGATTGCCGAAGGGAACGGGATCAATGGCGTCCAGCAGCTCCGGGGGCAGAAGGACGTCCAAATGCTGCGCCAGATAGCGCCAGCCCACATCCTCCACTTTGCGGATGTTGGGCTCCAGGACAAAATACTCGGTGTTGGCGGGAAACTCCCGGAACTGCTCCAGGGTGGTCAGACGATAGGATGACTCCTGGACAGCGGCCAGAAGATCACGGTTCTCCGGGGAAAGTCCGGCCAGCGCCTGGGCCGCCGCCTCCAGTTCGCTTGCGTCACCGCCTGCGGGGAGCAGCGGCTTCAAATGCTCCA
>OLOT01000463.1_pt1 | contig 30071 bp, 28 predicted proteins | sample 1671991 | NCBI WGS metagenome assembly OLOT01 (sample SAMEA3136634, study PRJEB25190) | human gut metagenome | biome: human gut; feature: human-associated habitat; material: faeces | place: Austria | collected 2013
CGAGGAGATCCGCGGCGAACAGGTCGAGACCGGCCAGGCCCGCCCCGTACCCAACGCCGCCCTCTACTACGCCAATCATGCGGCCGCGGTGCTGCAGGAGCGCGGCGTCGATTTGTCCGGCATGAAGATCGCCGTCGATTGTGCCCACGGCGCATCGTGCGAGACGACGCCGGCCACCTTGCGCGCACTAGGCGCCGAGGTCTTCGTCATCAACGGCGATCCGGATGGCAGCGAGATCAACGTGGGCTGTGGGTCGACGCATCTCGAACCAGTGAAGTTCCTCATGGAAAGCCGCGGTGCCGATATCGCGATCGCCCATGACGGCGATGCCGACCGCATGCTTGCGCTTGCGCCCGACGGTACGGTCATCGATGGCGATTTCCTGCTCGCCATCTGCGCCAAGGACCTCAAGGAACGCGGTCTGCTCGACAACAACCTCGTCGTGTCGACGGTCATGGCCAACTTGGGCTTCCAGCTCGCGATGAAGCGCGAGGGCATCGATGTCATCACCACGAAGGTGGGCGATCGCTACGTGCTCGAGGCCATGCGCGAACATGGTGCCGTGCTCGGCGGCGAGCAGTCCGGCCACATCATCTTCGGCAAGCGCAACACGACGGGCGATGGTCTCGTGTCCGCGCTCGAGCTGCTGGGCGTCATCGCTGCAAGTGGCAAGACGGCCACGGAGCTCATGAGCGTCATGGAGAAGTTCCCGCAGGCGCTCGTGAACGTTCGCGTCACCGATCGCACGCTCTACGATGGCAACGAGGCCATCGCCGCTGCCGAGGCTGCCGCCGAGGCGGAGCTGGGCGACGAGGGACGCCTGCTCGTGCGCCCGTCGGGCACCGAACCGCTCATCCGCGTGATGGTCGAGGCGCATACGCAGCAGCAGGCTGACGAAATCGCCAACCGCGTGGCCGATGTCGTGATAGAGCAAATTGGCGCATAGCTCGAGGGGAGCTTTGCGTATAATCGCATGTGTTTATCTGAACGGATGTTTGGGGAATTGAGCAATGACACAGGAAGTCAAGGAGAGCACGACTCGTGCGACATGGTCCGGTAAGTGGGCGTTCATTCTGGCCGCGGCGGCATCGGCCGTCGGCCTCGGAAACCTCTGGCGTTTTCCGTATCTTGCGGCGAAGTACGGTGGCGGTATGTTCCTGCTCACCTATCTGGTGCTCGTCCTGACCTTCGGCGTTTCGCTGCTGCTGCTCGAGACCGCGCTGGGGCGCAAGACGCGCCTCTCGGTCATCGGCGCTTTCAGGCATTTCGGTGCCAAGTTCACCTTCATCGGCGTGCTCGCGGCGGCCGTGCCGTTCATCATCACGCCGTACTACTGCATCATCGGCGGCTGGGTCACCAAGTACATGGTGAGCTACGTCACGGCGGGGCCGGCGGCCCTGGCTGACGGTGGTGACTTCTTCGGCGGCTTCATCAGCAGCAATACCGAGAGCTTCCTGTTCATGCTCGTCTTCATGGCCATCGTCTTCATCATCGTCGCGCTCGGCGTGCAGAAGGGCATCGAGAAGGCCAACCTCGTCATGATGCCGGCGCTTATCATCATGGCCGTGGCAATCGCGGCTTTCGTGCTCACGATGCCCGGCGCGCTCGAGGGCGCCGCGTACTATCTGGTGCCCGACTTCAGCAAGTTCTCGCCCGAACTCGTCATCAACGCGTTGGGGCAGATGTTCTACTCGCTATCGCTGGCCATGGGCATCATGGTCACGTATGGCAGCTACATGCGCAAGCAGGATAGCCTGACGTCCTCGGTCACGCGCATCGCCGGCTTCGACTTCGGCGTCTCGTTCTTCGCCGGCCTCATGATCGTCCCGGCGGCATTCGTCGCTATGGGCTCGGCCGAGGCCGTCGCCGCGAAATCCGGCCCGTCGCTCATGTTCATCACCCTGCCCGAGGTGTTCAACACGATGGACGTCACCTTGGCGACCGTCATCGGCTTCGTGTTCTTCCTGCTCGTGTTCTTCGCGGCGCTGACAAGTGCCATCAGCCTGACCGAGGCGCTCGTGTCGATCGTGTCCGATGGTACGCACTTGTCGCGCACCAAGTCGCTCATCATCGTGATGATCTTTATCGTGGCGGTCGGGTTCGTCGTCAACGCGGGCTATAACTCGCTTTCGTTCATCCAGCCCATCGGCGAGGGCTCGACGTTACTCGACTTCTTCGACTTCATATCGAACTCGGTACTCATGCCCATCGTCGCGATTCTGACGTGCGTGTTCGTCGGCTGGATCATCAAGCCCAAGACGCTTGTCGAGGAGATCGAGATCTCGAGCGAGTTCAAGGCCGAGAAGGCCTGGGTCGTGATGATCAAGTACATCGCCCCGATTCTCGTCGCGGTGATCCTGATCACGAACATACTTCCGTTCATCACGGGATAACGATAACGATTGCGCAGACGACCGGACATGTTCCGGTCGTCGCGATAGAGGAGGCGCGTCATGGCAAAGGGCAAGAAGAAGGACAAGGACAAGAAGCGCAAGGCGAAGGACAAGGCCGCAAAGCGCGAGCTCGAGGCCGTTGCCGTCGACGAGCCCGAGGTCGAGGCGGATGCGCAGGCTCCGGTCAAGACGACGGGCGAGCTCGTGGGCAAGCACGCGATCCGCAGGGACCGCCCCTCGTTCACGATGCCCGAGGAGAACATGCTGTACGGCCTGTCCAACTTGTTCAAGATATTTGCCGATCCCACGCGTCTCAAGATCCTCTTCTCCCTCGTGGAGGGGCCGAAGTGCGTCGCCGACATCTCTGCCGCGGCGGGTGTCACCCAAGGTGCCACATCCCATCAGCTCAGGAACATGAAGCAGGAGAGCGTGGTCGATTTCGTGCGCGATGGCAAGCAGGTCATCTACTCGCTGGCCGATGACCGCGTGCAGGCGCTGCTCGCGCAGGGGCTTTCCTACATCGACGAATAGCGGACAGTGGGACACATTGGACAGGTACATCTGTCTCATTCATGGTTGAATGAGACAGATGTACCTGTCCAATGTGTCCCACCGCCTGTCTCTAGCAGTAGTCGAATTCCGATTGGTCTATGGGCGCATCCGGCCCGTTCTCGATGGCCTGCTGCGCGGCTTCGCATATCGCCTCGGTATGGCCGGCAAGCGCCGCGAACGGGGAAAACTGGGCTGCCCGCTGCTCCATGGACATGGGCAGATGCACACTCGACACGTGATGCGGCAAATCGATGATGTCGGCGTACTTGCTCGGTGCGTCGCTCATGCCTGGTGGCCTCCGATCTGTCTGTTGCGTTGCGTCTGCGTGGCACCGTCTTGCAAGTTGGTTGCCTTGAGCACGGCGTTTTTGCCAAAGCGCTTGCGAGCGGCGAGTATCGCCTGCTGGCGACGGCGCTCCTCCTCGAGGTCGTGGTCCTTTGCCCGAGCCTCGCGCTCGAGCGCCTCGTAGTCGACGAGAAGGTCGAGCTGACCTGCCTGACACGCGGTTTGCGTCGCACTCTCGCTCGCGGAGGTGATGTCGCAAGCCGTGATGTTGAGGCGCCGGGACAGCAGGCGCCTGTCGACGATGTCATCGAAGAGCGCGAGCGCGGTATCGACGATCAGGCGCGTCGACGAGGTGCGATGGGGCAGGCAGGCGGTGCCGTGGGCGTGCTTGGGAACCTTGCGGCCGTAGTGGTCGGTGGTCATCTCTCCGTCATAGCCTTCCGCGATCTTTGGATCGGCAAGGTTTTCCATGTCATAGCCGACGGTTATGACTACCTGGTTTGTCGTCAGTCCCTTTTCGACCAGGTCGAGGCTCAGCTGCTCGGCCATCTCACGCATCACGAGGCGCGTTTTCTCGAAGGGGTAGGGGCAATGCAGTACCTGTCCCGAGCCGAGGCTGCTGGATTCGGGACGATAGGCCTTGACGTCGGCTATGGTGCAGGGCTCCCAGCCCCAGGCATGGTCTATGAGCAGCTCGGCATTCACCCCGAACAGGTTGTAGAGCAAGTCTTCGTTCTTGCGGGCGTCACGTGCGCCGAGCGAGCAACGCGCGATGTCTCCCATCGTGCCCAGACCCGCCTGGTCGAGCTTGCGGGCCGTCGCGCGGCCCACACGCCAGAAGTCGGTAAGGGGACGATGGTCCCAGAGCAGATGCCGGTAGCTCATCTCGTCGAGCTCGGCGATGCGCGTCCCGTCCTCGTCGGCCGCCATGTGCTTCGCGACGATGTCCATCGCCACCTTTGCGAGGTAGAGGTTGGTGCCCAGCCCGACGGTTGCCGTGATTCCCGTTTGCGCGAACACGTCGCGGGCGAGCATCGCGGCGAATTCGTGCGCCGTCATGCCTGCCGTGCGCAAGTATCCCGTCACGTCGATGAAGACCTCATCGATGGAATAGACGTGGATGTCCTCCGGTGCGACGTGGCGCAGGTATATCTCGTAGATTTGGGTGCTGCGCTCGAGGTAGAGGGCCATGCGTGGCGGGGCGATGACGTAGTCGAGGGCGAGTTCGGGATGCGCGCTGAGCTCGTCGGCGTTACTCGACGAACCGACGAGCCTGCGCTCGGGAGCCTTTGCCCGGCGTTTGGCGTTGATCTTCCTGACCGCCTGGATGACCTCGAAGAGGCGCGCGCGTCCCGAGATGCCGTGCGCCTTGAGGGAGGGAGAGACGGCGAGGCAGATGGTCTTCTCGGTGCGACGGGTATCTGCCACGACGAGATTGGTCGTGAGCGCATCGAGACCACGCTCGGCGCACTCGACCGAGGCGTAGAACGACTTGAGGTCGATGGCGACGTACGACCGTTGCTTTTCGCTGCGCTCTTCCATGGCACGAAAGTATAGGGGATAGGTGAGACACGAACAAGCGTTCGTATTTCGGAACATGTGGATCCGTGTGGGCAGGCTGTGAAGCGGGGGCGCCGGGCAGGTCGTCTCGCCTCGATGGTCGCTCCCCGACGGCTCACTTCGTGATCCTTTCGGCTCGCTCCCTTAGACCTCGGCGTGACGGCCTGCCCGGCGTTGTTATTTAATAGTACATTCCGCTAAATGCGCCTGACTCTCTGACGCATTTAATGAAATTGAACCATCAGGCTGGTTTATTGTGATATTCTGCAAAAATGAACCTCGTGACCAGTAAATTGAACTTATGGAGCAGAAAATGAACTCAACGGTGTTTGCGAGCAGACTCAAGGAAGCGATGAAGGCAAGCGGGCTCAAGCAGGTCGACTTGCTGCGACAGGCCGAAATCCAGGGATTCAAGTTGGGAAAGAGCCAGCTGAGCCAGTACGTGAGCGGCAAGACCACACCGCGCAAGGCCACGTTGAACTTTCTCGCGCAGGCACTCGACGTCGATTCCGAATGGCTCAATCCGGAAACGGACGAGCAGGAGGGACAGCACGCTTCCGGGGCTGCACCGTCGGCAACGAAGGTGGCCGACCAGGGACCTGCCCCCGTACGCGAGTTCAAGAAGTCCTCGAAGCTCGACAACGTTCTCTATGACGTGCGCGGTCCCGTGCTCGATGAGGCAAACCGCATGGAGCAGGCGGGCATGCACGTGCTCAAGTTGAACATCGGCAATCCGGCGACCTTTGGCTTTCGAGCTGTCGACGAGGTCGTGCATGACATGTCCCTGCAGCTCGCCGATTGCGAGGGATACTCGGATTCCAAGGGCCTGTGGTCTGCTCGTAAGGCCATCATGCAGTACTACCAGCTCAAGGGCTTGCCCAACGTCCAGATGGAGGACATCTACACGGGCAACGGTGTTTCGGAGCTCATCAACATCTGCATGTCGGCGCTCCTCGATGATGGCGACGAGATTCTGCTGCCCATGCCCGACTACCCCCTGTGGACCGCGTGTGCGACGCTCGCGGGCGGGCATCCCGTCCACTACGTCTGCGACGAGGAGGCGGAGTGGTATCCGGACCTCGATGACATCCGTGCCAAGGTCACCCCGCGCACCAAGGCCATCGTCATCATCAACCCCAACAATCCCACCGGCGCTCTGTATCCGCGCGAGGTCCTGCAGGGCATCGTCGACATAGCCCGCGAGCACCAGCTCATGATCTTCTCTGACGAAATCTACGACCGTCTCGTCATGGAAGGAGAAGGCGAGCACATCTCCATCGCCTCGCTCGCCCCCGACCTGTTCTGCATCACGTTTTCGGGCCTGTCGAAATCTCACATGGTCGCCGGTTACCGCATTGGCTGGATGGCATTGTCGGGCAACAAGCGCCTGGGCAGGGATTACATCGAGGGGCTCAACATGCTCACGAACATGCGCCTGTGCTCGAACGTGCCGGCGCAGTCCATCGTGCAGACGGCGCTCTGGGGACACCAGAGCGTGCGGAACTACGTCGTGCCCGGTGGCCGCGTGTACGAACAGCGCAACTTCGTCTACGAGCGGCTCTGCGAGATGCCCGGCGTGAGTGTCGTCAAACCCAAGGCGGCGTTCTACATCTTTCCCAAGCTCGACAAGAAGCGCTTCAACATCACCAACGACGAACAGTTCGCACTCGACTTGCTCAAGGACAAGAAGGTGCTCATTGTCCAGGGTACCGGCTTCAACTGCGATGACACCGATCATTTTCGCATCGTCTACCTGCCGCGTCGCCGCACGCTTGGCGAGGCGATGGACGCCATCGAAGACTTCCTGACCTACTACCGGCAGTAGACGCGCATGACAAGGCTGGAGATCTACTGCGACGGCGGCTGCCGTGGCAACCAGAGCGATGCGAACCTGGGCGGCTGGGGCGTCTATCTCGTCTGGGGCGAACACGAGAGGGAGCTTTACGGTGGCGAGCGCGATACCACCAACAACAAGATGGAGCTGACGGCCGCCATCGAGGGGCTGCGCGCCATCAGGAACAAGAGGGTGCCCACCGACGTCTACCTCGACAGCGCCTACGTCCTCAACGGGATCACGTCATGGATAGACGGGTGGAGGCAGAAGGGGTGGGTCAACTCAAAAAAGCAATCCGTTGCCAACAAGGAGCTGTGGCTCGCGCTCGACGAAGAGCGGCACAAGTTTGCCGACATCAGCTTTCACAAGGTCAAGGGACATGCGGATAACGCCGGCAACATACGGGCCGACGAGCTTGCCAACCGTGCGATGGACGAACTCGAAGCGGGCTAGTTCGTGAACTTGGTGCGGGCGGCGAATACGGTCTCGCCGCCTTCGTCGACGCCCTTGGTCAGAATCACGTCTTCGCCGCGACTGGTGTAGATGCAGAGCGGCTCGCCCGTGCGCACCTCGTGCCTGAAGTCGATCTGGAAGCTCTCGATGCCGTGGTCCTTGCCCGGTTTGATGGCGTCGAAGGGATAATCGGCGTACACGGTATTGTTGACGTGCCCGTTGATGTCGGCCGCCGTGTAGGGCGGGACGACCACGAATGGCTTGTCGCCTGCCGTGTCGAAGTCTTGTATCTTGCGTGGCTTCTTCGCGAAGTTCTTTTCGTCGAGCAGATAGTCGGGTGGTTCGTACACGCTGTCGAGATTGACGAACGAGCGTGTCTCCAAGCTCATGAGAACCCATTCCGACGTACCGCGCAAGAGCATTTCGCCATCAAGTGACGTGACGATGTAGTCGCGTTGGAACGAGAAGCGCGAGGGGGAATGGGGCCACGTGCGTACCTGCACGCTGGTGTAGAGCTGCGGCTGCTGGATGACCTCGTAGTACGTGCGGATGACGGCCCAGAACACGCCGCGTCGCTCCATCGCGTCGTGGCCGATGTCCATGACGCCGGCCTGCACGGTGGCGGCCTCCTGGAATAGCGAGAGCACGGCGGATGGCTTGAGCCGCCCGTAGCGATCGAAGTCGGTGACCCGCAAGGGAACGGTCACCTTGAGGTCCACTGTCAGTTCGGTGTCAATCATTCGCTGTCCCGTCATTTGGCAATGTCAGCCATTATACTCGCGGCAGACACTTTGACCTGCGAAATGAGACAGTTTGGTCAGACCAACTTGTCTCATTCGAAAGGAGGGACCGGCAATGCATGATCATGAACATGACCACGACCATGACGGGCACGGAAGCATGCCCGTGTACCAGTTTCTCGGAAACATCCTCGGGTATCCGCTCGACGAGACGCTGCTCTTCAACGTGAGCGATCCGGCGTTTTGGGCTGGTCTGCGCGAGAGCCTCGAAAACGAGCGCACTCACGACGCACTCGATCACATCGAGGCCGCGGTTGCCAAGTTGGCCGACATTTCCGAGGACCATCGCAAGATGGCCATGGATGCCGAATACGCGCGCGCCTTTCTGCTTCCGGAAGCGCCCATGCCGCCACTCGAGAGCGCATACGGCCTCGATGAAGGCGCCGTCTATGACGTGGCGCGCGAGCTGGGCGTCGAGACGAGCATCCAGCGCTTCTTGCCGGATGACCATATCGCGAACGAACTGTTCATGCTCGTACCGCTCGATTATCTCCAACAGCCCAGCGACGAGCAGCTCAGGACGCTTGCGGCCTTCTTCGAGCGGCATCCGCTTGCGTTACTGCGACACATGCTCGATAACGAGCAAGCCGCGCAGGATGATTCCGGGTTCTACCGCGCCATCGTCGAGCTTGCCGCCGCATGGTTGCAATGGGACCTCGATGCGTTCGAAGGGAATTAGGCAAACGGTCTAAAAATAGAAACCACATAATACGCCGTAGACGCGCCGACCGACTCCGTTGAGGGGTCGGTCGGTCTTTTTTCGATTCTTTCTTCGCAAAATTATATGTCAAATCGAAATATATGAGATATACTATGCACGCCTAATGCACTACTAATAGACATATATATTAAACAAACGTAGCCAAAGGCAAGAACAATGATGAAGTCGACGACCATACGCATGGACGACGATCTGAAGAAGGAGGCCAGCGCAAAGCTCGAGGCGCTCGGACTGAACTTCAACACCTATGTCGTCATGGCAACAAAGCAACTTGTTGCCCAGAACCGTATCCCGTTTGACCTCGTCGTTCCCGACGCCCGGTCGGAGAGCGAGGACAAGCGGGAAGAGGCATGCTAGGAAGCCGGCTCCATCGGGAAATACAGGGCGGGAACGGATAGCAGTACAAGGGTGGTTTAAATGTGGATTTCCAGGCTGTTCAATCGTGACGAAAACGCAATCTATATCCGTCGGCACTGGATCTTCAACAGGAGAAGCTCCGGCGTCGTAGCCTACGGCCGTCGTTACAGCTAGACCAAGAGGCTGCAACGTTAGGTTCGGACGTTCCGCTGGACGTCCGGTATAGAAAGCCCACCTGTCGCCCCGTTGCGGGCGAGGGGCGGGCTTTCCGCATTTTCGGGGAGGGATGCGACGACGTTTCGCGCGCCTTCCGGTCATCGTGTCAGGGACAAGCCCCTTGGCGCATGCGTTGGCTGGTTAGGAGCGATGGCTGCCGTGGATGGCGTCGTACGCGGTGAGCCACTTCTGGGCGTGTGTGGGCGTTCCCTTGGCGTCCGCGGGCATCTTCGTCTCGGAGTACTCGCGGGCGAGTTCGACCGTGTACGCATGGACGTTGCGCTGCTTGCACCAGGCGAACCAGCCGTCGGCGCCAAAGTTGTACCCCTGGATGACGAGCTGTATCTCGGTCGCGTCATTGGGGGTGATGGTTCCCAGATACCCTTCCCAGAGCTGGAGGTTCTGCTTGAGCTCCATGACGCCGGCGTAGATCGAGGCCTCGGTCGACTCGGCGGCGATGCCGCGCTCGGGCCAGCCGTTCATGACGATCCAGCCGTAGGCGCCCTCGGCGGCTTGCATGATATCGCCCTCGACGTTGAGGACGCTCCTGACGTTCTTGTCGCCTCCCGACTCGACGACCATCGCCGCGAGCAGGCAATCGGTCCAGTCCGTGTCGAGGCCGCAGTCCTTGCACGCCTGCTGCACGACGGGACGGTACTGCTCGCATGTGGCGTACTTTGCCGTGTCGGTTTGGGAGAGGACGGCGGCAGCTCCCGCGCCGATGATGATGACGCACAACGCGACGACGAATACGATGCGCGGCGCCCTATGCGGTGTTTTCACGCGCTTGAGGTTGCGGCTGTTGACGGCTCCCCTGCGGTTGACCTGGCGCTGGGCGACGGCCTTGACCGACCCGCGCTTGCCCTTGACGGGAGGACGGCTCGAACGGGAACGGCCGGAACCGGCACGACCCGAGCCGGCACGACCCGAACGGCTGCGGTCCAGGCGATTGCTGCCCGTGTTCGGGCGACGTGCTCGATTGGGACGCTGGCTCATGGGCTAGGGGACTGCGCGCTTCTACTCTTGGGGTTGTTCCTGGGCGGAGCCCTCGCCCGCCGGCTGGGCTGCCGGCGAGGCCATGACGACGTCGGTGAGCGCGTCGATGATCTCGTTTGAGCTGCACCTGGTCATGATGGCGGCGCCGTATTCGTCGCCCATGGAGAACGAGTACGTGTCATCGCCATTGTCTATGACGGCAAAGGCGATGGAGCTGCCCGTCGTCTCGTCGGTGATGGTCAGCTTGTTGTCCTCGCCGACCGTCGCCGGCCCGATGAAGATAGCGGACGTGTTGGACTCGGGGACGATGAGAACGAAGATGGCCCCGGCGCCGTCGGCGCCGCCGGCATAGTAGAGCTGCTCGCCCACGGGCGTGCTGCCCTTGTAGAACTCGCTCATAGTCGCGATGGTCTGTTCGAAGACGCTGCGGACGTCGTCGCGTGACATGCCCGATGCCGACGCGTCGTCCGGGTTGGCGGTGTCGGCGCCATTCGCGCCGTTTGCATCCGAGGATGCCGCCGAGCTCGAGGCCGATCCGCTCGGGGAGTTGGATGCTCCGCCGCAGGCGGTCATGGCGAACAGGGCGATTGCGAGTGCGCATGCGCAGGAAATGACGAGTATGAGCGAGCGCTTCATGGTGGCTCCTTTGGCATTGTCGAGACGTTGTGCAAACGATACCACATGCTCCATTCATGTAAGATGGTTCACGGCAAATAAGCCACGAGATAATTGGAGGCCTGGGAATGGTTTCTCGCGTCTATGTCGAAAAGAAGCCCGAGTTCGATGTCGAGTCACGGCAGTTGGAAGACGAGCTGCGTACGTTGCTCGGAATCGATGGACTCGAGAGCCTGCGCACCATCCATCGCTATGATGTCGAGGGCATTGACGATGAGCTCTTCGAGCGCTGCGTGCCCACTGTCTTCAGTGAGCCACAGGTCGATATGGCGCACCGTCGTCTACCGACCCTTGCGGACGATTCCGTCCTCTTTGGCGTTGAGTACCTGCCCGGTCAGTTTGACCAGCGGGCTGATTCGGCAAGCGAGTGCATCCAGTTCGTTTCGTGTGGCGAGCGTCCCGAGGTGCGCAGCGCGACGCTATATCTGCTCGAGGGCGATTTGAGCGATGAGGACGTCGCTGCCATCAAGCGCTACGTCATCAATCCCGTCGAGGCGCGCGAGGCGTCGCTCGACGAGGTCGAGACGCTCAAGACCGAGTATCCCGAGCCGGATAACGTCGAGGTCATCGAGCATTTCATCGACTATGACGATGAGATCCTGGAGATCTTCATCCGCGAGCGCGGCCTGGCGATGGACCTTGCCGACATCAAGGTCTTCCAGGACTACTTCGCCAACGTCGAGCATCGCGATCCGACCATCACCGAGGTGAAGATGGTCGATACGTATTGGTCCGATCATTGCCGTCACACGACCTTCGGTACCGAACTCACCGACATCGAGATCGATGACGAGATCGTGCAGGCCGCCTTCGATGCATACTTGGACATGCGTCACGAGCTCGGGCGCGACGAGAAGCCCGTCTGCCTCATGGACATGGGCACCATTGGTGCGAAGTATCTCAAGAAGCAGGGGATCCTCACGGGTCTCGACGAGAGCGAGGAGATCAACGCCTGTACCGTCAAGGTCAAGGTCGACGTGAACGGCGAGGACGAGGATTGGCTGTTCCTCTTCAAGAACGAGACGCACAATCACCCCACCGAGGTCGAGCCCTTCGGCGGCGCGGCGACCTGCATCGGCGGCTGCATCCGCGACCCGCTGTCCGGCCGCTCGTACGTGTATCAGGCCATGCGCGTCACCGGTGCCGCCGACCCGCATACGCCCATCGACGAGACCCTCGCGGGCAAGTTGCCGCAGCGCAAGATCGTGACGACGGCTGCCCACGGTTACTCGAGCTATGGCAACCAGATCGGCCTTGCCACGGGTCAGGTCAACGAGCTGTACCATCCGGGCTATGCGGCAAAGCGCATGGAAATCGGCGCCGTGGTGGGGGCGACACCCGCCGACCACGTGCGGCGCGAGACGCCGATTGCGGGCGATAAGATCATCTTGCTCGGCGGACGCACGGGCCGCGATGGCATCGGCGGAGCGACCGGCTCCTCCAAGGCCCACAACGTATCGAGCATCGAGACCTGCGGTGCCGAGGTGCAAAAGGGCAATGCGCCGGTCGAACGCAAGTTGCAGCGCCTCTTCCGCCGCAAGGACGCCTGTCGGCTCATTAAGCGCTGCAACGACTTTGGCGCTGGCGGCGTGAGCGTGGCCACGGGCGAGATCGCCGATGGCCTGCTCATCGACTTGGATTGCGTCCCCAAGAAGTACGATGGTCTCGATGGCACCGAGCTCGCCATCTCGGAGAGCCAAGAGCGCATGGCGTGTGCCGTTGCTGCCGAGGATGTCGATGAATTCCTCTCGTATGCGAACGAGGAGAACGTCGAGGCGGTCGTCATCGCGACCGTCACCGAGGAGCCACGTGTCGTCATGACCTGGCGTGGCGATACGATCGTCGACGTGAGCCGTGAGTTCCTCAACTCGAATGGTGCGTCCAAGCAGATGAACGTGCATATCGCAGCTGGCGAGGACTATGCGCCGCGCTGGGAGGGCGAGAGCTTCGCAGAGCGCATGAGAAGCGTCGTCACCGACCTCAACGTCGCCTCGAACAAGGGCCTCGTCGAGATGTTCGACTCCACTATCGGTGCCAATACGGTGCTCATGCCCTTTGGCGGCGCACGGCAGCTTACGGCCCCCATGGCAATGATCGCCAAGCTTCCCGTCCTGGGCGAGACCACCACGACGAGCGGCATGTCCTGGGGCTTTAACCCGTATCTGTCGTCAGCCAACCAGTTCAAGGGCGCGTACCTCGCGGTTGTCGAGAGCGTGGCCAAGCTCGTGGCCGCGGGCTTCTCGCGCAAGGACGCGTACCTGACATTCCAAGAGTATTTCGGTTCGCTGCGCGACGTCCCCGAGCGCTGGGGTAAGCCCGCCGCGTCGCTGCTCGGCGCGCTCATGGCCCAGGTCGACCTGGGCGTGGGCTCCATTGGCGGCAAGGACTCCATGTCGGGCAGCTTCGAGGATCTCGACGTTCCGCCTACGCTCGTGAGCTTCGCGACGGCTGTCGGTACGGTCGACCATGCGATGAGCCCCGAGTTCAAGGGCGCCGGGCACATGGTGCTGTGCATCCATCCGTTCTACGAAGCCGATGGACTCATGCCCGAGAAGGCCGGTCTGCTCGAATGCCTCGACACGATCGAGCGTCTCATCGACACCGGTCAGGTGCTCGCGGTTGGCACGCCTGGCTTTGGCGGAGACGCCGAGCTGCTCTTCAAGATGTGTCTGGGCAACGGTATCGGCCTGCGCATCAACGACGAGGTCGACCTCGATACGCTGTTCGTCAACGCGTACGGATCTTTCGCCGTCGAGATGGCGCCCGGAGCGGAGCTTCCGGAATCGACGGAGAACATGCACGTGGTCGAGCTTGGCGAGACCATCGACGAGTATGCGATTATCGCTGGAGGCGAGACCGTGCGTCTTGCCGTGCTGCAGGAAGCATGGGAACACGAGCTCGAGGATGTGTTCCCGTATCGCGAGGATGGCGGTGGCGTCGACATGATCAGCGACGCGAGCAACATCCCGCTCACGTACTGTGGCAACCTCGCCAAGCCGCGCGTCATCATTCCGGTCTTTCCGGGTAATAATTGCGAGTACGATACGGCGCTCGCCTTCGAGCGCGCCGGCGCCGTGCCCGAGACTTTCATCATCAACAACCTGACGCCGGACGCGGTCGCAGAGAGCACGAAGGCCTTTGTCGAGAAGATCGACAACAGCCAGATCATCATGATTCCCGGCGGCTTTTCCGGTGGCGACGAACCCGACGGCAGTGCCAAGTTCATCACGGCGTTCTTCCGCAATCCCAACGTGACGGATGCCGTGCGCCGCCTACTCAACGATCGCGATGGCCTCATGCTGGGCATTTGCAACGGATTCCAGGCGCTCGTCAAGCTCGGATTGGTCCCGTATGGCGATATCGTCACGATGGATGCAGGCTGCCCGACGCTCACCTTCAACACGATCGGCCGGCACCAGAGCCGCATCGTGCGCACGCGCGTGGCATCCAACCTGTCACCGTGGCTCTCGCGCTGCGAGGTGGGTGACATCCATACCGTCGCCATCAGCCATGGCGAGGGGCGCTTTGTGGCCAACGACGACACGCTCGAGCAGCTTATCGAGAGCGGGCAGATCGCGACGCAGTACGTCGGTCTGGATGGCGTGCCGTCTATGGATCTCGACGTGAACCCCAATGGCTCGGTGCTCGCCATCGAGGGCATCACGAGCCCGGACGGACGCGTGCTCGGCAAGATGGGGCACACCGAGCGTTGGAGCGCGGGCGTATACCAGAACATCCCGGACCTGAGCTACCAGCCGCTCATCGAAGGCGGCGTGGGGTATTTCACGGACTAGGGCGACGGGGCGAGCCCTTGACGGGCTGTCGCTCATACCGAAACTGCGAAAAGCCAAAGCAGCTGCGGAACTCGGAAGGCGGCCACATCGTGGTCGCCTTCCTCAGACAGTCCTCGCTTCCCGCTTTGGCTTTTCTTGTTTCATTCGCGGGCCTCGTCAAGGGCTCGCCCCGCAGCTTGTTACTTATGCGTTCTTGAGGAACACCTCGTAGCCCTTGCGGGCCTCATTGGGGCAACACTCTCCTTGTCGGTGTATACTGTATACACAGAAAAGGAGGGCATCATGCAAACTGCGGTTGTCTCGGGCCGAGTTGACCAAACCATAAAGGAGCGCGCAGATCGCGTCATACGCGCATCGGGCCTTACGGTGGCCGATGTGATTAAGGCCATGTGGTTCTCGATTGCCCAGACGGGGGAGTTACCCGAGGCCCTGACCGCGTCTGCCAGCAAGCCGGCGCCAAGTGCCCAGTTCTCTCGCTTCGTCGAGTTCGTTGAGACGCTTCCACCAGCACCCGAGGCGTTTGCAGGCATGTCAGATGCGCAGATGAAAGACCTTCTGGGTGAGCGCGATGTATAGGATCTTGCTCGACACCAATATTCTCCTGGATAGCGTCATCCCCAATCGTCCCCAGCATGACGAGGCGCTGGCGTTGCTGAAGTGGTGTAACGGCAGCGGTGATTATGGCTTTGCCGCGGCGACTTCCTTCAACGACGCTTACTACGTTTTGTGTCGGGCCTACGACGAGGTGATTGCGCGCGAAGCGCTCGAGAACCTTTTGGGCCTGGTGGCGGTTGCTCCCGTTTCCGCAGAGGAATGCGACCGTTCCCTTCGGAGCAACGAACCCGACTTCGAAGACGGGCTCGTCCGTGCGTGCGCAGAGCTGAGTGGGGCTGATTTCATCATCACACGTGATGAGGACGCCTTTGCGGGCAGCAAGGTGAAGAGCGTTACGGCTAAGGAGTTCCTCTTCACGGTTGACCATGAAGACAAGGAGCTGATGGCTGCACTCCTGGATGCGCGATGAGACAGTTGCTCAGAGCAACTGTCTCATTAGACAAGTCTGTTTTTCCCAAGAGCGCCAAGGGGGGCGAAGGCGGGCAGCCTACGCGTTCTTCAGGAACGCCTCGTAACCCTTGCGGGCCTCGTAGATGTCGGCCTTGCTCGTGATCTCCCAGGGAGCGTGCATCGAGAGCACGGCCACGCCGCTGTCGATGACGTCCATGTCGTACTTGGCCGGGATGTAGGCGATTGTGCCGCCGCCGCCGATGTCGACGCGACCGAGCTCGGCGGTCTGGAACGCGACGCCGGCATCGTCCATGACCTTGCGTACCTCGGCGACAAACTCGGCAGACGTGTCGTTGCTGCCGCTCTTGCCACGTGCGCCCGTGTACTTGTTGAAGACGAGGCCTCGGCCCATGTAGGCGGCGTTCTTGGGCTCGAAGACGCTCGCATAGCAGGGGTCGAGCGCGGCGGAGACGTCGGAGGACAGCATCTTGCATGCGCCGAGCGCGCGACGCAGCTTGAGCTGCCCGCCCTCTCCGGCGAGCTCCATGATCTCGGCGATGGTGTTCTCGAAGAACAGCGACTCCATGCCCGTAGCGCCCACGGAACCGATCTCCTCCTTGTCGACCAGCACGGTGACGGCGGTGCGCTTGGGATTCTCGATGGCGAGCTGGGCGACGAGCGACGTGTAGGCGCAGACGCGGTCGTCCTGGCCGTAGCCGATCACCATGGAGCGGTCGAAGCCCATCTCGCGCGCGCGGCCAGCCGGCACTATCTCGAGTTCGGCGGAGAGGAAGTCCTCCTCCTCGATGCCGTAGTACTCGGCGAGGTACTTAAGTACGGAAGCTTTGACCGGCTCCTTCTCGGCGACCTTCTCCCATGCGGGCGAATCGTCATTGAGCTTGTCCTTCTCGAACAGAAGCGGCCTGCTGCCTACGATTACGTCGAGGTCCTCGGCGTCGATGACCTCCTTGGCGTTCTTCTCCATCTGCTTCTGGCCCAGATGGGGGAGGAGGTCCGAGATGCAGAACACGGGGTCGGACGGATCCTCGCCCACACGAACCTCGATGGACCTGCCTGCCTTGAGGGCGATGACGCCGTGGATGGCCAGCGGGAGCGTGACCCACTGGTACTTCTTGATGCCACCGTAGTAATGCGTGTCAAGTAGCGCGATATCGGTGTTCTCGTAGAGCGGGTTTTGCTTGGCGTCGAGACGCGGCGAGTCGATGTGGGCTCCCAGGATGTTGAAGCCGTCCTCGAGCGGGTCGGTGCCGAGCACCGCCAAGATGAGGGCCTTGCCGTGCGTCTGGGCGTAGACCTTGTCACCGGCCTTGAGCTTGCGCTGCTTCTTGATGGCCTTGGCGAGCGGTTTGTACCCGGCCTTTTCTGCCATGGTGATCGAAGCGTTCACGCACTCGCGCTCGGTCTTGTTCTCCGATATGAACTCGATGTAGTCGCTGCTGAGTTTTTCGAGTTTGTCGAGGTCCTTGTCGCTATAGCTCTTCCATGCGTTCTCGCGTTCCATGAACACCCTCCTATATGGTGGTCGATGCAGTATGCTTAGGACGTCAATATACTACGAGCGCGAGGCGAAAGGCGGGTTTGTCATGAGCCTGATAGAAATCGGCAGGCAGTTCGACGATGCGGCGCTGGCGCTTTTGCGCTCGTGCATCGGCCGTGAGCTCGTCGCCTACGAGGGCTACTGCCTCGATGGCGAGAGCGACCACATATACAAGACTGCGCGGCTCGTCTTCGACGGTTTCGCGGTCGATCTCGTAAACGAGCACGAGACGCTTGCGCTGGGGCCGGATTTCGTCGAGGAGGAGGTTGCGATTTTGCGCGTCGAGCCCGCGAAGGGGGAGCTGTGGACGCCGCCGGGCAAGCACGTGACGCGTGTGGAATGTGGTTTCCAGGTGGCCGACATGCTCGTGGTGGTGGACACGGCGCTGCTTTCCAAGGGATCGCGTCGCCTCATCGACTTCAAGTGGGCGCAGGCCGTGATCGTCGAGAGCGAGGACGGTGGACTGCTCACCTTCGACCGCGACATATGGAGTGACGAGTACCTGACGGTGAACCGCGGGGAAAGTGTCTCGACCACGACGCGTGACTTCAGGGCCGATTGGGTAGCCGAGCCGCCCTACGGCTACGAGTTTGGCCGCAACATCTTGCGGCTCACGAACCCGGCGGTGTAGGGGGAGAATCTATGAGACAGCGTCTCTGAGCAACTGTCTCATTTTCCTGTCTCGCTTAGAATCTCCTTAAATTTCGGCGACGAGCATCGCGGGAACGAGGCGAATTGCTATCATTGTCTCCCCTTTGGAGATGGGGCCTGTAGGGCGCCTCGAGTTAGGACTGACGATGAAGAGCAAATCGCCACTTCACAAGATTCGCGCCCTCAAGGGCATGCGCTCCCGCGATGACGGGGGCTCTTCCTCCACGCCGGCAGATGTCATGCATCTCGATACCATCGTCACGCGCTGTGACCCCAAGGCCATCGACGGCACGTATCGTCATGCTCCCGCGGCGCTGCACGTTCCCCGGCAGATCGATGCCTGTCCGGGCATCTCGTTCTTCGGACGTCGCGTCAAGTCGCTCGTCTTCTCGACGGATCTGGCCATCATCTGCAACTGCGATGCAGATGCCGTGTTCGCCGTGTATCCCTTCACCTGCCAGCCCATCATCACGCAGGGGCTCGTGACGGCTTCGGGTCGTCCGGTCTTCACGGGCGTCGCCGGCACGACCACGGCGGGCGCTCGCTCGAAGACGATGGCCGTCCAGTCCGAGATGCAGGGCGCCTATGGCGTCGTCGTCAATTCGCCCACGAGCATCGAGGACGTGCGCGAGATTTCCACGAGCATCGACATCCCTGTCGTTCTCACGGTCGTGACCTTCGACGAGCTCGTCGCCACCAAGATCATGGCCGGCGCCAAGGTGGTCAACGTCGCCGCCGGCAAGGACACGCCGGCGGTCGTCGGGAAAGTGCGCGAGCGCTTCCCGGAGATTCCCATCATCGCGAGTGGCGGCAAGGACGCCTCCTCCATCAGGAGCACAATCGACGCCGGCGCGGATGCCATCACCTGGGTACCGCCCACGATGCAGCAGCTCCAACGCGAGCTCATGGACGTGAACCGGGCCGAAGGTCAACCGACCGAACCGGACGCCGTGGCCTAGGGCTTTTTCGTGGGATTCGTCGAGATATTTCTCATTGGCGTCGGTCTGTCGATGGATGCGTTTGCGGTGTCCGTCTGCAAGGGCCTGGGCATGCATCGCGTCAACTACGCCCATGCACTCGTCATCGCGCTGTTCTTCGGCGTCTTCCAGGGCCTCATGCCGGTCATCGGCTGGTTGGTGGGAAGCGCGTTCGCGGTCTACGTCACGGCGGTCGACCATTGGATCGCCTTCGCCCTGCTCGCCTTCGTCGGCGGAAAGATGCTCTGGGATGCCTTCCATGACGAAGGCGAGGAAGAGGACGACGAAACCTCCACGCAGAAGCTCGATTTGCGCGAGCTCTTCATGCTCGCCATCGCCACGAGCATCGACGCGCTGGCCGTCGGCATCAGCTTCTCGTTTCTGCAGATCGACATCGTGGCTGCCGCGCTGATCATCGGCTGCACGACCTTCGTCCTCTCGCTCGTCGGCGTCGTCGTGGGCAATCGCTTCGGCGCGCGCTTCGAGAAGCCGTCGCAGATTGCGGGCGGTGTCGTTCTCATCGCCATCGGCCTCAAGATACTCCTCGAACATCTGGGCCTCATCGCGTTTTAGCCCCGTTTGAGCGCGTCATTGGCCTGACGCTGCGGTATGATGTGTCACTGTTTTATCTGACGCACGTATCTGACGGCACATCGGAGGTTGGCCATGCACGAGGCGTATGATCCGCATTCCATCGAACCCAAATGGCAGAAGTACTGGGCGGAACATGAGCTTTTCAAGCTTGACGAGGCATCCGAGCGCCCTGCGAAGTACGTGCTCGAGATGTTCCCGTACCCGAGCGGCGACATCCACATGGGTCATGTGCGCAACTACACCATCGGTGACGTCTACGCGCGTTACCTGCACATGAACGGCTACGACGTGCTGCATCCCATCGGATGGGACGCCTTTGGCCTGCCGGCCGAAAACGCCGCCATCAAGCATCATAGCCATCCGGCCACCTGGACCTTCGAGAACATCGACACCCAGATGGCGAGCTTCAAGCGCATGGGCCTTTCCTACGATTGGGACCGCACGGTCATCACGTGCAAGGAGGACTACTATCGCTGGGGCCAGTGGTTCTTCCTCAAGATGTACGAGAAGGGCCTGGCATATCGCAAGTCCAATCCCGTCAACTGGTGCCCCGACTGCAAGACCGTGCTCGCCAACGAGCAGGTCGAGCAGGGCACGTGCTGGCGCTGCCATTCCACCGTCGAGCGCCGCGAGCTCGACCAGTGGTACCTCAAGATTACCGATTACGCCCAGGAGCTGCTTGATGACCTCGACAAGCTGCCCGGCTGGCCCGAGCGCGTCAAGCAGATGCAGGCCAACTGGATCGGCCGCAGCGAGGGCGCCGAGGTGAAGTTCACGCTCTGCGACGAGGCGGGCGAGCCCACCGACGAGACCATCACCGTGTTCACGACGCGCCCCGACACGCTCTTCGGCTGCACCTTCTTTATGCTCGCGCCCGAGCACAAGCTCGTCGAGCGCCTGATCGTGGGCACCGAATACGAGGCCGAGGTGCGCGAGGTGCAAAAGGTTGCCGCTGCCGCCACGGCCGTCGAGCGTACGATGGGTGACCGCGAGAAGCACGGCGCGTTCACGGGCCGCTATGTCATCAACCCCGTCAACGGTGCCAAGGTGCCGGTCTGGGTTTCCGATTACGTGCTGACCGACTACGGCACCGGTGCCGTCATGGCCGTGCCCTGTGGCGACCAGCGCGACTTCGAGTTCGCGCGCAAGTACGGCCTGCCCATCCCGCCGGTCGTGGTGCCGGCAGATAGCCCGCTTGCCACCGAGCTCGCCGACGTGCGCGACCTCGAGGTGACCGACGTGGACTGGGATGAGGCCTTCAACGGCGATGGCGTCATGGTGCAATCCGGGCAGTTCACCGGTATGCCCGGCGGTCATGACTCGCAGGGCATGCAGGCGGTCATCGACTGGCTCGCCGAACGTGGCCTGGGTCAGGGGGTCGTGAACTTCCGCCTGCGCGACTGGCTCATCAGCCGCCAGCGCTACTGGGGCAATCCCATCCCGATGATCTATTGCGACGAGTGCGGCCTGGTTCCCGTCCCCGAACAGGACCTGCCGGTCATCCTTCCCATGGACATCGACATCGCCGCGGGCGAAACGCTCAAGGATTCCAAGGAGTTCTACGAGTGCACCTGCCCGGTGTGCGGCAAACCCGCGCATCGCGAGACCGACACTATGGACACCTTCACGTGTAGCTCGTGGTACTACCTGCGCTACACCGACCCGCATAACACCGAGCTTCCCTTCGCCAAGGACAAGGCGGATCGCTTCATGCCCGTCGACCAGTACATCGGCGGTATCGAGCACGCCATCTTGCACCTGCTGTACTCGCGCTTCTGGACCAAGGTCGCGCGCGACGCCGGCATGCTCGACTTCGACGAGCCGTTCACCAACCTGCTGTGCCAGGGCATGGTCAAGGACTCCAAGGGCGAGACGATGTCCAAGTCTAAGGGCAACGTCGTGTCGCCCGAGTCGCTCATCGACGAGTACGGCGTCGACGCCGCCCGCGCCTGCATCCTGTTCATGGCTCCGCCCGACAAGGACCTGCAGTGGGACGACAAGAGCTGCGCGGCCATGGCGCGCTTCCTCAAGCGCGTGTGGGGGCAGGTGTGGTCGCTGGCCGATGCCGCCGGCTCGGCTGATGACGGGCAACTTGCCAAGGAGCTCAACCGCCAGATGCACGCGACCATCAAGAAGGTGGGCGCCGACATCGAGCGCTTCAACTTCAACACGGCGCTCGCGTCGATCATGGAGCTCTCCAATACGACGGCCGATTATCTCAACGCCACGGCGGAGGATGCACGCGACAGGGAGCTGTGCCGTGCGGTCGCCACGACGCTCGTGCTGCTGCTCGCCCCCTATGCGCCGCATTGGGCCGACGAGCTGTGGACCGAGGCACTCGGCAACGAGGGCAGCGCCTATGACGTCGCCTGGCCGAGCTTCGACGAGGAGGCCACGAAGGCCGACGAGGTGGAGCGCGCCGTCATGATCGGCGGCAAGGTGCGTGGCCACATCACGACGGCTGCCGATGCGAGCGAGGACGAGATCGTTGATGCGGCGCTTGCCGCTGTCGCCGATCGCATCGAGGGGCTCACCGTGCGCAAGACGATCGTCGCCCCGACCGTCGTCAACGTGGTGGCGAACTAGAGGGATTGCTTGCTGGCTGAAACGCGGGACATGGGTACACCAGAGCTCCGAGACCCAGTCGCTCTGGTCGCACCCATGTCCCGCTATGCAGCCGAGCAGCGCGACGCGCCTAGCGACTCCTTGACGCAGCAATCGCCCCGCAGTTGCCGCAGTCGGAGCTTTTGGGAAAAGGGAAAAGATCGGGCAGCGCGACCCGCGCCTGGCGACCCTCCTGACGCATGTTGACTCCACGACGAATCCGAGTAAAATAGGGTAGCTTGTCAAAGCGCCCGTTTTGCGTGCTTTGAGGCTGCTCGCAGCCACGGTACGGCTTTCTACGCCGCCGTTAAGTCAGAGAAGTCGAGGAGAAAGTGGGATTTGCCCCGCTTTCTTTGTTTGTAAGGAGACAGTAGGTGAACAGGGAAGACAGGCTGATAGAGGCGCTCGAGCCGCTCGCGAGCGAGCATGGACTCGATCTCGTGACGGTCGAGGTGGCCGGCACGCGCAAGCGCCCCATCCTGCGCGTGTTCCTTGACACACCGGCCGGTGGCATCACGCTCGACGAGCTCGTCGACGCCCAGGAGTGGGTGGATGCGACGATCGAGGAAGTCGATCCCTTCATCGAATCGTACGATCTCGAGGTCTCGTCTCCCGGCATCGACCGACCGCTGCGCAAACGCACCGACTTCGACCGCTTCGCGGGCGAGATGACGGTCATTTACCTCAAGCCAGGGGCGCCGCGCAGCAAGTACACGGGTATTTCGCATGGGCTCGATGGTGACGAGCTCGTGCTCGAAATGGAAGACGGCACGATGGAGCGCATCGCCTTCGATCGCATCAAGAGGGCGCACATCATCGGCCAGATTGACTTTGGCGGGCGTAATTTCGATGACGAAGACGCTCCGCTTGGCCAGGACAACTAAATAGGGAGGAACCATGTCATCAGAACTCATCAGCGCACTCACCGATCTTGCCACCGAGCGCGGCATCGACCAGCTTGCCGTTCTCGAGCGCCTCGAGCAGGATCTCGCACGCAGCTATAAGGGCATCCTCGACCTCGATTGGGATGCACAGGTCACCATCGACCGTGAAAGTGGCCGCATCTTCGTCTACGAGATGGTCGGTATCGGCGAGGAGGATCCCGAGACCGGCGAGTACGAGGACTACGAGCCGCGCGACGTCACGCCGGACAACGTGTCGCGCATCGCCGCCCAGAACGCCAAGCGCGTCATCAACGAGATCGTCCGTGACGCGGCCCGTGCGAGCATCTACAAGGAATTCGCCGATCGCAAGGGCGAGCTCATCACCGGCACCGTGCTCCAGACCACGCCCGACTTCACCATCATCAAGATTCGCGATGGCGTCGAGGCCGAGCTGCCGCACTTTGACAGGCGCCGCAACGAAAACGAGCGCAACGAGCGCCCCAGCAACGAGTACTACCAGCATAACCAGCGTATCAAGGCACTCATCATCGACGTGCGCGATCCCAGCCAGCAGGCCCAGGGCGCCACGCGCACGCGCGACGGCGGCAACCGTCCGAGCATCATCGTGAGCCGCACGCATCCCGACCTCATCCGTCGCCTGCTCGAGCTCGAGGTCCCCGAGATCTACGACGGTACCGTCGAGGTGCGCTCCGTCGCGCGTGAGGCGGGCAGCCGCACGAAGATGGCCGTCTGGTCCGAGGACGAGAACGTCGATCCGATCGGCGCGTGCGTCGGCCCGCGCGGCCAGCGCGCGCGAGGCCGGTGCCCGTTCCAAGATCGCCGTGCACTCCCGCGAGTCCAACCTCGATCCGGTCGGCGCTTGCGTCGGTCCCAAGGGCTCGCGCATCCGCATGGTCGTGGGCGAGCTGCGCGGCGAGCGCATTGACGTCATCCAGTGGAGCGAGGACCCGGTGACCTTCGTGGCCAATGCGCTTTCGCCGGCCAAGGTATCCAACGTGCTCATCGACGAGGATTCGCATTATGCGACGGTCGTCGTGCCCGATGACCAGCTCTCGCTTGCCATCGGCAAGGAGGGGCAGAACGCCCGCCTCGCCGCGCGCCTGACCGGTTGGCACATCGACATCAAGTCGGCGAGCCTCGTCGCGGCCGATGGCGGATCGCTGTCGTCCATGACCTCGCTCATCGACGAGGAGGATGACCTGCCCGAGGAGCCGGTGGATCTGCGCTGCGAGTACGTGAGCCCCGAAGGCGTGCGTTGCCGCAACCATGCCCGTCCCGGCTCGCATTTCTGTGGCATCCACTCCGACGGCCAGGTACCCGACGAGGAAGAGGAGTCCCTCATCTAATGACGAAAAGGGCTCCCATACGCACCTGCATCGCCTGCGGCGCAAGCTCGGACAAGCACGCGCTCGTGCGCTTCGTCCGCAAGGCGGACGGCACGGTCGCGCTCGATGCGAGCGGCAAGGCGGCGGGGCGTGGGGCCTACGTGTGTGCGAAAAGCGCATGCTTCGAGAGGGCATGCGAGAAGCGCCTGCTGGGCGGTCGCTTGCGCACCAAGGTGGGAAACGATGACTACGAACGGCTTCGGGCCGACTTTGACGTCTACATGAGCGCGTTGGGCGCGGCGTCAGCAGGGGATAGGTGATAGTAAACATGGCAGGAATGCGCGTACATGAACTCGCCAAGGAGTTCGGGATGACCTCCAAGGAGCTCGTCGAGAGGCTCAAGGAGATGAAGATTCCCGTCAAGAATCACGCGTCCACGCTTGTCGACGCGTACGTCGACAAGATTCGCAAGGAGCTCGGCCCCGAGCTCGAGAAGCGTGGCGAGCAGGCTCGGGAAGACGCCGCGAAGGACGCTGCGGAGGAGCAGGCCAGTGCCGAGGAAGAGGAGCGCAAGCGCCTCGAGGAAGAGCATAAGAAGGCCGCCCAGGCTGAGATGAAGCGTCGTCAGAAGGAGCAAAAGCGACGCGAGGCCGCCGAGGCGGAGGCGAAGGCCGCCAGCCAGCAGGACGCCGAGGCCGCCGAGGAGGAGGAAGCTAAGGCCAAGCCAGCCAGGTCCTCGGTCTTCGACGGGCTCCTCTCCCAGATCGCGGCCGAGAGCAATCGCCTGACGCAGGAGAAGCGCGAGGCAGCCGAGGCGAGAAATGCCGAGGCCGAGCAGACGGCTTCCGAGCCGGCGCAGGCCGAGTCGCCCTATCGCGAGAAGGGCGCCAAGAAGAAAAAGAAGGGCCGCCAGCAGGTCGAGGTCGATTCCGAGTCCGAGGACGACCGCTATCGTCAGATGGCGCAGGTCGCCGAGCAGCTCCAGCGCGACAAGGTCCTCGAGGAGGCACGTGCCGCGGTTGCCGAGGCCGAGAAGCAGTCGCCGCAAGAAGCGTAAGGAGCGCCGTGCCGCCGAGGCGGCCAAGAAGGCCGAGGAAGAGGCGCAGCGCAAGGCGGAGATCACCGGTGTCCCCGTCGGCGTCGTGCAGGTTACGAGCGGCATCACGGTCGGCGAGCTCGCCGACGCGCTCGAGGTGCCCGGCAACGAGGTCGTGAAGAGGCTCTTTCTGCTGGGTACGCCGCTCACGCTCACGCAGTCGATGAGCGATGACCTGGTCGAACTCATCGCCGGCGATATCGGCCGCGAGGTCAAGATCATCTCGCCGGAAGAGGAGATGTCGTTCACCTTCCATGACGACGAGAAGGACCTCAAGCCGCGTCCGCCCGTCGTTACCGTCATGGGCCACGTTGACCACGGCAAGACCTCGTTGCTTGACGCCATTCGCCATTCGGGTGTGCAGCAGGCCGAGGCCGGCGGCATCACGCAGGCAATCGGCGCGTCCGTGGTCTGGATCAACGGCAACCAGATCACCTTCATCGACACGCCGGGTCACGAGGCGTTCACCGCCATGCGCGCACGCGGTGCCCAGGTCACCGACATCATCGTCCTGGTCGTCGCCGCCGATGACGGCGTCATGCCGCAGACCATCGAGGCCATCGACCACGCCAAGGCCGCCGACGTACCCATCGTCGTGGCCATCAACAAGATCGACAAGCCGGGCGCCAACCCCGAGCGCGTGAAGACCGAGCTCGCCGAGCGCGGCGTCATTCCCGAGGAATGGGGCGGCAACAACATGTTCGTCGAGGTCTCCGCCCGACAGAACCTCAACATCGACGAACTGCTCGAGACGATCATCCTCCAGGCCGAGGTGCTGGAGCTCAAGGCCAACCCCGATACGACCGCGAGCGGCTTCGTCATCGAGGCCAACCTCGACAAGGGTCGCGGTCCCGTGGCGACGGTCATCGTGCAACGCGGTACCCTGCACGTGGGCGACGCCCTCGTCGCGGGCGTGTGCTTTGGCCACGTGCGCGCCCTCGTCGACCCCAAGGGCAACTCCGTCAAGGAGGCAAAACCCGCCGACCCGGTCGAGATCCTGGGCCTGTCCTCGGTTCCGAGCGCCGGCGACGAGTTCGCCGTCTTCGAGAACGAGTCCGAGGCGCGTAGCCTGGCCGCCGAGCGTGAGCTCAAGCAGCGCCTGGCCGCCCAGGAGGCTCCGCGTCACATGAATCTCGACGACCTGTTCGCCCGCATCGAGGCCAACAAGCACGCCGAGCTCAACCTCATCGTCAAGGCCGACACGCAGGGCTCCATCGAGGCGCTGCGCGGTGCCCTGGAGAAGATGGACCAGTCCGAGGTGCGCATCAACGTCATCCGCGCGGCGGTTGGCGGCGTCACCGAGACCGACGTCAACTTCGCCGCGGCTTCCGATGCCATCATCATCGGATTCGGCGTGCGACCGCAGGCCGGCGTGCGCCAGGTCGCCGAGCGCGAGAAGGTCGACATCCGCCTGTATCGCGTCATCTACCAGGCCATCGAGGACATCAACGCCGCACGCGTCGGCTTGCTCGCTCCCGAGGAGGTCGAGGTCGACACCGGTTCGGCAACCGTGCGCGAGACCTTCAAGATGCCCAAGGTCGGCGTCATCGCCGGTTGCATCGTCACCGAGGGCGAGATCGCGAACACCGACCGCGTGCGCATCGTGCGCGACGGCGTCATCGTCCATGACGGCGCCATCATGTCCATGCGCCATTACCGCGATGACGTGTCGTCCGTGCGCGCCGGCACGGAATGCGGCATCGGCATCGAGGATTTCCAGGACATCAAGGAAGGCGATGTCATCGAGGGCTATCGCATCGAGCAAGTCGCCCGTAAGGAATAGGCATGAAGCAGACACCCACATCCCGCCGCGTCAACGAGGAGCTTCGCGAGAAGATCGCCAACGTGCTGCTGTTCCAGATCGCCGATCCGCGACTGGAGCTCGTGACGGTCACCGACGTCGAGGTTTCCAAGGACCGCGAGGTCGCCAATGTCTACGTGAGCGCCGAGGCGAGTCGCTATGACGAGGTCATGGAAGGACTCGAGGCTGCCAAGGGACGCATTCGGTCGCTCGTTGGCAAGAGTCTCGGATGGCGTGTCACGCCCGAGCTGCGCTTCTTCATCGACCCGTCGGTCGATGCTGCCGAGCGTATCGCCTCGCTGTTCTCCGACGAGGGCTAGCGACGCCTCCTCACGCATGCTCAGGGCACCTGGACAAGGAAACGAACATGATGAAGCTCGATTACACACAGGGCATCGAACTGCTCGACGGGGCGCATAGCATCGCCATATGCGGTCACGTCAATCCGGATGGCGACTGCCTCGGAAGCGTCCTCGCGCTTACGCTGGGGCTGCGTAGCCTCGGCTACGAGGTCACGCCGTTGCTCGCGACGCGCGAGCAACCCAAGCTCTATGACTTCCTGGAGTGCTATGCGGACTTCGTGCCCGCCTGCGAGTACCATGCACGGCCGGATGTCTTCATCCTGGTCGACGTGCCGAGCGTCTCGCGCTCCGGTGACGGCGAGTACGTGTTCAAGCGGGCGAAGAGGACGCTCGTGATCGACCACCACCAGGGCGATGCGTCGTTTGCCGACATCGGTTACGTGGACAGTTCGGCTGCGGCGGCCGGCATGCTCGTCTGGGACTTTCTCGAGCAGGCCGGTGTCGAGATGACGCCTCAAATCGCGACGTGCTGCTACACCGCCCTCGTCACGGACACGGGCAGGTTCCAATTCCAGAACGCGGACTCGCGAGCCCTCATGGCCGCGGCGGACATGGCAGCGGCAGGCGCGATTCCCTCCGAGGTCGCGCGCTACGTCTACCAGCGTCGCAGTTGGGCCGCCCTGCAGCTCGAGTCGCTCGTCGTGCGTCGGCTCGAGCTCCTCTTCGATGGCAGGCTGGCCCTGTCGTGGGCATGCGAATCCGACTTCGAGGAGCTGGGCGCGAGCAAGGAGGACGGCGACTCGCTCATCGACGCCATACGCCAGCTCGACGGGGTGGAGATCGCCGTCATGTTGCGTGAGCAAGGTCCCATCGTACGCGGCTCGATTCGCTCGAAGACCGACCGTGACGTTGCCGCCATCGCGGCGAAGATGAACGGAGGCGGCCACAAGGCGGCGGCTGGCTTCACCATCCACGGCAAGTTGCCCGAGGCGCGCGCCATCGTCGAGGAGCTTGTCGCGGCCTCGTTTGCCGAGCAGCCAAGCGCTCCGATGACGACGGACGCCGAGGTTACCAGCACGACGGCGTTCACGAAGATCCGCGAGGACATGCTATGAGACAGCGCCGTGGCGTCAGCGGGCTATGCGGCGTGCTCGCCCTCGACAAGCCCTACGGGATGACCTCGCACGATGTGGTCAATCGCGTACGGCAAATCACGGGCGAACGGCGCGTCGGGCATGCCGGGACGCTCGATCCGGCGGCTACCGGCCTCATGCTTGTGGGCGTGGGAGCGGCGACGCGCCTTTCCGAGTATCTCACCGGGCATGACAAGGGCTATGACGCGCGCATCGTTTTCGGCGTCTCCACCGATACCGATGACGCGCAGGGACGCGTGCTGGCAAGCGCCGATGATGCCGAGCTCGCCCGCGTCATGCGCACGGCCGATGTCCAGTCCGTACTCGACGAGTTCACGGGGCGGCTCGAACAGTTGCCTCCCGCGTATTCGGCCATCAAGAAGAACGGCGTCGTCGCCTACAAGGCGGCACGCGAGGGAAGCTGCATAGACCTCGAGCCGCGCCCTGTCACCGTGCATGCGGCACGTCTTGTCGCGACGGGCGTGCAGGACGTCGAGCTCGTCCGTCCCGACGGCGACTCGTTTGCCCGCGTCCTTCCGTATTGGGATGTCCACTTTCACGTGAGCAAGGGCACCTACATCCGCGCCCTGGCGCGCGACATCGGCGCCTACCTCGGCTGCGGTGCCCACCTCGGCTCGCTGCGCCGCACATGCGTCGCCGATACGGGCGTTGACGAGGCCTGTTCCATCGACGAGCTCTCGACCTGCATGGAGCGGGGAAGTGCGCTTCCCTGGTGCGATCCGGCGAAGCTCCTGGGCTTTCCCGTCATCGAGCTCGGCGAGCAGCAGGTTAAGTGCGTGGAAAACGGACGCAAGCTGGTGGGGCTTGACGCGTGCGCGGGCATGGTGTCGTGCATTCGCGATGATCGCCTACTCGCGGTCTACAGCTACGATGACGGGGCATATCGCCCTGCGACGGTCATTCCCGGAGGTGTCATCGGCGTTGGCTAGGGCGGGTGACATCATGCGCTGCGACCCGATGGGCGCCATGCCCGCTGGATTGGGTGACGCCGTGCTCGTCATCGGCATCTTCGATGGCATGCACATCGGGCATCGGGCGATCTTCGCCCAGGCGCGCCAGCAGGCCCGCGAGCTCGGCGTTCCGCTCGTTGCCGTGACCTTCGAGCACGATCCCGACGAGATATTCCGCGCCGATGACCCGACGTTTGGCAAGCTGCTCTCGAACTCCGAGCGCCTCGCGATGATCGCGGAACAGGCCGAGGGCGGCGCACTCGTCTTGCCGGCGAGTCGCGAGGTCTTTTCGATGTCGCCGGATGCCTTCCTCGACTTCCTGGGAGGCGTCGTGCGACCACGCGCCATCTTCACGGGGTCGGATTTTCGCTTCGGGGTGCGGGCGAGCGGTACGGCGGCCGACATCGGACGATGGGCCCTCACGCACGGCTGCGCGTACGTGCCCTGCGAGCTCGTCGAGGAGGACGGCGAGGTCATTTCGGCGACACGCATACGCGGCGAGCTGCGCGAGGG
>OLOT01000475.1_pt1 | contig 29727 bp, 15 predicted proteins | sample 1671991 | NCBI WGS metagenome assembly OLOT01 (sample SAMEA3136634, study PRJEB25190) | human gut metagenome | biome: human gut; feature: human-associated habitat; material: faeces | place: Austria | collected 2013
GACCGCCTGACCAATACCTGTGAAGCCGAGCAGCGGGAACAGCGGGAAGCAATGGAACGCTCCCTTACAAGGGACGAGGAACGGATTGAGGTTCTGGACAAAATGGTAATGCGGCTTTATGAGGATATGATTGCAGGGCGTATCAGTGAGCAGAATTTCAACACCATGCTGGAAAAGACACAGACCGAGCAGACGGAGCTTAAAACAAAAGTGTCCGAGGGCAGAAAGCGGCTGTCCGATGAAGTCCAGCTTGCCAATGACGCAAAACAATGGGTGGAAGCCATTCAGGAATACGCCAACATCACAGAGCTGGACGCAGCCACCCTCAACCGCTTAATCAAAGAAATCGTCGTGCATGAGCGCATTGACGAAGATAAAACAAGACACATTTCTATCGAAATTCATTTTAATCTCAAACCCATCCCGGAGGTGGAACAGGTCACTGCCTGACCTGTCCCGCCGGGACGGTTCTCTTAAAAACACCATATAGATTTTTTGTACGCCGCCGCCCGCCATCGAGCAGAGTTTTACACCTAATTGGGGATAAAACAGCTGATGGCAGGAGGCGGTGTCGTTCTGATCGGCACCCAGCTGGTACCGTTACTGTCCGGATTGTTCAGCTGAGAGAAGCAGGAGGGAGATGACTCATGGATCGGATATTTGAAGCGATTGAAGAATGGATGAGGAATCTTCTGACAGGCATGGTAAGTTCCAACCTGACAACAATGTATACCGACGTCAATGAAAAGACCGGTCAGATTGCTGCTCAGGTTGGGCAGACACCGCAGGGCTGGAATGGCAGCATTTACAGCATGATACAGAATCTTTCCGAGTCGGTCATTGTACCGATTGCCGGTATGATTATCACATTTGTACTTTGTTATGAGCTGATCTCCATGTTGACGGAAAAGAACAACATGCATGACATCGACACCTGGATGTTCTTTAAATACTTTTTCAAGATGTGGGTGGCAGTCTGGATTGTCAGCCATACCTTTACGATTACGATGGCGGTATTTGATGTCGGGCAGTCCGTAGTCAGCCGGGCAGCTGGGGTTATCAGTTCTGATACAGCGATCAATATAGATACGATGATTTCCACAATGGAGACAGCGATGGAATCTATGGAGATTGGTGAACTTGTCATACTGGCACTGGAAACGATGCTTGTAAGCCTGTGTATGAAGATTATCTCAGTCTTTATTACAGTGATTTTGTATGGACGTATGATTGAAATTTATCTCTATTCGTCCGTTGGAGCGATCCCGTTTGCAACCATGTCCAACCGGGAATGGGGGCAGATTGGGAACAACTATCTTCGTGGATTGTTTGCACTGGCATTCCAGGGATTTTTTATGATGGTCTGCGTGGGAATCTATGCGGTCCTGGTTGCAAACATCCAGATGTCAGATAACATACATTCTGCATTGTTCGGCGTGATGGCATACACGGTGATCCTGTGTTTCAGTCTGATGAAAACAGGAAACTTTGCCCGCAGTATCTTTAACGCCCATTAAGAAAGGAGGAACTGGCAATGGCATTTGTATCTGTGCCTAAAGACTTAACCAAGGTCAAGAATAAGATCATTTTCAACCTGACGAAACGGCAGCTGATCTGTTTTGGGATTGCGGCAGCAGTAGGGCTTCCGTTTTATTTCTTAAGCAGGGGAATCATTGGTTCCAGTAACGCAGCGACCGGGATGTGCCTTCTGATGCTTCCGGCATTTTTATTTGCCATGTATGAGAAAGATGGACTTCCGTTAGAAAAGGTCTTAAAAAATATGATCACCGTAAAATTTATCCGTCCTCCAGTACGCAAGTACCAGATGGAAAATATGTATGAGAAAAAATATACCGTGGTCAGAAAGAAGAAAGGGGGAACGAAGGGTGTTAAAAAGAAAAAACGATAGACAGCCGCAGAGCATGGAAGAATTGTATCCGGATGATTACTGGCTGGATGAGGAGGATGGAGAAGAAGAACTTCCAGTCCCCGAAATGAAAAGAAAACCAGTAAGCGGCAGGCTGCACGATGAGCCGATGGTGACAGGATATGAAGCACTGGAACGCCAAAGAGGTGTCCGCAGACCGAACCGGAAACTGACACGCAGGGAAAAGAAAGCCCTCAAAAGGGCACAGAAATATGAAGAAAAACTGCATAAGGAACATGAAAAAGCGGATAAGAAAAATGCAAAAAGGGAAGCAAAGCTGGCAGCCAGGGCAGAAAAGCAGGCAGTGCGTGACGCAAAGAAAAACGCAAAAAAGAAAAAGAGCAGACCTGCCGCAGCACCGCCGGGGCAGCGTCCGGCAGGAAAAGCGGTTTCCGGAACGAGAAGCAGCGGGGCAGGAAAGAAAACACCGGATAGTGCCAGAGATAAGAGGATTACTGCACAGCAGTCGATTCCATACCATGAGATGGGAAGGGATGGTATCTGCCGGGTGCAGGACAAGTTTTATTCCAAGACGATCCGTTTTTATGACATCAACTATCAGCTGGCACAGAATGAAGATAAGAACGCCATCTTTGAAAACTGGTGTGATTTCCTGAATTACTTTGACAGCACGATTCATTTTCAACTGTCCTTTATCAACCAGCACAGCAACATGGCAGAGTATGAGAAGGTCATCCATATCAATCCGCAGGAGGATGAATTTGATGACCTGCGTATGGAGTTTGCCCAAATGCTCAATAACCAGCTGGCAAAAGGAAACAACGGGCTGATGCGTACCAAATATATCACATTCGGGATTGAAGCGGAGAATATCCGGGAAGCACGACCAAAACTGGAACGTATCGAGTCGGATATTCTGAATAACTTTAAGATTCTTGGGGTATCTGCCTATCCGCTGAATGGGGAGGATCGGTTACAGATCATGTATGAAACCTTTAACCAGGACAGCAAAGTTCCGTTCCATTTCTCTTATGACGATGTACTTCGGACAGGGCTTAGCACCAAGGATTATGTCGCACCGACCAGTTTTGTTTTTAAAAATGGAAAAGATTTTGAGATGGGAGGTACGATGGGAGCTGTTTCCTATTTACAGATCCTGGCACCGGAACTTACCGACAAGATGCTGGCAGAGTTTCTGGAGATGGACAGCAACCTGATGGTGAATTTCCATATCCAGTCTATCGACCAGATGAAGGCGATCAAACTGGTAAAAAGCAAGGTGACGGATATTAACCGTATGAAGATTGAGGAACAGGCGCGCCCAGCAGGGCGTGAATAAAAGTAGTTGGAACTACACTGTAGAATAATGCAGTTAGCCATCCGTCTTACCGAAAGGCGAAAGCTGATACGGGAACATAGCACGTTGGGGAAGCGGTAAGTTTCTTAAAGGCAATCAAGAACGACTGAACCGCAACGCTAAGCAGATAAGAGGATAAAACTGTATTTGTTGAATGTGAGTTTCAAGTCCGTCTTTCGATGACGCAGGGGCAATGCATCCGAAGCCCTTGGTATGTTGTGTTTATGTATTTTGTTCGCATAAACAATTATTCCAATTCATACGACACGTTGGAGAACCAATAGTAACGAAACGAAAGCGCAACCGACAATCTACATCCAATTATTCACGCAAACTGGGGATTACCTACGTGGGAATGTCTACCATTAGGACTATGTGTAATGCCTTTTGGCGATAAATCTCAAGCTGTTAGGCAAGAGAGATGACACTGAATATCCCATATGGTAACGGAGCTTCCATAGTAGTCTGAGGACCCTGAATTGACAGGGAAGGCTGTAAAAACAGATACGGGAAAACCGTCTACATGGCGAAGGGAAGCAGTTATTGTGTACCAAATATTAAAGTTGATTAGGGAGGAAAACCTCGAATGAAACCAACAATGGAAATTTTGGAAAGAATCAAGAAAAATTCTGAGGAAAACAAGGACGAAGTGTTTACAAGAATCTATAGATACCTTCTTCGTCCGGACATTTATTTTGTAGCATATCAAAATCTGTATTCCAATAATGGTGCATCAACTAAAGGCGTAGATGATGATACGGCAGATGGATTTTCGGAAGCTAAAATTGAGAGAATTATTAAGTGTCTCGAAGATGAAAGCTATCAACCGAAGCCTTTTCGAAGAGTATACATTAAAAAGCCAAATGGAAAAATGCGACCATTGGGAATTCCGTCATTCACTGACAAACTTGTACAGGAAGCTGTAAGAATTATTCTGGAAGCTATCTATGAGCCTATATTTATGGATACGTCACATGGATTTCGCCCTAATAGAAGCTGCCACACGGCACTTCAGAGCGTGAAATACGAATTCAGAGGTGCAAGATGGTTTATAGAGGGGGACATAAAAGGATGTTTTGATAACATCAATCACAATGTTCTGGTATCGTGCATCAACAAAAAAATAAAAGATGCAAGATTTACTAAGCTTATTTACAAGTTTCTGAAAGCAGGCTTTGTGGATGATTTTGTCTACAATAACACATACAGTGGATGCGCTCAGGGTGGAATCATTTCTCCAATCCTAGCGAACATCTATCTGCATGAATTGGATAAATTTGTTGAAAACCTCAGCAAAGAATTCAATGAACCTGCCACAGAAAAGTTTACTGCCGATTACCGTAAAGCACAGAACGCTATGGCGGTGACTAGAAAGAAAATTAAAAAGGCAGAAAATGCAGATGATGAAGTGGAGAAAGCAGAACTGCTGAAAGTATACAAAAGCCAACGGGCAACACTACTCAAAACACCTTGCAAATCTCAGACGGATAAAAAGTTAAAATATGTCCGTTATGCAGATGATTTCATTATAGGTGTAAATGGGAGCAAAGTTGATTGTGTAAGAATCAAACAGCAGTTATCAGATTTTATATCTAACACTCTCAAGATGGAATTAAGTGAAGAAAAAACACTTATTACGCATAGCAACACGTATGCGAAATTTCTTGGATATAACATTAGAGTAAGACGTTCTAATACAGTAAAACCCAATGGAAGAGGTGCAACGCAAAGAACTATGTCTAACGGTGTTGAACTTGCTATTCCGCTAAAAGAGAAAATTAACGGTTTTATGTTCAAAAACGGAATTGTTAAGCAATGTGACAATGGCGAACTTGAACCGGTATGCAGAAATGATATGTTACGACTCACAGACCTTGAAATTGTTTCAGGCTACAATGCTGAACTTAGAGGGATTTGCAATTATTACTACATGGCAAGCAACTTCTATATGCTGAATTATTTCAGCTATCTTATGGAATATAGCTGCCTTAAAACTCTTGCAGGAAAGCATCGTTGCTCTATAGGCAAAATCAAGGAAAAATTTAGTGACCATAAAGGAAAATGGTGTATTGCTTATGAAACCAAGAAAGGTACGAGTTATTTGTACCTATCCAAATATTCTGATTGTAAAAAGGGGAAAAATGCCACGGATACAAGAACGAGTATGGTACAGATTCACAAGAATACACGTAGTACTTTTGAAAGTCGATTAAAAGCTAAATGTTGTGAACTTTGTGGAAGCACGACCAGCAATCAATATGAAATCCATCATGTAAATAAGATTCGTAACCTAAAAGGCAAAGAACCTTGGGAAATAATGATGTTATCGAAAAGAAGAAAAACCATGGTAGTTTGTTGGGAATGTCATAAAAAAATCCACAATCAGAATTTTGAAGTCAAACAATAATGGAGAGCAGTGTGCATCGAGAGGTGCAAGCACTGTTCGGAGGGGGGACTGTGGAAACCTGCCATGGTGACATGGTAAGGCGTCACTTTCCTACCCTACAAAAAAGCGGTCCGGGCAGGCTATGACATGGATATTATCCCTTCGGACTTAAATACATACGGTGGGGAGGCAAAAAGGCTTCTGGAAGATCTGCAGTCCAGAAATGAGAGAATGTTCCTTGTGACAGCATTGTTCTTAAATACTGCACCGACCAAACAGGAACTGGAAAATGTGGTGTTCCAGACTGCCGGTATCGCACAGAAATATAACTGTGCATTGAAACGGCTGGATTACCAGCAGGAGCCGGGACTGATGAGCTGCCTGCCGCTTGCGATGAATTTTGTACCGATCAAACGGGCACTGACAACGACATCCACGGCAATTTTTGTCCCGTTTACCACACAGGAATTATTTATGGCTGGGGAATCTATTTATTATGGATTAAATGCCCTGTCCAATAACCTTATCATGGCAGACAGGAAGAAACTGAAGAACCCGAACGGACTGATTCTTGGTACACCGGGTTCCGGTAAGTCGTTTGCGGCAAAACGAGAGATTGCAAATGCATTTATCGTGACGAAAGATGACATTATCGTCTGTGACCCGGAGGGGGAGTATTATCCGTTAGTCCGGGCATTTCATGGACAGGTGATCCGTATTTCCCCGACCAGCCACGATTATATCAATCCGATGGATATTAACCTGGATTACGCTGACGATGATGACCCGCTTTCCTTAAAATCGGACTTCATCCTGTCTCTTTGTGAGCTGGTAGTAGGCGGAAAGAACGGACTGGAGCCGGTTGAAAAGACCGTCATTGACCGATGCGTAAGGCTGGTCTATCAGGATTTCCTTTCTGACCCGGTACCGGAAAAAATGCCGATCTTAGAGGATTTATATAATCTTCTCCGTAATCAGAAAGAGCAGGAAGCACAGCGTCTGGCAACGGCACTGGAGATTTATGTCAATGGTTCCTTAAAAGTGTTTAACCATAGAACCAACGTGGAACTGAGTAACCGTATCGTATGTTTTGACATTAAGGATCTGGGAAAACAGCTGAAAAAACTGGGTATGCTGATCGTGCAGGACCAGGTGTGGAACAGGGTAACGGTCAACCGTTCTGCGAATAAGAGTACCAGATATTACATTGATGAGTTCCATCTGCTCTTAAAAGAGGAGCAGACGGCAGCATACAGTGTGGAGATCTGGAAGCGTTTCCGTAAATGGGGTGGTATCCCTACGGGTATCACACAGAACGTAAAAGACCTGTTAGCCAGCCGGGAGATTGAGAACATCTTTGAAAACTCGGACTTTATCCTGATGCTCAACCAGGCATCTGGTGACAGACAGATCCTTGCAAGGCAGCTCAACATTTCCCCACACCAGCTTTCTTATGTAACGAACAGCGGGGAAGGTGAGGGACTGGTCTTTTATGGCAGTACCATTATCCCGTTCAAGGATAAGTTTGATAATTCTCTGATGCTGTATGCCCTGATGACTTCTAAGCCGGATGAGGTGGAAAAGCGTAAGAAACTTGGTATCGGGGAACGGGACGATTAAAGAAATAAACGAAACAAAATAAAACAGAGTAGAGGATGAGCCGGAGGAATACTTCCGGCAATTTTTCTGCCCGGAAATCATGGAGGATTACAAGATGAAAGATTACAGAAACATGGAGAGATGCAGCGGTGAACCTTGCTGCATATTTGCAGAAAGAATCTGTGCAGACAATGAAAAGGAGATTTTGAAAATGGAAAAGGACACAAAGGAAAAAGTAACGGCTGATGAAATGATGGATGATCTTATTTATCTGGCGGAACTGATTGATTTCATGGGAATTACATCTTGGCTGGCTGTAAGGGGAACTTTAAGTGAGCGAATGACAGACAAGCTGACGGATTCCATTGCAGGGATGGCAGATGAAGTGTTGGAGAAATGGGAGGACTATCAGGATAAGACAGAATAACCGGGACAAAGCAGTAAAGGGGATGGTCAAAGTTGCAGGAGCATGAGTATAAGGCGAGAGATAAAACCGTCCAGAAAATGAGCCGGGATGGACTGCGGGAAGAAAACCTCCGGAACAAGGAAGAAAAAAGGATCACCGGGCGGGATACGGATACCGAGATTTCCCGCAGTGAGAAGAAAGAGGAACTAGATTTTAGTAAACGCAGACATGAACGGCTGAAAGAAGAACGGGAGATGGAACAGCCGGAGCAGAGTTCCAGAAAACCCAGATATAGTAGGGAACATGCAGATATATTGGATGATGAACAAGATATAGCAACTGATGCGGATGTAGAAGAGGGGCTTACAGACGATAGCAGCGAGAACCCCAAATCTGCCTTTCGTACAGAGAGTATCCGTGGACAGCCAAGAGGGGAACGGGCATATCTGGAGACAGTTGCAGACAGCCGGGATCTTCGGAAGAAAAAGATGGTCAGGGATTATGCTGCAAAGGAAAGAAGGAAGGAAAAGGAGACTTCCAGAGAAGAAAAAGCAGCCAAAAGAGAATCTGCCCGTTACCGGGAAACTTCCGAAGTGATGGAAGATTCCCTGGATAAGTTCCACGAGGAGATCAAAGGCAAGTCCAAAAGGGAACGGGTGCTGAAGGAACAGCGGAAAAAAGTTTCCCGTCTGTCTTTTGGTGATGAGGGTGACGGCATGGTACATGGTGCCGGGATCGGTATCCGGAATCCGGCATCGGCAGTCAAAGATGCGGCAGTCACAGCAGCACACTGGAAAACGCACGAAAAAGAGGATGAAAATGCGGCAGTGGAAGGGGCACACCGGGCAGAGCTTGTCGGGGAAAGCCTTGCAAGGAAATCCATCTACATGCGGGAACGGCTGAAAGGGCGAAGGGAAGAATCCCGGAGATTAAAAGAAAGCGTCCTGGATGAAGCAGAAAGGAGCAGGCTGATATTTGAGACTGCCTATGGAAATGAAGCGAAGGACGCAGTGAAAAGAGAAGCAGAGAAGAAAAAGAAATCTGCCCTGCAGAAACTCTTTCAGAAGAAGCGTTACCAGAAGCAGTATCAGGCAGCCAGACAGAGTAAAAAAGTAAAGGATGCAGCGATCACTTCCGCACAGAAGTTTACGGAAAAAGCGAAAGATGCCGTCAAGATGGTGGCGGCACAGAACCGGGGGATTTTTGCCACGGTAGCTGTCTTTGCTCTGATCTTTGTGCTGATCGCAGCCAGTTTTACCAGCTGTACGGCATCTTTGCAGGGAGCTTCTTCAGCAATCATCTCTACCAGCTATTCCAGTACGGATGAAGATATTTATGCCGCTGAAAATGCGTACCGTGCCTTGGAAGAAGCACTGAATACACAGATCAATCAGATGGAATCCACCCATCCGGATTATGACGAATACCGGTACCAGATTGATGAGATCGGTCATAACCCATATCAGTTGACCTCTTATCTTACGGTAAAATACGGCGGCTTCACTTACGATGAAGTGGCAGAGGAGATTAAGGATATCTTCCGACAGCAGTATGGAATCACCACAGACTCTACCAGAGAAACAGTTACAGAAACCAAGACTGTCCGGGTAGGGGAGTCCTTGGGACTGGTTGTGACAAGTGGGTACTGTAACTGCCCGATCTGCTGTGGCCAGTGGAGTGGCGGACCGACAGCCAGTGGGGCAATGCCGACAGCAAACCATACGATTGCCGTGGATGCGGCGAATCCATTTGTGCCGATCGGGACCCATGTAGTCATGAACGGTGTGGAATATGTAGTAGAAGATACCGGAGCGTTCGCAAGATATGGGGTACAGTTCGATGTTTACTATGACAATCATGCGGCGGCATCCGCACATGGACACCAGACATGGGAAGCCTACATAGCAGACAGCAATGGAAACCAGGAAGTGCAGGTCACGACTACAAAAGAGGTGAACCGTCTGGATGTGACGATGACAAACCACAGCCTGGATGCCGTGTTAAGGAGCCGTATGACAGAGGAAGAACAGGAACGCTACGATGCGTATAACAAATATTACGGCAACCGTGATTATCTGTTTGATCTAAACAGCATACCCACCGGAAGCAGTGGATTTGGTTATGACATACCGGCAGATGCTTTATCTGATCCACAGTTTGCAAAAATGATACAGGAAGCAGAAAAATATCTGGGTGTTCCATATGTATGGGGCGGTTATTCCCCAAGTGGTTTTGACTGTTCCGGTTTTGTGAGCTGGGTTATCAATAACTGTGGAAATGGATGGAATGTCGGAAGATGTACTGCAGATGAGCTGCGGTCACACTGTTCGCAGGTATCTCTATCGGAGGCAAAGCCGGGAGATCTGATCTTCTTCCAGGGAACCTATGACACACCGGGAGCAAGCCATGTGGGAATCTATGTCGGCAATAACATGATGATCCACTGTGGCAAGCCTGTCCAGTATACCAGCATTGCAAGTGCTTACTGGCAGGAACATTTTATGGCGTTTGGTCGTCTGCATTAAAGGAGGTGACAGGGCAGATGAACATGAAATTAAAAAAACTTCTGAATGATATTCAGAAAACGGAGGATAAGATTGCTGAATTACAGGAACACCTGAAGCGGCAGAATACATTGAGACAGCAGATGGAAGATATAGAGATCGTTAAGTCGTTCCGTTCCATGAAGCTGGACAGCCGCAGCCTGCTTGTCCTGCTTGACGGGATTCAGAAAGGAACCGTTACGATCCAGATGGATGAGGACGGTGGTATCACGGTGGAGGATGCAAAAGCTCCGCAGAAAAAGGAAAACAACGCAGAAGTTCACAGACCACCTGTTGGTCAGATGACAGAAAGAGAGGTTTTAGACGATGAGGAATAAAGTGCTAAAGAAACTGCTTATGATTGCCATGGCAGTCACCATGATCTCCGGGACATCCATTGCTACGGTTTATGCAAATGCAAACCCACCGGCAGAGGAGACAACGACACAGGTAGTAGAAGAAACGGCAACAGAATCAACAGAAGATACGGAGAAGAAAGAGGATACCGGAAGGGTCACCGGGGAAGGGGATAATTCTGCTTTTTCTACTCCGGGAAATGCCCAGCTGGTGGATGATAAGGAAAATGATGATACGAAACAGTTCCTTACCATCCAGACCAAGAAGGGAAATACATTTTACATGGTCATTGACCGTTCCAGCAATACAGAAAATGTATATATGATGTCCCTGGTCGATGAGAATGACCTGGCAGAATTTCTGGATGAGACAGAAAAGAGCAAAGAAACCGAAGAATCAACCGTAGTGATCCCGGAAACCACACCGGAAACTACCCCGGTAGCAGAGGAGGAAACCGGAGTGAAGAAAGAAGAAAAGACAGGAATGAATGTAAAAGGACTTGGAGCAATCGTACTTGCAGCGATTCTTGGAGTGGCAGGTATCGCCGTTTATAAAAAGCATGGACGTGGCAAAGAGGATGACTATGTAAGCGAACAGCTGGAGTTCTCTGACGGACCGTATGTAAATGAAGAAGAGGATGAGGAAGAAGAATAAACTTCCATCTCCAAAGAAGCAACCAAAATAAGGACAGGGGCAGCCAGAGCAGTTTGGCTGCCCTTTTTTCAGAAAGGACAAAAAAAGCGTATGTCAAAATTTTTAGTGATCGCAGAGAAACCAAGTGTGGCACAGAGTTATGCCAAAAATCTGTCAGCTTATAAAAAAGAGGACGGATATTTAGAAGGGGAGAGCTGTATTGTCAGCTGGTGCCTTGGGCATCTGGCAGAGTATGCACAGCCGGAGGAATATGACCCGAAATATGGGAAATGGCAGTTTGATGACCTTCCGATTCTCCCGCAGGTCTGGAAGTTGAAAGTTTCCAGAGATAAGAAGAAACAGTTTGATGTGTTAAAAAGCCTGATGAACCGAGCAGATGTGGACTATCTGGTAAATGGCTGTGATGCAGGAAGGGAAGGGGAACTGATCTTCCAGAGAGTGTATGACCTTGCCGGATGCAGGAAACCGGTGAAGCGTTTATGGATCAGTTCCATGGAAGATACGGCAATCCGGACAGGTTTTCAGACAATGAAAGGAGCAGAGGAATACCGGAATATTTGCATGGCTGCGGTATGCAGGGCACAGGCAGACTGGCTAATCGGCATGAACGGAACCAGGGCATATACGACCTGTTATTTTAAACGTCTGGTTGTGGGCAGGGTGCAGACGCCAACGCTTGCCATGCTTGCGGAACGTCAGGATAAGATTGAGCATTTTCAGAAAGAAGCCTTTTATAAAGTAGCACTGACAGACGGAAGGCTTACGGTAGTTTCTGAAAATATTGCAAATGAGGAAGCAGCCGATCTCCTTGCTTCCTTATGTATGGATTCGGAAGCAGTGATTACACAGGTAAAGAGGGAACAAAAGAAAGCGTTTCCTCCCAAACTTTATGATTTGACCAGTCTGCAAAGGGAAGCAAACCGTTACTTTGGCTATACGGCAAAGAAAACACTGGATATGCTGCAGGAATTATATGAAGAAAAGCTGGTCACTTATCCAAGAACGGACAGCCAGTTCGTGACGGAGGATATGAGGGATACCGTAGAGGAACTGGTAGGGAAAATGCCAGTCTTACTTCCGTTCTTGGATTATGGACAGCTGGGACATAACATCACCAGAGTGATTAACAATGCAAAAGTATCCGACCATCATGCGATTCTTCCAACAAAAGAAGCCGTAGAAAAAGGAATCTCTGATCTGACAGCGGACAAAAAGAACCTGATGATGCTGGTCTGCCAGCAGCTGGTGCAGGCAACAGGGGAAGAGTATCAGTATGAGCAGACGGATATTACGGTCAAATGTCAGGGACATGATTTTACCGCCAGAGGAAAAGTGCCGGTGCAGATGGGATTTAAAGCGGCGGGGAATGCCTTTAAGAACCAGTGCGTGAAAGCCAAGCCGGAAGAAGAAACGGAAAAAGAAACTTCCATTCCATATGGATATGAAGAAGGAATGACGCTTTCTCCGGTAAAGGCAGAAAAGACAGTGCATTTTACTTCCCCGCCAAAACCATTCAATGAAGATACCCTCCTTGCCGCTATGGAAACCGCAGGGAATAAAGACTTTGATTCGGAGACAGAGAAGAAAGGACTGGGGACTCCGGCAACCAGGGCAGGTATCATTGAAAAACTGGTTTCTTCCGGCTATGCAGTCAGAAAAGGAAAGCAGATCTTGCCAAGCACAGAGGGCAGGGAACTGGTGAATGTCATGCCGGCTTATCTGAAATCTGCCGCAATGACTGCCGAATGGGAAAATCAGCTTTTAATGATGGAAAAAGGGCAGATCACCGATACACAGTTTATGGGTGAGATCACTTCTTTAGTCGGTAAGATTCTTTCTGTGTGCAGGGAAATACCGGAAACGGAAAGGAGAAGGTTCCAGAAAGCAAGGGAAGTGATTGGTAAGTGTCCGGTCTGCGGCTCTGATGTCTACGAAGGAAAGCAGAATTTTTACTGCTCCAACAGGCAGTGTGATTTTGCCCTTTGGAAAGAAAACCGTTTCTTAGGAAGCATGGAGAAAACACTGGATAAAAAGATGGCAGTGGAGCTTCTTGATAAAGCCTGCACCCATGTAAAAGGGCTGTATTCCAGAAAAAAAGATATAAAGTTTGACGCAGACCTTTTACTGACACTGGAGGACGGAAAGCCAAGGTTCCATCTGGAATTTCCAAAGAAGAAATAAGGCAAGGAGGTAGGCAGTATGTCGAAATTACAGGACATCCGGGAACTGGCACAGGAACATGCGACATCGGTGAGCAGTTCGCCAAGGGACTGGATGGGTTATATGGATACCGCAGCGAGACTATACCGGTATCCTTTTACAGACCAGTTACTGATCCACGCACAGCATCCACAGGCAACCGCCTGTGCGTCCCTGGAACTGTGGAATGAGAAGATGTTCCGCTGGGTAAACCGGGGAGCTAGGGGAATCGCCCTGCTTGACGAGAATGGTCATAATACCAGACTCCGGTATGTGTTTGATATTTCAGATACGCACATGGTGGCAGGCGGAAGAAGCCCTTACCTGTGGCAGATGCAGGAACATCAGCAGGAAGAGATTCTTACCCATCTGGCAGAAGCGTATGGTCTGGAAGAAAAAGATACAGGGACTTTATCGGATGCGTTGATGGCGGTTGCAAGGGAAATGGTCGCAGACAGTCTGGAAGAATATCTGGACGGCTTGGAATATGCAGCGGAAGGAACGTATCTGGAAGATCTGGATGAAGTTACGGTCCGCAGTGATTTCCGCCAGCTTGCAACGGACAGTGTATATTACATGCTTTGCAGACGGTGTGGTCTGGAACCGATGGAGCTTCTGGAAGAAGAGGATTTTATGCATATTACCGATTATAACCGGCTGTCTGTACTGACCTTTCTTGGAAATGCAGCAAGCCAGATCAGTGAGAGTGTTCTGATTGACATTGGAAGGACGGTACATAAAATTTCTCTGGAAGAAGCCAGAAAAGAGGTTGAAATTTCCAATGAAAGGAATTATAATAACTTTAACACGTTAATGCGTGAAAATAAGGGCGTAGAAAACAACAAAGAAGAAAATATCGAGAATGAAGGAGGAACCGACTATGGAACTGACATATCATCGCAAGGGGGATTACCTGTTTCCGAACCTGACCGTAGAGGAGGAAGAAGTGACAATAGGGAAATACGGGATGCTTCGGAGGACATTCCTGAAGGAACACAAGAACAGCCTGTATCAGAGCCTGTTCCTGACAGGAAAGCTGAACAGCCATCTGGCAGAGATCGAGAAGGCAGCACAGGAGAGGATGGACAGCCAGATGGAGAAACTGCTGAAGAACCATCCGGCACCGGACAAGGAAGCAGACCCGATGGCCTGGACAGCACATATGAACGCACTGATGGCAACAGCGGAAGAGAGCATCTTGACGGAATTGGTATACAGCTAGTTGAAGATACAAGAGAAGATGGACTGAGCAAAGCAGAGGAAGAAATTGCCTCTGCTTTATCTTTGCCCGAATATCCTATAGCAAATGAACAGAAAAGGCAGATTGGTGAAAGAGTAGCTGCTTTTTATGCCGGGGAGATTCCTATTCCGGAAAGTGTTGTGGATGATATTTTAAGGACGGGAGGAAACCGGACAGGAAGCCAGCTGCGTATCATCTATAACTTTATGAGTGAACAGTCACCGGGAGAATACACGGAGTTTGTAAAGCGTGAGTATAGAAAAGGCGGCAAAGGTTTTCAGATGGATGGAAGGGAGTATTCCGTCTGGTTTGATGAAACTGGGATGCAGATCGCAGTCGGGCATACGGTGGCAGACCAGATTCTGGATAAAGCCTTTTTATCCTGGAAAGATGTCAGCAGACGTATCCATCAGCTTTTAAATCAGGGAGAATATGCACCACAGTCTGTATTGGATGCGGCAAGAAGTAATGCAGTAAAAGAACACGCCCAGGCTCTTGCCTATATGAAAGGGGATATGGCAGAAGGAGTAGCGGAGATTGTTTTTGACGAAGAGGACTTACCACATCTTCGCAGTATCTATCCGGAGATCACAGATTATCTGGAAGAAAAATTGGAAGATCCCCAGTGGCTTTCGGAACTGAATGAAAGACTGGATGCACTGGCAGAAGCCTATGAGGAAAATCATTCCATTATGCGTTTCCATCATTATAATCCGGTCAATATCTCCAGACAGTTCCAGAAGTTTGCAGATGAAGTGATCCCATACCAGGCAAGAGAGGGATTTGCATGGAAAGAACAGCAGATGTTCATTACACAAGACGAGATCGACGCATTTCTTGTCAGAGGTGGGGCGTATTCCGAAGGCAGACTCAGGACATATTCCTTTTATCTGCTGCATGAGGATGAAAGATCGAGGACAGGTTTTATCAAGGAACAGTATGGGATCGGTGGAAGCAGTCATGCACTGTCTGGTGCCGATGATTCACACGCAAATTATGATGGAAAAGGATTGTTTCTTGCAAGAGGTGCTTATGGAAATCCATATACATCAGTTTTATTATCTTGGAATAAAGTTGCAAATAGAGTAGCTTATCTGATAAAGAATGACCAGTTCCTGCAGGCAGAAGATTATGCTCGTATGTCGGAATATGAACGGGAACAGATGGCAAACAAGGTACTCCGCTTTTATGACCGTCTTCCGGAAGAGATAGACAGACCATTTACGGATGATTTCTTCTGGGAAAAACCAGGAAAAGAAATGGTGGCAGTTTTAGAGAATCCAGAGCAGGCAGAAGAACTGTTACAGAAGATGGATGCAGCATTGGCAGTTCTGCCATTAGATTTTGAGGCATATGGGACAAACTACCAGCAGAAAACAGAACTTCTTTCAGAACTTCACCAGTATGCAGAAGGAACCTATACGATTTTCCCGACACTGGAAGCAGAACCGTCTTTTGTGGAACCATCCGGGCACCAGATGACCATGTTTGATTTCTTAGATACGAAGGCAGTGACAGAACCGACCGTAGTAGATATGTCAGATGTAGAGGAAATAGAAGAGGAAGAGGTTACTGCTGAAGAATCTATTTCAGAGAGTCAGGAGCAGGAAATAATAGAAACTTCTGAGGGACAGGAACAGAAAGAACCAGAAGAAGAGGTAACAGCTAAAACAGCAGAAGAATTGGCGGAGTCCTGGGATGAAGGTGTTTTTGAGTATCAGGGGTATCATTTTGAAGCAGTAGGGGTATTGCCGGAAGGAATAGAAGGAAAAGATCTGGTTGCACAGACCCGTTCCAATACAGAACTGCATTTATCAACCTACCATACAGAAGATTTCCCAAAGTATTCGTATGATGATTTTTATGCAGTCAGCAATGCACCGACTGCCGATGTGTTCCGGTGTCTGGAAACCGGACGCAATTATATTCCCGGAGAAAATGAACTGTTTGGATATGAGGGAGAATTCCAGCCATATTTAAAACCGGAAGTAGAAAAGATTGTAACAGAACCGCATAATTTTCGGATTCAGGATAATGACCTTGGGGCAGGCGGTCCGAAGGCAAAGTATAAGGCAAATATGGAAGCCATCCATTTGTTACAGACTTTGGAGAAAGAAGAACGTCTGGCAACACCCGAAGAACAGGAAATCTTATCCCGTTATGTTGGCTGGGGTGGTATCCCACAGGCATTTGAGGAAAATAACAGCAGCTGGGCGAATGAGTATCTGGAGTTAAAGAATACCTTATCACCAGAAGAATACAGTGCAGCAAGGGCATCGACCTTAAATGCTTTTTATACGTCCCCAACCGTGATCCGAAGTATGTATGAAGTACTGGAAAATATGGGACTGAAACAGGGAAATATTTTGGAACCGTCCTGTGGTGTCGGTAACTTTATGGGACTAATCCCTGAGAGTATGAGCAAAGCCAATATGTACGGTGTAGAACTCGACCCGGTTTCGGGAAGGATCGCAAAACAGCTTTACCAGAAAAATAAGATTGCCGTGCAGGGATTTGAGGAAACCAGTTATCCGGACAGCTTTTTCGACTGTGTGATAGGCAATGTTCCGTTTGGAGCGTATCAGGTCAGTGACCGCAGATATGACCGGCATCATTTTATGATCCATGATTATTTTATTGCAAAATCCCTTGATCTGGTGCGTCCCGGTGGCGTAGTGGCTGTGGTAACTTCCAGTGGAACGATGGATAAGCAGAATCCGGCAGTGAGACAGTATATCGCAAACCGGGCAGAACTGCTTGGAGCCATCCGATTACCGAATAATGCGTTCCAGAGAAATGCCAATACCAGTGTTGTTTCTGATATTTTGTTTTTCCAGAAAAGGGACAGGGCATCCATTGAGGAACCGGAATGGTTAAATTTAAAGGAAATACCGGAAGGCTATTCGGTCAATGCTTATTTTGCAGAGCATCCGGAAATGGTGCTTGGTGATTTTACTACAGAAAGTACCCAGTACGGAAAGCAGGAAGTGACCGTAAAACCAAAAGAAGGCATTACCTTAGAAGAACAGTTAAAAGAAGCGATTAGGAATATCCATGGTACGATCACGGAACTGGAACTTTCGGATACAGAGCTGGAGGAGGATGTTGTCTCTATCCCGGCAGACCCGGAGGTAAAGAATTTTAGTTTTACTGTGGTAGATGATGAAGTTTATTACCGGGAAAACTCTGTGATGAACCGCATGGAGCTTCCGGCAATGACAGCGGAACGTGTCAAAGGGATGGTGAAGATTCGTGATATTACGAATGAACTGATCCAGTGCCAGATGGAAGAGGGAAGCGATGAACAGATCACAAAGCTGCAGGGAAAACTCAATGAAGAATACGATACCTTTACAGCAAAATATGGTCTTATCAGCAGCAATGCCAATAAGCGGGCATTTAGTCAGGACAGCAGCTATTGTCTTTTGACTTCTCTGGAATTTCTGGATGATAAGGGAGAACTGAAACGGAAAGCGGATATTTTTACCAAAAGGACGATCCGCCGGGCAGAAACGGTGACTTCTGTGGATACTGCCAGTGAAGCACTTGCTGTTTCCATTGGTGAGAGGGCAGGTGTTGAACTTTCCTATATGGCACAGCTTTCCGGGAAAACAGAAGCAGAGCTTACCGAAGAACTGGCAGGGGTGATCTTTAAGAATCCGATCAGTGAAAAATGGGAGCCGTCGGATGAATATCTTTCTGGAAATGTGAGGGAGAAACTGCAGATCGCAAAACAGTTTGCAGAAGATCACCCGGAATATCAGGTGAATGTGCAGTATTTGGAGCAGGTACAGCCAAAAGATCTGGATGCATCAGAGATTGAAGCAAGACTTGGGGCAACCTGGATCTCCGAGGATTACATTACACGGTTCATGGCAGAAACATTCCATACACCAAGATATTATGTAGGGAGCAAGGTCAAAGTCCAGTATGCCGAAGTGACCGGACAGTGGAATGTTATGGGAAAAAATGTGGACAGCTACGGAAATGCCCTTGTTACTTCCACATATGGAACACAGAGAGCCAATGCCTACCGCCTTTTGGAAGATGCCTTAAACCTTAGAGATACCAAGATTTATGACACGGTACAGGATGCCGATGGGGAACACCGGGAATTAAATCGGAAGGAAACGATGCTGGCACAGCAGAAGCAGGAGCTGATCAAAGAGGAATTTAAGGAGTGGATATTTAAAGACCTGCACCGACGGGAAGATCTCTGTAAAATTTATAATGAACGATTTAACAGCATCCGTCCACGGGAATATGATGGAAGCCATATTCAGTTTGTCGGCATGAACCCGGAGATCACCTTGATGCCGCATCAGAAAAACGCAGTGGCTCATGTGCTGTATGGAAATAATACGTTATTGGCTCATTGCGTAGGAGCAGGAAAGACGTTCCAGATGATCGCAGCCGGTATGGAATCAAAACGGCTGGGACTCTCACAAAAGAATCTTTATGTTGTGCCAAACCATCTGACCGAGCAGTGGGGCAGTGATTTCCTACGTCTCTATCCGGGAGCAAATATCCTGGTGGCAACGAAGAAAGACTTTGAGCCGGCAAACCGAAAACGGTTCTGTTCCCGTATTGCGACAGGGGATTATGATGCCGTGATCATCGGCCATACGCAGTTTGAGAAAATCCCTCTTTCAAGAGAACGGCAGATTGCCATGCTGGAAGATCAGATCGCAGATATTACGTTTTCCATTGAAGAAGCGGCACATCAGGCAGGGCAGAATTATACCATCAAGCAGTTGGAAAAAACAAAGAAGAGTCTGCAGGCGAGGATGAAGAAACTCAATGACCAGACCAGAAAGGATGATGTGGTAACTTTTGAGCAGTTGGGTGTAGACCGGCTGTTTGTGGATGAGAGCCATAGTTTTAAGAACCTTTTTTTGTATACAAAAATGCGGAATGTGGCGGGTATCTCACAGACGGATGCACAGAAAAGTTCGGATATGTTTATGAAATGCCGGTATATGGATGAACTGACAGGCGGCAGAGGAATCACCTTTGCTACAGGTACTCCTGTATCAAATAGTATGACCGAGCTTTACACTATCATGCGTTATCTCCAGTATGACACACTCATGCGTATGGGTATGGGACACTTTGATTCCTGGGCGGCAACGTTTGGGGAGACAGTAACCGCAATCGAATTATCACCGGAAGGAACGGGCTATCGTGCGAAAACACGGTTTGCCCGTTTTTTTAATCTTCCAGAGCTGATCTCCATTTTTAAGGAAGCTGCGGATATTCAGACATCGGATATGCTGAATCTTCCTGTACCGGAAGCAGAGTTTATCAATGAAGTCTTAAAACCAAGTGAAGAACAGCAGGAAATGGTCAGTGCCTTTTCGGAACGTGCGGAAGAAGTAAGAGCCGGTCTTGTGAATCCAACGGTGGACAACATGCTCAAGATTACCAATGACGGAAGAAAATGTGCATTGGATCAGAGGCTATTAAATGAACTCCTTCCGGATGCAGAAAAAAGCAAGGTCAATACCTGTGTGGAAAATGCTTTTCAGGTATGGGACGAGGGAAAAGCAGATCGGACAACACAGCTGATCTTCTGTGACTTGTCTACTCCAAAAGGGGATGGGACTTTCAATGTATATGATGATGTCCGAAACAAACTGGTTGCCAGGGGAATCCCGAAAGAAGAGATTGCGTTTATCCATGAATACAACACGGAGACAAAGAAAGCAGATTTGTTTGCAAAGGTACGGGCCGGGCAGGTGAGAATCCTTATGGGTTCCACTCCAAAACTCGGTGCTGGTACCAACGTACAGGACAGGCTCATTGCCCTCCATCACCTTGACTGTCCGTGGAAGCCGTCTGATCTGGAACAGCAGGAAGGACGTATTTTAAGACAGGGAAACCAGAATGACAAAGTAAAGATATTCCGGTATGTGACGGAGAACACTTTTGATGCGTATATGTGGCAGATTTTGGAGAATAAGCAGAAGTTCATCAGCCAGATCATGACCAGTAAATCACCAGTCAGGGCTTGTGAAGATGTGGATGATACGGCACTGTCCTATGCGGAAATAAAGGCACTTGCCACAGGCAATCCGTACATTAAAGAAAAAATGGATCTGGATGTGCAGGTGAGTAAGCTGAAACTCTTAAAGGCAAACCATACCAGTCAGATTTACCGTCTGGAATCCGATATTGCAAAGAATTTCCCGGTACAGATCAGTGCATTGAAAGAGCGGATTGCCGGGATGCAGGTGGATTCGCAGGTAGTAAAAAGCGTGGATTTACAGGATAATGACACGTTTGCCATGACGGTAGGGAATGTTCTTTATGAAGATAAGAAAGAAGCAGGCGAAGCGTTGATTGCCGCCTGTGCAGGGTTAAAAACCGTCAGCACCGGCGGAAAAGTTGGGGAATATCATGGGTTTACGTTATCTGCTTCCTACAATATGTTTTCCAATGCGTTTGAACTGACGATCAAAGGAAAATGCTCTTATAAGCTGGAGATTGGAAAAGACCCGGTAGGAAATATGCAGCGTATCCATAACACCCTTTCTTCTATCGACAGGAAGCTGACGGAAAGTGAGCAGAAATTGGAAACTGTACAACAGCAGCTTGCTACTGCACAGGAAGAGGTAAAGAAGCCATTCCCGAAAGAAGCAGAGCTGAATGAAAAGATGGAACGATTATCCGAGTTAAATGCCCTGCTGAACATGGATGAAAAGGGTAATGAGACGATTATGGCAGATGAGGATATTGGCAGAGAAGGAAGCAGCACAGACAGCAGGGATGCCGTAGAAGAAAAAGAACTTCCGGAAACAGCAGACAGAATCCATAAGCCGTCTATTCTGGAACGCTTAAAACAGGAGAAGGCACAGCAGAATACAGCGGAACCGACCGTTACACAGAAAGCTGCAAAGAAAAAACACGAACAGGAGTTATAAAAGATGTCCCGTCAGAGTTTTCTCTGGCGGGACATAAAATGGAGGGTTTGTTTATGGCAAATAATATAGAAAAACAGTTAAAAGAAATATCGGAACGGCTGGAGCAGGGAGTAAAAGAAATCTTTACTTCGGAGAGATATACCGAATATCTGAATACCATGTCAAAGTTCCACAATTACAGCTTTAATAACACGCTGCTGATCACCATGCAGAAACCGGAAGCAACACTGGTGGCCGGGTATCATGCATGGCAGAAGAAATTTAACCGTCATGTAAAACGTGGAGAGAAAGGAATCCAGATCATCGCACCAGCACCGATACGGGAGAAACAGGAGATTGAAAAGATCGACCCGGTAACAAAAGAGCCTGTGATCGGGGATGATGGACAGCCGGAAACAGAGATCGTGGAGATGGTGATACCGAGATTCCGTGTAACGACAGTGTTTGATGTCAGCCAGACAGAGGGGGAACCGATCGCAGAACTGGAGGTGCCGGAGCTTACCGGAAGTGTACAGTTTTATGATACGTTCATGCAGGCATTGCAGAATATTTCTCCTGTGCCGATCCGTATGATGAATGTGGAAGGGGATGCAAAAGGCTATTATCACCAGACAGAAAAATATATTGCGATAAAGGAAGATATGAGTAATGTACAGACGATGAAAACCGGAGTCCATGAGGTGAGCCACGCATTGCTGCATGACCGGGAAGTAATGGATGCGGAAGGAGTCTTAAAAGACCAGACAACAAAGGAAGTGGAAGCAGAAAGTATTGCTTATATTGTCTGCAACCATTTTGGTCTGGATACTTCAGAATATTCGTTTACCTATATCGCCAGCTGGTGCGAGAGCAGGGATATGAAGGCGTTGAAAGCATCTATGGATACCATCCGAAAAACATCGGCAGAGATCATTGAGAATATCGAGGCACAGATGTACGAGTTGGAAATGGAAAGACCAATCCGGGATACCTTCCATAAGGAAGATTTGATTCTGCATCTTTCGGGCAGCATGGGTTCCGAGTTTACTTATGATCTGATCGAAAATATGAGCAGGGAACAGTTAGAACAGAATGTGGGTGAATACGTCCGCCTTCTGGAAAGTGGTGAGATAGAGGAAAATGAGAAACCACTGGAAAGTTTTCTGGAAGAAAAAGGTGCTGCCGTCACACCACTCTATGACAGCAGTGGGCACGGAGAGAACTATCCGATTGATTTTTATGATGTGGAATATGATGCTGACACAGGCGTTACTTATTTTTCTGACCTTTCTCCGAAAGAGCAGGCAGAGATGTTGGTGCATAAAGCAGAGTTTCCAAGAAATATTTTTTCAGAAGAAGAAAAGGCATTTGTAAATGAATATGCAGAAACTTTCCCCGGACGGGTGGAAAGACTGAATGACCTGGTATGGGACATGAGGGAATCTTACGATGAAGCCGGTTCAAAGCTAGTGTATGAAGTAATCCAGGCAGCAAGGGCAAACTTCCCAGTGAAAGAACCGGAGATTGTAGAAGAAACAGCCATGCAGTATGCTCACCGTCTGATTGAAACGGCAGAAGCTGCAAATACAGGAAATTTCACAGATTCCCAGAGAAATCTTATTGTGAATTTTGCATATAAGATGGATGACAAAGACGAAGTGCTTGGACTGGTGAACCGTATGATGACCGCAATCCGCAGACCGGGAAGTGAATATACGAGAAGCCTTATGAATGAAACACAGGCACAGATTGACAATTTCCCGGATGGCATGATCGGTTTTACGGAAATGCACGAGGCAGGAATTCAGTTAGACCATATGCTCCCGCTTACGAAAGACCGGGCATATGAACTGTACCGTGGAGGGGCAGAAATTTATATCTTACACGGAAATCCAGAGAATCCACAACGGGCAGAACAGATGCTTGTGGAGACGGAAAGTGAGATCCTTGGATATGACGGTATCTTTGGAATCACAGAAACAGAATGGGAAGTGCAGAAAGAGAGAGAAATATCTGCTACAAAACAGGAAGCACTGGTACAGCAGAGTGCAGAAAAGATTGATGAGACACTTCTTCTGCATGGAGAAAGCAGAAGGTTTGCCATTTATCAGATGGATACCGGAGATGAGCATACTTATCAGTTTATGGGAATGGAATCCGCAAAGAGTCTGGGCTATACCATTGACGGAAAGGATTACAGGATGGTTTATGCAGCACCGTGGATGCCAACGATCACGTTAGACAATATATTTGAACGCTTTAACATTGACCGACCGGAAGATTTCCGTGGCCATTCCTTATCGGTAAGTGATGTGATCGTGATAAACAGGGGTGCAGAGATCACAGCCTATTATGTAGATTCTTTTGGATTTCAGGAACTTCCGGAGTTTGTCCAGCAGAGAATGAACATGCTGGAACATAATTCCGTCAGGGCATATCCGCCAGTTTATAAAGGAACATTGGAACAGGCAATGGGAGAACGGGATGTGGATGCTTATCTGGATTCCAGAAAGTTAAACCTGGACTGTAAGAAAGCAATCGAAGAAGCCATCCGGGAGAATTTTGACGGGCTGCACTTAAAGCAGGATGCGGCAAAAGAAGTCGTGGAACGCTTCGGGGAAGAACGTATGAATTTTGTTATGGCAAATACCATCCGTGAACTTTCCCATGATGGAAGATTTTCCAGACAGAACAAAGACTGGGCGGAGCATATCGAAGTCCCGGAAAATGTCAGCCGGGGTAGAAATCTAAACCTGGATTATGTGATCGAAAGCCACCCGGCAGTTTTAGATGGGTTTATCGACATGGCAAGAGCTGAGATCCGGATGCAGAGGATAGAACAGGCGATAGGAGAAAACGAAGTGACAATCACGGCAGAGACAAGAGGATATGAAGCAGAAGGACATAACGGGACATGGCATACGGTTGATGAAAAGGAATATGCGGGGGAGAAGTTCTTCTTAATGGAACATGATGAATTTGGCTCCGATGTGGCAGGGATTATCGTAGCAGAAAATGGACAGCTTGTAGCGGAGGATTTATGGAATGGGTTTGATGCAGGAGCGTTAGAAGCTGTATCAGAATATTTGCAGGAAAATGGAACAACACTTTATGACTTGACGGAATTCCCGAAAGATTCTGTTGTAACCCTGCGGAGTGGACAGACACTTACAATCGAAGAAATACAGGCAGTACAGAAAGATACCTGGGAAGAAACGATGGCAGGAAAAAATGAATCTGGAACGGATGTCCGGTTTAATTTCCATGCAGTCAGTGAGGTGCAGCTGCCAGAAGGCATAAAGTTGAAAATGCCAGAGATTCATTACGTTGATAATTTTTATGTGATGGAAGATGTAAATGCAGAGGGTGTAGTAAAAGTAAACCGGTATGAATCACTGGATGAAGCGATGCAGGAATATTTACGCCTGCCAAATCATCAGGAAAAAGTGCTTGGTATCCAGAATACGGAAACAATGCAGGAAAGCATGGATTTTATCCGATGTGAAAACGGAATAGATCAGCTGACCCATGCATATGAACAGATCGGAGGGTGGCTGAATCCGGAAATATATGAAGCGGTAAATAAAATGGAAAATATGCTGGACTGGAATGAGGTACAGATTGCATATCAGATTGGAAAACAATACTTTACAATCCAGACTGCTGAAGATGGCTATGATTATACATTTTACAATGAAGATTATCAGGAGGATGATGGAGGAATCTATGACAATCCGACAATTTATGTAGATGAAGCTGCCAGTGATATTTTGGAAGATAAAGGGTACTCATTGGAAGACGCAAAAGTAGTGGATTATGAAGAACTGATGGCAGATGTGGAAGAAGTTCAGGAAGAACAGATGCAGCGGATACAATTAGAAAAAAACTGCCCAGCAAGTATTTTTGAAGGATTTCGCAGGGAAGAAGCAATGCAAACCTATGAAGGAATCGCAATGCAGTTTATCAGGAGTAAAGGGTATCTGACCATACAGGCAACAGAAGAAGGATATTCGTTTATTTTTTATGACTCTGATCTGCATGAAATCCAGAGTGGTGATTACGATAATCCAGACGCATCCATTCAGGAAGCTGCTTATGAAATCCTTAAAAGTGAAAGAATGGATGACCTGGAATGTGTCAAAGTGGATTATAAAGAATTTGAAGAAATGACGATCCAGCACTCTAAGGATTTATTGCAGGAGGGGGAACTTCGTGCGACTTCTGAGATTGGAAGAAATGAACTGGCATTAAATAGCCTGAGCAGGGCAGAAGTTGAAAGAGGTGTCCTGTATCATGCACAGGCAGTATTAGAAGATATGGGAATGGAACAGGAGGTAGAGCTGCTTGCTGCAAGAGTGTATGGTTCCAGAAGCAGACAAGACCTCTACCGGGAAGATTCTGACCTTGATGTGGTTCTTTCCTATAAAGGTGATATTCGAGAAGATAGCTTTTTCAATGCCTTAAATGAATCTGGTATAGCGATGGCAGGAATTAAGGTGGATATTAACCCGATTGCAGAGGAGCGAATCACTCTGGCAGAGTATATAAAAGAATCCGAAAAATATCTTGACCAGCAGGAGATTAAAAAGCTCGCTGTGGACCTGGATAATTTTAGCTATGACGTTGATACCTATGAGTATAACGATACAGTTGAAAATAGAGAAGAACAGGTGGAAAAACTCACGGAGGATATTTTGAATAAGAAAACAGAAACTATCAAGGACTGGCTGCTTGAGGTATCCGAGGAATCCGATATAGACAGCGATGTTATAACTGCCCGTTCTTTACTTTCCCGTCTGGAAGATACAGAGCGATTTTCTATTTTTGACAAACAGCCGGAGCAGGAACAGCCAGAAGCCACGATCAGTTTTTATGTCGCAGAGTGCATGGAGTTTCCGGTCATGGGAGAGTACCATAACAACCTCACTTTAGAAGAAGCCATTAAAATATATGAGAGTATCCCAGCAGAGAGACTGCATGGGATTAAAGGAATCGGATTTGATCTGCAAGATGGTGATGAAAATTATTCCGGAGAATATGAGTTGATGAGTGCAGACCGGATACGGCGTGATCTGATAGATATGATTCCACACTATAAAGAAAGCCCTCTGGTGCAGAAAGCAATCGCAGACATGGAAAAGTATCTGGATGAAAAGCATGGAAGGGTAAAGGAAACGGAATATACGACAGAAACAGTAATAGGAAGTGGACAGAAACCTTCTGCGGTTGCGGCAGACAGAAGGGCAGAGCAGGAACCGGTATCTGTAAATCGGAGCCAGCCACAAAAGGCAGAACCTGCAAGCAGAGCAAAAGGTGAAGTGAAGAAATCTGTGCTGCAGTCTTTAAAAGATTTTCAGGCAAGGGCAAAAGCACAGGAGCAGAATAAGACAACGGAGAAATCCAAGACACATAAGAAGGGAGAAGTGGAATTATGATGGATTTGGCGATGAACTTTGATGCGGATGAATGTTTAGTAACAGCAATGTTTGATAAAGGAAACAGAAATGACACGATGGAGGCAATCGATCATATCATTCCTTTTCTGAAAGGCGATGCAGATATGATCGGGCTTGTCTGCAATACCATAAGAAAACTGTTCTGTATGAGCGATGAAGGATATGAAGTTTTTCTTATGGATCTGGAAGAATATAAAATGGAACTGGAAGAGGAGGACGAAGAATGAGTACAAGTCAGTGTGCAGTATATCAGGTAAAAGATACCCCAGAGTACCGGGATGTGCGTTTCCGTTCTTACGAGAAACTGAAAAGCGAAGGAAGAACAGTCCAGATAGAAAACTATCAGCAGGTGTACATTGGAAGAATCCAGCCGGGGGAAACTCCGGCTGATATTAAACTCCGTTTACAGAAGCAACGACCGAAGAACTTCAAAGGTCATTCCATCGGTTGCAGCGATGTGATCATCATTACCGATGATGGAAAAACCACAGCTTACTATGTCAACAAAGATGGTTTTATCATCATTCCGGAATTTCTCACAATCAAAAGTTCTTCCGATACCAGACTTTCCATTGATACGATCGGGTACGAAATCGAAGGAAAGAAAGGGACATGGCTTGCACAGGATTATATCCTGATGAACGAAAAGAAATGGTTTCTGATGGAACATGAGGAGTATGGGACAAGAGCAGCCTATGTGATTCTCAGTGAAGAAGGTACCGTAGTTATGAATGACTGTTACAACGGCTTTGATGAAGAAGCCAGACGGAACATCCAGAATTTCATGCAGCAACAGGCAGAGCAGGCACAGCAAAAACAACAGGAAATGCAGGCACAAGCCCAGACCGGACAGACACAATCTGGAGAAACACAAAAGAAGAAACCAGAGCTGGCAAACTGGCAGAAGGTTATGGATAATGGAGAATATCTTCGCAGTGCAGAGATGGCAGAAGAAGCCAACTATAATATGATTGACGGACTGATGAATAACACTCCAAAGAAAAAGGATAAGAACGCTCCACGGAGATCGGTACTTAAACGGCTCCGAAATCATCAGAAGAAGATAGCCAGTCAAGGGAAAGGACAGCCACAGCAACAGAAGGCGATGGAAGAAGAGATGGAAAGGAAGAAGAAGTAAAAAAGTCTTGCCGGAATTTTTGAGGGCAATATATAAAAAATGGTTGATTTTTTCTCTCAAATATCATATCATAACACTAACAGGACTCCCCGCACCTCTCACGCAAGTGATGTGTCCCATGGGGAGACATTTTTATTTTTGGAGAAATAATGGTGAATACAAGTGAAACTAAAAATGAAAAGTTGCAAAATAATGAAGCAACTGTACAGGTAATGAAACAACCGAAAACCTTTGCTCAACAAGTCGAAATTATTAAAGAAAAGGGTTTTATTATAGATAATGATACAGAATGTATCGGATTTTTAAAACAGGCGAATTATTATAGATTATCTGCTTATTTCCTTCCGTTTAGAAAAAAGGATGGGACGTATTTTTCAAATATAAACTTTCACAGAATTCAAAGAATCTATGAATTTGACAGTAGATTGCGTGGTGTATTATTTAATTATATAGAAAAAGTTGAATTATATTTAAGAACGCAATTAGCCTATTACAGTGGACATGTTCATGGGGCTTTAGGATATATGGATGGGGCTATTTACAATGACAGGCACAATCATGAAAAGTTCGTGAAACTGTTAAATGTATGTATAGAGGAAAATAAAAGTACATCAGTAGTTCAGCACCATAAAGAAAAGTATGGCGGAAATTTTCCTATATGGGTTATTGTTGAATTTTTTTCAATGGGAATGTTGTCCTACTTTTATGCGGATTTGCAGTCTGGTGACCAGAAATATTTAGCAAAAGAATTATATGGTACATCAGTGGCCTGTTTAAAAAGCTGGTTACGTTGCATCACTGATTTAAGAAACCGTTGTGCACATTATTCAAGGCTGTATTATTGGTCATTTCCCGCATTACCCAAAATGCCAAGGGAATTAGAAATGTCACCAAACAGAAAATTGTTTTCACAAATACTTGTATTAAAATTATTATATCCAAATAAAAAAGAATGGATCAACAAAGTCTTGATAGAATTAAAAGCTATTGTAGAAGAATATGAGAATGATATATCATTGAGACATATAGGGTTTCCAGAAGATTGGTATGAGCAGTTAGAAAAATAGAGATATATTTTTAGGGACAGAGGAACAATCTGTCCCTTTTAATGTGTCTCTATAAATTTGGCTCTTTTCTATCATGTAGTTGCTCGTAATTCTTCTTAAGAATCATATCAATATTAGCAGACACAGTGCGAAGTTCCCGTTCATAATCCCGGTGATTAAAAAAATCTTCACGCTGTCTATTCCTCAATTCAACAAGCCGGTCCTTTTCAGCATATAGAGCTTTCATGGAAGGCAATTTATTCCCGCCAGATTTTTCTTTGAGTGTTCGGAGAGCTGTGTCATACAGGGAAAGTTCTGCCTGGTGTTCTTCATAAAATTTCTCCTTGTTTCGGCTTTTGCGATAATCTGCGTACACATTTTTATATGCCAGATATTGTCCGGTAAAATGAATCTGCTCATTCATATCTTTAAGTTGCTGTTCAGTATCTTTTAAAGATTTTCTGGAAGCACTGGTCTGGTCTGATGCTTGATCGAGTGTTGCATGGAAATCATCAAGAGAATCATAGCCATGTTCCTGTATGTAGGCAACAGTCTG
>OLOT01000494.1_pt1 | contig 29071 bp, 27 predicted proteins | sample 1671991 | NCBI WGS metagenome assembly OLOT01 (sample SAMEA3136634, study PRJEB25190) | human gut metagenome | biome: human gut; feature: human-associated habitat; material: faeces | place: Austria | collected 2013
GCAAATGGCTGAATCCGGTGTCGCTGGTGCCGGGCTGGCAGTGCGAAGGTAGTGCGTTGCTGTTCCGCCGGATGGCGCTGGTTGAACTGGCGGTACTGGTGGTGATTATTGTTTCACGAGGAGCCTGAGAATGAGTGTTTTATATCCGTTAATTCAGGCGCTGGTGTTATTTGCCGTTGCGCCGCTGCTCTCCGGTATTACCCGCGTGGCGCGCGCCCGTCTGCATAACCGTCGTGGGCCGGGTGTGTTGCAGGAGTATCGTGACATTTTCAAACTGCTGGGCCGCCAGAGCGTTGGCCCGGATGCCTCCGGCTGGGTGTTCCGCCTGACGCCGTATGTGATGGTGGGCGTCATGCTGACTATCGCTACTGCGCTGCCGGTGGTGACCGTCGGTTCTCCGCTGCCGCAACTGGGTGATTTGATCACCTTACTGTATCTCTTTGCCATCGCGCGTTTCTTCTTTGCCATTTCTGGTCTGGATACCGGTAGCCCGTTTACCGCTATCGGCGCGAGCCGTGAAGCGATGCTTGGCGTGCTGGTCGAACCGATGCTGCTGCTTGGTCTGTGGGTTGCCGCACAGGTTGCCGGTTCCACCAACATCAGCAACATCACCGACACCGTTTATCACTGGCCGCTGAGCCAGAGCATCCCGCTGGTACTGGCGCTTTGTGCCTGTGCGTTCGCCACCTTTATCGAAATGGGCAAACTGCCGTTCGACCTGGCGGAAGCCGAGCAGGAGCTGCAGGAAGGCCCGCTCTCTGAATACAGCGGCAGCGGCTTTGGCGTCATGAAATGGGGTATCAGCCTGAAACAGCTGGTGGTGTTGCAGATGTTCGTCGGGGTGTTTATTCCGTGGGGACAAATGGAAACCTTCACCGCCGGTGGACTGCTGCTGGCGCTGGTGATTGCCATCGTAAAACTGGTGGTCGGCGTCCTGGTTATCGCGCTGTTCGAAAACAGCATGGCCCGTCTGCGTCTTGATATTACTCCGCGCATTACCTGGGCTGGGTTTGGCTTTGCATTTTTAGCGTTCGTCTCCTTGCTGGCGGCGTGATTAAAGAGAGTTTGAGCATGTCTGAAGAAAAATTAGGTCAACATTATCTCGCCGTGCTGAATGAGGCATTTCCGGGCGTCGTGCTGGACCACGCCTGGCAGACCAAAGATCAGCTGACTGTCACCGTAAAGGTGAACTACCTGCCGGAAGTGGTGGAGTTTCTTTACTACAAACAGGGTGGCTGGCTGTCGGTGCTGTTTGGTAACGACGAACGCAAACTGAATGGTCATTACGCCGTTTACTACGTACTGTCGATGGAGAAGGGCACTAAGTGTTGGATTACGGTTCGCGTCGAAGTTGACGCCAACAAACCGGAATATCCGTCCGTGACGCCGCGCGTTCCGGCGGCGGTGTGGGGCGAGCGTGAAGTGCGCGATATGTACGGTTTGATTCCGGTTGGTCTGCCGGATGAACGTCGTCTGGTGCTGCCGGATGACTGGCCGGATGAACTTTATCCGCTGCGTAAAGACAGCATGGATTATCGTCAGCGTCCGGCACCGACCACCGATGCTGAAACCTACGAGTTCATCAACGAACTGGGCGACAAGAAAAACAACGTCGTGCCGATTGGTCCGCTGCACGTCACTTCCGACGAACCGGGCCACTTCCGTCTGTTCGTCGATGGCGAAAACATTATCGACGCCGACTACCGTCTGTTCTACGTCCATCGCGGCATGGAAAAACTGGCGGAAACCCGTATGGGTTACAACGAAGTGACCTTCCTCTCTGACCGTGTGTGCGGGATCTGCGGCTTTGCCCACAGCACCGCCTACACCACGTCGGTGGAAAACGCGATGGGTATTCAGGTGCCAGAACGTGCGCAGATGATCCGCGCCATTCTGCTGGAGGTAGAACGCTTGCACTCGCATCTGCTCAACCTTGGCCTGGCCTGTCACTTTACCGGCTTCGACTCCGGCTTTATGCAGTTCTTCCGCGTGCGTGAAACCTCCATGAAAATGGCAGAGATCCTTACCGGTGCGCGTAAAACCTACGGCCTGAACTTGATCGGCGGGATTCGTCGCGATCTGCTGAAAGACGACATGATCCAGACCCGCCAGCTGGCACAACAGATGCGTCGTGAAGTGCAGGAGCTGGTGGATGTGCTGCTGAGCACTCCGAACATGGAACAGCGCACTGTCGGCATTGGTCGTCTGGACCCGGAAATCGCTCGCGACTTCAGTAACGTCGGCCCGATGGTCCGTGCCAGCGGTCACGCCCGTGATACCCGCGCCGATCACCCGTTTGTCGGCTATGGCCTGCTGCCAATGGAAGTCCACAGCGAGCAGGGCTGCGACGTTATTTCCCGTCTGAAAGTGCGTATCAACGAAGTCTATACCGCGCTGAACATGATCGACTACGGTCTGGATAACCTGCCGGGTGGCCCACTGATGGTGGAAGGCTTTACCTACATTCCGCACCGCTTTGCGCTGGGCTTTGCCGAAGCGCCGCGCGGCGATGATATCCACTGGAGCATGACCGGCGACAACCAGAAGCTGTACCGCTGGCGCTGCCGTGCCGCGACCTACGCGAACTGGCCGACCCTGCGCTACATGCTGCGCGGCAACACCGTTTCCGATGCGCCGCTGATTATCGGTAGCCTCGACCCTTGCTACTCCTGTACCGACCGCATGACCGTGGTCGATGTGCGTAAGAAGAAGAGCAAAGTGGTGCCGTACAAAGAACTCGAGCGTTACAGCATTGAGCGTAAAAACTCGCCGCTGAAATAAGGAATCGCCATGTTTACCTTTATCAAAAAAGTCATCAAAACCGGCACGGCGACCTCGTCTTATCCGCTGGAGCCGATTGCGGTTGATAAAAACTTCCGTGGTAAGCCAGAGCAGAACCCGCAGCAGTGCATCGGCTGCGCGGCCTGCGTCAATGCCTGCCCGTCAAACGCCTTAACGGTTGAAACTGACCTCGCCACAGGAGAGCTTGCCTGGGAGTTTAATCTTGGGCGCTGCATCTTCTGTGGACGCTGCGAAGAAGTCTGCCCGACGGCGGCGATCAAACTGTCGCAAGAGTACGAACTGGCGGTGTGGAAGAAAGAAGACTTCCTGCAACAGTCCCGCTTCGCGCTGTGCAACTGCCGCGTCTGCAATCGTCCTTTCGCCGTCCAGAAAGAGATCGACTACGCCATTGCGCTGCTTAAGCACAACGGCGACAGCCGCGCGGAAAACCACCGCGAAAGCTTTGAGACTTGCCCGGAATGTAAGCGCCAGAAATGCCTGGTGCCGTCCGACCGTATTGAACTGACTCGCCATATGAAAGAGGCCATCTGATGAGCAATTTATTAGGCCCCCGTGACGCCAACGGCATTCCGGTCCCCATGACGGTGGATGAATCCATCGCCAGCATGAAGGCGTCGTTACTGAAAAAAATCAAACGTTCTGCCTATGTTTACCGCGTGGACTGCGGCGGCTGCAACGGTTGCGAAATCGAAATTTTCGCCACTTTATCGCCGCTGTTTGATGCAGAACGCTTCGGCATTAAAGTCGTTCCTTCACCGCGTCATGCGGATATTTTACTGTTTACCGGCGCGGTCACCCGTGCAATGCGATCCCCTGCGCTGCGTGCGTGGCAGTCCGCGCCGGACCCGAAAATTTGTATCTCCTACGGTGCCTGCGGTAACAGCGGCGGGATCTTCCACGATCTCTACTGCGTGTGGGGCGGTACGGATAAAATTGTCCCTGTGGATGTTTATATCCCTGGCTGCCCGCCAACGCCTGCCGCCACGCTGTACGGCTTTGCAATGGCGCTCGGCCTGCTGGAGCAGAAAATTCACGCCCGTGGGCCGGGTGAACTGGATGAACAACCGGCGGAGATCCTGCATGGCGATATGGTGCAGCTGCTGCGCGTGAAAGTGGATCGCGAAGCACGTCGCCTGGCGGGTTATCGTTACGGTCGTCAGATTGCCGATGATTACCTTACACAGTTAGGGCAGGGCGAAGAACAGGTTGCACGCTGGCTGGAAGCGGAAAACGATCCGCGTCTGAACGAGATTGTCAGCCATCTGAATCATGTTGTTGAAGAGGCGCGTATCCGATGAGTGAAAAGGTGGTGTTCAGTCAACTGAGCCGTAAATTTATTGATGAGAACGATGCCACGCCCGCCGAGGCGCAGCAGGTGGTCTATTACAGCCTGGCGATTGGTCACCACCTTGGGGTTATCGATTGCCTGGAAGCGGCGCTCACCTGCCCGTGGGATGAATATCTGGCATGGATTGCCACTCTGGAGGCAGGCAGTGAAGCCCGCCGCAAAATGGAAGGCGTGCCGAAATATGGTGAGATCGTCATCGACATTAACCATGTGCCGATGCTGGCCAACGCATTCGATAAAGCCCGGGCAGCGCAAACTTCGCAGCAGCAGGAATGGAGTACAATGCTGTTAAGTATGCTGCATGATATTCATCAGGAAAACGCCATCTATTTGATGGTGAGGAGACTGCGTGACTGACGTTTTACTCTGTGTTGGCAATAGCATGATGGGCGATGATGGCGCAGGTCCGCTGCTGGCGGAAAAGTGCGCCGCCGCGCCGAAAGGTAACTGGGTGGTGATTGACGGCGGTAGCGCACCGGAAAACGACATCGTCGCTATCCGTGAACTGCGCCCGACACGACTGCTGATTGTCGACGCCACGGATATGGGGCTAAACCCCGGCGAGATCCGCATCATCGACCCGGATGATATCGCCGAGATGTTTATGATGACTACCCATAACATGCCGTTGAATTACCTTATCGACCAGTTGAAAGAAGATATTGGCGAAGTGATTTTCCTCGGCATTCAGCCGGATATCGTCGGCTTTTACTACCCGATGACCCAGCCGATTAAAGATGCGGTAGAAACCGTTTATCAACGACTGGAAGGCTGGGAAGGAAATGGCGGCTTCGCGCAGTTAGCGGTGGAAGAAGAGTAGTTTTTCATTAAGGAATCAGGACAGGGATGTTCTTGATGGGGTGAACCAGCTCTGATGCCAAATGCTAAATTGCCCGATGCGCTGCGCTTATCGGGCCTTCATGGTTCGTGCGACATGTAGGCCGGATAAGGCGTTCACGCCGCATCCGGCACTGTTACCTACTCTAAATCTTCCCCATTACTGGCAATCACTTTTTTATACCACCAGAATGATTTCTTACGCGTGCGCGTCAGCGTACCGTTGCCTGCGTCGTCACGGTCAACAAAGACAAAGCCGTAGCGTTTGCTCATTTCACCCGTAGAGGCGGAAACTAAATCAATACAGCCCCATGTGGTGTAGCCCATCAGCGGAATGCCGTCTGCAATCGCTTCGCCCATTGCGCGGATATGTTCGCGTAAGTAGCTGATGCGATAGTCGTCGTTAATCTCGCCATTGGCAGCAAATTCATCTTTTGCGCCCAGGCCGTTTTCCACCAGAAACAGCGGCTTCTGATAACGATCGTACATCATATTCATGGTGATACGCAGACCGAGTGGATCAATTCCCCAGCCCCAGTCGCTCACCTGTAGATACGGATTACGCAGCGATTTCACCACGTTCGCCGCACTGCTGTTGTTGGCGTTCATCTCCGCCGAGGCGCAGCGCGAGGCGTAATAGCTGAAAGAGACAAAATCGACGGTGTTTTTCAGGATTTCATCATCGCCCGGTGCTTTGTTGATGGTTACCCCTTTTTCGCGGAATACGCGGGCAGAGTAAGCCGGATACGTGCCCCGCGCCTGCACATCGATAAAAAACAGGTTTTCCCGGTCTTTCTCCAGCGCCGCCCAGACATCTTCCGGCTTGCAACTGTAAGGGTAGAAGTTACCGCCCGCCAGCATACAGCCCACCTGATTTTGCGGGTTAACCTCATGGGCGATTTTGGTGGCTAGCGCACTGGCAACCAGCTGGTGATGCGCGGCCTGATATTTCACCTGATCCTGATTTTCACCTTCTTCAAACACCAGACCCGCGCCGGAGAACGGGCTATGCAACATAATGTTGATTTCATTGAAGGTTAGCCAGTATTTCACCAGACCATCAAATGCTTCAAAGCAGGTTCTGGCGTAGCGGCTGAAAAACTCCACCAGCTTGCGGTTACGCCAGGAGCCATATTCGGTGACCAGATGCATCGGCACATCGAAGTGGCACAACGTGACCAGCGGTTCGATACCGTACTTTTTACACTCTTCAAAGACAGAACGATAAAAAGCAATGCCCTGCTGATTGGGCGTGATTTCATCGCCCTGCGGAAAGAGACGGCTCCAGGCAATTGAGGTACGGAAAACCTTGAATCCCATCTCTGCCATCAGGGCGATATCTTCTTTATAACGATGATAAAAATCCGTCGCCTCATGGCTGGGATAAAACTCGTCATCTCGCAACTGAAAACGTTTTTCCAGCCCCAGTTTCACCGCCATTCGATGCTCGCCGTGTGGGATCATATCGACAGTGGTCAGACCTTTGTCACCTTCACGGAACGCACCTTCAGACTGGTTGGCGGCAAGCGCGCCGCCCCATAAAAAACTTTCTGGAAATACTGACATTTTCATCCTCAATTAAGACTTACTTCTTTGGCGACGGTCGGTTGTACGCTCTGATACTTTCGCGCCTGGGCAGCCGCTTCCTCAACAGGAATATCCTCAAAGCCGAGCAACAGTGTGAGGATAAACGACAGCACCACCGCCAGCGCCATGACCGCGAACACCCAGACGATGCTCATTGGATTCGCCGGATCGAAGAACTGCACGCTGGTAAATAGCCCCGGCGCTGCCATTGAGTGGCTGGCAAGCCCCGCCATACCGGCAACCGCGCCGCAAATAAAACCGCTGATAAGACTGGCGATAAGCGGACGTTTCAGGCGGATCGCCACGCCATATAACGCCGGTTCGGAAATCCCCGCCATAATGGCTGATGCCGCCGCAGCCAGCGCCGTCTGACGCAGTTCCGGGTTTTTCGTTTTCCACGCCACTGCCAGTGATGAACCGCCCAGCGACAGGTTAGCGCCGATCTCTGACGGCATGACCATCCCTTCTTTGCCGGTTTCGGCAATGGTCTGAATGATGGTTGGCGTAAAGACGCGGTGCATCCCGGTCATTACCAGCAGAGGCCACAGCGCGCCCATAATGGCGACTGAAAGCCAGCCCAGATAACCATGAATGGTGTAAACCAGCGCCGAAATGGCGCTACCGATCCAGATACCAATCGGGCCAATCAGCAGGATTGCCAGCGGTGCGGCAATCAACACAATCAGCATTGGTTTGAGGAAGTTTTTGGTCACCGCCGGTGTAATGCTGTCCACCCAGCGTTCGATATATGACAGGCACCAGGTCATCACCAGCGCCGGGATCACCGTGTAGGTGTATTTCACCGCGGTGACCGGAATCAGGGCAAATTCGACATGTTCACCCTGGGCCGCTTTCGCCATCAGTTCAATAAAACTCGGATGTACCAGCACACCCGCGATGGCAATCGCCAGCGACATATTGGTTTTAAATTTGATGGCGGCAGATGCCGCGACCATCAGCGGCAGGAAGAAGAAAGCACCGTCACCAATCACATTCAGAATGGTTAAGGTCGGCGATCCTTTTGTCAGCACGCCGCTCATCTCGAGGATCATTGCCAGCAGTTTGACCATCGATCCGCCGATAATCGCCGGGATCAGCGGTGACATGGTGCCGATCAGCGCATCGAGGATCCCCGCACCAATGCGACGTAGCGTGAGTTTGGGTTTACCCACGGGCTGTGCGGGCTGCATATCTCCCGGCAGCAGGCTGACGACTTCCTGAAAGGCTTGTGAAACGGTATTGCCGATAATCACCTGACACTGGTTGTCACTACGTACCACGCCGAGCACGCCGGGGATGGTTTTTAACGTCGGGCTGTCGATAAGTGCATCATCTTTGATAACAAAGCGCAACCGCGTCATACAGTGCGTGACCGCCGAGATGTTATCAACGCCGCCCAGTGCCGCTATCACCGAGCGTGCCAGCGCCGCATAATTTTTGGCCATCGGATTTTATCCTGTTATCAGTAGGGTAGATGTAGTTGTTATCAGTCGACGTGACGGAAAAATGCCGATGCTGAAACGGAATTAAGAAACCGGTTTCACAAAATCATGAATAGTTGTCACTAAATAAGCAAGAGAGTGAATTGTTCATTTTTTATATTTGTGAAACCGGTCACCTGAATATTTTTCCCGCCGATTGCGCAAGGACAATCGGCAAACGGTGCAGTACACTGCGTTGATTGCGTGTAAAGGGATGAAAATGATGACGACGATGCTGGAAGTGGCGAAGCGCGCCGGGGTTTCAAAAGCGACCGTTTCCCGCGTGCTTTCAGGTAATGGCTACGTCAGCCAGGAGACTAAAGATCGCGTGTTTCAGGCGGTAGAAGAGAGCGGTTACCGTCCAAACTTGCTGGCGCGCAATCTGTCGGCGAAGAGTACTCAGACGCTGGGGCTGGTAGTGACCAACACGCTTTACCACGGCATTTATTTTAGTGAATTACTCTTTCATGCCGCGCGAATGGCGGAAGAGAAAGGGCGGCAGTTGCTATTGGCAGATGGTAAACACAGCGCAGAAGAAGAGCGCCAGGCGATTCAGTATCTGCTGGATCTGCGCTGCGACGCGATCATGATTTACCCGCGTTTTTTAAGCGTGGATGAGATCGATGACATCATTGACGCGCACAGTCAGCCGATAATGGTGCTTAATCGCCGCCTGCGCAAAAACAGCAGCCATAGCGTCTGGTGCGATCATAAACAGACCAGTTTTAACGCCGTGGCAGAGTTGATAAACGCCGGGCATCAGGAGATTGCTTTCCTTACCGGCTCGATGGATTCCCCCACCAGCATTGAACGTCTTGCCGGGTATAAAGACGCGCTGGCGCAGCATGGTATTGCGCTCAATGAAAAACTTATCGCTAACGGTAAATGGACGCCTGCCAGCGGGGCCGAAGGGGTAGAAATGTTGCTCGAACGTGGGGCTAAATTTAGCGCGTTAGTTGCCAGTAACGACGATATGGCGATAGGTGCGATGAAAGCGTTACACGAGCGCGGCGTAGCGGTGCCAGAGCAGGTGTCAGTTATCGGATTCGATGATATCGCTATTGCCCCCTACACCGTTCCGGCGCTCTCCAGCGTAAAAATTCCGGTGACTGAGATGATTCAGGAAATTATTGGACGGCTGATTTTTATGCTCGATGGCGGGGATTTCTCACCGCCGAAAACCTTCAGCGGAAAACTGATCCGCCGCGACTCACTCATTGCTCCTTCGCGATAAACATTGTCATCACATGTCATCGTCACTAGTGTCGATGACATCGTTTTTCCTGCATTACAGAAATTAATTTCCTTAAATAACAGTAAATTAAAAACTGGCATGATTTGTGAATGTATCGGCGCATTAACTGTCATTGCTGGAGAATTTGATGAACCGTTTCATCATTGCTGACGCGAGTAAATGTATTGGTTGCCGTACCTGTGAAGTAGCGTGCGTGGTTTCTCATCAGGAAAATCAGGATTGTGCATCGCTGACCCCGGAAACTTTTTTACCGCGTATCCATGTCATTAAAGGTGTGAACATTTCCACGGCGACAGTTTGCCGTCAGTGTGAAGATGCACCGTGCGCTAACGTCTGCCCGAATGGTGCTATCAGCCGTGATAAAGGGTTTGTTCATGTGATGCAGGAACGTTGCATTGGTTGCAAAACCTGCGTTGTGGCTTGCCCGTATGGTGCGATGGAAGTGGTGGTACGTCCGGTGATCCGCAACAGCGGCGCGGGTCTGAATGTACGGGCTGACAAAGCCGAAGCCAATAAATGCGACCTGTGCAACCATCGTAAAGACGGCCCGGCGTGTATGGCGGCTTGCCCGACTCATGCGCTGATTTGTGTCGATCGTAATAAACTTGAACAACTGAGCGCAGAAAAACGCCGCCGTACGGCGCTGATGTTCTAAAAATCTTACAGAACTGTTCTGGCATCAAAGGAATTCCCGGAAATATTCGTAGAATACGGAGCGGGCGGTATCGCCGACCTGTGACTGCCGGATGCGACGCTGTCGTGTCCGGCAGGGCGGGTTACGCAATTCATGATGGCGGGAATAACTCAATGGCAAAAAACACATCTTGCGGTGTCCAACTGCGTATTCGTGGCAAAGTGCAGGGCGTCGGTTTTCGTCCGTTTGTCTGGCAGCTGGCACAGCAATTAAATCTTCACGGCGATGTCTGTAATGACGGCGATGGCGTAGAAGTCCGGCTGCGGGAAGACCCGGAAACGTTTCTTGTTCAATTGTATCAGCACTGCCCGCCGCTGGCGCGTATTGATAGCGTCGAGCGTGAGCCGTTTATCTGGTCACAACTGCCCACCGAGTTCACTATACGCCAGAGCACAGGCGGCACCATGAATACGCAAATTGTTCCCGATGCCGCTACTTGTCCTGCCTGTCTTGCCGAAATGAATACCCCAGGCGAGCGGCGTTATCGTTATCCGTTTATCAACTGTACTCACTGTGGCCCGCGCTTCACCATTATTCGCGCCATGCCTTACGACCGCCCGTTTACCGTGATGGCGGCGTTTCCGCTATGTCCGGCCTGTGACAAAGAGTACCGTGACCCGCTCGATCGTCGCTTCCACGCCCAGCCGGTGGCCTGCCCGGAGTGTGGCCCGCATCTTGAATGGGTAAGTCATGGTGAACATGCAGAACAAGAGGCGGCATTACAGGCAGCTATCGCACAGTTAAAAATGGGCAACATTGTCGCCATCAAAGGGATTGGCGGATTTCATCTTGCCTGCGATGCACGTAACAGTAACGCGGTGGCGACACTTCGGGCGCGCAAACATCGCCCGGCGAAACCGCTGGCGGTCATGTTGCCAGTGGCTGACGGTTTACCAGACGCTGCGCGCCAGTTGCTTACCACGCCCGCCGCGCCGATTGTGCTGGTGGATAAAAAATACGTTCCTGAGCTTTGTGATGATATCGCCCCTGACCTTAACGAAGTCGGGGTAATGTTGCCTGCGAACCCGCTCCAGCATTTGCTGTTACAGGAACTGCAATGCCCGCTGGTGATGACCTCCGGCAACCTGAGCGGTAAACCACCAGCTATCAGCAACGAACAGGCGCTGGCGGATTTGCAGGGCATTGCCGACGGATTCTTGATACATAACCGCGACATCGTGCAGCGGATGGATGATTCGGTGGTGCGCGAAAGCGGCGAAATGCTGCGCCGTTCGCGGGGGTATGTGCCGGATGCGCTGGCTTTGCCTCCGGGCTTTAAAAATGTTCCGCCTGTGCTGTGTCTCGGCGCGGATCTGAAAAATACCTTCTGCCTGGTGCGCGGTGAACAAGCGGTGTTGAGTCAGCATCTGGGCGATTTAAGTGACGATGGCATCCAGATGCAGTGGCGCGAAGCGTTACGCCTGATGCAAAACATCTACGATTTCACCCCGCAATACGTTGTGCATGACGCACATCCGGGCTATGTCTCCAGCCAGTGGGCGCGCGAAATGAATCTGCCGACGCAAACGGTGCTGCATCATCATGCCCACGCAGCGGCGTGTCTGGCAGAGCATCAGTGGCCGCTGGATGGCGGTGATGTCATTGCTTTGACGCTCGACGGTATCGGTATGGGGGAGAACGGCGCTTTGTGGGGCGGCGAGTGCCTGCGGGTGAACTATCGCGAATGTGAGCACCTGGGCGGCTTGCCTGCAGTGGCGCTTGCTGGTGGCGATTTGGCGGCGAAGCAGCCGTGGCGAAACCTGCTGGCGCAGTGCCTGCGCTTTGTGCCGGAGTGGCAGAATTATCCCGAAACAGCGAGTGTGCAACAGCAAAACTGGAGCGTGCTGGCGCGGGCCATTGAGCGTGGAATTAACGCGCCGCTGGCGTCATCGTGTGGGCGTTTTTTCGATGCAGTGGCGGCGGCACTGGGCTGTGCGCCAGCCACGTTAAGTTATGAAGGTGAAGCGGCTTGTGCTCTGGAGGCGCTCGCAGCCTCATGCCACGGAGTGACGCATCCGGTGACAATGCCGCGGGTGGACAATCAACTGGATCTCGCCACTTTCTGGCAGCAGTGGCTGAACTGGCAGGCACCGGTTAATCAACGCGCGTGGGCGTTTCATGATGCGCTGGCGCAGGGTTTTGCCGCGTTGATGCGTGAGCAGGCCACGATGCGTGGTATCACTACGCTGGTATTTAGCGGCGGGGTTATTCATAACCGTTTGCTGCGTGCACGTCTGGCGCATTATCTCGCTGATTTCACATTGCTCTTTCCACAGAGTTTACCGGCGGGTGATGGCGGTTTGTCTCTGGGGCAGGGGGTTATTGCTGCGGCGCGTTGGTTAGCGGGTGAAGTCCAGAACGGATAAAACGTGTTGCATTTGGACACCATTGCCGGATGCGGCGTAAACGCCTTATCCGGCCTACACATGCGTCCCCGTAGGTCGGATAAGACGCGCCAGCGTCGCATCCGACATTTTAGGCACAGTAGCCCACCTACATCGGCAATGTTTTCAACAATCCAAATGCCTCTTTCATCCGATCCTCACTGACCACAAAGGCGCGAAGCTGGTCAGCATCGTCAACGCCGCGCGCCACCATTCCCTGGCGTTCGGTATTAATTTGCCAGCGTAAATCCTGACGCTGGGTTTCGCCTGCCAGATGCAGCGGTAATTCCGGCGTTTTGATTTTCACCAGCATCGCCGGGAGTTTCAGCGGCGTGTTATTGCCGAGAAGATTTTTTGCCAGCACCATCGCGCTAAGTTGAATCGGCTGGAGGAACGGCAATACCTGACCGTTAATTTCCGCGCAATCGCCCAGCGCGTAAATATCGGTATTACTGGTTTGCAGATAACTATCGACGCAAACGCCGCGATTAATCGTCAGCCCGGCGCGTCGTGCCAGGGCGGTTTCCGGGCGCAGTCCGGTGGCGGCAATTACCGCATCCACTTCGATATTGCGCTGGCGGTCCAGCGTTGCCTGAATGCCAGAATCCGTTTTTTCCAGCCCCTGTAACTGAGATTTCAACAGCAGATGAACGCCCATCTCCGTCAACCGATGCTGCAAGCGGCTGCTTACTTCCGGTGGCATTAACGACGCCAGAATACTGGCAGCGTTGTCGATTAGCGTGACCGCTTTGCCTGCACGACAAAAATCCATCGCCAGTTCGCTACCAATCAAACCACCGCCAACAATCAACACGCGTCGGGCATCCCGCAGTTGCGTTTCACAGGCGCGATACTCTTGCTGACTATTTAACGTCAGCATTAACTCACGCCCAGGCACAGGCGGGACAAAGGCACTGGCACCGGTTGCCAGTACTAGCTTGTCGTATTGCCACTGATTATTCTGGCTTTTCACCACACGGGCTTCGGCATCGATATCCGTCACCCAGGTTTGTGGAAACAGGTGCAGATTAAACTGCTCGGCAAATTCACCCGCCGTCTGGCGGGTAAGGTCATCGGCACGTTGCCCCTGACTGATAACATGGCTGATGTCAGGTTTGTTGTACTCATCCATGCTGTCGGCGGCAATCAAGGTTAATGGAATAGTGGCGTCCTGTTTGCGAATATTTTTCACCAGTTGTCGGGCGGCGAAGCCCGAACCAATGATCACAATGCCGTTGCTCATTTTGCCTCCGATGCCAGTTCGTCAAAGACGTCTTTGCCGAGGGAGCATTCCGGGCAGAGGAAGTTATCCGGAACTTCACTCCACGGCGTTCCTGGCGCAACGTCCTGCATTGGCTCGCCTTTTGCCGGATCGTAAATCCACTGGCAGACGCTGCACTGCATCCGTGGGCCGAGGTCAGCCGTCGTGGTGGCAGAGGTTTCTTCTTTAACCACCGAATTCACCGTGCTCTGCGGCAGCGGCGCGAGCGCCCACTGACGGGCGATTTCGCGACCGTGTTCACGGCATAACTCCAGAGCGTCCTGGTCTGGTCGCCATTTGGCTTTCAGGCTGAGCGACATTTCGAAACCCGCATCCTGCAGGCGCGTGGAAAGACGATCCACCGCACCGCCGCTCCAGCCGTGAGATCCGAAAGCACTGGCGCGTTTGTTACGGAAGCGTAATCCGGTCATCTCCTCCACCAGCCCGGCGATTTTCGGCATCATCACGTTATTCATCGTCGAAGTGCCGACCAGCACGCCTTTTGAGCGGAAGACATTGGTCAGGATTTCGTTTTTATCGCTTCGGGCGACGTTGAAAATTTTCACCGCCACGCGTGGGTCGGTTTCCGCAATTCCCTGGGCGATAGCGTCAGCCATCATGCGGGTGTTATTCGACATGGTGTCGTAGAAAATGGTGATTCTGTCTTCCTGATAATCAGCCGCCCATTTCAGGTACAGCTCGACAATTTGCGTCGGGTTATCGCGCCATACCACGCCGTGGGAAGTGGCTATCATATCGACTGGTAAGTTAAAGCCCAGGATCTCGGTAATTTTCGGCGTTACCAGGCGGCTGAACGGCGTCAGGATATTGGCGTAGTAACGTTGGCACTGCTCGAAAAGCTCCGTCTGATCCACTTCATCGTTGAACAGATGCTCGTCGCAGTAGTGCTGACCGAAAGCATCGTTACTGAACAGCACCGCGTCGCCTGTCAGGTAAGTCATCATGCTGTCCGGCCAGTGCAGCATTGGTGTTTCGACAAAAATGAGCTGTTTGCCGTTGCCGATATCCAGCGTGTCGCCAGTTTTCACCACATTAAAATTCCACTCCGGATGATGGTGATGACCATTTATCGAGTCGATAGCGTTGGCAGTACAGTAGATCGGCGTATCGGGAATTTGTGCCATCAGTTCGGTCAGCGCCCCAGCGTGGTCCTCTTCTGCATGGTTAATCACGATGTAATCGATATCCGCCAGATCGATTTCATTACGCAGGTTCTGCACAAATTCGCGGCTGAATTTATGGTCGACGGTGTCGATCAGCACGTTTTTTTCTTCGCGGATGAGGTAGCTATTGTAGCTGCTGCCGCGCAGCGTTTTATATTCCGTGCCGTGAAAATCACGCACTTCCCAGTCACGTTGACCAACCCAATGAATGTTATTTTTCACCACAATAGACATAGCAACCTCAATTTATTCAGCGTGTTCTAAAAAGATGTCTTGCTAATTGCAGATTGCGTGCCAGTTTTTTATCTGATTGTTTTTACTCTATAAATAAAATTATGCCCATTAATGAGTAGTCAAAATGACTATCAATCAAATGGTCGATATGACAATATCTATAGTCAAATTGACAGTGAGGCAAAGATGAGTTTTTCCGTTGATGTGCTGGCGAATATCGCCATCGAATTGCAGCGTGGGATTGGTCATCAGGATCGTTTTCAGCGCCTGATCACCACGCTACGTCAGGTGCTGGAGTGCGATGCGTCTGCGTTGCTACGTTACGATTCGCGGCAGTTTATTCCGCTTGCCATCGACGGTCTGGCAAAGGATGTACTCGGTAGACGCTTTGCGCTGGAAGGGCATCCACGGCTGGAAGCGATTGCCCGCGCCGGGGATGTGGTGCGCTTTCCCGCAGACAGCGAATTGCCCGATCCCTATGACGGTTTGATTCCTGGGCAGGAGAGTCTGAAGGTTCACGCCTGCGTTGGTCTGCCATTGTTTGCCGGGCAAAACCTGATCGGCGCACTGACGCTCGACGGGATGCAGCCCGATCAGTTCGATGTTTTCAGCGACGAAGAGCTACGGCTGATTGCTGCGCTGGCGGCGGGAGCGTTAAGCAATGCGTTGCTGATTGAACAACTGGAAAGCCAGAATATGCTGCCAGGCGATGCCACGCCGTTTGAAGCGGTGAAACAGACGCAGATGATTGGCTTGTCCCCTGGCATGACGCAACTGAAAAAAGAGATTGAGATTGTGGCGGCGTCCGATCTCAACGTCCTGATCAGCGGTGAGACTGGAACCGGTAAGGAGCTAGTGGCGAAAGCGATTCATGAAGCCTCGCCACGGGCGGTGAATCCGCTGGTCTATCTCAACTGTGCTGCACTGCCGGAAAGTGTGGCGGAAAGTGAGTTGTTCGGGCATGTGAAAGGAGCGTTTACTGGCGCTATCAGTAATCGCAGCGGGAAGTTTGAAATGGCGGATAACGGCACGCTGTTTCTGGATGAGATCGGCGAGTTGTCGTTGGCATTGCAGGCCAAGCTGCTGAGGGTGTTGCAGTATGGCGATATTCAGCGCGTTGGCGATGACCGTTGTTTGCGGGTCGATGTGCGCGTGCTGGCGGCGACTAACCGCGATTTACGCGAAGAGGTGCTGGCAGGGCGATTCCGCGCCGATTTGTTTCATCGCCTGAGCGTGTTTCCACTTTCGGTGCCGCCGCTGCGTGAGCGGGGCGATGATGTCATTCTGCTGGCGGGGTATTTCTGCGAGCAGTGTCGTTTGCGGCAGGGGCTCTCCCGCGTGGTATTAAGTGCCGGAGCGCGAAATTTACTGCAACACTACAGTTTTCCGGGAAACGTGCGCGAACTGGAACATGCTATTCATCGGGCGGTAGTTCTGGCGAGAGCCACCCGCAGCGGCGATGAAGTGATTCTTGAGGCGCAACATTTTGCTTTTCCTGAGGTGACGTTGCCGACGCCAGAAGTGGCGGCGGTGCCCGTTGTTAAGCAAAACCTGCGTGAAGCGACAGAAGCGTTCCAGCGTGAAACTATTCGTCAGGCACTGGCACAAAATCATCACAACTGGGCTGCCTGCGCGCGGATGCTGGAAACCGACGTCGCCAACCTGCATCGGCTGGCGAAACGTCTGGGATTGAAGGATTAAATAATCCCGGCCTGATAGAAATCCTGCAGGTTTATTGCGCCGGTGAGTTTGCCGTTTTCATCCACCACCGGTGCGGCAGTGATTTTGCGCTTCATCAGGATCTCTTTGGCGTCGATGGCGCGACTTTGCGATTGCAACGTGGTGCCGCCGACCGTCATCGCTTCATTGACTGGCGTGGTGAGTGCGCCGCCGCCAACCAGCCAGCGACGTAAATCGCCGTCGGTAAAGACGCCTTGTACCTGTTGTTGAGCGTCACATACCGCCACCAGCCCCAGACCGGTGCGGCTGAGTTCCAGCATCGCATCCATCACGCTGGCGGTTAACGCCACCTGTGGGATGGCATCGTCACGGCGCATCAGATGATGCACTTTATTCAGCAAGCGAGCGCCCAGTGCCCCGGCTGGGTGGGAGCGGGCAAAATCTTCTTCATTAAATCCGCGCGCCTGCATGACCGCCATCGCCAGCGCGTCACCCATCATCAGGGTATTGACGGTGCTGGAGGTCGGCGCAAGGTGCATCGGGCAGGCTTCGCGTTCTACGGAGATATCCAGCACCGCTTTTGCCGCCAGGCCCAGCGGTGACGTCGGTTTGCCGGTCATCGCCAGCAGCGCGATAGATTTATCTTCCAGACGCGGAATAATCAGATCCAGTTCCTTCGCGCCACCGGAGTAAGAGATAAACAGCATCACATCGCGGCTTTCGATCATCCCCAGATCGCCGTGCAGCGCTTCTGCCGGATGGACAAAAAAAGCCGGAGTGCCGGTACTGGCAAGCGTTGCGGCGATTTTCTTACCAATGTGGCCCGATTTGCCAATTCCCGAAACCACCACTTTGCCTTCACAGTGCAGGATGATATTGGCGGCGCGAACAAAATCATCGCCCAGACGTTCCGGTAAACGGCTTGCTTCCTGCAACTCCAGCATTAACGTCTGACGTCCCGCGTTCAGTAGTGCTTCACTCATTGCTCTCTCCGGTTATGATCACATCGATCCCTTTCTCTTCCAGCGCCTGACGAAACGCCGGATCGATACCTGCGTCGGTAATCAGCTTATCGACGCTTTCAAGACTGCAAACTACGTTGGGGCTTTTACGGCCAAACTTTGATGAGTCCGCCATCAAAATCACTTCGCGCGCGGCATTGCACATTGCCTTACTGACGGTATAAACCTCGTTAAAGGTGGTTACGCCCGCATTGAGATCGATGCCGTCGGTGCCCATAAACAATTTATCGAAGGTGAAATGCTCGAAGGCATTCTCTGCCAGTTGCCCGTGAAATGAGGCCGATTTTTTGCGAAACGTTCCGCCTGGCATCAGGATAGTTTGTTCGTTATCCAGTTCGGATAGCGCATTGACGATATGCAGGCTGTTGGTCATCACCGTGATGTTATTAAAGCGCGAGAGCAGGGGAACCATCTGCAAAACGGTACTGCCAGCATCAAGAATGATCGAATCGCCATCATGGATAAAACTAACGGCAGCTTCTGCAATCAGCTCTTTCTTGTGGGTGTTGATGAGTGTTTTATGATCGATAGGCGGATCGGATTCCTCTTTATTCAACACCACTCCGCCATAAGTACGAATGACGGTTCCTGCATGTTCCAGAATGACCAGATCTTTGCGAATGGTTGTGCCTGTGGTGTCAAAGTATTGCGCCAATTCTTCAACCGAGCATTTACCCTGCTTTTGCAGATACTCCAGAATGGCGGCCTGACGCTGACGAGGTTTCATGGGCGTGATTACCTGATTTAGGTTTCAAAATGATAACTTCGCAAGCAAGTAACATTCACAACGAAATTATCCACGTTTCAGTTTAAGCGCCAATGATAGAGCATTCTGTGATAGTGGATCATGGGGAAAGATCACATCGGGTTGTAAATCACCCGCATGCATGCCGGTAATTGCGGGAATTTTTTGCGGTCGGGCGAAGATGGTCAGTCCTTTCATAAACAAGGTGTCGACGATGCGCTGCTGATCGTCCAGCGCGATGGCGACCACGACCCGCGGTTTAAAGCGCCCGCTGGAACGGCCCACGCCAACCCGACCTTGCTGGCATAGTGTGTCGAAGGCACGGTTAAAACGAGAAATTTGCCAGCCGCCTAAGGCCAGTTGCGCACACCAGGCGATAACGGCGACAGTGATGAGTGCGGATACCATAACTTTTCCTTAATGTAGTGGCGGAAGTCCTGTATGCCTGATGAGCGTAGCGCATCAGGCATTCTATAGTCTCACGGAGATCCTTAATGGATCTCCGCTGTTGATCAGAACATCACCTGACCGCCGGTGACATTGATCGACTGACCAGTGCAGTACGACGCCTTAGGACTGGCGTAGAACAGCAGCATATTCAGCACATCCTGATAATCGCAGCCGCGTTTGAGCGGTACTTTGTCGATGTAATACTGCTCGACTTGATCCGGTTTGATACCCAGCTTGGTCGCGTATTGTGGCAACAGCGACTGAAACATCGGCGATTTCAGCAGGTTACCCAGCATCAGTGAATGCACCGTAATGCCGTACTCTGCCAGATCCAGCGCCAGTGATTGAGTCAGCCCGACGCCACCAAATTTCGCTGCGCTGTAGCCAGAGTTGTGTTTGCTGCCCACTTTGCCGGATTTCGAGTTGATCTGAATAATGCGACCCTGAATCCCGTCGCGGATCATCAAACGCGAAAATTCACGGGCACACAGGAAATAACCCACCAGATTCACCTGTAGCGAACGGTCAAAATCGCCGAGCTGGAAGTCGCTGATAAAGGCTGCTTTTGCTATTCCGGCGCTGTAGACCAGCAAATCCACGCGACCAAAGATTTCATCTACCCCACGAGAGAGCGCCAGAACGCTTTGCTCGCTGGTGGCGTCAGCACCAAAACCATACGCTGTTCCTTCACCATATTCGGCGTTAATTTCTTGTGCCACATTTGCGGCTTTGTCGCTCTGAATATCGACAACCGCGACGCGATACCCCTCGGCAGCCAGACCGTGGCACAGGAACGCGCCTAAGGTTTGCCCACCACCGATGACAACGGCAACCTGATTCATTTTTTACTCCTTAACAGATTCAAACTTCAAAACCGATCCCGGCGCGATATCGTCGGGTACAGGGCCTGCCACATGGACAGTGCCCGGAAATTCCGCTTCGTTTAAACCATCGAAGCGCAGGGTGACATGACCCAGTTCGCGAAGGTTGTCTTCCGCCACGCTGCCAACAGCGGTCACCGGATAGCGATGCTGCCCGAGTGAAAATTGCAAACCGGGATGGAGTGCACCTTTCAACTCGCCGTGGCAATGAATGAAGCAATACTCTTCGAGGTCCGCAGGCGCGCCTTCACGAAAGGTGATGAGCATCTGGTCACTGAGGGCGTCAATGGCACTCGCGCCGATACGGGTGATGGTGGTCTGATAAATAACGGTCATGTTTCAGCCTCTATTGATAGATAAAACCGGAGACAAACCAGGCGATCAGTACAGTCGGCGCGCCGGTTAAAAAGCGGCTCACCAGTACAGAAGGGACACCGACGCGAACCGTGTCCTGACGGGCTTCCGCCAGCGACAAACCGACCGGGATGAAGTCGCAGGCCGCCTGCGCGTTGATGACAAACAGTGCAGGTAAAGCCAGATGCGGCGGAATATTGCCGAGACCAATCTGCACGCCAATCAATACGCCGATAACCTGTGCGATAACTGCGCCTGGGCCGAGGAAAGGTGAAAGCAGCGGGAAGGAGCAGATGAGCGCCAGCATGACCAGACCCAGTGGATGGCTCGCCAGCGGAGCAAGACCGTGGGCAATCCAGTCACCAAGGCCAGAAGCCATAATGATGCCGATGAGCGCCGAGACGAACGCCATAAACGGCAGAATGGTTTTTAATACAGTGTCGATGGTGTCACGACCAGACTGAAACAGCACCGCAACGGCAGAACCCATCCCCATTCCCACCTTCGCCAGTAGACCATCGCTTTGTTCGGTGATTTTCTTACTGGTGTCATAGTCACGACCCACGACAGAGGGTTGTGGTGTCGCATCACCTACTACAGTGATGTTTTCTTCTTTTACGCCAGAGACATAAATATCTTCCACAATGTACTGCGCCAGTGGACCGGACTTGCCCGTCGAGTGGATATTAATGGTGGGAATACGCCGTTTCGGATAGATGCCGCAGCGTAATGTGCCGCCACAGTCGATTACCGCGACACCAATTTCCGCCTCCGCGGGTTCACCTTCTTTAAATCCGTCAATAGCCTGCCAGCCAGTAAGTTGTGCCAGTTTGTCAACAATCGCAGGCCGGGTACCGGCGGTGATATAGACGATTTTTTTGCCCGGCGTGGCTTTCAGCTCAAGCGGGCCGCCCCAGCCACCCGTTCCTTTTTCGATCCGAATATGCGTCATGATGTTGCTCCTGCCAGGTGAACTTTTTGTTCAAGTTGAATGCCCATCTTTTTCTCAAAAATGGCGGTGGTCAGATCGGTCACCCAGCCGCGGAAGAAATTGGTGACCAGACCAACCAGCAGATAACTCACCGCCAGTGGGCCAAGTGGCAGGTTCAGCGTTGTCAGACCGCTGGCAATGCCAAGATAAACAAACAGTTCGCCAGGGTTGATATGGGGGAAGAGGCCATTCATTGAGTGGCAGCTATAAGAGGCCGCCGCGTAGTAGCTGGGTTTGTACTTTTCCGGCATAAAGCGACCCAGGCTTAGGGTCATCGGATTGCAAAAGACAAACGTGCCAATGCACGGTAACAGTAGGTAACGGGAAACAGGGTTACCGGCGCAACGTTGAGCAAAACGTTCAATACGATGCTGACCGATAAAATTAATCAGTGCGTTCATGATAACCAGCAGGCTAATCAACAGCGGAAGAATGCCGGTCACCATCCCGGTAAACACCTCTCCGCCCTTTTGGAACAGCCCGATAAACCACTCTGCACCATGAGTAATGGTTTCTATCATTGTTCTCTCCTTCAGGATTTATTGTTTTATTACCAAACGGCAACCTAATCTAATCAGATCGAAAGATTTAAAAGTGTTATTTTGATCGCAAAATGAAAGATAAATATTTTAATTTAAAAGTTTGAATGAAAGGATAGCGAGGAGAATGAGTTGAGTTATGTAAAGTCCGTATCGGGCAGTGACTACCGCTTCCTTGTGCGGGGCGTGATGCTTTACCATACTTGCCCCTGGTTGAATCTGTTAAATGGACCCCTCATGTTCAAGCGTCGTTATGTAACATTGCTTCCCCTTTTTGTGTTGCTTGCCGCCTGTAGCAGCAAGCCAAAACCTACTGAGACTGAAACGACCACCGGAATGCCGTCTGGCGGCTTCCTGCTTGAGCCGCAGCACAATGTGATGCAGATGGGCGGCGATTTCGCTAATAACCCGAATGCCCAGCAGTTCATCGACAAAATGGTGAACAAACACGGTTTCGATCGTCAGCAGTTGCAGGAAATTCTCTCCCAGGCGAAGCGTCTGGATTCGGTACTGCGGCTGATGGATAACCAGGCACCAACCACATCGGTGAAACCGCCATCAGGTCCGAACGGCGCATGGCTGCGTTATCGCAAAAAATTTATTACGCCGGACAACGTGCAGAACGGTGTGGTTTTCTGGAATCAGTATGAAGATGCGTTGAATCGCGCGTGGCAGGTGTATGGTGTACCGCCGGAAATTATCGTCGGGATTATCGGCGTTGAAACCCGCTGGGGGCGCGTGATGGGGAAAACTCGCATCCTCGATGCGCTGGCAACGCTGTCATTTAACTACCCACGCCGCGCGGAGTATTTCTCTGGCGAGCTGGAAACCTTCCTGTTGATGGCGCGCGACGAGCAGGACGATCCGCTCAATCTGAAAGGTTCCTTTGCCGGGGCGATGGGCTACGGACAGTTTATGCCGTCGTCTTACAAACAATATGCGGTAGATTTCAGCGGCGACGGGCATATCAACCTGTGGGATCCGGTTGATGCGATCGGTAGCGTGGCGAACTATTTCAAAGCACACGGCTGGGTGAAAGGCGATCAGGTCGCGGTAATGGCAAACGGTCAGGCTCCAGGCTTGCCAAATGGCTTCAAAACCAGGTACAGCATTTCGCAGCTTGCCGCGGCAGGTTTAACGCCACAGCAGCCGCTGGGCAACCATCAACAAGCCAGCCTGCTGCGTCTGGATGTCGGTACCGGTTACCAGTACTGGTACGGTCTGCCGAACTTCTACACCATCACCCGTTATAACCACAGCACCCATTACGCAATGGCGGTCTGGCAGTTAGGACAAGCCGTGGCGCTGGCGCGCGTACAGTAACTATTTGCAAGAGGGGGGCGTGAGCTTCCCTCTGGCTAATCAGCTTTTTTCTGAATCCTCCTCGTAAAATTGCAACGCCAACACCATCTTCCTGACGAAAGTGTTATCTTGTCCGGCATAAATTTTTGACTGACAGAGGTTGTGATGACTGACAGTGAACTGATGCAGTTAAGCGAACAGGTTGGGCAGGCGCTGAAAGCCCGTGGCGCAACCGTAACAACTGCTGAGTCTTGTACCGGCGGTTGGGTAGCGAAAGTGATTACCGATATTGCCGGTAGCTCCGCCTGGTTTGAACGCGGATTTGTCACCTACAGTAACGAAGCCAAAGCGCAGATGATCGGCGTACGTGAAGAGACGCTGGCGCAGCATGGCGCGGTGAGTGAACCCGTCGTGGTGGAAATGGCGATAGGCGCACTGAAAGCGGCTCGTGCTGATTATGCCGTGTCTATTAGTGGTATCGCCGGGCCGGATGGCGGCAGTGAAGAGAAGCCTGTCGGCACCGTCTGGTTTGCTTTTGCCACTGCCCGCGGTGAAGGCATTACCCGGCGGGAATGCTTCAGCGGCGACCGTGATGCGGTGCGTCGTCAGGCTACTGCGTATGCATTGCAGACCTTGTGGCAACAATTTCTACAAAACACTTGATACTGTATGAGCATACAGTATAATTGCTTCAACAGAACATATTGACTATCCGGTATTACCCGGCATGACAGGAGTAAAAATGGCTATCGACGAAAACAAACAGAAAGCGTTGGCGGCAGCACTGGGCCAGATTGAGAAACAATTTGGTAAAGGCTCCATCATGCGCCTGGGTGAAGACCGTTCCATGGATGTGGAAACCATCTCTACCGGTTCGCTTTCACTGGATATCGCGCTTGGGGCAGGTGGTCTGCCGATGGGCCGTATCGTCGAAATCTACGGACCGGAATCTTCCGGTAAAACCACGCTGACGCTGCAGGTGATCGCCGCAGCGCAGCGTGAAGGTAAAACCTGTGCGTTTATCGATGCTGAACACGCGCTGGACCCAATCTACGCACGTAAACTGGGCGTCGATATCGACAACCTGCTGTGCTCCCAGCCGGACACCGGCGAGCAGGCACTGGAAATCTGTGACGCCCTGGCGCGTTCTGGCGCAGTAGACGTTATCGTCGTTGACTCCGTGGCGGCACTGACGCCGAAAGCGGAAATCGAAGGCGAAATCGGCGACTCTCACATGGGCCTTGCGGCACGTATGATGAGCCAGGCGATGCGTAAGCTGGCGGGTAACCTGAAGCAGTCCAACACGCTGCTGATCTTCATCAACCAGATCCGTATGAAAATTGGTGTGATGTTCGGTAACCCGGAAACCACTACCGGTGGTAACGCGCTGAAATTCTACGCCTCTGTTCGTCTCGACATCCGTCGTATCGGCGCGGTGAAAGAGGGCGAAAACGTGGTGGGTAGCGAAACCCGCGTGAAAGTGGTGAAGAACAAAATCGCTGCGCCGTTTAAACAGGCTGAATTCCAGATCCTCTACGGCGAAGGTATCAACTTCTACGGCGAACTGGTTGACCTGGGCGTAAAAGAGAAGCTGATCGAGAAAGCAGGCGCGTGGTACAGCTACAAAGGTGAGAAGATCGGTCAGGGTAAAGCGAATGCGACTGCCTGGCTGAAAGATAACCCGGAAACCGCGAAAGAGATCGAGAAGAAAGTACGTGAGTTGCTGCTGAGCAACCCGAACTCAACGCCGGATTTCTCTGTAGATGATAGCGAAGGCGTAGCAGAAACTAACGAAGATTTTTAATCGTCTTGTTTGATACACAAGGGTCGCATCTGCGGCCCTTTTGCTTTTTTAAGTTGTAAGGATATGCCATGACAGAATCAACATCCCGTCGCCCGGCATATGCTCGCCTGTTGGATCGTGCGGTACGCATTCTGGCGGTGCGCGATCACAGTGAGCAAGAACTGCGACGTAAACTCGCGGCACCGATTATGGGCAAAAATGGCCCAGAAGAGATTGATGCTACGGCAGAAGATTACGAGCGCGTTATTGCCTGGTGCCATGAACATGGCTATCTCGATGACAGCCGATTTGTTGCGCGCTTTATCGCCAGCCGTAGCCGCAAAGGTTATGGACCTGCGCGTATTCGCCAGGAACTGAATCAGAAAGGTATTTCCCGCGAAGCGACAGAAAAAGCGATGCGTGAATGTGACATCGACTGGTGCGCACTGGCGCGCGATCAGGCGACGCGAAAATATGGCGAACCCTTGCCAACTGTCTTTTCAGAAAAAGTTAAGATCCAGCGTTTTCTGCTCTATCGTGGCTATCTGATGGAAGATATCCAGGAGATTTGGCGAAATTTTGCCGACTGAACGCATACGGTATTTTACTTCCCAGTCAAGAAAACTTATCTTATTCCCACTTTTCAGTTACCAGCCCGGCGGTTAAGACACGCTGGAGCTGGTGGCGATATTTCGTTAGCTTGATTTCAGGATAATTATGAGCAAGAGCACCGCTGAGATCCGTCAGGCGTTTCTCGACTTTTTCCATAGTAAGGGACATCAGGTAGTTGCCAGCAGCTCCCTGGTACCCCATAACGACCCAACTTTGTTGTTTACCAACGCCGGGATGAACCAGTTCAAGGATGTGTTCCTTGGGCTCGACAAGCGTAATTATTCCCGCGCTACCACTTCCCAACGCTGCGTGCGTGCGGGTGGTAAACACAACGACCTGGAAAACGTCGGTTACACCGCGCGTCACCATACCTTCTTCGAAATGCTGGGCAACTTCAGCTTCGGCGACTATTTCAAACACGATGCCATTCAGTTTGCATGGGAACTGCTGACCAGCGAAAAATGGTTTGCCCTGCCGAAAGAGCGTCTGTGGGTTACCGTCTATGAAAGCGACGACGAAGCCTACGAAATCTGGGAAAAAGAAGTAGGGATCCCGCGCGAACGTATTATTCGCATCGGCGATAACAAAGGTGCGCCATACGCATCTGACAACTTCTGGCAGATGGGTGACACTGGTCCGTGCGGCCCGTGCACCGAAATCTTCTACGATCACGGCGACCACATTTGGGGGGGCCCTCCGGGAAGCCCGGAAGAAGACGGCGACCGCTACATTGAGATCTGGAACATCGTCTTCATGCAGTTCAACCGCCAGGCCGATGGCACGATGGAACCGCTGCCGAAGCCGTCTGTAGATACCGGTATGGGTCTGGAGCGTATTGCTGCGGTGCTGCAACACGTTAACTCTAACTATGACATCGACCTGTTCCGCACGCTGATCCAGGCGGTAGCGAAAGTCACTGGCGCAACCGATCTGAGCAATAAATCGCTGCGCGTAATCGCTGACCACATTCGTTCTTGTGCGTTCCTGATCGCGGATGGCGTAATGCCGTCCAACGAAAACCGTGGTTATGTACTGCGTCGTATCATTCGTCGCGCAGTGCGTCACGGTAATATGCTCGGCGCGAAAGAAACCTTCTTCTACAAACTGGTTGGTCCGCTGATCGACGTTATGGGCTCTGCGGGTGAAGACCTGAAACGCCAGCAGGCGCAGGTTGAGCAGGTGCTGAAGACTGAAGAAGAGCAGTTTGCCCGTACTCTGGAGCGCGGTCTGGCGTTGCTGGATGAAGAGCTGGCAAAACTTTCTGGTGATACGCTGGATGGTGAAACTGCTTTCCGTCTGTACGACACCTATGGCTTCCCGGTTGACCTGACGGCTGATGTTTGTCGTGAGCGCAACATCAAAGTTGACGAAGCTGGTTTTGAAGCTGCAATGGAAGAGCAGCGTCGTCGCGCGCGCGAAGCCAGCGGCTTTGGTGCCGATTACAACGCAATGATCCGTGTTGACAGTGCATCTGAATTTAAAGGCTATGACCATCTGGAACTGAACGGCAAAGTGACTGCGCTGTTTGTTGATGGTAAAGCGGTTGATGCCATCAATGCAGGCCAGGAAGCTGTGGTCGTGCTGGATCAAACGCCATTCTATGCGGAATCCGGCGGTCAGGTTGGCGATAAAGGCGAACTGAAAGGCGCTAACTTCTCCTTTGCGGTGGAAGATACGCAGAAATACGGCCAGGCGATTGGTCACATCGGTAAACTTGCTGCGGGTTCTCTGAAAGTGGGCGACGCGGTGCAGGCTGATGTTGATGAGGCTCGTCGCGCCCGTATTCGTCTGAATCACTCCGCAACGCACCTGATGCACGCTGCGCTGCGCCAGGTTCTGGGTACTCATGTATCGCAGAAAGGTTCACTGGTTAACGACAAGGTGCTGCGCTTCGACTTCTCACACAACGAAGCGATGAAACCAGAAGAGATTCGTGCGGTCGAAGACCTGGTGAACACACAGATTCGTCGCAATTTGCCGATCGAAACCAACATCATGGATCTCGAAGCGGCGAAAGCGAAAGGTGCGATGGCGCTGTTCGGCGAGAAGTATGATGAGCGCGTACGCGTGCTGAGCATGGGCGATTTCTCTACCGAGTTGTGTGGCGGTACTCACGCCAGCCGCACTGGTGATATTGGTCTGTTCCGCATCATCTCTGAATCGGGTACTGCTGCAGGCGTTCGTCGTATCGAAGCGGTAACCGGAGAAGGTGCTATCGCCACCGTTCATGCAGACAGCGATCGCTTAAGCGAAGTCGCGCATCTGCTGAAAGGCGATAGCAATAATCTGGCTGATAAAGTGCGCTCAGTACTGGAACGTACGCGTCAGCTGGAAAAAGAGTTACAACAGCTTAAAGAACAAGCTGCCGCACAGGAGAGCGCAAATCTTTCCAGTAAGGCAATTGATGTTAATGGTGTTAAGCTGTTGGTTAGCGAGCTTAGCGGTGTTGAGCCGAAAATGTTGCGTACCATGGTTGACGATTTAAAAAATCAGCTGGGGTCGACAATTATCGTGCTGGCAACGGTAGTCGAAGGTAAGGTTTCTCTGATTGCAGGCGTATCTAAGGACGTCACAGATCGTGTGAAAGCAGGGGAACTGATTGGTATGGTCGCTCAGCAGGTGGGCGGCAAGGGTGGTGGACGTCCTGACATGGCGCAAGCCGGTGGTACGGATGCTGCGGCCTTACCTGCAGCGTTAGCCAGTGTGAAAGGCTGGGTCAGCGCGAAATTGCAATAATATAAGCGTCAGGCAATGCCGTGGACTCGCTTCACGGCATTCGCATTAACGCTATCGACAACGATAAAGTCAGGTTGAAGTTGTGTATATCGGCTAAACTTAGGTTTAACAGAATGTAATGCCATGACTGCTTAGATGTAATGTGTTTGTCATTGCTTACTTTTTGGCGTTATATGATGGATAATGCCGGGATACAGAGAGACCCGACTCTTTTAATCTTTCAAGGAGCAAAGAATGCTGATTCTGACTCGTCGAGTTGGTGAGACCCTCATGATTGGGGATGAGGTCACCGTGACAGTTTTAGGGGTAAAGGGCAACCAGGTACGTATTGGCGTAAATGCCCCGAAGGAAGTTTCTGTTCACCGTGAAGAGATCTACCAGCGTATCCAGGCTGAAAAATCCCAGCAGTCCAGTTACTAATCTTTCCGCGTCTCATCTTTATCGGTGAGACGCACCCTCAAAATTTCTCCTTCACTCTATAGTCTTTTCGCTTTACTCCCGTTCATTCAACTTAAGTCTCCATTTTTTTGCATTACTACTATCTGTCAGACCTCCATTCTTCTGTTGATAAAACACTCTTTTTGACGTTTTTACAGACTAATTGAACGTGAAGTGTGCAAACGATAAAAGTGTAGGAAAAATTGTTTGACTTATAAGTCTCAGAAAGTAATATGTGCGCCACGCAGCGACGATGAGCGATAAACAAGTTCTTCGAAGCACTCGTAAGAGGCGTGTGGTGAGGTGGCCGAGAGGCTGAAGGCGCTCCCCTGCTAAGGGAGTATGCGGTCAAAAGCTGCATCCGGGGTTCGAATCCCCGCCTCACCGCCATTTGCATCCGTAGCTCAGCTGGATAGAGTACTCGGCTACGAACCGAGCGGTCGGAGGTTCGAATCCTCCCGGATGCACCAT
>OLOT01000496.1_pt1 | contig 28934 bp, 30 predicted proteins | sample 1671991 | NCBI WGS metagenome assembly OLOT01 (sample SAMEA3136634, study PRJEB25190) | human gut metagenome | biome: human gut; feature: human-associated habitat; material: faeces | place: Austria | collected 2013
GCGCGTTGACATGGCCCGTTCGTCTAGCGGTTTAGGACGCCGCCCTCTCAAGGCGGAGATCACCGGTTCGAATCCGGTACGGGCTGCCAAGAACACTGAAGGCCGGGATGCACCCGGCCTTCTTGCTTGAGGGAAGCTTGCCATGGCGGATAACGACTTTCTCCCCGTATACCTCATCGTCGGCGCCGACGAGCTCAAACGAGAGTTCGTCTACGGGCGTCTCAACGAGCGCATGGCAAAGCTCGGCGATCTCGACTTCAACAAGGACGTGCTCGAAGGTGGGTCGCTCGCCCCCGACGAGCTCACGGCGGCTTGCAATACGATGCCGTTCATGAGCGAGAAGCGCCTCGTCGTCATCCAATCTGCGGAGCGTCTCAAGAAGGCGGCGCAAGAGGCCATCGTCTCGTATCTCGAGAGCCCCAACGATACGACTGTCCTCGCGCTCATCGCCGAGAAGCTCGCGAAGAACACGCGTCTGTACAAGGCGATCGCCAAGGTCGACAAGAAGGCCGTCATCGATTGCAGCCCGCTCGGCGCACGTGAGCTGCCGCAGCAAGTGCAGCAGTTTGCCCAGAGCAAGGGCGTGAGCATTACGCGCCCGGCGGCCGAGGAGCTCATCTCGCTCATCGGCGAATCGACCATCCACCTCGACGGCGAGCTGACCAAGATGGCCATTGCCCTGGGGCGTGGCGCCGTCATCGACTTGCCCGAGGTGCAGGCGTACGTCGCTCGCGTCGCCGAGCCCAAGCCCTGGCACTTGAGCGATGCGCTTGCGGAACGCGATGCGACGAAATGCGCAGTCCTACTCGCGCGCATGAGCGCCCAGTCACCTTTTGGCCTGCTGACCATGTGCGTCAACAGGATTCGCGACCTGCTTGTCGCAAAGGACTTGCAGGGTCAGGGAACCGGCGCGCTTGCCTCCGCGCTCGGGCGGCCTGATTGGCAGGTGAAGAACTACGGACGGTGGGCAAGCGGATTTTCCGAAGCCGAGCTCGAGGCCGCGCTCGTCGGGGCCGTTGCCTGCGACCGGGCGATGAAGACGGGTGCCGACCAGCAGGCGACCTTCGAACGCTGGGTCTTGGACGTCTGCACGCGTCGAGTTTCACATTCGTCGATGAGATGACGCGCAACTGTGATATCATCTCGTAGTTTCGTCGCACCCCACTGCGAGAGACAATGGGTTTCATCGAAAGGAAAAGCCGGAAATGGCGAACATCAAAAGTCAGAAGAAGCGTATCAAGACCAACGAGAAGGCCCGCCTGCGCAATCGCGCCGCCAAGGCCGAGATGAAGACCGCCGTGCGCCGCGTGCGCGAGGCCGTCGAGGCCGGCGACAAGGCACTCGCGACCGAGGCTGCCAGCAAGGCCTGCCGCCTGTTCGACAAGGCCGTCAGCAAGGGCATCATCCACAAGAACCAGGCCGCCAATCGCAAGAGCGGTGTCATGGCCCTGGCCAATAGCCTCGACAAATAGCTTTAGGGCTTTTTGGGCTTCTCGGGAGGCCGCCCTCATGATGGGCGGTCTCCTTTTTCACGTTGACGTTCCTGCGTTAGAATGAGTCCTATGGACCGCTCGCATATCAGAAACTTCTCCATCATCGCGCACATCGACCATGGCAAGTCGACCATCGCCGACCGCATTCTCGAGATGACGAACACGGTCGCCTCGCGCGACATGGTCGAGCAGGTGCTCGATTCGATGGATATCGAGCGCGAGCGTGGCATCACCATCAAGTCACAGGCCGTCTGCGTTCTCTACGAGGCCAACAACGGCGAGACATACCAGTTCAACCTCATCGACACGCCGGGTCACGTCGATTTCACCTACGAGGTCTCGCGCTCGTTGGCGGCATGCGAGGGCGCGGTTCTCGTCGTGGATTCCACCCAGGGTGTCGAGGCGCAGACGGTCGCCAATGCCCTGCTCGCCATGAACGCCGACCTCGAGATCATTCCCGTCATCAACAAGGTCGACTTGCCCGCCGCCGACCCCGAGCGCGTGCGTGCCGAGATCGAGGAGGGTCTCGCGATTCCCGCCGACGAGGCGATACTCACCTCGGGCAAGTCGGGTATCGGCGTGCATGACCTGCTCGAGGCCATCGTCGAGCGCATCCCGGCGCCGCAAGGCGACGCCAACGCACCGCTCAAGGCCCTCATCTTCGATTCGTACTTCGATGCCTACCGTGGTGTCGTCGCGCTCATCCGCGTCGTCGACGGTTCGATCAAAGCCCGTCAGAAGATTCGCTTCATGGCGACGAAGAACGAGTGTGAGGTCGAGGAAGTGGGTGTGCGTCGTCCGGCCGAGACTCCGGTCGACGAGCTCAAGGTCGGCGAGGTCGGCTATCTCGTTACGGGCCTCAAGGATCCGCGCATGGTCAAGGTCGGCGATACGGTCACGCTCGCGAAAAACGGTGCCGCCGAGCCCCTGCCCGGATACCGTGACGTCAAGCCGATGGTCTACACGGGACTGTTTCCCATCGATGCCGACCAATATCCGGCCCTGCGCGATGCCCTCGACAAGCTCACGCTCAACGATCCGGCACTTGTCTACGAACCCGAGACGAGTCAGGCGCTCGGCTTCGGGTTTCGCGTCGGCTTCCTCGGCTTGCTGCACATGGAGGTCGTCAAGGAGCGCCTCGAGCGCGAGTTCGGGCTCGATCTCATCGCGACGGCACCCTCGGTCGAGTATCACGCCTACCTCACCGATGGCGAGGAAGTGACCGTCCATTCCCCGCAGGATATGCCCGATCCCTCGTCCATCGAGCGTATCGAGGAACCGTACGTCAAGGCGGACATCATCATCCCGCCCGACTACATCGGTGCGGTCATGGAGCTTTCGACCGAGCGTCGCGGCAAGTTCATCGACATGCAGTACCTCTCGACGACTACCGTCGAGCTCAAGTTCGAGATGCCGCTCTCCGAGCTCATCATGGACTACTTCGATTCGCTCAAGAGCCGCACCAAGGGCTATGCATCGCTTGACTACGATGTCTGTGGCTATCAGGCGAGCAATCTCGTCAAGCTCGAGATACTGCTCGCAGGCAATCCCGTCGATGCGCTTTCGGCGATTGTGCACAAGGACGCCGCCTACACGCGTGGCAAGGCCCTGTGCGAGAAGCTCAAGGAAATCATTCCGCAGCAGCTCTTCGAAGTGCCCATACAGGCCGCCGTGGGCAGCAGGATCCTGGCGCGCCAGACGGTGCGCGCGCGTCGCAAGGACGTGTTGGCCAAATGCTATGGCGGTGACATCACGCGCAAGCGCAAGTTGCTCGAGAAGCAGAAGGCGGGCAAGAAGCGCATGAAGAACATCGGCAACGTCGAGGTTCCGCAAGAAGCGTTCATGGTCATCCTCTCCGTCGACGACGAGTAGCGCCTCTTGGCAAATCTAGACACATACCTCGCCACGCCTCTTTGGCTCGCGCCGATGGCCGGCGTGACCGATCGCGCTTTCAGGAGCCTGTGCCTTCGACATGGCGCAGGGCTCACGTTTTCCGAGATGGTGAGTGCCAAGGGCCTCGAATACGATGGCGTGAGGACCTTCGCGCTCGTCGAGCCGGCAGACGAGGAACGCGTGCTCGCCGTGCAGCTCTTCGGCTCGGAGCCCGATTGCATGGCGCGCCAGGCCGTTCGTGTCGCCGAACGTCTGGGCGATAGGCTCGCGCTCATCGACGTGAACATGGGCTGTCCCGTGCGCAAGGTCGTGCGCCGTGGCGAGGGATCGGCCCTCATGAGGACTCCGGAGTTAGCGGCCGATATCATACGCAGCATTGCCGATGCGGTTGACGTACCCGTCACCGCGAAGTTCAGGAGCGGCTGGACGAACGAGGAGAAAAACGCCGTCGACTTCGCCAAGCGTCTCGAACAGGCCGGCGCCGCGCTTTTGAGCGTGCACGGACGGAGTGCGCGGCAGATGTATCGTGGCAAAGCCGATTGGGATGTGATCGCCCGGGTCAAGGAGGCGGTCGAGATCCCCGTCGCCGGCAGCGGGGACGTCTTCTCCTTCGAGGACGCGCGCCGCATGCGCGAGCGATGTGGCGTCGATGCGGTGCACGTCGCACGTGGGGCACGTGGCAATCCGTGGATCTTCACCGGGCACGAGCCCACTCATGCCGAGCGTGTGGATGTCATGCGCGAGCACTTCGACCTCTACCTCCACTACGCCGATCCGGTGAAGGCGCGCGACGAGCGCCCCTTGACGAGCGTCGCGGCCGTGCCCGCGCCCCGGGACGAGCAAGCTCCCTACCTTACCCCGCTTCGCGCGCAGCTCGCCTGGTACGTACGCGGTCTGCCCAACGCGGCATCTCTGCGCAAGAGCCTGAGTGACGCGAGGAACGTTTCCGACTTCGAGCGCATCTTCGATGAGGCCGAGGCCCTCGCCGAAAGTGGGAGACGATGATCGAGGCCCTGTACCTGCATCTACCCTTCTGCGTCTCACGTTGCGCGTATTGCGACTTCGCGACGAGCGCGTGCGATGACGGCGCACGGATGGATGCCTACGTGGAGGCGCTGTGCCTGCAATTGCGTCGGGCAGCAAAGGCCGGCCTGCTCGGACAGGTCAAGACGATCTACATTGGCGGCGGTACGCCCACGCACCTCGGCAGCAGGCGCCTCAACACGCTCGTGTACACGCTCTCGCTTTCGGTCAATCTCGAGAACGTCGTCGAATTCACCTGCGAGGCCAATCCCGAGTCGATTGACGAGCGCATGGTGGCCGACCTCTTCTCGCTCGGCGTAAACCGCTTCAGCATCGGGGCGCAGAGCTTCGATGATGCGGTCTTGCGGGGATATGGTCGCGTGCATGACGCGGCTGCGATCGACGCGGCCCTTGCCGCCGTGCGCACGCGTACGAACAACGTCTCGCTCGACCTTATCTGCGGAGGGCCGGGCCAGAGCATGGAATCGTGGAGGGAAAGTCTGCGGCACGCAATCGACGCGGACGTATCGCATGTGAGCGTCTATCCGCTCATGCTCGAGGACGATACGCCGCTTGCGCATCGTGTCGAGATGGGGGAGTGCGAAGTTGCCGACGAGGACGCGCAGGCCGACATGATGCTCGAGGCCGAGCAGATGCTGACGGCCGCGGGGTTCGAGCGCTATGAAGTCGCCTCCTATGCCAAGCCGGACTTCACTTCCTGCCACAACACGGCGTATTGGACGGGTGCTGAGTACCTTGGCCTCGGGGCCGGGGCTTCGAGCATGCTGTCGGCTGCGACCGCGGAACAGGCGATTGATTCGGGGATATTCGAAATCGATAGAGAAAAGGCTGGGTGGGGGATGCACAAAGCGAGTTTCCCTAAAGGGACTAGCTTCGCGTCGCCGCACGCGGCATCGCGCGAGACGCGGGTCGGGTGCGAAAGCAAGCTCGTGATCGCTCACCGGCTTCGCACGCGCCTTTCGTTTAGTGCTATCGTAGAGTGCGTATAAAAGGGGATGATTATTCACGCGGGTCTTACCAGAAAGCAATGGATGATGCTGACCGTCATCGTGGTCGGCACGTTCGTCACCATTCTTAACCAGACGCTCGTCACGCCTGCGTTACCCGCCATCATGGCCGAGATGTCCATCGATGCGGCGACGGGCCAATGGCTTACCACGGGCTTCACGCTCGTGAACGCCATCATGATTCCCATTACCGCCTATCTCCAGGATCGCTTCTCGGTACGTCGTCTCTTCCTGTTTTCCATGAGCGTCTTTGCCGTAGGCTCGCTGTTGTGCGGCTGGGGCCCGGATTTCGGCGTTCTCCTAGCCGGGCGCCTCGTCCAGGCGATAGGTGCGGGCATACTCATGCCCATGTCGATGACCGTTCTGCTCGTCATGTTCCCCGTCGACCGCAGGGGCTCGGCCATGGGCGTCTTCGGCCTCATCATCGCCTTCGCTCCGGCCATCGGTCCCACGATTTCGGGCATCATGGTCGATACGGTCAACTGGCATGTCATGTTCTACGTCATCGCGGGGCTCGTTGCGGTCGTCGTCGTGGCGGCTGCTTTTCTCATCGAGCAACACAGCCCCAAGACTAAGGGTGATGCGGCGCTCGATCCGCTTTCTGTCGTGCTCTCCACGCTTGGCTTCGGCGGCATGCTCTACGGATTCAGCGTCTTTGGCTCCAACGGCATCGACCTCGTGAGCGGTATCACCATTCTCGTTGGCTGTGCATGTATCGTCTGGTTCTTCTTCAGGCAGCTGCATCTCGAGACGCCGATGCTGCGTGTGCGCATACTCTTCAACCGCAACTTCCTCATCGCGACCATCATCGGCATGCTCGTTCAGGCGTCCCTGCTCGTGGCGCCCGTGCTCATGCCCATTTACGTGCAGGATCTTCTGGGCTACTCCGCGACGGTGTCTGGCCTTGTCATCATGCCCGGCGCCATCATCATGGGTATCATGAATCCCATTGCGGGGCGCATCTTCGACAAGCATGGCGCACGCGCGATGGGCATCGTCGGCATGCTCCTGCTCGCGGCAACCACGTTGGGTTTCGTCTTTGTCGGCACGAACACGTCAATCGCCGTCATCACGATTCTGTTCGCCGTGCGCATGTTCTCGATGGCGCTCGTGAACATGCCCATCACCACCTGGGGCATGAACGCGCTTGACACCAAGTTCATGAATCATGGCACGTCCATCAACAATACGCTGCGTCAGGTCGCGGGCTCGCTCGGCACGGCGCTCGTCGTCTCGATCTACACGGTGGCCCAGGTGCAGATCGGTGGTCCCAATCCGCCGGTCGAGGCATCCATGACCGCGTTCAACATCGCGTTCATGATCTGCACGGCGCTCGTGCTCATCGGCGCGGTCCTCACCATCATCTTCGTCAAGGGCAAGCCCGGCACGATCGAGGCGACGGGTGCCGAGGGCGAGACCGTGCGCGAGCGTGGCGTTGCTGGCGAGAACAAGACCCTGCTCGAGCGCATCATGAAGCGCGATGTGTACGTACTGCGTAGCGACGATACGGTGCAGGCAGCCATGCAGCTCTTCATCAACGAGGGCATCAGCGCCTGTCCCATCGTCGACCACGATGACAAGCCCGTCGGTTTCATTTCCGATGGTGACATACTCAAGAACCTCGCACGCAACTCCAGGTCCTTCATGGATCCGGTAGCGCTCATCGCCATGACGGCGCAGGACAAGCGTGGTTACGACGAGAAGCTCGAGGAGCTCATGGAGAAGCCGGGCGCTTCCATCGGCACGCGCAACTTCCTGAGCGTCAACGTGCACGAGAGCATCGACGAGGTCTGCCGCGTATTGGCCGATAACCACCTCAAGAAGGTTCCGGTCATGGAAGACGGCAAAATTTGCGGCATCATCAATCGCAGTGACATCACCCGCTACTCCATGGAGGCATATCTCGAGGGCCGTCCCGAGGACGCGGTCTATTGCGAAGGCGATGGCGACGGAACGAAGTGCGAATGCGAGCCCGAACACGTATCATAGGACAGTACACGTACGTTGATCGCGAGGAAGATGGCTGAGACGGTCACGATAGAGACAAACGCAAGCGATGCGACGCTCGTCGTCGACTTCGACGTGTTCTCGTATATGCTCGACATCGGCGAGGCGATGCTCACGTCCGGTGCCGACGTTCACACCGTCGAGCACATGCTCGCGCGCATGGGAAGGGCCTACGGCGCCTACAAGATGAACGTGCTCGTCATCACGGCCGTCATCATCGTGACCATCACGCTTCCGGGCGATGTCGAGAAGACGATGTCCCGACGCATCGCCAACGAGGGCTCGACTGATTTCGATCGCCTGGAGGCCCTGAGCAAGCTCTGCGAGGAGTGCTGCCAGACGCCCCTGCCGGCCCGGGAGCTGCGCAGGAGGCTCGACCGCATCAAGGGCAAGCCCTTTCCGAAGCTGTCGCTGTATCTGGGTGGTGCACTATCGGCCGGTGGGTTTGCCATCTTCTTTGGCGGCACCATTCTCGATGGCATCATGTCAGCTGTCATCGCGCTGTTCGTGTGTGCCGCACTCAAGCACTTCCGGCCCATCACGCCCAATACGATCGTCTTCAATTTCGCGACCTCGCTCGTCACCGGCCTGATCATCTGCCTTGTCGCCAGGCTCGTCCCGCACATGTCCATCGACATGGCGATCATCGGCGTGATCATGCTCTTGATTCCCGGCGTTGCCATCACGAACGCGACGCGCGACATGCTATCGGGCGACACCATATCCGGCGTCATGCGTTTCATCGAGAGCCTGCTGTGGGCCACGTCTCTTGCGCTCGGCTTCATGGCCGCGCTCTGGATCGCATCGCTGGTGTAGGGGGGGTGACGGATGGATTTTCCCTTTCCCATAATGCTTCTCGTCACGCTCGTCGCGTCGCTCGGTTTCGCGCTGTTCTTCAACGTGAACAAGCGTCGTATCATTCCCGCGACTCTTGGCGGTGTGTTCACGTGGGCGATCTACTACATGCTCTCCCTGTATATCGAGGGCATCTTCATTCCCGTCGTGATCGCGAGCATCTTCGCGGCCGTATTCGCCGAGACGATGTCACGCATCACCCACACGCCCGTGACTGGCTTCTTCATCATCTCGGTCATCCCGCTCATTCCCGGGCGCGCCCTGTATTACACGATGTATAACGCGGTGAGCGGGAATCTATCCGCATGCGGGGAATTTGGCATCATGACCATGTTATATGCGGGTGGCATAGCCGTTGGTATCTGCGTCGTCACCGCCGTGGTGCAGACTTGGGACGTATGGGCTGCCGACAAGGCAAAGCGCATTGCGAAGATGGTGAGGAAGCAGACGCACCGCAAGGCCTGAGAGCCTATAATGGCCGTGTTGACTATGCGCTTGCATACCCGCTTACATCCTTGCGTTGGGAGAGGTCATGCACATCACCAAGCCACAACACCAGACGCCTTCCGTCATGAACTGTCCCATGCTGCAAATCGTCACGGGCTGCACGCATAACAAATGCCATTTCTGCAGTATCTTTCGCGACGTCGAGTTCCAGATGTCGCCCATCGAGGAGATCGAGCAGGACCTCGACGAGCTCGCGAAGACCATACGTCCCAACCAGCATCGCATTAACCTCACGGGTGGCAATCCATATGCGCTTTCGGCGCAGCGTCTCGTGCCCATCCTCGAACTCGTCAAGGAGAAGCTCCCGAGCATCACGAGCTTCGGTGGCTTTTGCCGCATCGCCGATATCCAGAACAAGAGCGACGAAGACCTCAGGTTGCTTGCCTCGCACGGCGTCGACGATTTGAGCATTGGCGCCGAGAGCGGTTATGATCCGGCGCTCGCGTTCATGGAGAAGGGGCATACGGCAGCCGACATCGCCGAGCAGGGCAAGCGCCTGCATGATGCCGGTATCGACTTCACGTACTTCTACCTCACGGGCATGGCCGGCGCCGGCAAGGGGCAGGAAAACGCCATTGCGAGTGCCAAGGCCTTCAGCGAGGCGGCTCCGGGTCATATCCTCATCGTGACCATCACGCCCACTCCGGATTGGCCGCTCACCGCGGACATCGCCGCGGGGCGCTGGGAGGCTCCGGGCGAAATCGAGATGATCGAGGAAATTCGCACCTTCATCGAGAATCTCGACTGCAAGACGTACGTCAACTGCTCGCACGACACCGACATCGTTCGTTTCGAGGGCTTGGCGCCCAAGGACCAGGAGAACATGCTCAAGCTCATCGACGATCGTCTTCCCAAGGTCAATCCGGCTGCGGCACGTAAGATGCGGGAGTTCATCCACAAGGCGACGTTCTAGGGGGCAGCATATGGAGATACCGATAGGGTACGTGGCAGACGAAGCGCTCGCGAGCATCCCGCCCATCGACGGATGCTCGTTCGCGTTGCTACGTTCTGCGCAGGCCATGGACGATTCGCATGCCGATGCCTATCTCGTGCGCATCGATGCCGCGGGCGAGATGACCCCCATCGCCTTCATCGACGGCTCGCCCGGCGCCGCCTATCGCTGCGCCTGCATGCCGCCCGACGGACAGCCCAATCCACGGGACGCGGGGGAGGAGCCGCTCGTGAAGCTCGTGGGCGATGTCGACGGCGAGACGGGGCAGCTTGTCATCAAGCAGCCCGAGGGCCATTGGCGCCGGTACAGTCGCTGGGATCGTCTGCCCAAGGCACCCGCGACGCAGCCACGTGCCGTGGTACGTACCTTGCCCCAGTGCGGATGCGGCGGATATCTGGGCGCCCCGATGATGTTCGACTCGTTCAACGAGATGCTCGCGTACTTCTTCGTCGTCTTCTCCGACGCGCAAGCCGTGAACGCAAAGCACGCCTCCATCCTTAACGGAGATGCCTGCGCCATCTAGCGCCGCATGCGGGAATTTGGTGGTACCATCGCCTGCAGTAGGCGGCTTTTGGAAGGAGAGAGGCGGTCATGAGCGAACTCGTGCGCTTTTCGGTGGCGATGCCCGAGGACCTGATGGACGAGCTCGACAGGTACACGGCGCGACGCGGCGTCGCGAAGAACCGCTCCGAGGCCATTCGTGACCTCGTGCGCGGCGCGCTCATCGCCGAGCAGGTCGAGGACCCCGATTCGAGTATCTTCGGCACGCTCACCATGGTCTTCAACCATCATTCCAACGATCTGCGCGACAAGCTCGACGCCATCCAGCACGAGCACGTCAGCGAGATAGTCTCGACCGTTCACGTGCACCTTGACGAGGAGAACTGCCTCGAGGTGGTCCTCATGAGGGGGCAGAGCAGGGTGATTCGCTCGATTGCCGATGCGCTGCTCGGCACCAAGGGAGTACTACACGGCAAGCTTGTCGTAACGACGACCGACGCGGCCCAAACGCATGGGCACGACCATCCCCATAGCCACGAGCATGGTCATAGCCATGCGCATTAGGCGTTTGACTTCTCGTCCTTCTCGGTTGTCTGGGTAGAATCGGAGGTCTTGTCTGCTGTCTTGGCAGGCTCGTCTTCCTCGTCTTCCTCGAACATCTTGTCGACGCGATCCTGGAAGCTCTCGACCTTGTCGAGCACGACGCTTTTGTCGATATGATCGAGGTCGACGTCGCTGCCGGCCGCCTTCGCCCCGTTCTCGATACCCTTCTTGGCCGCCTTGCCGGTTGCCTTGACCTGCTTGTTGATCTTCTTGAAGAGGATGGGACCGAAGAGGATGCAGACGATTGCCAGGATGATGAGCAGCTCGGGAAGGCCGAGACCGAATATTCTCATGACGGGTCCAAACTCTTGATGGCTTGCGAAGTGGGACACATGATACCCCAAGCCGCGGGCATCGGGCATCGATACCGCAGAAAGCCCATTTTCATGTGCCTGGTGCGATAAGATGGGATACGACGCAATTGACGGGTTCGCATAGCGACGGGGAAGGATCTCATCATGCCGGGACTACCGTTCGGAGCCGCGCAATCACATGACGTGCCGCATGAGCTGCGTACGTACGAACACGTGCGGGGAATCGAGTTCATCGAGATCGACCCGGATTTGCCCGCCCCTCGTTCGGCTGCGTACCGGCCGGTGGCCGGTGGCGCCCAGATGCTCATCAGGCGGGCGACTCCCGATATCGACGAGGTCAGCCTGGATGAGGATGAAGCACGCGGGCTCATCGCCGCTTTGGATGCGGCGGGGCTTTTCGACTGGCAGCGCGTGTACAAGCCCTCGCAGGGGAACTTCGTGGTCACGGCAACCGAATGGCGCATCGAAGTCGATTTCGACACGAGGATCGCGAAGCGCTCCTCGACGTTCAGGTCGGAGGGCGAAGACGAGTTTCCCGATAGCTTCGAGCATGTCGTCGGGCTGCTCGTAGGCGAAGCGCCGGAGTCCGAGAGTGTCTAAGAAAAGGGAAAGCAAGACGAATGCCATGCGCATCCTTGATGCCGCGCATGTCGACCATGTCATTCACTCGGTTGACGCGACAGGCGAGGATACGGGCGTCGACATCGCGCATCGCGCGGGCGAGGATCCCGACCATGTCTTCAAGACGCTGGTCACGCAAGGAAAGAGCGGCGAGCATCTCGTCTTCATGATTCCGGTGGCCTGTGAACTCGACCTCAGGAAAGCAGCCCGTGCCGCCGGTGAGAAGTCGGTCGCGATGGTGCGCTCGCGCGAGCTCTTCGAGCTTACCGGCTACGTGCATGGGGGGTGCAGCCCTCTGGGCATGAAGAAGCCCTTCCGCACCTTCATCGACGAGACCTGCATCCTCTTCGACACCATCTTGTTTTCGGGTGGACGCATCGGCACGCAAATCGAGATGAGCTTCGACGACCTTGCGAACATCATCGAAATCGAGGCGGTCGATCTGGTCGTCTGACGTGGCTCATTCTCTCCGGAAGTATATAATGGACGGCATGACGTACCGGCGCACCCGAGAAAGGGGCAATCATGGGAGAAGTCAAATTCTATCGCTGCGAGAAGTGCGGCAACATTATCACGAAGATCATCGACGGGGGTCCGATTCCCTTCTGCTGTGGAGAGAAGATGGTCGAGCTCATCGCAGATTCGTCTGACGGCGCGGTCGAGAAGCACGTGCCCGTCATCGAGATCGACGGGGAGATCGTCACGGTCAAGGTCGGCGAGGCGCCGCACCCCATGCTCGAGGAGCACTACATTCAGTGGATTTGCCTGCACACGGAAAAGGGATTGCAGTTCGTGAACCTCAAGCCGGGCGACGCGCCCGAGGCGGTTTTCGCGCTCGCGCCGGATGACGCGGTCATCGAGGCCTTCGATTACTGCAACATCCACGGCCTGTGGGTTTCCAAGCTGTAGTATCCAACCTATCGTCGCAGCACGTCATCAAACGGGCGGTCGCCATGTGCGCGGTCGCCCGTTTTGCGTGTCTGGATGTCTTGTCATTCTTTTGTGAATTGTCCGCTAGCGACGCATAAGCTGGTAGAATTGCCGCGTCGGTACGTATGGGCTGAGGTGGGCACGTGGTCGAAGAGCATGTGGGCAAAAAGCGCCGCAAAGAGGTGCGCCAGGCCATAACCATGAGCGAGGAGCTGCGAAAGACCCTTCTGCTGTGCATCGGGCTCATCGTCTTCGGCATCGTCGTTCTCCTCGTCCTCTTCGTCATCTCCTATCTTGGCCTCTTCGAGATTCCGCTCGTCGTGACCAACACGGTTCCCCTCGTCATCCTCGTCGTTCTCATGATCTTCGTCGCGCCCAAGGCAAACAGGTACTGGGCGCTGCGCGACGAGTACAAGGCGCATCTCGAGCGATACAACATCAGCAAAGATGACATGAGGGCCCTCAAGAACAACGAGCTCTAGGCTGTCCCCGTACGCAGTCATCGAACAAATCCGGTCGTGGCGGGAAAATGCCGTATAATGGCACCCGTTTGTCGTAAGCACGTGTATCGCAGATACGGGCATGCGTTGCCCCTGGAGTCGTCATGGAGTTTCTAGCAGGTTTCTTCGCGCCCCTCGCCACCGCCGACGGGTGGGCCGAGGTCGCCGTCCTCATGTTCCTCGAGCTGGCACTCGGCGTCGACAACCTCGTCTTCATCGCGATCACCTCCGATCGCCTTCCAAAGGACAAGCAGCACATCGGTCGCAGGCTCGGCTTGGCCGCCGCCATGATCATGCGCTGCATCCTGCTGTGTGCCGTGGTGTGGATCATGTCCATCAACGTCGTCGTGTTCTCGCTGCCCTTTGGCATCGAGGGCGGACGTACCGACCTCACGGTGCATGATCTCGTCTTCCTGCTCGGCGGTGCCTATCTCGTCTTCAAGGGGATTAGCGAGCTACGCGAGTCGTTCCATGCGGCAAAGTACGCTCCCACGCACGATAACGTCGCTCCGCAACCGCGCAAGACGATCGGCCTTGCTCAGGCGGTCGTCACCATCATGATCATGGATATCGTCTTCTCGCTCGATTCGGTCATCACGGCGGCGGGCCTCTCCGGCCAGATCGTCGTCATGATCATCGCGGTCATCGGCGCCGTGCTCATCATGATCATATTCGCCGATCCCATAAGCGAGTTCATCAACCGCAACTTCGAGATCAAGATCGTCGCGCTCGCATTCATCGTGCTCGTGGGCATCGAGCTTCTGTTCGAGGCGTTCCATGTCGAGTACATCGTGGGGGCACCCCTGAGCACGTTGCTGTACGCGATGATGATTTTCGGTTTCATCGTCTCGCTTCTCACGATGGCCCAGCGTCACGTGCGCGAGAGGGCCATGACGGGCGAGACAGAGGAGGATGACGCTTCCCTTGAGTAGATTTATCACGACGCAATCGCAACTCGAGGAGCTCGCTCGCGAGCTCGAGGGTTCGAGTATGCTCGCCATTGACACCGAGTTCATGCGCGAGAAGACCTATTACGCGAAGCTCTGCCTGCTGCAGCTCAACAACGGAACGGTTTCCGCCATCGTCGATCCGCTCGCGGTCACGGATCTCTCGCCGCTCGTCCCCGTTCTCACCGACGAGAACTGCGTGAAGATATTCCATGCGGGCACGCAGGATATCGCGATCCTGCATCATGAGACGGGCGTCACGCCTTCCCCGGTCTTTGATACGCAAGTCGCCGCCTCGCTTCTGGGATATCCGCTTCAGGTTGGATACGGTCCGCTCGTGCGCTCGGTTTGCGATGTCAAGCTCGCCAAGGCGGATAGCTACACCGATTGGTCCAAGCGGCCGCTCACGAACAGCCAGATCAAGTATGCGCTCGATGACGTCGTGTACCTCCCGCGCGTCTACGAATGCCTGCGCGACGAGCTCGTCGGGAAAGGACGCCTCGCATGGTGCGAGCGTGACTTCCGCGCGCTTGCCGACCCCGCGAGCTACGATGTCGATCCACGCGAGACCTGGCGCCGCGTCAAGCGCATTTCCTCGCTTTCGCGCGGGCAGCTCGCAATCGCGCGCGAAGTCGCCGCATGGCGCGAGCTCGAGGCGCAACACCGCAACCTTCCGCGCAAGTGGGTGCTTGCCGACGAGGCGCTCATCGAAATCGCGCGCAAGGCGCCCAAGTCACGTGAGGCGCTCTTCGAGGTGCGTGGGCTCGCCAACAAGCTCAACGGACGTGACGTCAACCAGATCCTCGATGCGGTGAGCCGCGGCAGGGATGTCCCGCAGGACCAGTGGCCCAAGCTCGAACGCAGTCCCAAGGGTGACGTGGAGGCCGATGGCGCCGTCGAGCTTCTCTCCGCCCTGCTCGAGGTGCGCGCAAAGGAAAACGACGTCGCCGCCCCCCTCATCGCTACGCATCCCGACCTGTCGAAGCTCGTGCGTGGCCATCGCGAGGGCCTGGCGCTCATGGAGGGCTGGCGCTACGACCTCGTGGGACGCGAGCTCATCGACCTGCTCGAAGGACGCCTGGCCCTGTACCTGGATGCCGGCGTGATCAAGGTTGCACAGCGCTAGGCGCCGTCGTCTTCATATCGAAACAAAACGGTTACCCGCCGCGCTCGTGGCACTGATATGATGGATGAGTCAAAACGATCGCGGAGGTGCGCATGTCTTCCTGGTTTCTCTTGATTGTCGTCACGATGGTGATTGGCTTCGGTACGCAGGCGTACATCAACTCCTCGTACCGCAAGTACGCATCCGTTCCCAACGAATCCGGCCTGACCGGCGCGCAAATCGCCCGTCGCATGCTCGATGACAACGGCTTGCAAGATGTCGAGGTCAGGCCCGTCGCCGGTTCGCTCAGCGACCACTACGATCCGCGTACGAGGGTCGTCAGCCTTTCGGAGGGCGTATACGACCAGGCCTCCGTCTCGGCGATGGCCATCGCCTGCCACGAATGCGGCCATGCGGTACAGCATGCCCGGGGCTACGCGGCCATGAAGGTGCGCTCGGCGCTCGTCCCCATCGCGAACTTCGGATCGAGCGTCTGGCTCATCCTCCTACTCATCGGCATCTTCCTCAACATGATGCAGCTATTCTGGCTCGGCATCATCTTCTACGCGTTTGCCGTGCTCTTCCAGATCGTCACGCTTCCCGTCGAGTTCAACGCCTCACGTCGTGCCCTCGCCTACATCACGGGCACGAGCTCGGGTGCCGTCACGGCATCGACGCAGGCGCTTGCCATACCGGGTGATGCGACCGCCGTGGGATCGCGCACGGTTCTCAGGGCCGCTGCCCTCACCTACGTCGCCGCGGCTCTCACGAGCGTCTTGCAGCTGCTCTATTTCCTCGGCATGGTTCGCGGGGACTAGTCACTTGGTTTTCGTGTCACACCACTCGCGTATCGTGGTCGTGTCGATATCGGCGACGCAAAGGCAGGCATGATGCAAGATTCGGAGCAGGGCTCGGCATATACCGTGACGCAGGCCATGAACGCCGCAAAGCGCGGGCTCGAGAAAATTCGCCTCACCGTCATCGGCGAGGTTTCCGAATTCAACGACAAGCCTGGTTACAAGGCCGCGTACTTTTCCGTGCACGACGACGGTTGCTCCATGCCCTGCATCATGTGGCGGGATCGCTATAACGCGAGCGGGGTCGTCTTGCAGGCCGGCATGCTCGTCGAGCTCACGGGCAATTTCTCGTGCTATCCGGCGAAGGGCCGTCTCCAGTTTTCGGTCGCCTCCATGCAGTTGGCGGGCGAGGGCAAGCTGCGCATGCAGGTTGCCCAGCTCGCGCGCAAGCTCGAGGCCGAAGGTCTCATGGACGCGAGCCGCAAGCGTCGCGTCCCGGCCCTACCGCAGCGCATCGCCGTCGTCACCTCACCGCGTGGCAAGGCGGTGCATGACGTCATCCGCACCCTGCGTCGTCGCTATCCGCTGGGCGAGCTCCTCATCTGCGGCGTTCCCGTCGAGGGTGCAGATGCCCCGGCCCGCATCATCCAGGGCCTCGAATCCGCGTGGGCGGCAAATCCCGCACCGGACGTCATTCTGCTCGTGCGTGGCGGCGGTTCCTACGAGGACCTCATGCCCTTCAACGACGAGTTCCTGGCGCGCGCCGTCGCGGCATCTCCCATTCCGGTGGTGACGGGCATTGGTCATGAGCCGGACAACTCGATTTGCGACATGGTGTCAGATCGTCGTTGTTCCACGCCCACGGCTGCGGCGGAGGCCATCGCGCTTTCCACCGATGAGCTCTCGAGCAAGCTCTCGAACGCTCGGGATGCGTTGCATCGCTCTATCGATACCTACATGCAGGGGCATCGCGCTCGTCTCGAACGCTTGCTCGATCGTCCGCTCTGGCACGACGCGCATTACCTCACCGGCTCTTACTTCCAGACGCTTGATGCCATGGAGGAGCGTCTGCTGCGCGCGATCCCGGATGCCCTCTCCGCAGACGCGCATGTCCTGGAGTTGCTCAAGGGACGCCTGATCGGCGTCGGCCCACGCCTATGCGAAGGCTTCGGGCGCGAGCTCGCGTTGTCTGCGGCAAAGCTCGATGCGCTCTCGCCGCTCAAGACCCTGAGCCGCGGATATTCCATCACGTATGCCGCAGATGGCCACTCCGTCATCGACAGCGTCGAACATGTCACCGCCGGTGATGCCATCCAGGTTCAAGTCCAAGACGGGCAGCTCGCCTGCACCGTCAACACAGTAGAAGGAGAAGCCCATGTCTGAGGAAACCACGACGCCGGCCCAGATTGACGACCTGAGCTTCAAGGAGGGTCTGGACGAGCTCGCGACCATCGTTCGCTCCCTCGAGAGCAACCAGGTCGAGCTCGAGCAGAGCATCCAGAGCTACGAGCGGGGAGTCGCCTTGCTCGCGTCGCTTCAGAAGCGTCTCAACGAGGCACAGCAAAAGGTCACCGTCTTGATGGGCGAGCTCGAGCCCGAAAACGACGACAGCATCGACACCACCCTCAGCTGATCTTCTCGACAGCTTGACACTTCTGTGGCCGCTTGCGGCATCATCCGTATACGGCACCATCATGATATGAGAAAATACAGGTTACGTATTTTGTGGTGAGGGCAGAAGAGGATATCGATGTACGTTCTGGTAATCAATGCGGGTAGCTCGTCTCTCAAGTACCAAATCATCGATTCGGAGACCGAAGAGCTCGTGACGCGTGGCCTGTGCGAGAAGGTCGGGTATTCCGACGCCTTTGTCCAGCACTGGAACAAGAACGACAAGCGCGTCTTCGAGGAGCCGATGGAAGACCATCTCGTTGCCGTCAAGATGGTCCTTGACGTGCTCGTCCAGGATCCGGACTCCGGCATCGAGAGCTTGGACCAGATTGGCGCAGTCGGGCATCGCATCGTGCATGGTGGGGAGAAGTTCAGCGAGTCTGTCCTCGCGGATGACCAGGTCATTGCCGACATCGAGCTCTGCTCCGAGCTCGCGCCGCTGCATAACCCGCCTGCCGTCCAGTGCATTCGCGCCTGCCGTGAAATCATGCCCGACGTTCCCCATGTCTGCGTGTTCGATACGGCGTTTCACCAGACCATGCCCCCGCGCGCGTACATGTACGCGATTCCATACGAGTTCTACGAGCAGTTTGGCATCAGGAAGTACGGTGCGCATGGCACTTCGCACCGCTATCTCGTGCAACGTGCCGCGGAGCTCCTGGGCGAGAGTCCCAGCGACCTCAAGCTCATCACCTGCCATCTGGGCGGCGGCTGTTCGGTGACCGCCGTCGACCACGGCATGTCGGTCGACACGTCGATGGGCTTCACGCCCCTCGGCGGCATCGTCATGGGCACGCGCAGCGGCGATATCGACCCCTCCATCGTCACCTACCTCATGGAGCAGGAGGGTTACACTCCCAACGAGATCATCACGATCCTCAACCGCCAGTCGGGGCTTTACGGCATCAGCGGCATATCCGCCGACATGCGCGATATCGACGCGGCGACCAAATCGGGCCTCAAGCGCGCCGCCCTGGCGTATGACATGTTCGCGAATTCGGCCAAGAAGATGATCGGCTCGTACATGGCCGAGATGGGCGGCGTCGACGCAATCGTCTTCTCGGGTGGCGTAGGCGAGAACTCCGAGCGCATGCGCCGTATGATCCTGGGCGGCATGGAGCCGCTCGGCATAATCCTCGATTACGAGGCGAACAAGGTCATGGGCGAGGAGCGCATCATCAGCGACGACCGCTCTCCGGTCAAGCTCCTGGTGATTCCCACCAACGAGGAGCTCATGATCGCGCGTGATACCGTGCGCATCGCAAACGAGGTCGCGACTGCCGTCTAGGTGACGACTACTCGGTTCAAAATTGCATAAAATAATATATTAATTCATTATTTTTGCATAAAACCAAATTAATATTGAATTTATCTGAACAACGGTGCACAATAGCGCCTGAGTATGATTACGCACGCGAAGATGGGGAGCAGATGAAGAGAGCAGCAGTCGTAGGAGCGGCGGGATACGCCGGGGTCGAGGCGGTACGCATTTTGCTGGGACATCCCGGCTTCGAGGTGACGTGCATCACCTCGTCGGGCAACGAGGGCGAGCGCATCGCCGACCTGTATCCGGCGCTTTCCGGTATCTGCGACTTGTGCTTCGAGCCGCATGACGCGAAGCTCATCGCCCAGAAGTCGGACGTCGCGTTTCTTGCCGTTCCCCATACGGCATCGCTCGCGATGACGCCGGAGCTCGTCGCTGCCGACGTTCAGGTCATCGACTTGTCCGCAGACTATCGACTTGCTGATCCCGAGGTCTACGAAGCATGGTATGACGCCGAGCATACGAGCGTCGACTTGCTTGCCCAGGCCGTGTACGGTTTGCCCGAGGTCGCACGTGACGAGCTCAAGACCGCCCCGCCCGTCGTGGCCTGCCCGGGCTGCTATCCCACGGCGTCTGCCCTGGCGGCCCTTCCCGTCATGGAAGCGGGCCTCAAGGGAGAGGGACCCATCACCATTGCCGCGCTCTCCGGCGTTTCGGGAGCCGGTCGCAAGGCGACGCCCAAGACGCACTTCTGCAATGCCGACGAATCGGTTGGCCTCTACGGCCTGCCGCATCGCCATACGCCCGAAATCGCGCAGACGCTTTCGCGTGCCGCCGCAACCGATGTCGAGGTCATCTTCACGCCGCATCTCGTCCCGATGGTGCGCGGGCTGCTCTCGACCGTTTACATTCCGCTTAGCCGTCCGTGCTCCATCGACGAAGTGCACGCGCTCTACGTCGATCGCTATGCAGACGAGCCCTTCGTGAGCGTATGCCCCGTGGGCACCATGCCCCAGACTTCCTGGGTCGAGGGTTCGAATCGCGCGCAGGTGGGATTGCATCTCGCATCCGATGGCAAGGTACTCGTCGCGAGCTGCGCCATCGACAACTTGGTCAAGGGCGCGGCGGGTCAGGCCGTCCAAGCCGCGAACATCGTCTGCGGGTTCGACGAGACGGCCGGCCTCGCGTACAGTTGCCCGGTGGTGTAGCCATGGTCGATATCGAATTCGTCTATGACGAGGGCGGCGTCACGACGCCTGCCGGTTTCAGGGCATCCGGCGTGCATGCCGGTTTTCGCAAGGACCCCAAGCGGCTCGATGCCGCGCTCGTGGTATCCGACGGACCCGACACGGTTTCCTGCGGCATGTTCACGAGAAACGTCTTCTGCGCCGCCCCCGTGCAGCTCGATCGCGAGTTGCTCGTGGACCACGAGCCGCGTGCCGTGCTTCTCAACTCCGGTAACGCCAATGCGGCGACCGGCGAACCTGGCCTGGCCATCGCGCGCAAGTCGGCTCAGGCTGCATGTCGGGCCCTGGGCCTTTCCGATGGCGAGGTCCTCGTCGCTTCGACGGGCGTCATTGGCGTCGAGTTGCCGTGGGCTCCCTTCGAGACGGGTATTCCCGCGCTTGTCGAATCCCTTTCGCCCGACGGCGGACATGATGCCGCTTGCGCCATCATGACAACGGACACGCATCCCAAGGAACATGCGCTGCGTTTTACCCATGATGGAAACGAGTATGCGGTTGGGGGCATGGTCAAGGGCTCCGGCATGATACAGCCGGATATGGCGACGATGCTCGCCGTCATCACGACGGACATGCCAGTGGCACCCGAGACCATGCGGTCGATTCTGCAGACGGCAGTTGACGCCTCGTTCAACAAGGTCACCGTCGATTCCGATACTTCCACCAATGACAGCGTCTTCTTCTTCTCGAGTGGCGTGGGCGCTCCCGTCGCCGACGCCGATGCGGCCTCGGTCGTGTTGGGCGAGGCAGTACGCATCGTGTGCGAGGACCTTGCGCGCCAGATCGCCGCGGACGGCGAGGGCGCGACCAAGCTCGTGACCGTCTACGTGCGCGATGCGGCTAGCGAAGCCGATGCTGACAAGGCGGCGCGCACCATCGCCAATTCGCCGCTCGTCAAGACGGCCATCGCGGGCCGCGATTGCAATTGGGGGCGTATCGCCGCGGCGCTTGGCCGCAGCGGCGCGCGCTTCGATCAATATGCCGTGGACATCGACATCATGGGCATGCCTGTCTTGCGTGCCGGTCTGCCCTGCGGTTTCGACGAGGACGAGGCGCCGCGGCGCTTCGAGGCCGACGAGATCGTCATCGAGGTCTCGCTTGGCACGGACGGCGATGCCGCGACGCGCGTGTGGACCTGCGACCTCACGCACGAGTACATTCACATCAACGCCGATTACCGGAGCTAGTCGGACGAGGAGAAGAGAAAACCATGCAATTTCGCAAGAAGCACGACGAAGTCGCCGTCGCCAACATTGAGGCGCTGCCCAACCAGCTTCGCTCCCAGGTCCTGCTCGATGCGTTGCCCTGGATCGAGGACATCACGGGCAAGACCGTCGTGATCAAATACGGTGGCGCGGCCATGGTCGCCGGCGAGCTCCGCGACGCGGTGGTCGACGATATCATCATGCTCAAGCTCATGGGCGCAAATCCCATCATCGTGCATGGCGGCGGCCCCAACATCAACGCCATGCTCAAGCGCCTCGACATACCCACGCACTTCGAGGGCGGTCAGCGCGTGACTGACGACCAGACCATGGAGGTCGTCAAGATGACGCTCGTCGGTCAGGTCAACCAGGATCTCGTGAGCGCCATCAACAGGCACGGCTCCGTCGCCGTCGGCCTCAACGGCGCCGACGCGAAGATCATCCAGGCCGAGCCTCTCGATTCCAAGCTCGGACGCGTGGGCAAGGTCAAGTCCATCAATACGCGTCTCATCGAGGACCTTCTCGCCGCCGATTACATTCCCGTCATCGCGACGGTCGGGTATGGTGACGATGGCGATTACAACATCAACGCCGATACGGTCGCCGGAGAGGTCGCGGCGGCCGTCGGCGCGCAGAAGATCGTCTTCATCACCGACGTCGATGGCATCTACAAGGATTTCGACGACAAGACGACGCTCATCTCGCGCATGGCGCTTTCCGAGGCGGCCGCCCTTGCCGACGAGGGCACGATGTCGAGTGGCATGATTCCCAAGATCAACGCCTGCGTGACTGCGCTTTCGGCAGGCGTGCGCAAGGCGCATATCATCAACGGCACGGTCGCCCACTCGCTCGTTCTCGAGATATTCACCGATTCGGGTGTCGGCACGCTCATCATGCGCCATCAAAACGATTCGATGGATCCGGACTTCGTCGAGGCACCGGTGAGCAACTTCGCGAGTAAGCTCGACCAGTCGATCCAGACCATAGGAAGGAGCGAGTAGGGAAATGGGCAAGCAGTTCGATAGGGCACGGCAGCTCGATGACACCTACGTCATGCACACCTTTGCGCGCAAGCCGGTCGAGTTCGTGTCGGGAGCCGGGCAATGGCTCATCGACGACGAGGGAAACGAGTATCTCGACTTCCTCTCGGGCATCGGCGTCGTGAGCGTCGGGCACTGCAACACGCGCGTCACCGAGGCCGTCACCGAGCAGGCGAACAAGCTCCTGCACGTGAGCAACTACTTCTACATCGAGCATCGTGGCGAACTTGCCGAGCGCATCTCGGACATGCTTGCCCATGGCACGGACGGGGTCTGGCAGACTTTCTTCGCCAACTCGGGTGCCGAGGCAAACGAGGGCGCAATCAAGCTCGCGCGTCTGTGGGGCGCCAAAAACCTCGGCGGTGCCCACGGCATCATATCGGCCGAGAAATCCTTTCACGGCAGGACGCTCGCCACTCTGGCCGCGACGGCGCAGGATAACAAGCAAGACCCGTTCGCCCCGCTTCCGGCCGGCTTTGGACGTACGCCGCTCAACGGCGTCGACGCACTCGCGCAGGCGCTAGACGGCGAGGTCGATGGCACGCGCCCCTGCGCGCTCATGCTCGAATGCGTCCAGGGCGAGTCAGGCGTCTGGCCCTGCACGCTCGAATACCTGCAGGCCGCTCGCGAGATGACACGCGAGCGCAACATGTTACTCATCGTTGACGAGGTTCAGACGGGATTCTGCCGTACGGGCTCGTACTTCGCCTTCCAGGCATACGGTATCGAGCCCGACATCGTGACGATGGCAAAGGGCATTGCAGATGGCATTCCCATGGGTGGTTTTGCAGCCAAGACCGAGCTCGCCTCGCTCATGCAGCCGGGTATGCACGGCACGACCTTCGGTGGTGGCCCGCTCGCCTGCGCGGCGGCGGACGCGACGACCAGGATCATGTGCGAGGAGGGCTTTCTCGATCATGTCAACGAGATGGGGTCGTACCTGCGCGAGCGCCTGGCCGAGCTTCCCTTCGTAACCGACGTGCGCGGCCGCGGCCTCATGTGTGGCATTAGCTTGGACAAGCCGCTGGCAAACCAGGTGGTGCTCAATGCCCTGCGGCACGGTTTCGTGCTCAATGCCCCGGCCGCCGATATCATCCGCCTCCTGCCCCCGCTCATCATCGAACAGGAGGACATAGACGCGCTTGCCGAGGCGCTGCCGACCATCTACGAGGAGGTTGCACGATGAGTACGAACACGCTTGCCGGTCGCGATTGCCTGCGGCTGCTCGATCTGACGCCCGAGGAATTCGTCCTCGTGCTCGATACGGCCGCCCGGCAGAAGGCCGCCTGGAGAGACGGCGTGCACGATGCCCCCTGCACGGGCAAGGCCGTCGCCATCATCATGGAGAAGCCGAGCCTGCGCACGCGCTCGAGTTTCGAGATCGGCACCTACCGCCTGGGAGCGCATCCGCTCGTCATGAGCGATGACCACTCGGCGTTCAGCCGTGGCGAGACCGTCCAGGACACGACACTCGTGCTCGAGCGATTCGTGGACGCCATCGTGCTGCGCACCTTCGAGCAGGAAAAGGTCGAGGAAGTCGCCCGCTGGGCGAGCGTCCCCGTCATCAACGCGCTCACCGACGAGTTTCATCCCTGCCAGGGTCTCGCCGACGCCCTGACAATTCGCGAGCACAAGGGTGCACTCGCCGGGCTTACGATCGCCTACGTGGGTGACGGCAACAACATGGCGCACACCTATCTCGAAATGGGCGTGCTGGCGGGCATGCACGTGAAGTTGGGCTTCCCCGCCATTCACGCACCCAACTCCGTCGTCGTGGCCGAATGCGAGAAGGTCGCGCCGATGACCGGCGCCACGATCGAGCTGTTCAACGACCCGCGCGAGGCCGTTTCCGGTGCAGACGTGGTCATTACCGACACCTGGACCTCGATGGGTGACGAGGCCGAACATGACAAGCGCCTTGCCGAATTCGAGGGCTTCCAGGTGAACGCCGGGCTCATGGACCTGGCGGCAGATGACGCGCTCTTCATGCACTGCCTGCCCGCGCATCGCGGCGAGGAGGTCACCGACGAGGTCATCGACGCCCCGTGTTCCGTTGTCTTTGACGAGGCCGAGAACCGACTGCATGCCCAGAAGGCGCTCCTCTCGCTCGTCATGGGGGTGCAATAGCATGGCCGGCGTACGCAAGCAGCGTCAAGATGCCATCCGCGACCTCGTCAGAAGCGAGCGTATCCGCACGCAGTCCGATCTCGTCGCCTGCCTTGCCGAGCATGGCTTCGACGTTACGCAGGCGACCATCTCGCGCGATATCGCCGACTTGCGTCTCGAGAAGGACGCGAGTGGTATCTACGTGCTGCCCGAGGACTACCGGCTACGCATGACCGTGACCCGTTCCGTGCACGAGACACGCCGAGCGCAAAACCAGGTGCTGCTCCTGTGCGACCCGGGCTCTGCCTCGAGCGTGGCCGCGGCGCTGGACGCGTCGCAGACGTCGGGCGTGCTCGGTAGCATCGCGGGCGATGACACGATACTCGTCATCTGCGCTGACGACGCGCAGGGCGAAAGATTCCAAAATGACGTGAACCAATTGCTCGAGGCGAAGTAAACTCGGCTGATTCGAAAGGAAGGATGTATGGAAATGGAAAAGGACAAGGTCGTTCTCGCGTATTCCGGCGGACTCGACACATCGGTGTGCATCAAGTGGCTCATGGAGGAGAAGGGCCTCGACGTCATCGCCGTGACCGGTGACGTGGGCCAGGAGCGTCAGGACCTCGAGTTCGTCAAGAACAAGGCCCTGCAGGTAGGTGCCATCGAGGCGTTGGCCATCGACATGCGCGAGGAATACGTCAACGACTTCCTCACCAAGGCACTGGCCGCCAACTGCATGTACGAGAACAAGTATCCGATGGTGAGCGCGCTGTCGCGCCCCGTCATCTCCAAGAACCTCGTCGATATCGCGCACAAGTACGGTGCGAAGTACATCGCCCATGGGTGCACGGGCAAGGGAAACGACCAGGTTCGTTTCGAGGTCGCCATCCAGAGCCTCGATCCCGAGATCAAGGTGCTCGCTCCCGTGCGCGAGTGGAATCTGCACACGCGTAACGACGAGATGGAGTATGCCAAGAACCACGGCATTCCCGTACCCACGACCAAGGCCTCGCCCTACTCCATCGACGATAACCTCTGGGGTCGTGCCATCGAGTGCGGCGAGCTCGAGGACCCGTGGAGCGAGCCTCTCGAGGACATCTACACGATGACCACGTCGAGCTACGAGGCGCCTGCCGAAGGCGAGTACGTCGTCATCAGCTTCGAGGCCGGCGTGCCCTGCGCGCTGGACGGCGAGAAGATGAGCTTCCACGACATCATCCTCAAGATGAACGAGATTGCCGGTCGCAACGGGTTTGGTCGCGTCGACATGATCGAGAACCGTCTCGTGGGCGTGAAGAGCCGCGAGTGCTACGAGGTGCCCGGTGCGCTCTCCATCATCCAGGCGCACAAGGCGCTCGAGGACCTGTGCCTGGAGCGCGAGCTTCTGCACTTCAAGCCCATCGTCGAGCAGAAGTGGGCCGAGCTCGTCTACGATGGCCTGTGGTTCTCGCCGCTCAAGGAGGCGCTCGACGGTTTCTGCGCGACCACGCAGCAGCTCGTGACCGGTGACGTGCGCCTGCGCTTCCTCAAGGGCAGTTGCGTGACGGTCGGCCGTCGCAGCAAGTACTCGCTCTATGATTACGGCCTGGCCACGTACGATTCCGCCGACACCTTCAACCGTGACAGCGCCGAGGGCTTCATCGACCTCTTTGGCCTGTCCACGCGCGTGTGGGCCAAGCATCGTCAGGACGAGGGCTGCCCCGGCGTCGTGTAGGAGCGGGATTCCCGTACGTAATAAAGAAGAGGGGGCTGGTCACGAAAGGTGACCAGCCCCCTCTGTCATATCCACGAAGTGCCCTACTCGGGCTTCTCCTCGATCGTAATGGTCTCCTCGACCTTCTTGCCCTCGGCCTCTGCACTGCGCGTGAGCGTCTCGCCATGGGCATCGGCAACAACACTCTCCTTGAAGGTGACGGGCTCCTTTTCGTCGACCGCCTCGGCCTCGTTGGGATGGATGGGCGTGTCGACGGGCATGTTGACGCCCTTGAGCGGAATGCCGCCCTCGAGTACGGCGTCCAGGTGACGGTCGACGAGCTCCTCGTCCATGTAGTGGTCGAACTCGTACTGGATGGCCTCGGAGGGCTCCTTGCTCAGCAGCGAGACGATCAGGATCGCCAGGCAGCTCAGGATGAAGGCCGGCAGCAGCTCGTAAATGCCGAACACACCACCAAGCGGCTTGATGAGGTTATGCCATACGATGACGGAGACGGCGCCCGTCAGCATGCCCGCGATGGCACCTGACTTGGTCGTGCGCTTCCAGTACAGGCTGAAGAGCGTGAGTGGCCCGAACGAGGCACCCAGACCGGCCCAGGCGTACGAGACGACGTTGAAGATGATCGAATCCTCGCTCCAGGCAACGGCAATGCCGAAGAGCAGGACGCAGGCCAGCGTGATACGGCTCACGATGAGCACCTGGTTGTCGGTGGCATCCTTCTTGAAGACGCCGCGGAAGATGTTTTCGGCGACTGACGAGCCCGTGATAAGCAGATACGACGAGGCGCTCGACATTGAAGCGGCAAGAATGCCCGAGACGACCAGGCCGCAGAGAAAACCGGGGAGCATGACTTGCGACAGGAAGATGAAGATGCTCTCCGCGCCGGATTGGGTGAGGTACTGGGCGGGGAAGAGATAGCGGCCGATGATGCCGATCATGATCGCGCAGAACATCGAGACGACGACCCAGACGATGGCGATGCGACGCGAGGGCTTGATCTCGCTGTCATTGCGGATGCCCATGAAGCGCACGAGCACCTGCGGCATGCCGAAGTAGCCCAGACCCCAGCTCAGGGTCGAGATGATGGTGAGCAGACCGTACTCTGCGGGAATGCCAAAGATGGGAGCGCCGCCAATCATGTACTGCACGCCGTCGGCATCGACCTCGGGCGTGGCCGTCTGCACCATAGAGAGGTAGCCGGGGATGTCGGAGAGGAACGCGGCGGTGTTCTCGACGCCACCCGCCATGGCGATGGAGCCGATGACGACGACCGCCAGGGCAAAGAACATGAGACAGCCCTGCACGAAGTCGGTCGCGACGACCGAGAGGTAGCCACCGACCATCGTGTAGAGGAACACGATGATGGCGCCGAAGATCATCATGACCGTATAGTCCATGCCAAAGAGCGTGTTAAAGAGCTTGCCGCAGGTGACGAAGCAACTGCCCGTGTAGACGCAGAAGAAGATGAGGATGATGACGGCCGCAACCGTGCTCACGACATTTTTGGTGTCATGGAAGCGATTGGAATAGAAACCGGGTAGGGTGATCGAGTCATTGGCCTTTTCGGAATAGCGACGCAGGCGCTTGGCGACGAGCAACCAGTTGAAATAGGTGCCGAGTGCCAGGCCGATGCATGTCCAGCCTGCGTCGGCGGCGCCGGTGAAGTAGGCGAGACCCGGCAGGCCCATGAGCAGATAGCCCGACATGTCCGATGCCTCGGCTGAAAGGGCCGTGAACCAGGGACCGACTTTACGGCCGCCCAGGAAATACTCCGATGAGGACTTGTTAGCGCGCCTCGCGTAGGAAAAGCCGATGATGAGCACCACCATGAAGTAAATCAAGATGGCGATGATGACTGCGTAATCTCCTGTATTCATGAAAACCTCTCGTCCATAAAGCCTAGTGGCGCACTATTATAACTTTAGTACGGTAAAGTGAAAGCCTTTTTCCGTGGGCCAACGGTCGGGCGGGACATCATTGGCTGTTGCCCGTCAACACTGCATCTTTTGATATATTGTCTGTTTGACCACGACATAGACGGCATGGAGTTCACAATGCACGAGACATCATCGACAAGCGAAAGCACGCATATGAACGAGGCGCTCTGGGGCGGGCGCTTCGAGGATTCGCCCACCGAGTTCACGCAGGCCTTTGGCGCTTCTTTGCCCGTTGACCAGCGCATGTGGGAGTCCGACATCGAAGGCTCTAAGGCGCATGCGCTCATGCTCGCCCGTCAGGGCGTGATTTCGGAAGAGGATGCCGAGGATATTCGCGCTGGCCTTGACGCCATCGCCGCGCGTATTGAGGAAGGCGACTTCGATTTCGACATAAACGACGAGGATATCCACATGTCCATCGAGCGCAACTTGACCGAGGCGATTGGCGCGGCAGGTGGTCGCCTGCATACGGGCCGCAGTCGCAACGACCAGGTCGCGACCGACACGCGTCATCATGCCAAGAAGCTCGCGGATGGCCTCGCGCATCAGGTGCTCGACCTGCGCGGCGCGCTGCTCGATCTCGCCCAGGACAACTTCGGCGTCGTCATGCCGGGCTACACGCACATGCAGAAGGCCCAGCCCGTGCTCTTCTCGCATCACGTGCTCGCGTACTATTG
>OLOT01000502.1_pt1 | contig 28541 bp, 27 predicted proteins | sample 1671991 | NCBI WGS metagenome assembly OLOT01 (sample SAMEA3136634, study PRJEB25190) | human gut metagenome | biome: human gut; feature: human-associated habitat; material: faeces | place: Austria | collected 2013
GGCTTTTATATTTTTGCAGACCTGTTCCGTTTGTCCGGCAATGTCGGAGACGATGATTTTTCCTGCGGCCGGGTCGATACCGATTTGTCCGGAAAGAAATATAAATCCGCCCGCCTGCTTTGCCTGTGAATAGGGGCCGATAGCGTCGGGCGCGTGTTTGGTGTGTATGGTTTTCATAAGAGCCTCCTTTGATTTACACATGAATAATATATTTATACTATACCGCAAAAGGCATCGGTGAAACAAATATATCCTGTTATTTACCGATGATTCATGGTATAGTGGAAAAAAGGAGGCTATGATGTCTTTTGAAACGGTACAGGCTTATTTTGAACGGTTCGGCATGGCAGACCGCTGCATGGATTTGAAGGAGTCCAGCGCGACAGTGGCGCTTGCGGCGCTTGCTCTCGGTACAGAGGAGGCGCGCATTGCAAAGACGCTTTCTTTTCTTGTTGGAGAAGCGCCTGTGATCGTCGTGACGGCAGGAGATGCGCGGATTGATAATCATAAGTATAAAATGTTTTTCCATAAGAAGCCGAAAATGATTCCCGGGATAGAATGCGAAAAGTATATCGGCCATCGGCCTGGCGGTGTCTGCCCGTTTTGTCTTCCGCCCACGGCAGATGTCTATCTTGATATATCATTAAAACGGTTTGATGTGATTTATCCCGCGGCGGGGACAGACCACAGCGCAGTGAAGCTTACACCTGAAGAGCTGGAGAAATACGCGGGCGCGAAAGGATGGGTGGATGTGTGCAAAGGTTGGCAGGAAGAAACCATTTCCTGATGATTTTAATCCTATAAATACAGGATTCTTTTTTCTGCCGTCGGACGGGAAGGTGTAAAAGTGGAAATATCCCGCAGGTGCGGCACCGGCCGAAAAAATAGTGCAAAACGTTTTTTGAAAGGAAGAGCATGGACAATTTATTTCAGATGTGGTGGCCCGTAGCCTGTGTGGTGCTGGCGGATGTGATTTATCAGGTGTGTGCGAAGAAAATATCTTCCCGGGCGGATCCTCTGGCTGCGCTGGGGGTGACTTATCTTGTAAGCGCCGCGGTTTGCACCGGTCTCTACTATGGGATGGGCGGAATGGATCTGCTTGCCGATATGTCCCATGTCCGGCTGGCAGCGGCAGGAATAGGCTTTGCAGTGGCAGGGCTTGAAGTGGGCTGTGTGTACATGTATAAAGCGGGCTGGGCGATGAATGTGGGATTCATCCTTTATACGGCAATGATTGTGGCGGCTCTCCTTGTTGTGGGGGCGGCATTTTACGGTGAAGCGGTTTCGTTTACCGCCATAGCAGGGCTGATAATCACATCATCGGGGATGTATATGATTGTGAGGGGCGCATGAATTTTTCATTTTGGTGGCCTGTCGGTCTTGTGGTCATGGCGGGCGTCGGATACCAGGTGTCGGCAAAAGAGGTGGCGGGCGGCGCGGATCCGCTGGCGGCGCTTGTAGTAACATACCTTGTGGCGTCGCTTACATCTTTTCTGATTTATGCGTTTACAGGAAAAAAGGGAGAGAAATGGAAGGAAATCATGAGCTTCCGTCCTGCTGCCCTTGCCCTAGGCCTTTCCATTGCGTTTATTGAAATAGGGACGATTTTCATTTATAAGGCGGGCTGGACGATGAATGCTTCCTTTATTGTGACGAATGCCCTCATTACGCTTTGCCTCATTTTAACGGGGGCGGTTCTGTATGGGGAAAAGCTGTCCCGCCGGCAGGCACTGGGAATCGTCGTTTCTTTTATCGGCATATGCTGCATCGTGTGGTGAGAGGGACGGGGCAAAGGGAACGTAAAACTTTCACACGCTTTTATGGCAACGCTTATGGAAGATGGAAGCGTATTGCCGCAAGATAAGGCAGTTCACCCGCAGACAACATTTATTACATGAATCCGGTATGAATAGAGGAACATAAAAAATGACGATCCGAATTGAGGGAATCGTCATTTTACTGTTTACAGCAGTTTTATGTAATCGTAGGTGGGATGTACAAGCCAGGTGCCGTCGCTCTTAAGGATACCCCACTTTTTGTTGTCCTTCTGTCCGCCGCTGAAACCGTGCCGGAATTTTGTAACACCCGTAAGCGGATCTTTTGCGTCTTCGTACAGGATATTTCCTTCTTCATCAATAATGCCGTAGTAGCTTTTAGCTCTGAAAATCCAGGTGACAGGTGTCTCATTAAAATGGGCGGCTCCGATATTGGGCGGGAGAGAAGCTATGACATCCCCCGTGGAGGTATCGAGCAGGTAACGGCGGCTGCCGTCTTTCCCCAATGCCCTGTTAAATCCGAGAAGTGTTATATCGTCGTAACGGAAATCGATAACCTGCTTTCCGTCTGACAGGTCAAAAAGGCCGCATTTTCCGGAATAGCCGCTCTTGAGCACGAGGCAGGCGTCTTCAATATCAATAGAACCCACGGTGTAACGGGAAGGGGGAATCAGTGTGCGTCCTTCGGGAGAAAGAAAGGCTGTGAGCCCGTCTTTCTTGACAATCGTTCCGTAAGGGGTCATGGGATAGACTTCATCATTCCGGCTGTCTATGACGATATGCCCTTCTTGATCAATATATCCTCTTTTGATGCCATTGTAAGCCGTATGATAATTATCAAAGTCTTCCACCTTTTGCGAGTTGATGGCATCGGCCGCCAGGATGCCGAGGAACGACTTGCCGCTGAAAGTATTCACACGCCGTCTGTATTCCGCGACACCGTACTTATAGGGGCAGATACCGTCATAGGGGATTTTAAAAAGAGCCCTTCCATTCTCGTCAATGGCGATTTTTTCCCCCTGCATGGTTTTTACAAAAGCGATTCCTTCGCTGAATCCGGCAAGTACCGCTTTGTAACGGGGAGCGATAAGCACACTGCCGTCAGGCTTCTTAAATCCGTACAAACCTTTTTCAGAGTAACTGAAAGGGTTTGAGGGAATCGTTTTTACCGCTGTGGCGGGATTTCCTTTTTTATCAATCAGCCGTAAATCTTTTTTCTTATCGCCGGCTTTGAAAAGCCCGTCCTTTTCCGGAATCAGGAATTTATAGGTGGGTGGTAAAAGAACCGTCCCGTCTGTGCCGATAAGCCCCCATTTTTTTCCGTCCCTTATCATGGCAAGGATACCGTGGCGGTAGAAACTTTCATCCCGCTTCGCTTTGGCTTCTGTATAGGAGGCAAGCGCTTTGGGTCGGGAAAGACCGATAAGCGGTTCATCTTCTTCATCCGGAAAGACGAGGATTCCGATGGAAGGGGGTGTGATGGAAACACCCTTTGTGGTTGTAGAAGACTTGCTTTCCGTTTTCACTGTTTCTGTAGAAATTGTCGTGCTGGACTCGTGGCGCTGGATATGTGTGGCGGTGGTGACGCCTTTTTCCGCCTGTACTGTATATATACTGTGCAGAGATGATGCAAGCAGGAATGCGAGGAAAGCGGCTTTCCATTTTATCTGTGTCATAAAGAACCTCCGGGTTGACGAAATAATATCATTTGTGCATTATATCATGCATGGGAAAAGAATGGAAATATCGATAGAAATCTATGAAAAGCATGTCGGGAAAATGAAAGGGTGGAAATAGAAAATATGAAACTTATCCGGCTGCTTTGCATAAGGGGAGGGCGTATCCGATACAGGGAAACCATAAATAAAACGGTGCATTGTGAACCTTGAATTAAGCGCTGAGTTGTTATATTATTTATATAATGTAAATTTGAATGTATAAAAAGGTGAACAATGGAGGCGATAATGTGGAAAGGGAAGAGATATCCGCAGGAAATCAGGGAAAGGTAAAAGAACTGGTATTGTTTTCTTTATTTACGGCGCTTACGGCGATTGGTGCGTTTATCCGTGTGCCTGTACCGCTTTGCCCGTTCACACTGCAGCTTTTATTCACGACCCTTTCAGGGCTCATTTTAGGGAGCAGAAAAGGAGCGGCATCCGTGGCGGTTTATGTAGCTCTCGGTCTGTCGGGGGTTCCCGTTTTTACGCAGGGCGGAGGGCCGGGATATATTTTCCAGCCTACTTTCGGTTATCTTTTGGGGTTCATCGCGGGAGCCTGGCTTACGGGGAAATTGTCGGAGCATATGGAAAAACTGTCATTTGCCCGCATTTTATTTGCGAATCTGGCAGGACTTCTTGTGGTCTACCTTTTTGGAATGGTTTATGTATACATCATAAATAATTATTACCTGAATACGCCTATCGGTATCTGGCCTGTGGTGCTTTATTGTTTCCTTCTGGCGGTGCCGGGCGATATCTGCCTCTGCGTTCTGGCGGCAGTGCTGGCGAAAAAGTTATACCGCGCAGGACATGCGTGGTAAAAAAATAGGGAAATCGGCTGTGCAGAGAGCCATTTCCATTTTTATTTGTCAGGGAAAGAGAAAGAAGGAATAAGATGGGCAGGGGACTTTTTATCACAGGAACAGATACGGATGTCGGCAAGACCTATGTGACGGCACTCCTGGTAAAAACTTTGAGAAGTGCAGGGTATGATGTGGGCTATTACAAGGCGGCCATCAGCGGGGCGAGGACGGTGGAGGAAAGCGATGCGGGATTTGTAAATCGTTTCGCGCAGATCTGTGAGCCTGAGGATATGCTCCTTTCGTACTTGTATCAGAATGCCGTATCGCCCCATCTGACAGCAAGAATTGAAGGGAATCCTGTGGAGAAGGATGTCATCATGAGAGCCTGGGAACGTGTGACAGCGGCGTACCCCTATGTGACTATGGAAGGCAGCGGAGGAATCATGTGCCCTATCCGCCATGATGAAAAAGCGGTGTATTATCTGGAAGATATTATCCGATGGCTCCGCCTGCCCGTCCTTATTGTCGCCGACGCGGGACTGGGAACGATTAACCGTGTGGTAACCACCTGTGAATATATCCGCCATAGGAATATTTCTGTCAAAGGGATTATCCTGAACCATTGGAAAGGCGGCGTGATGGAAGAAGACAATGTGGAAATGATTGAAGAAATCACCGGGGTGAAAGTTCTGGCAAGGGTGAAAAAGGGCGATACGGCATTGGATATCGATCCGGAAACGATTATATCGCTGTATGAATAAGGGAGTATTTAAAATTAGGGAAGTTGGGAGCTTAAATGGAACAGAATTATTGGGAAGCGGAAGATAAAAAATATATATGGCATCCTGCCATGCAGATGAAGGACAATGAAGTATTTCCGCCGGTCGTTATAGACCATGCGAAAGGATCTTACCTGTACGGGACGGACGGGAAAGAATATCTGGATATTATTTCATCGTGGTGGTGCAATCTCCTTGGGCATTGCAATGAAGAAATCAATGAGGCCCTGAAAAAGCAGGTCGATGAACTGGAGCATGTGATTTTTACAAACTTTTCCCATAAGCCTGCTGTTAAACTGGCGCAGGAACTGGAAAAGGTACTGCCGGAAGGACTCTCCCGCTTTACCTTTCATGACAACGGTTCATCCTGCGTAGAGGCGGCGCTCAAGATGGCTTTCCAGTACCACTACCAGACCGGCCATCCTGAACGGACGCGGTTCATGTGCCTTCCTGAATCGTACCATGGGGAAACGATCGGCGCGCTGTCCGTCGGATCAATGGATTTTTATGCGAAGATCTTTCACCCCATGCTTATGGACAATATTCATTTTGACGGTCTGGACTGCTACCGCTGCCCTTATGGGAAAACGCGGAATCATTGCGGCGTGGAATGCGTTGAAAGTGCGGAAAAAGCATTTAAACAGTACGGAAAAGAAACGGCGGCAGTCATTGTGGAGCCGATCCTTCAGGGGGCGGCAGGCATGCGTATCTATCCTGCCGAATATTTAAGGAAGCTCCGTAAGCTCTGCGATGCATACGGCGCGCTTATGATTGATGATGAAATTGCCGCCGGTTTTGGCAGGACGGGGAAACTTTTTGCCATAGAACATGCCGGTATTTCTCCGGATATCCTCTGCACATCAAAAGGGCTGACAGCGGGGTACATGCCCATGTCTCTTGCCATTACTACGGACAAAGTGTACGACGCTTTTTATGATGATTACGGCACGCATAAGGCTTTCGTCCACAGCCATACCTACGCAGGCAATCCTATGGGCTGCGCCATTGCGTTGACCGTACTGAAAATAATGAAACGGGATCATATTCTTGAGAAAGTCAATGAAAATGGAATCTATCTCCATGACAAGCTCATGAAAGCCCTGGAAAATCACAGGCATGTGGGAGAAATCCGCCATATCGGATTAATTAACGCCATCGAACTGGTGGAAAACAAAGAAACGAAAAAAGCTTTTGATCCGAAAAAGCGTATCGGCTGGCATATCTTCCGGAGAGCTATGGATATGGGACTGGTTCTTCGACCGATGGGAGACATTATTTATTTTAATCCGCCGCTGAATATAGAAAAAACGGATTTGGACAAAGCGGTGGAACTTTGCCGGAAAGCGGTCGTTACGGTTCTGGGTGAATAATAAGTGAAAAGAAAAAAGATGCCTGTCAGTGTGGGATATTCACGGCAGGCATCTTTTTTTGGGGCGGGGATATCGGACTTGAGAAAGATACAGTTACAGATGCCAAATTGCTTTGAATTAAGTCCCCAGTTGTGAATAAGGAAATATTGATTACAGTCAATGCCTATGTCATAATGATATCAACATTTTTTAATATAATAAATAACACTGTGAGTGCAATATACCGACAAAAATGACATTAGAAACAACAGAGGGATTGAGATATGGTCAAGAATAATCTTGAAGTCGATGTCAAAGTGAAATGTATCGAAGCTGATATGACACGGGCGAAACTCGGAGAAGAAGTCGGCACAACGGGTCAATATGTGGATCGATCCATCAAAAAAGGCGATTCCATCGTAAATAAGACCTTTGTGCAGATGCTCGAAGTTTTTGGCTACGATATTCAGTTGACATATGTAAAAAGAGAAGAAAAATGATGAAAGGCAGGATTTTTTATTATGGCTTATGAAACCCCATTGACGATTGCGGAAGTGATGCAGGATATCTCAAATAACAAATATGTACTGCCTTCCATTCAGAGAGAGTATGTGTGGGATACCGAACAGATAGAGACGCTGTTCGATAGTCTTATGCAGGATTATCCCATCGGGGGCTTTTTGTTCTGGGAGATTGAAAGATCAAAATTGCTGGAGTATGACTTCTATGAATTTTTAAGGAATTATCATGAGAAGAATAATACCCATAATAAAAAAGTTGACCTCAAAGGTTCTGATGGTGTAACTGCGGTTCTTGATGGGCAGCAGCGTCTGACCTCAATTTATATTGGACTTAAGGGCTCCTATGCATATCGCTTAAAATATAAGCAAAAGAAGAGCGAAAACGCATATCCTGTGCGATATCTTTACTTGAACCTTATTGAGGATGCACAGGACGAAAACAATAAATATGATTTCCGATTTTTAACAGATAAAGAATTCAGCAGAATGACTGAAGGGTTCTGGTACAAGGTTGGAGACATTCTCACCATGACTCAGCCAGGCGAAACTTCTCAATATGTGCTTGATAATATTGCTTTTGCTAAGATGTATACAAAAGAGCAGACGATGCATGCAAATAATACGTTGCAAAAGTTGTATAACGTTGTCCATACAGATAAAACACTCAGCTATTACAAAGAGAAAGCGGCAGAGTTGGATAAGGTTCTGAATATTTTTATTCGCGTCAATAGTGGTGGTACAGTATTGACTTATTCCGATTTGTTACTTTCCATAGCATCTGCCCAGTGGGAAAACTATGACGCAAGAGAGGAGATAACTGAGTTTGTTGATGATGTTAATTCCATCGGCGGCGGCTTCCGTATTAATAAAGACTTCGTATTAAAAACCGCACTGGTGTTGACTGATTTCTCCAATATCGCATTCAAGGTTGACAACTTCAATAAGTCTAATATGATGAAAATCGAGGAGAAATGGAAAGACATTAAGCGTGCGATAAAGCAATCGATACATTTAGTATCCTCGTTCGGTTACACGGGAGAAACGCTTAGTTCCAACAATGCACTAATTCCAATTGCCTATTATCTTTTTACAATCGGTATGCCCGATAACTTTGTAGAGTCTGGGGCAACCAAGGAAAACCGGGCAAAGATAAAAAAGTGGCTGATAATGGCATTGTTAAAGAAGGCCTTTAGCGGACAGCCGGATAATGTAATAAGACCTATCCGTGATATTATCCGTGAGAACGGAAATAACGAATTTCCAATCGCACAGATTATCGATAGATTTAAGGGAACTAATAAATCAATCCAGTTTGCTGAAGACGATATTGACGAGTATTTGCTTAAACTGAAATATGGAAAGAGCGAAACGCTGTCAACGCTTATGTTGCTCTATCCGTCATTGGATTTCAGCAATAAATTCCATGAGGATCATATGTATCCAAAGAGTAAATTTAGAAAGCCCTATCTCCGGGAAATGGGTGTGGTGGAAAACAAACTGGATACATACATTGACTCCGTAAATGATATCAGCAATCTGCAGCTGCTTGCCGCACAACTGAACGAGGAGAAACTCAATACAGATTTCGATGTGTGGTTTAACAAACAGCAAGTTACAGACTCGGATAAAATTCAGTATCGCACTATTCATTATTTGCCGGAAATGGATTACATATATCCGAACTTTCTTCTGTTTATGAATAAGAGAAAACAGATGATTCGTAAGAAGTTAATGGAGATTTTACTATAAAAGAATGGTAGAAAGTGAAGAAAGCATGAAGCAGGTTAAGAATTTGGAGTACGAGGAATTTCAGAAATACATCCATGATAAGAATAATGGACGCATATTGACGCTGAATGGACTGAGGTTCATCTGCCAAGCGAATGATTATGATCCAGAGAAAATCGGAAAGCATACGCTTGAATTGATGGCACGGCAGCAGAGCCGGCAATGAATACAGAATAAAGAAGGATTACATAGCCATGGAATACACGCAAATTGAAAAAGCGCTTGCCCTGCTGAAAAGGACAGATTTCAAAAATCTGTCGAAAACAGACCTCTTGAGTATGTAGGATTACCATACATGTGTTACAGCAGTGAAAATAGAGAACGGAAGAACTCGCTTTGTGTTAAAGTGAAGTTCACCACAAACATCCACTTAATAAAGGAGGTCTTCCGTTGTGGCTACTATAACACAGGATATGAGTTTTCGCCTATTCCTCATTCACTATGCTGCCCATGGTCTTAGGTCAATATGGTGGACACTCAAATTGTATCATGGACGGCTTCTTCATTTTTCTGACTTATTTTTATTAACCGGGAAATATTGATAAATAAGATGTTTCATTAAAAAGAGGAGCATAATGATGTTGGAAATCAGACCGAACAATAAGAACTGGCATACCAGAGGTGATGATACCAAAGCAAGACTGGATGCCGCTGCCTGTTTAGCAAAAGGAAAGATTGTTGACGCGAAAGATACGGTTGCTCTTTTAGAAGCGGTCCTGCATCCCGGGGATAATGTCAATATAGAGGGGGATAACCAAAAACAGGCGGATTTCCTGGCGGGTGAACTTTGCAAGGTCGATCCGACCCGTGTTCATGATCTTCATATGATCCAGTCTACTTTGTCTATTCCTGAACATTTGGATGTGTTTGAAAAAGGGATTGCAAAGAAATTGGATTTCGCGTATGCGGGGAGACAGGGCAAACGCCTGGCGCAGATGGTACAGGACGGCAGCATTGAATTGGGAGCCATCCATACCTATCTGGAAATGTACAGCCGCTACTTTATCGACCTAATTCCGAGAGTGTCTCTTCTTGTAGCTGATGAAGCGGACAGGGAGGGAAATATTTATTCCGGCTGTTCCACGGAAGATACACCGGCGATTGCGGAAGCGACAAAATTCAATCAGGGGATCGTCATTGTGCAGGTGAATAAACTGGTGGATAAAGTATCCCGCGTGGATATTCCGGCAGACTGGGTCGATTTTGTGATTGAAAGCCCAACGCCGTACATGCTGAATCCGCTTTTTACCCGTGATCCGGCGAAAATCACCGATGAAAGAATATTAAAAGCCATGATGGCTATAAAGGGAATTTATGGCGAATATGGCGTCCAGGTACTGAACCACGGAGTCGGTTTTGATACAAGTGCCATTGAACTTATTCTTCCGACCTATGGGGAAAGCCTTGGACTTCGGGAAAAGATCTGCAGACACTGGGTACTGAATCCGCACCCCACCATGATCCCGGCGATTGAAACAGGATGGGCGGAAAATCTTTACTCTTTCGGCTCTGAAGTAGGCATGGAAGAATATATTAAAGCAAGACCTGATGTTTTTGCCGTCGGACCGGACAGAACGATGCGTTCTAACAGGGCTTTCTGCCAGGCGGCAGGCCACTATGCGGCAGATATGTTTATCGGCTCCACCATGCAGATTGACCGTTACGGCAATTCTTCCACAGCAACAAAGAACAATGTGGCAGGCTTCGGCGGCGCTCCGAACATGGGGTGTGATGCCAAGGGCCGGCGCCATGTGACAGAAGCATGGTTCAAGTGCGGCAATGAGGTGGCAAATCGTGCCGAATTGACGGGTGAATGTCTCCGCGGTAAAAAACTTGTCGTACAGGTGATTACGACCGTATCTGAAAAAGGGTTCCCCGGCTTCGTGCAGGAACTGGATGCGATCCAGTTGAAGAAGAATGCGGGATTGGATCTGGAACCGGTTATGATTTACTCTGACGACCTGACCCATATTGTTTCCGAAATCGGCATCGCGTATCTCCATAAGTGCCGCAACATGGAAGAACGGATGAATGCTATCCGCGCCATAGCCGGCAAGACGGAAGTGGGCATGCTGGAAGATCCTGCTGAGACACTGCGTCTCAGGAAAGAGGGCATTGTGAAGCTGCCGGAAGATTTGGGCATTGACCGTTCAACGGCGACAAGGGAACTTCTTGCCGCGAAGAATATGAAAGACCTTGTGGATTGGTCCGGGGGACTCTATAATCCGCCGGCAAAATTCCGCAACTGGTAATTTCTCATAAAAGTAAAAACCTGTTACCCTTTTTATTTCGGGTAACAGGTTTTTACTTTTGGGATAATAGGAAGCTATCCTTTTTTCTCTTGAGAAGGGGTATTTACCGTGCGGATAATCCATTTTTCGCCGCCGGTAAATCTGGAATTATGCTTTTCGGCAGCGTATTCGTATCTTTTATTCAAATCGGCGACAGCCTTTTCCAGCGATTCCAAAGTATGGATGACTGATTCGGCACGCATGTCACAGCGGCAGACCGGACAGGCGGGCGGTGTAAAATATCTGCTGTTGATTTTTGAACGGCATACGGGGCAAGAAACAAATTCCGTACGAAACTTCCGCATGGCCTGATCGTTTTTATATTCTTCAAGGCGTGCCTTTTTATCATCCAGACGTTTTTTTAAAGACACCATCCGGGGAGACGGTTCGATTCCGATTTTATACTTGACTGCATACGTGGTAGGAACCGTTTTCAAATAAGCAAGAGCCTGGTTTTTGGTATTGAAGATTTTTTCTTTAAATACAAGACCCTTGAGGATGTGGTTGGCTTCTCTTTTGGTGAACCCTTCTGCCACCATGTGCTCCTTCATATCGTCACGGATCCATTGTGACGGTTTTGTAATATCATACTCCCAGAATTTTTCCGTCCATGCGGGTGTTGCTGAAACGGGACAGTTTTGCGGCTGCGGAACCGGTATTTCTTCTTTTCCGGGCGCCGTTTCAGGTTTAATCGTTTTTACAGCCGTTACCGCCGATTCTTTCCCTCTTCCGTCCTTCGGTGCGGCATCTTCCGTTTTTTCATTCTTTTGTTCTTTTTTGTCAGTTTTCTTTTCTTCTGCCGGGAAAAGATCAAAGAGAGAAGTCTCTTCAAAATCAGGATTCTGTGACATAGCAAACTCCCATCTATCAGAATATAAGTCAATCATATCATGGATAGGCGGAAGGGGGAACTATTTTAGCGAAACATATTTCCCAATATAAAACTCCCGTGGAACTTTCACAGGAGATTCATAGTTTATTTATTTCATATCGGGGTGCATTTCTTTTGCCAGTCTTTCAAGCGCGTCTACTGTTCGTACACCCGGTGTGATTTCAGACAGCTTGACACGGATGAAATGATTTTCTTTAATAGCTTTCACGCTTGCAAGCTGGGGATTGTTTTTCATTTTATCCACTTTCATTGCAAAATCATCTTCTGTGCGGTCGCTGGTGGAGTAGTCTACGATGATGATGTAGTCAGGATCCGCTTTCACGAAAGATTCCCAGCTTGTTTTTGCCCATGTTTTATCTACATTCTGTCCTGACATGACATTTTCCACGCCAATGAGTTTCAGTATGTTTGTCGTGTATCCTTCAAAGACTGTAAAAGGATCGCCGTCCTCTGAATCAAAGACAAAGGCTTTTACCTTTGGCAGATTTTTCAGCTTAGACTGGACAGCTTCCAGTTTCTTCTTTTGACCGTCTACCCATTTTTTGGCATTATCTTCTTTTCCGAAAATTTTTCCGTATTCCAGCATATCGTCAAAGTTTGTATCCAAGGTTGCCTTTGTATCCTGCATGGAATCGGGAACAAAAATGGGGATTCCTGCAGCAATCAGCTTTTCGGCAGGAATCGCGCGTTTCGTGAAAGGTACTTCCCAGCCTGTAAGAAAGTCAGGATTTACAGACATAAGCTTTTCATAGGACGGCCATTTTTCTGCAAGGACGGGCACTTTTGCATAAGCATCAGCGAGAGGTCCGTAAATTTCTTCTTCTTTAAAAGCGGTGCCGGCCATCTGATCCTGCAATCCGAGCGTAAGCATCATTTCTGTCGTGGCAAAGGACATGGAAACAGCTCTTTTCGGCGGTGCTGTTACTTTCATATCCACTTTCTTTCCGTCCAGTGACTCTGTCCATGTAACGTCCGCGGTTTTCGGGGGCGCTTTCTTCGCGGACTGATCTGTACCGCAGCCTGCGGTGAACAAACCTGCGGATGTGGCAATCAACAGGGCGGCAATCAGTTTCTTGGTTTTCAAATTCATCATATTTCCTCCTCATAAAATATAAAATGGAGACTAACAATAAAGGAATTGCTGGTCTTCATGAACAGCTTTATAAAAAGGCACTTCAAAAAGCCGGCTCATCTTTTCCGCTGTAATCGTGTTTTCTACTTTTCCGAAGTCAATGACTTTTCCTGCTCTCATGACGACTGCGTGGTCGCAGTAACGCGCGGCAAGGGACAGGTCATGGAGTACTACGATGACGGTACCCTGTTGATGGAACCGTTTTAAATGTTCCATAAGAGACAGTTTGTACTTTACATCCAAATGATTTGTCGGCTCGTCCATGAGCAGGAGCTGCGGTTTCTGTGTGAAGGCTTTGGCGATGAGAATACGCTGCTTTTCTCCGCCTGACATATGCTGCATTTCTCTGCCCGATAAAATGGAAGCGCCTGTCTCAATCATGACACGCTCGGCAATCTGATGATCCTCTTTGGTATAGTCCGAAAAACGGCCCTTAAACGGATACCGCCCCATAAGAACCACATCCTCTGCCTTCAGATCGCCTGCCATCCCAAATCCCTGCTGTACCATGACAGCCACTTCTTTTGCGTATTCCTTTCGCGGAATGGTTTCTACCGCACGGCCCTTGTAGTAAATGGAATTTCGGGAAGGAAAGCGGCGGGAAATGTGGGCGAGCAAAGTGGATTTCCCACAGCCGTTCGGGCCTACAATGCAGGTCATGCTTCCCTTATTTACGGTAAAGGAAATATTTTTCAGGATTTCTTTTTTCCCGATGGTATAGGATAAATCTTTTATTTCAATCATGGCTGTACCTCCCCATAACGGTGGGTTACGATCCAAAGGAAGATAGGGGCGCCTACAATGGAAGTAAGCACGCCGATGGGCACTTCTTCCGGTGCAAAGAGGGCACGGGAAAGGACATCAGCCCAAATCATGACAATGGCGCCGATAAGGGCGGAGAATAAAGCGAGTCTTCCATGGGAGGGTCCCGCTGCGGTACGTGCCAAGTGAGGTGTGATAAGACCGATAAATCCGATGATGCCTGCTTTCGATACGAGTATGGCAACGATCAGAGAAGATAAAATGACAATGAAAAGCTGAAGTTTCTTCCTGTTCATACCCAAGTATTCCGCTTCTCCTTCGCCTAAAAGCATAAGGTCCAAATCGCTGCGGAGGATCCAGACAGCAGCAAGCATGATAAAAACGGCAGCGGCTACGGTGGGGAGGCTGCTCCACTGCATACCGGATAAACTGCCCAGCAGCCAGAACATGGCGCTCCTTACCTGTGCTTCATGTTTTGCTCCGTAAATGATCATCATGGTAAGTGCGGAAAAAAGAGCAGATACGCCCATGCCTACCAATATAAGACGAATGGGACTGGTGCTTTTTCCCGCACACATAGTGACGATAATCGTAGATACCGCTGCACCGATGAATGCGCCTGCGGAAACATTATAATTTCCGAAAAAGGAAAACCATCCCCAAATAATAGCGATAACTGCACCGGTACTTGCGCCGGAAGAAACACCCAGCACATAGGGGTCGGCCAGATCATTTCGTGTCATCGTCTGGAGTACGAGTCCGCAAAGGGACAATCCCATGCCGCAAAAGGCGGCGAAAATGGTGCGGGGAATGCGAATCTGCCACAAAATCATGGAAGAAGCGGTCTCTGCCGGGCGGCCGGTACTGATAAAGGCGGAAACTTCTGAAAGAATATCTGACAACGGAACATTTGTAGAACCGAAACGTACAGAAAGAATCATGCTGGCAATGAGAAAGACGGCAAGCATGGTGAAACGTGCAGAAAGACTGAACCGGCTGTCTGCCAATTTTTTATTCATGGATACCTCAAATATAAGAAATTATATAAATAAAGACTAAGGAAATCTAAATATCTATTATATTTTACCATAATCTGAAAGATAGTTTTACTTGCAGCAAAGGGGAAATATAAAACCGGTTTCCGTCATCCATATGGGACAGAATATCTCCTGCTGCTTAAAAGTATTTCACAAAAAAATATCCGGCAGGGGCAGTGCCGGATGTAGAAAAGGATTACTCGAAGTTTACTTGTAATTTTTTGTTTTCTTTAGCAGCGTCATGAAAAACGGCAATCATTGTCTTTCCATATTCCCCAAGGTAGCCGTCCGAAGCGATTACGCGGGGAACGGTAATCGTGGTTTTCGTAATGATTTCACAGAGACAGTCGTAGAGGGCATCTAAGTTCCTGCCGTAATAGTCCGGGAGATGAAGTATTTCCTTCAGGTAGGTGTGGGCTGTTTCTCTTGTTTTGAAGTTTTCAGGAGCAAGTCTGATCTGCATAGGACAATCTCTTAATATATTTTTTCAAAATCCTGATAGTGGGATGAGGTGTAGTAGATAAGGCCATCATTGGAGAAACAGATACGTTTTGCGTTCCTGTTCCCCCTGACGTAGTCAATGTCGCATTCTTTCCAGCTGCGCCCCGGAGCGTCAGGGAGGATTTTTTCATAATTGCTGAAGCGGTCGCCGCCGATGCTTTTTCCCGGAGCGACTTGATCAAGTGTCCCCTTATCTTTCCATCCTAAGCTTCTGGCTTCCGCCTTGGTGATATAGTTGGGCGGCAGTTTCCTGTAGATATGGATATATGCCGCTACATGATCTTTGTCGGTATAGGCCTGATCCGATTCTACACGGATTTCCGCGCTGCCCGGACTTTTTGTGTCGGATTGTTCACCGTTTTGGGAAATGGACTCGGAATCTGTGTAGATTTTATTTTGCCTGATGCGGCTTTTTGATTTACCTGCACTTCCTGTATCTGATCTTTCAACGCTTTGAACAACCGGCGCGGAAGAGGCGCCATGCTGCTGTCCTCCTCCACAGGCGGTAAGGAGTCCGAGGGAAAGAAAGACAGTTAAAATGGCGGCGAAAAATTTTTTCATGGAAATCTCCTTTATGGCAGATGGTTATATAGGACTGTTTACACCGGCATATTGTTCGGCGAAACGTTTAAAGTTTTTAATGAAATAGTTTTTCAGTTCTTCCGCCGGCGGGGTAAGGGGGGTGTTTTTGTCCCATGACAGGCTGATGTACCGCTGGCAGCCCGGTGTAGCGATAGGAACGAGTGCTACATGGTCGCCGCCGACGCCGTACCAGGTGATTCTCGGTGCGAAGGAGACGCCGAGCCCCGCTTTAATAAATTCCCGTACGGTGCCGGGGTTGTCGCTCTCCAGAATGACATGAGGAGTGAAACCCGCCGCCCTGCAGTAAAAGTCTGTAATATTTCTTAAAGCGACGCCTTGTTGGAGCGTGATGAAATCCGCTTTTTCAAAGTCTGCCAGATTAACCGAGGCATGGGAGGCAAGCGGATTCGTATCGGGCATGGCGAGAAGGATGTCTTCTTTCAGGAGTGTGATGGAATGATCCGTGTCAATGGGGTTGATACTGCTTGACAGGTACAGATCCACACGGGAGTGATGGTTTATTTCCTGACGGTCCCGCTGCTGGATGATTTCGAAACGGATATGGGGATGTTCTTTTTTAAATTCTGTAAGGAATGCCGGAATAATCATGGATGCGGCGAAAATGGAAATCGTCACCGTCATGTCCTGTGCTTCTTTGGCGTCTTCCAGCTCTTTCTGCGCATGCTTGAGCTCGCTCATAATCCTGTTTGTATGGCTGAGAAGGATTTCTCCGTACTTGGTGAGGACGATGTTTCTTCCGGATCGGCGAAACAGGGGGACGCCCAACTCTTGTTCCAGCATTTTAATGGTGTGGGACAGAGACGGCTGGGAAATGTGAAGCGCTTCCGCCGCGTGGGTCAGATGCTGGAGCTCTGCGGTCTTTTGGAAATAGGTCAATGCAAGAAGCGTGAGTTTCATAAAAGCCTCCTCGGCATAATATATAATTTGTTACTTATATATAAATTATACGCTTTACTCTATAAATGTCCAATAGCTCATGGAATCCTTTTATCAAAGGTTATGAATATTTCATAAGTCATGAGATGATCTATTAATTGAGAAGGCAATACAATTAATTGAAGAATCCGGAGTGGCAAAGAAAAGGAATAAGCAGTATCATAATAATATTATGACAAGCCGGAGGCTCCGGCGGGAAATGAAGGAGCGAGAAAATGAAAATATTTATTGATACGGCTGACGTGGAGGCCATCCGCAGAGCGAAAGCGATGGGATTCGTTTCCGGAGTGACGACAAATCCGTCACTAATCGCGGCGGAAGGAAAGGATTTCCATACGGTGATTAAAGAAATCGCATCGATTGTGGACGGTCCGGTATCAGCGGAAGTCCTTTCTGAAACAGCAGAAGAGATGATTGCTGAAGGACAGGTTCTCGCCGGACTTGATCCCCATGTGGTCGTGAAAATTCCCATGACGGGAGAAGGCATGAAAGCGGTGAGTGCCCTGTCTGACATGGGGATCCGTTCTAATGTGACTTTGATTTTCTCGGCGGGGCAGGCACTGCTGGCAGCCCGTGCAGGGGCGTCTTATGTCAGCCCCTTTGTGGGACGTATCGATGATATCGGCTGGGACGGTGTAGAACTGATCCGGACGATTGCCGATATATTCCGTCTCCACAAGATCAAAACGGAGATCATTGCGGCCTCTGTCCGCAAGCCGCAGCATGTGGCACAATGTGCCCTGGCGGGGGCAGATATTGCCACTGTTCCGTACCAGGTGCTTATGGACACTCTTAAGCATCCGCTTACCGACATCGGCATTGCCCGTTTTAAAGCGGACTGGGAAAAAGCACATAAGTAAGACAAAGCGCCTTTCCTAGGGAAGGGCGTTTTCATTTGGGAAGATTCTATATTTCAGGAGGAATCGTTATAATAAAAGAAATCAAATGAATTGTCCGGTTCCCTTTTGGAGGAAATATGAAAAAGAAAATCACCGTGATGACTAAAATGGAAAGAATTGCCGCCGCTATCCGCGGGGACGCTGTCGATACGGTTCCGTATTCTTTGTGGTCCCACTTGCCGCTTATTGATTTGGATCCGGTAAAAAATGCGGAGCAGACCTACGGTTTTTATAAAACGTACGATGTAGATATTTTAAAAACGATGAACAACGGCATGTACAGCGTTGAAGATTTCGGTGCCGTGGCGGACTACTCGGAAATCGCCGGGGGCGGCGTGGCAAAAATCGTTTCTACACCTGTCCACAGACCAAAGGATTGGCTTGATTTGGAACCGGTATCGGTGAATGCGGGTGCTCTGGCAAGAGAACAGGAATACCTGCGGCTTCTTCTGGATAAGACAAGAGGCACAGTGCCGGTAATTTTTACCGTGTTCAGTCCTTTGACGACGGCATATAAACTCTGTCCCGACTTGATGAGACACGTGGCAGAGGGATTTGGAGAAGAAGTCAAGGCGGGACTTCGGGCGATTACGGAGAGCACCTGCGCTTTGGTGCAGCGGGTCATTGAAATGGGGGCGGACGGCATTTTCTTTGCGACCCAGCTTTCATCATATGCGGCCGGAGAAGAGAATTTTTACCGCGAGTACGGTATGCCTTATGATCTGGCGGTGCTTTCCGCATCATCAGGGTGGTGCAATGTGCTTCACGCTCACGGGAAAGACATCATGTTTCCCCTGCTCAGGAAGTATCCGGTGCAGATTTTCAACTGGCATGCCTGGGAATCTTTGCCTGAAATCGATGAGGCGCAGGCGCTTACGGGGAAATGCATCATGGCAGGGCTGGAGCGGATGGATATCACCGGTGGCAGAAAGAATGAGATCGAATACCGCATTTATGAAACGCTCAGGCAGACAGGGGGGCGGAAAGTCATTTTATCTCCCGGCTGTGTGATCCGCTATCCGCTTAATGAAGAAATACTTGCTTTTGTGCGGAAAGCAAAAAATGAAATTGAGGAAAAGCTCCTGAAAGCCAGATAAGGAATAAAGTGTACGATCCTGCATCCATTCTTGTGGAGCAGGATTTTTTATAAGAAAGCAATCAAAAACGCCTCCCGTGAAGAGAGACGTTCTTGTGCATTTGTATTTATTCTTTCATGACTGTGCCGTCAGCCAGGGTGATGGTATAACCGTTGTAGTTGATCGTACCTAAGTTGTAGAGGCTTGTCAGCGTGGAGTTGCCCGTAAGGTTCCATGTGGAGCCTGCCGCTATGAAGACATCGGCGTTTGTTTTGTACTTTTCGCCGCCTTCCACATTGGGGACGATGGAAATCATTCCGTTAAAGGTGGAATTGTTTTTCAGCGTCATGTTGATGTTGGAAATGGAGTCGACAGAAATATTTCCGGTGAGAACCTGATTGTCTGCGACAAGTTCCACATGGCCGCCATTGCGTCCCGGCGTACCCCAGCCGTTTGCGCCGTCATTGCCTGCGACGGTAATAAGGTTTGCCGCAGGGTTGTCCATGGTGATCGCGGTACCGTTTAAGGAAATTTTACCGTGGGTAGCGGTTACATAGAACATGCCGCCTTTGTGGGAAATAAGATAACCGCCGCGGACATCGAAATGCTGGGTGCCCATGGTGCCGATATCTTTTTCATCAGAGAAGAGAACGATATTGTAAGGAACAGTGTCCGTCGTTTCTTTTCCTTCAAGGGTTGTGCCCGAAAGGGTGATTGTATTATTTCCTTTAAGAACGGCTGCTTTTGCGTTCAGTGCGTTTACGGAAGCATTGGTGACGGTAACGTCGCCTTTGGAATAAATGCCCTGCGACATAGCGCCGGAAGTGGTAAAGGAGCCGCCATCCGCGATGAGGATACCGCCCCCGTCAGCAATCATGATGGCAGGAGAACTGTCACCTGTGGTAGAAACGGTGGAGTTTTCCACTTTCATCATGGCACGGGCGGAAACAGCGGTGCCGGCGGAATGATTTCCCGTAGTAACAACGGAAGAATCCTTCAGGCTGATATAGGTGCTCTTGCTGTAACCGTAAGCGCCTGTCGATCCAATGCCGGAAGAGGAAATATGGGCGCCCGTCATCGTCGCGCGTCCGCCGTGGGTGGCAAGGAAAGCGGCATTCTGTCCGTAAAGCCTGGAACTGTCTACATCGGTAGAATCACCTGTTTTTGTAATCTGTGCGTTGGGGGCGGTAATGTATGCCATGGGGACACGGAGAGCATTTTCATCTGCTTTATCAGAAGTGTAAACTCCATTTTCATAGTTCCCGTCGCTGGAAAGCTCATTGGCGGTTTCGCCCTGGCTGATGGTATATTTTTTTACCGGCGGGGAAATCGGTTCGGGTTCCGTTTCCGGTTCGGGTTCTTCTGCCGGTTCCGGTTCTGCGGCCGGCTGTTCGACAACCGGCTTCGGTGCCTCGGGGGAAAGATTCTTAAAAGTACCCGATTCTACGGAAGCCTGTACGTCAGATACAGTCAGATCGAGGCCTTTCAGCAGGGCGTCTGTATAATTCACATCACCCGCAGAGGCTGCTGCGGCGGGAGCAGAAGCAGGAGCGCTTTGCTCTCCCTTCTTTTCCGCTTTTTCCAAGTCTTTCATTTTTTGAACGGCAGCACGGTATGGATCCAGCGGTGTGCTGCCTGCCTGTGAGGCAGCAGTGGCGGAAATACAGCCGGAAAGAGCCAGCGTGCAGAGAAGGGCAGTCATTTTTGTATGTTTCATAATAACCTCACTTTTGATAAATTTTTGGATGTCCATTTTTGAGTATAATATAATATTCTTATTTTACAACATCAGGAAAAGATTGTCATTTTTGTCAAGGGAAAGGAAAGTTCTGATATAATAAAAAGAAAATAAATGGAGGTGGCCATGTTTACCATAGGGTGCCACTTATCGGTTACAAAAGGATTTTATCATATGGCGAGGACGGCGACGGAACTCGGAGCGAATACGTTCCAGTTTTTTCCCCGCAATCCCCGGGGCGGGGCGGCAAAACCGTTAGCAAAGGAAGATATAAGGCAGCTGGAAGAATGGATGGATACCCACGGTTTCGGAGAGATACTTTGCCATGGCGCCTATACGATGAACGGCGCGTCAACGAAAGAAGAAGTCAGAGAGTTCGCGCGGACTGCTATCAGGGAAGATCTGGCAAAGGTGTCCCTTCTGCCGCGGTGTCTTTATAATTTCCATCCCGGCGCCCATCTGAAACAGGGGACGGCTGTTGCCATTCCTCTCATTGCGGATATGGTGAGTTATGCTATGGATCAGGAAGGCCTGAATACTACCGTGCTTTTTGAAACGATGGCGGGAAAGGGGACGGAAGTGGGCCGTACGTTTGAGGAGCTGGCGGAAATAATTTCCCGTGTAGAAAGAAAAGACCATGTCGGTGTCTGTCTGGATACCTGCCATGTGTATGACGGCGGCTATGACATCGTGAATGATCTGGACGGCGTTCTGAAACGGTTTGATCAAATTGTCGGACTGGAAAAGTTGAAAGCAGTCCATCTGAATGATGATAGGAATCCTTTGGGCAGCCATAAGGACAGACATGAGAAAATAGGAGAAGGGACGATCGGCACAGAGGCTTTCGCGCGGATCATCAATCATCCGGCCATGAGGGAATTGCCGTTTTTTCTGGAAACACCTAACGAACTTCCGGGATATAAAAAGGAAATTGCTTTGCTGCGTTCTCTTCGGCAGGAGGAATAAGATGAATGAAAGAATAAAAATAAAAGTGAAACAGATGCTGGACCGCGGCGCAAAAGGGCTGCTCCGTTTCCGCACGGCATTTCTTTTTTCCCTGTTTCTTTTTCTTATCGTTTTCTGCCGTGTGGCGTATATGCCCGGCGAAACGAGCTTTGATGAATTGTTTCCTGTTTCTCTGGGATATATTCTGATTTCCCTTGGATCTACAATTTTATTTTCCGTACTTTGGCGGCTTCTGCTTGAATGGAAGCATAAGGTTTCCCTGCTTTATGAGGCGGTAAATATTCCCGCACTGGCAGGATTTTATTTTCTCTGGCATATGATGCCGATGAATCATTACTTTGCCATGTATGTGGCAGGTCTTTCCTTTTCTCTGCCCTGTCTGTGTCTTTTCCTCTTGCAAAGGCAGATGGCAACAGGATTGTTTCCTCATGTTTTTGTGTCTTTTGTCCAAGCTTTCGGAATTGCTGTTTTGACGATGGGGCTGGGTGGAATCTGTCTTCTGGGCATTAACGCGCTCCTTGTCCCTATAGCTTGGAGCTGGGGATATGCTTTATGTGCATTTTCTTTTGTGCTTGTAGGGATCAACGTATTTTTGTCCTGCTTTCCTTGTGAAAAGGAGTGCCCGCGTTCCGCTTCTTTTCTGTACTTGCTGAAACGGGTGTTTCTGCCGGCTTATGCAGTTCTGCTGGCGATTCTTTACGGATATATAGGGAAAATCCTGTTCCTTTGGGAAATGCCTGTGGGGAAAATGAATTGGTATGCTTCTTTTGCTGTCGCTGTTTTCAGTTTATTTTATTTCTGTCTTTATGAAGAAACGGACAGTGGCAGCAGACGTTTTCTGAAATATGGCGCGTTGGCGCTTTTCCCCGTCATGGTTGTGCAGGCGCTTGGTATTTATATCCGTTTTGAGGCGTATGGATTGACGGCGGCGCGGTATGCTTCGATGATATGCAGCGGATTCGGTCTGGCGGTCATCGCGTTTGCCTTTTTCCGCAGAGCCGCCTATCCGCTTTTTCTTTTGGCGGGGATTATTGGCGTCCTGTGCAGCATGACACCGCTGAATCTCATTGATGTGCCTGTTTATGACCAGGGCCGCCGCCTGGAAAGGGTACTGGTAAAAAATCAAATGATAAGCGATGGAAATCTAAAACTGCCGGTCTCTATTTCTGAAGAAGATGCGGAAGTACTGCGGAGCGCTTATGATTATCTGAAGTACAGTGAAGGGGCATGGCGGTTTCCCGTGGTGGAACAGCTGAGAAATGATGACCGCTTCACAGAACTGCTGGGATATGACTATGATCAAAGACGGGTAATCCGCAGCTATGAATGGAATGAAATTCCTGTCACCGGATACCGGCGGCTTATTCATTTCAGATCGGATACAACGGAAAACCATGGGGAGCTTCTTATCACCAATGGGGATGAAATAATCCGTCTGGACATCCGGCCGTATTTGCAGGAAATAAAGGAAAAAGGAGCGGGCGAACAAAAGGGAACGGCGGAAAATATGATGTACCATGTAAATGAAACCCGGGTTCTCCGTTTTGTCTGGATCAATTATCATTGGGGGAAAGAGCCACACTTTATGAGTGAAGGGTACTTATTGGAAAAATAAGGATGGGAATATTATGAAGTTTATCCATACTGCCGACTGGCATCTGGGGAAATTATTTTACGGGGAATATCTTACGGAAGAACAGGAATGGATTCTGAAAAATCAATTCCTGCCTTTGATAGATGAAGAGAAGCCGGATGTCATCCTGCTGGCAGGAGATGTGTATGACCGTTCCGTTCCGCCGGCGGAAGCGGTGGAGCTTTTTGACGAAATGATTTCTGAAATCACAGGAAAGCGGAAAATCCCTTTTATCGTAATCAGCGGCAACCATGACAGCGCTGAAAGGCTGTCTTTTGCCAGCCGCATTCTCCGCGGCACCGGATTATTCCTTTGCGGTGACTTGTACCACACTTTAGAGCCTGTCGTATTGAAGGATAATGATGGTGAAGTGGCATTTGCCCCTCTTCCCTATGCGGAACCGGGGAAGGTGCGGGAAGCGCTTTCCGCCGATGTCCATACTCATGAGGAAGCGGAACGGGTGCTCTCGGATTTCCTTTTACGGCAGATGGGACATGCGGCAAGGAAAGTCGCCATCGCCCATGAATTTGTGGCGGGCGGCTCTGCGAGTGACTCGGAGCGGCCTCTTTCGATCGGGGGGACGGATCTTATCAGCGCGGATGTATTTGCGCCGTACAACTATACGGCACTGGGACATCTCCACGGGCCGCAGAAAGCAGGGGGAAAGGAAAATGTCCGTTACAGCGGAAGCCTTTTGAAATATTCTTTCAGCGAAGCTACCCAGAAAAAAGGAGTCATTGTAGGAGAAATAGACGGAGCAGGGCAGGTGAAGACCACATTCATTTCTCTTTCACCCCGTCATGACGTGCGTGTCATAAAAGGGTTTTTTGATGATCTTATCAAGGGAGAAAGTGAGGATTTCCTCATGGCGGAGCTCTTGGATGAAGGCCCTGTCATTGATGCCATGGCGCGGCTTCGTCAAAAATATCCCCGCATGATGACGATACAGTCTCATCGCAGGATGAACAGCGGAAGCGGGGAAAGAAGCTTTGACCTCATGAAAAAGGTAGATCCTTTGGATATGTTCCGCGTTTTTTATAAGGAATTCCAGGATAAAGAATTTACGGAAGAAGAGGAAAACTACATGAAGGAACTGTGGGAAGATCTGCGGAAGGAGGACAACTGATGAGACCGGAACGACTCAGGATCAGTGCTTTTGGCCCTTATGCAGGCCAGGAGGATTTGGATTTCTCCGCTCTGGGGAATCATACGCTCTTTCTCATTTGTGGCCCTACCGGCGCAGGGAAATCCACCATCCTTGATGCCATGTGCTACGCACTCTATGGAAAAACCAGCGGCGCTGTCCGATCGGGAGAAGATTTGCGGAGCAACTATGTGGGGTATGACCGAAAAACCTATGTGGAATTTGATTTTGCCATAGGAAACAGGCATTACCGTATCTATCGAAGTCCCACGCAGCTGCTGGAGCGGCAGAAGGGTGACAGGAGCAAGCCTGTGGAGCATAAAGGGAAAGCGGACTTTTATGAAATAGATGAAGAAGGAAAGGAAAAAGCCCATATCACTTCAAAGGGGGTGGACAGTGCTGTAGAAAAGTTGCTCGGTGTCGGATTGGAACAGTTCCGGCAGATTATCCTGCTGCCCCAGGGGGATTTTCGTAAACTGCTGCTGGCGGATTCGTCGGACCGGCAGAAAATCATGGAACAACTTTTCCAAACAGGTATTTACCTTGCTTTTGAAAAGAAATTACAGGAAGAAACAAAAAAGCTGGAAAGTGATTATAAACAGGGGAAACAGACAAGAGTGACTTTACTTGAAACTTGTCATGTGGAAGAAGACGATGCATTAAAAGGGAAAATTGAGGAGAATAAAAAACTTTTGTCCGAAAAGGAGAAAGTGACGAAAGCTTTATCGATAAAACAGGAGACTTTCCAAAAGGAGTATGCAGGGGCAAGCAAACTTTTTGATGCTTTCGGACGCATGGAAAAAGCAATTGAACAGTTGAAACGGTTGGAAAGCGGGAAAAAGGAAAATACCGAACTTCGGGAAACTGTAAAAATGATAAAAGCATCCCAGCTGGTATCGGAAGAGTGGGCTGCCGCTGAAAGTACAAGACAGCAGTGGAAAAAGATTAATGCTGCTTTGGAATCTATTCTCAAAGGACTGCCTGAAAAAGAAAAAGCAAAAGAGGCGGCTGACAAAGAGCTTGATCTGTTAAAAAAACAAGAAGTGGACCAGAAGAAAAAAATAGAAGCTAAAGGTAAATTAAACCAATATCGTGATTCGGCGGTATCTTACGGAAAAGCGGCAGGTGATGTAGAAAAGTATAAAAAAATATATGAAACCGCTGTAAAAGAAGAAAAGCAGCTTCAGGAAAAAGCGGCGGCTTCAGAAAAACAGATGGAAGAAGCTCGTAAAAATTGGCTTTGTCGGAACCAAATGTTTTTAAATGGACAGGCTTTTGTGCTGGCTGAAAAGTTGGAATCCGGCAAGCCCTGTCCGGTTTGCGGCGCTTTGGAACATCCTCATCCTGCGCTGTCCGGAGATGACCAGGTGACGGAAAAAGATGTAAAAGATGCAGAATTTCTGATGAAAAAAGCGGAAGCGGCAAGTAAAGAGGATCAACAAAAAGCTGAAGAATACAGAATGAAAAAAGTTGTAGTTGCCAAAGGAAATCTGGATAAATCCGCTGCCGTTTTGGATGAGCTTGAAAAGACACTTCCTGATGGATATAGAGATTTAAAAATCCTGGAAAAAGAAATAGAGAAAATCCAAAAGGAAATTGATACATTCGAAAAGGCTTTAGCATCAGCAGAAAAGATACAAAAAGAAGCGGAATTATTATTTCAAAATGACAGCAAACAAAAAGAAATTTTGGGAGAACAGGAAAAAGAGCTCCGCGAAAAGTCAGAGGAACAGATCAAGCTGCTCCGGGAAAAAGTGGCGCGGGCAGGCTTTGAAAGTTTGACACAATGCGATGGGTACAGAAAAGAACAAAATAATCTGGCAGGCTACGAAAAATCGTTAAGCGCTTATGACCGGGCTGTCCATGCGGAAAACGAAAAAATCAAAGATGAAACGGCGGCTACTAAAGATCAGACCAAGCCGGATATGAAGATTTGGGAAGAAAAGCGGTTAGCCTTGCTGAATGAAATAGAAACGGTAACCACTGAAAAAGCGGCTATGGAAATAGAATTAAAACAGCAACAGGAAACTTTGGATAAATTGGTAAAATTAGCAGAAAAGCAAAAGGAAATTGACAAGAAATATAAACTTATTTCTAATTTGTGGGATATTGCCAGAGGAAAAGATACAGGAATTAATTTGGAACGCTTTGTTTTGGGAGCGTTGCTTGATGCAGTCACGGAAAAAGCCAACTTGCGCCTTATGGAAATGAGCGGCAGCCGTTACGAATTGCTTCGGAAAAGAGGGGAAAGAGCGGATGCCAGAAAAACGGCAGGCTTGGATTTGGAAGTGTATGATGCCAATACGGGCAGGGCAAGACCGGCGGCGACACTTTCCGGCGGAGAAACCTTTCTTGCTTCCCTTTCTTTGGCTCTGGGCTTGGCGGATGTGGTGCAGGAATATGCCGGCGGGGTCCATTTGGATGCGATGTTTATTGATGAAGGTTTCGGCAGTCTGGATTCCGAGTCCCTTGATCTTGCCATGAAGACACTGCAGGAATTGAAAGGGCAGAACCGTCTGATCGGACTGATCTCCCATGTGGGAGGACTGGAAGAACGTATTCCCGCTAAATTGCGCGTGACGAAAACACAGACGGGGAGCACGGCGGCTTTTGAGATGGGATAAGTGGATGGATACATATTAATTTATTTCGTGGCATGTGCTGTTCCTACTTTGTTGTGGGTGTTTAGAAAAATTCACATAGGTGGCGGCTGTATCGGGGGTGATTTATTTTTATTGCGACGCTGGGGATACTATTGCCCCAGTAACGGGAAAAGGAAGAGATGGTGTCTTTATTGACAACAAGTCTTCCTTTTTGCATACTGTGAATTTATTTTTTCTATTTGCTGTAATCTGCCGGACAGCAGCCGTTTTTATTCTTTGATTGCGATGGAGAAATAATTTTTCTTACCTTTGCGGATGATGATGAATCGGCCGTTCGTATTCGGATGGGCGGAGATGGACGCTTCCGTATCTTTGATCTGCACACCGTTTACGCGGACAGCGCCGTTGGTGATATCTTCTCTTGCCTGGCGTTTGGATTTTTCCACGCCTGCTTCCACGAGGGCATCCACAATATTGACGGGGGCAAAAGCCACTTCACCGCCTTTGGTGTTTCGGAAAGCGCCTTCGATTTCTTCACCTGTCAGTTCGGCAATATCACCGGAGAAAAGGGCGGCGGTGACTTTAAGAGCCTGTGCCAGTCCTGCTTCTCCATGAACGAAGCGGGTGACTTCTTCCGCCAGACGTTTCTGGGCGGTGCGGTTTTCCGGATGTGCCTGCACCTCTTTATCAAGGGTGTCGATTTCTTCTTTTGTAAGGAAAGTGAAATATTTCAGGTACTTGACGACATCCCTATCGTCCTGGTTGAACCAGAACTGGTAGAATTCGTAGGGCGAGGTCTTTTTCGGGTCAAGCCACACGGCGCCGCCGGCAGTCTTGCCGAATTTTGTGCCGTCTGCTTTGAGCATGAGGGGGATGGTCAGACCGAAGGCTTCGTGGATTTCATTAGTTTTTCTGATGAGTTCAATGCCGTTTGTGATATTGCCCCACTGGTCGGCACCGCCGATTTGCAGCTGGACGCCGCATTTTTCATAAAGCATTTTATAGTCGATGGACTGGAGAATCTGGTAGGAGAATTCCGTGAAAGAAATGCCCGTTTCCAGACGGGAGGCGACCACGTCTTTTGCCAGCATGGTATTGATATTAAAAAGTTTTCCGTAGTCCCGGAGGAAGTCGAGCAGACTGATTTTTGAGAGCCAGTCATAATTATTCATCATGGTGAAGGATCCGTCTTCACCGAAAAGTTTCTTCATCTGCTCCGTGAGAGAATCCGCATTATGCTTTACTTGGTCCGCGGTCTGGAGGACACGCTCTGTGGTGCGTCCGCTGGGATCGCCGATCGCACCCGTGCCTCCGCCGATAAGGATGACGGGATGGTGGCCGGCGAGCTGGAACCGTTTCAAAATCATGAAAGGGATCAGGTGGCCGATATGCATGCTGTCTCCCGTAGGATCGATACCACAATATAAAGAAATGGATTTTTCATCCACCAGTTTGTATAGCCCTTCTGCATCTGTCTGTTGATTAATTGCGCCGCGCCATTCCAATTCGTCAATGATATTCATTCAATTCCGCCTTTCTGTGCCGGTTACATGGTAATCAGTGTGTTATTACAATATATCTTATTTAATATAGCA
>OLOT01000511.1_pt1 | contig 28321 bp, 29 predicted proteins | sample 1671991 | NCBI WGS metagenome assembly OLOT01 (sample SAMEA3136634, study PRJEB25190) | human gut metagenome | biome: human gut; feature: human-associated habitat; material: faeces | place: Austria | collected 2013
GGTTACATTCTGCGAAAATTTGAGGTCAGTTGGTGATGTACTTATGGCGAAGAAACAAATCAAGTCAAAACAAAGGGTAGCCGATTACGGGGAGGTCTATACAAATGACCGAGAAGTAAAAGCAATGTGTGACCTTGTTAAAGACGAAACGGAACGCATTGATTCTCGGTTTCTTGAACCAGCCTGCGGTAACGGAAATTTTCTTGCAGAAATTCTTACCCGAAAGCTTGGGGTTTGCAAGCGAAAGTACAAACGCAGCCCTCTTGATTATGAAAAGTATTCGGTACTCGCAGCAAGCTCCATATACGGTGTCGATATATTGCAGGACAACGTGCTTGATTGCAGAAGGCGTATGTTTACAATATGGGACAAGCAGTATAAGGCTGTATGCAAAAGTATGTGCAACGAACAGACAAAAGAAGCCGTAAAATTCATTTTCAGCCGCAACATTGTATGCGGCAACGCACTCACCCTAATGACAGTCGATGAAAACGGAAATGACACAGATATTCCAATAGTTTTTTCAGAATGGGCACTTATCACAGATTCACAGATGCAGAGAAGCGACTATACCTTTGAACAGCTGCTTAAAGAGCAGGAACCTGACAAAGACGAACAGTTATCATTGGTAAGTGATACACCGTCTGATGAGGGCATCTTTCTGAAAAAATACATCACACATTACAGGAGGGTGCAGAAAAATGGCTGACAGCTTATTCAATGAAATTTACAATCCCGATGTTTTGTCCTGCCTTGCTAACCTATCAAACGACGAGGTTTTTACACCGCCTGAAGTTGCTAACGCTATGCTTGATATGCTGCCGCAGGAGCTTTTCAGCAATCCTGACACAACATTTCTTGACCCTTCGTGCAAATCGGGTGTTTTTTTACGTGAAATTGCAAAAAGGCTTATCAGCGGACTTGAAGTGCAAATTCCCGACTTGCAGAAACGCATAGACCATATTTTTCACAAACAGCTTTTTGGTATAGCAATTACCGAACTGACAAGTCTGCTGTCACGCAGAAGCGTGTATTGCTCAAAATATCCAAACACAGAATACTCCGTAAGTAGGTTTCCCGATGTTGAGGGAAATATACGATACAAGCGCATAAAGCATACATGGCAGGACGGAAAATGCATTTATTGCGGTGCATCTCAGAAAGAATACGATAGAGATAGTTTGCTCGAATCCCACGCATATCAATTTATACATTCAGGTGATAAAGAAAGGGGCTTTGATATGAAATTCGACGTAATTATCTCAAATCCTCCGTATCAATTAAACGACGGTGGAAATGGAAAAAGCGCAAAACCTATTTATCAACATTTTGTAAATCGTGCAAAATTATTAAAGCCAAAGTATATAACGATGATTATACCATCAAGATGGTTTAGCGGAGGAAAAGGACTTGATGATTTCCGTAAAGAAATGCTTTCAGACAGAAGAATTGAGAAGTTGGTTGATTATGAAAATTTTAAAGATGTATTTCCTGGTGTTGATTTAGCTGGTGGAGCGTGTTATTTTCTTTGGAATAGGGATTATAACGGAATGTGCGAAGTAACTAATTTTGATAAATCCAAGCCATTAACCTCAAATAGATATCTGGATGAAAATGAAATATTTATTCGACAAAACTTAGCTGTAAAGATTGTAAAAAAAATACAAAAACAAAACAAGTACTATTTAAATAAAAAAGTATCCTCAAGAAAGCCTTTCGGAATACCAACAAATTATCCACCAAAAGAAAACGGCATACCATGTTGGTTTATTCAAAGGATAGGTAAGAAGTACGCTGATAAAAAAGATATCATTGATAATAATCAACTACTAAATAAGTGGAAATTACTTGTGCCTAAAGCTCCAATAGCAGGCCAGACAGATTTCACAAAGCCTGTTGGATTTTATTATGACGGAAATATAAGGCTTGCTGCTCCTGGCGAATGTTGTACAGAATCATGGATTGTTGCAGGTGCATTTGACACAAGGGAAGAAACATTGAATTTTAAATCTTATTTATTTACAAAAGTTGTACGTTTTCTGTTATTACAGACTGTTGTATCACAAGATGTAACAAAAAAGAATTTTTGTTTTGTCCCCGATTTAAGAAAGTATAATATCACATTCACTGATGAATATTTAATAGATTTATGGGGCATCAGGAAAGATGAATGGAATTACATTGATTCAAGAATTTGTAATATAGGTGGTGACGACAATGGCTGATAATCAGTTTTTTGCACCACGTCCGCAAATCAATCCCACAATCTACGCATACGAGCTTGTGGATGTTCCCTCTCATAAAGGCTACATAAAGGTAGGCTTTACCGAAAGAAATGTTAAAAGCCGTATAAAGGAACAGATGCACACCAGCGGTGTGCAATACAAGATTCTATTCAGTCATTCCTCTATGCGCCCCGACGGTTCCTGCTTTACCGACCACGATGTTCACAGTATTCTAAAACGCAGAGGTAAGCAACAGCTTAACAGCGGTAACGACCGCAACGAATGGTACAAATGCACGGTTGATGACATAAAATCTGCCGTTAATGAGCTTATAACAGGCAAGGTTGCGTCTGAAAACAGAACGGCAAGTTTTGAAATGCGCCCCGAACAGTACAGAGCAGTTGAACGAACAATAAAATATTTTAAAGAAGCTAAAGCTGCCGAACCAAATCGCACGCCAAAGTTTTTATGGAATGCAAAAATGCGTTTTGGCAAAACCTTTGCGTCATATCAGCTTGCAAGGAAGATGAATTTTAAGCGTGTACTTGTTCTCACCTTCAAGCCTGCCGTTGAATCGGCATGGCGTGAAGATCTGATAACTCACATTGACTTTGAAGGCTGGCAGTTTATTTCCAACAAAGACGCTGCAAACCGAAAAACTACAATTGACCATATGTTTGAACAGGCTGATAAGTCACAGCCTATTGTTGTTTTCGGTTCGTTTCAGGATTTGCTCGGCACAACTGAATCAGGTGCAATCAAGCCTAAAAATGAATTTATACACAGCAACAACTGGGATTTAGTTATCTTTGACGAGTATCATTACGGTGCGTGGCGTGAGAACACAAAAAAGCTCTTTGAAAAGCCTGATGAAGAGGTTGATGTTGACTTCGATATGGAAAAGTACAAAAATGATGAAGCCGACAATGCCTATAATGAAAGCTTTATTGAGATTACAACAGACCATTATCTATTTTTATCGGGAACGCCGTTTCGTGCCATAAACAGCGGAGAATTCATTGAAGAACAGATTTTCAACTGGACTTATTCGGATGAGCAGTCCGCAAAAGAAAATTGGAAAGGCTCTGATAATCCTTATCTTGCTCTTCCGAGAATGGTTATGCTCACCTATAAAATGCCTGAGGATATCCGTCAGGTGGCAATGCAGGGTGAATTTAACGAATTTGACCTAAATGTTTTCTTTTCCGCAAAAGGAAAAGGCAAAGAAGCGAGATTTGTGTACGAAAACGAGGTGCAAAGCTGGCTTAATCTTATGACAGGCAAGCATCTGCCTGCAAATCTTCTTGACCTGAAATTAGGCAAGGATAGACGTCCTCCTATGCCGTTTTCAGATGTAAGACTGCTGAATGTGCTCTCTCATACTCTTTGGTTTCTGCCAAATGTTGCCTCCTGCTATGCAATGAAAAATCTGCTCGAGCAAAAGCAAAATACTTTTTATCACGAATACAAAATCAATCTTTGCGCAGGTACATCTGCAGGTATCGGTCTTGACGCTCTTGCTCCTGTTCTGAAATCTATGGGCAATCCTCTTAAAACCAAAACAATTACTTTAACCTGCGGCAAGCTGACAACAGGTGTTACAGTAAGGCCGTGGACGGGAATATTTATGCTCCGTAATTTAAAAAGTCCCGAAACATATTTTCAGGCGGCATTCAGGGCGCAATCTCCGTGGGAGATTATAAATGAGATCGGAGAAAAAGAAATTATTAAGCACGAGTGCTATGTATTTGACTTTGCGCTTGACAGAGCATTACGACAGATTTCTGACTACAGCTGTCGGCTGAATATCAATGAAAGCAATCCTGAAAAGAAAGTAGCTGAGTTTATTAATTTTCTGCCTGTACTTGCATACGACGGAAGTACTATGAAACAAATCAGCGCACAGGATATTCTTGATATTGCAATGTCAGGTACTTCTGCAACTTTGCTTGCAAAGCGTTGGGAATCAGCTTTACTTGTAAATGTTGACAACGATACTCTAAAACGTCTTTTTGCTAATGAACAGGCCATGAAGGCTTTGATGAGCATAGAGGGATTTCGCTCATTAAATCAGGACATTGAAACAATTATCAATAAATCTGAAGCAGTTAAGAAGGCTAAAAAAGGGAAGGATAAGCTGACTCAGAAGGAAAAGAAAGAAATCAGCGAAGAGGAAAAAGATTTTAAATCAAAGCGCAAACAAATTCAGGAAAAGCTGATAAAATTTGCAACCCGTGTTCCGATATTTATGTACCTGACCGACTGCCGTGAGCGTTCTCTCAAAGATGTTATCACTCAGCTTGAACCGGGATTGTTTAAGAAAGTAACAGGACTTGATGTCAAGGATTTTGAACTGCTTTGCTCGCTTGGAGTTTTCAATGCCAGCTTGATGAATGACGCAATTTTCAAATTCAAGCGATACGAGGATTCAAGCCTTTCTTACACAGGAATCAACAAACACGAAAACGAAGATATCGGCGGTTGGGATACTGTAATCAAACGTAAAGAATATGAACAGTTATTCTATAATCAACAGGCAACTATGTCCGCTGATAATCTTGATGAAGTAACCGATGACGATGATGCTATTGATATTACGGTAGAAACTAATCAACTTTCAGATTTTCAAACAAAAGATAAAGCACAAATTAAAGAATCTGACCTTGTTACTTCAAGCTATGGTATCAGTCAAAGCATCAACTCAAAAACTTCAAAGCCAATGACTATACAAAAAAGCGAGAATTTTAATCTTCCTGATATTAAAGTCGGTGATACTGTGCAACATAAATTGTTTGGAACGGGAACGGTCAGCAAAATCGATAAAGCGCAAAAGTATATCTATGTCAGATTTGATAAAGGTGAAAAAATGTTTGTTTTTGACTATGTGTTTAAGAACGGACTGTTGACATTAGTATAAGGATATATACCGAGATTATAAATACAGGCAAAATTAATACTGACACATAATAAAGCACGAAAGGCGATAGAAGTTTTTCGTGCTTTTATTCTATTTTGTTTTTATGCCAAATACGACTGTTTATAATAGAGATTCTTTATCATAGGATAATAAATTCATCAATTTATATATTAAACAAAATATTATCGTATCGTGAATTTATTATCGACAGATTACACATTCCGTGCTATAATAAAACATATATCGAAATATTTAGTTTATTTTACAATAAGGATGGTGTAATTATGTCAACAAAAGTTTTTAAATCCGTGGCAGTAACAAACAAACATCCAAATTGGGAAATGTTAACATCAAGACCAAGCGAACTCTATTCTCGCTCCGATGATGTCAGAAGTCCCTTTGCAAGAGATTTTACACGAATTCTTCATTCAATGGCATACAGACGTCTAAAACATAAAACACAGGTTTTCTTTAATATTAACAATGATCATATTTGTACAAGGATGGAACATGTCAACCATGTTGATTCTGTTAGTTCAACTATTGCAAGAGAATTAGGCTTGAATGATGAACTTACAAAAGCAATTTCTATTGGTCACGATCTTGGACATGCACCATTTGGCCACCACGGTGAAAAAGTTATAAGTAAATTAACTGAAAAACATTTAGATAAAAAATTTTGGCATGAACAGAACGGATTAAGATTTGTTGATAAAATTGAATTACTTGAAGATAACTATAAAGTCGGAAAGAATTTAGATCTTACATACGCTGTACGTGATGGTATCATTTCCCACTGCGGAGAATTAGATGAAAACGGGTTGCGTCCACGAGACGAATTAATCAATCTGAATGATTTTACTTCTGCCGGGCAATATCAGCCCGCTACCTGGGAAGGATGCGTAGTTAAAATATCTGATAAAATAGCATATGTCGGCAGAGATATTGAAGACGCAATCAATTTAGGTTTTCTGGATAAAAAAGATCAAAACAAACTCTTAAAAATGGCACGCTCAAATGATGAAAATGTTATGAATACAACTGTAATAATGCATAATATGATTATTGATATATGTAAAAACAGCACTCCGGAAAAAGGGATTTCATTAAGCAAAACTTTTTTAGACCAGCTAAATGAAATAAAGAGTTTTAATTACGAACATATTTATGGTAATAAGAGATTTAAGCCATTTATGCATTACGCAGAATTAATTATTACTGAAATTTTTAATATTCTTCTTGAATGCTATGACGAAAAACACACTTTTTCTGCGTTGAAAGCAAATTTGCAATATTCAAAAAAGTTATTAGACTCATTTACAAAATGGTTATGCAAATATTGTGATAGCGAAATTATCCCGGAGAAATACATTGACAACAGCGTTGTTCTGGACAACGAAAAAATTTACGGAAAACTTGACAACAAAAATTTGTACATTCAAGCAATTATAGATTACATTTCCGGAATGACAGATCATTTTGCAATTGATATTTTTAATGAGATGATTACTTATTAACTATTTTATAGCAAATATATTTTAAAATGAATAAATATTGATTATCAGGGTGATAGTATGAAAAACATAAAAGTAATTATTAGTAAAATACTCCATTCTCCTAATATAATTGTATGTTTTATTGGAATATTTTTTATTTTAGTTTCTGTAATAATAGGAACAGGAAATACTATTTCAATAATATTCATAAGTATAGGAACTTCTATTTTGGCTAGTGGAGTAATCTCTTTTATAAATTACTTTTCCAAAATTCGAGAAGAAAATTATAAACATATGCTAAGATATTGGGGATTAAGTGAAATATATAAAACACGTGCTGAAATGAATAGTGAAAGCAACAAAGAATTAAAAAAAGCAAAAACACTTGAAATCTGTGCTATGGGATTAAAAGGATACCGAGATGCACAAACACCTTTAATAAAATCAAGAGTTTCCAAAGGGCTAAACATAAAGATACTAACGCTTTCTCCAGATAGTAAATATGCACTCGAAATTGATAAGACTGAGGGAATACTTGAAGGCTCTACAAAAGACTCGATTAAAGAATTAATTAAGTGGATTGATGAAATAAAAAAAGAGCAAAAATATGATGGGCAAATTGAGTTACGCACTTATGATCATTATCCATATGATTTTACTTTTCTATAGATGGTAACCTCTATATTGGACCATATCAAAATAAAACAAGTCAGCAAACTATAACATATAGATTTAAAAAAGATAGCGAAGGATATAAATATTACAAAAATTATTTTGATATACTTTGGCAAAACAGCAAAAAGGAAAACACAGAAAAAAGCAAGGTGTAAAACAATGAATAAAAACTATATAGTTCCATCATTTAAGGATGGGCGAGTTTTTATAAGTCCAGTAATAGGTTGCTGCGGTGGATGTAAATACTGCTATCTAAAATTACGAAATCTTACAGCGCCGAAGTTAAACTGTTTATCTATCGAGAAAATTTTAGCTTTGATTACTGAAAATAAGGAATTTAAAGCAGGAAAAAACGGAACTATAATTTCTATGGGTGCTTGGGGAGATATATTTCAAACAGATAGATTTATCGATATGTCTATCAATTTGATAATTGAACTTATCAAATTAGGTAATCCAATTCAATTCATGAGTAAATACAAATTAGATATAAGTCTAATATCTAAATTAGCTAAATATGTTCAATATACTAACCAGGTTCTTTATTCAACAACTATAACAACTATTGACAAATGGAAGACAATTGAACCTAATACTGTATCACCAGAAGAAAGAATTAAAACGTGTAAAGAATTTAAGAATCAAGGAATTGAAAGCAATGTACTTATTAAACCATTTATACCAGGTATGACAGATTTGGAATTAGATAAAATAATATATTTACTTAAGGAATACAACATAACATACTGCGTAATAGGTAAATTATACATAAGTGATGATATACTCAAAAGTTTAGGGAAAGATTGCTTAATTAATACCGATGCACTAGAATTATCGACACTTGATTGCAATGGTAACATAAAAATCCAAGCCACACAAGTAAAAACTCTTTATAAATATATTGAGAAATTCAGGGAAAATGGAATCAACGCTTTTTTTAAATCATCTTGTGTAAATTCGAATATAAACAAAACTAATAATCCAAGTAATTACTACTTCAATAATGATGAATATTGTATAAATTGCGGTAATTGTAAATAGATTAGAAATAAGATAATCCACTGAGGTGTCGTCACCATTAGGTTCTTGTGCTTACCGGTGTGCAGGTTCAAGTCCTGTCACCCGCACCAAACAACAAAGGGTATCAATACAAAACAGTATTGATACCCTTTGTTCTTATATTCAGCAAATGAACATCTTGTCTTTAATTATGTATAGTTTTGCAATTAATAACAAAACAGTCAGTCAAAGCAAAAACTTTAACTGACTGTTTGTGTTAAAACTACTTAAAAAGATAGAATACAAAATATGATAAAATAAACACCGTATATTTTAATAATGGCTATAGTTACTTGAAATGTCTAATCAAAAAATAAAACTATAATCGGTGCAAAGAATTGACATAGGTTTCCGTATAATCGGAAAGTATATCAAGCGAATATTTCTTTGCAAAAAAAGCCTGCATAAAATAGTATATACTGTTAATCAACATAACAACAGCAAACAAATAAGCTATTGTTTTCAGCAATTCCTGTATGTTCACACTTTGGTAATTGTTTCTCATTATTTCTCTAAAAAGCACAACACCGATAATACATAAGCAGTAACCGTAAGATTTGCTGTGACTGTTTGATTTATGGTTGCATTTTGGGATAATCCATTTATTGAGAATAAACAAATCTACGGGAATTACCGCTAAATACAATAAAACTTTTATGGCAATAACAATTTTATCATCTGTATAAAATGCTTTTCCGTCATAATTAAAAACAGAAACCATTAAAAATAAAACAGAAATATAAATATTTGTTATACACCTCATTAATATGCAACTCCACAATCGCTTAATTTTATATAGCACACAAGATAAAATTGATATTAATGATGCAAAAGCAGTGATTGCTATTGTATATAAATATACAGTTTCTGAAAAAAAGTTAACACTGTCAAAGCCATATGGAGAACCGATTTCTACATAAAATATAGCTGAACAACTAATAAGAAACAAGCCTAAAATTCTAAGAATAAGATTTTTTGTATTATAAAAAATATAATGTTTATAAACAAAAGATGAAATATTTTTCTCCATATTATCCTCCTGAAAAGAGTGCTTTGTATTATTTAATAAAATGCAAACATATAATTTTTATGAAAGTATAATAACACCAGAATTATTAATATAATAACCGAATATTAATAAACACGAAATTATAAAATTCACTATTAAATTAATCAGCAATATTATTTTTACAAAAGCCGCAGTATTATTTACATTGTTTTTATTTATACTAAGCACTGCAAAACCTAATATCATAGAAATAATAAAATGCAACAATGACATAGAAACGCAATAATTATATTTTACAGTATTTTTTAAATATATTAGTATTTGAAAAACAACGCAGCTAAAAACAAAAACAGTTACACACAAAACAGCAGGTATATATCTTTTTTTATCTGTTGTTTTGTATTTTGATTTCCTGTCACGCTTTAATGCAATAATAAAAAAATACGCTATTATAAAAAATAAAAGACTTACAATGATTTGACTTAACACATTTTTAGATAAAGGAATAATTATAAAACATAATGATATTAATAATGACAGTAACAATACACAATTAAAATTTTTCATATCACAAATTTACCCTTAATCTGAATTAATAATATATTTTAATGATACATAAGGTTATCTAAAAAAGATTTAATATTTGAAGGGTTAATTGAAGTTTCAATTATAAAAGATATATTCTCTTTTACAAAAATTTCATTTGCAATTTTTATTAAATCATTAATTAAAATCTTTTTATACTTCTTTGCTTTTTCAATTGGATCAGATGGTAAAATATCAAGAATAAAATCACTTAGTACATAATCTTCATTCAATTTTTGACAATTGTCTAAATCTATTATTTGATTATCCGTAAAAAACGGTATTGTTGATGCATACTCATTTAATGTTATATCGGTTTTAATTTCATTGATAATTTTGAAAAAAATATCTATACTGTTAAAGATATTTTTATTTTTCACAGTATAAGATATACTATATCTATGAAAGCCGCAATAACTTGTAAGTTGTGTAAAAATATCATCTGTTAATTGATATTTTTCTCTCATAATCATTGACAGTTTACTTCCACATCCGTCACTCAAAATGCTTGTAATAAGTTTTACGCTTTCGTAATCAAAAGAGTTTTTTATATCAAATAATACGACGACTTCACTTAACTTACTGTCTGCATTTATTACAGTTAAATAATTGTCGCTATTTCTTTTTGTGAAATTTGGAGCAATTTCAATTATCGGAGCTTGTTTTTTGCCAAAATTATTAATGATACTAAGTTTTTGCTTTAAAAAATCGTAAAATTCATTGCTAAAGTTACCGGTTATTGTTACACAAGAATTAGCCGGAGAAAAATACTCTTTTTTCCAACTGTTTATCTCAAAAGCAGTCAAAGATTTTACAGTTTTTTTGGTTCCCATAATCGGAAGTGTATATTTTGTGTTCTCAAAATATATTGAATCAATCCATTGATTATAAGAATATGCTTTATTTTCTATTTGACGCAAAACAACTTCTTTTTCTTTTAATATAATTGAATTTGACCATTCAAAATCATCAAAAAATTTTAGCATAATATCTAATGCATCGTATAAATATTGTGGTATAACATTGATACTAAAAGTAACATAATCACAGTAAGTTTTGCCTGTAATTTCACCACCGATTTTTTGCATATTAAAATAAAGAGATTCTTGAGATAAATCTGACAGTTGCCTAAAAAAGAGATGCTCCACCAAATGAGAAATACCGTTATTATATTTACTTTCATACAAGGAGCCTGCTTTAAATGAAACGCTAACACTAACATTATGAAGATGTTCTAATTGATGTGTGATAAAACAAATATTATTTGGCAAGATTTCTGATTTCTTTTTCATAATTAACCTCTCATTAAGCAAAAACCTGAGCTGCCTCCCAAATTATCATCGCAACCGGAATGATTGCCGCATCATCAATCACTCCAACACCGGTAACAACATTGGCAACTAAATAAACAATAAAAACTGCTGAAATTATAATAACTTCAGTTGCTAATATCTTTTCCAAAGTAATTGGATCATAGCGTTTAAGTCCATTGCCTTTAGGAACTCTACTATGTTCTTCACCATTAGGATGAGCTTTATTACGTTCTCTAGCCCCTGTAGGTTGTCTATTTTCGGAACCTTTTCTAGAATCTTTTCTTGGTTTCCAATCACCACCCTTTTTTGAACCCGCCGAATAAGCCTTTGCTACAAATCCTGGTCTGCTTCTTCTCAATCTTACAAATCAGGATTACATGCTTCACAGCTACCTACATAATAACATGCGTGTTTTCTGCATGATTCGCCTGTCGGGTCAAAATTCATAGCAGGGTTATTATTGGTAATAGATTTATTATTGGCATCTGTTACTGTAAGTACATTGCCCCAGACATCATATTCATACTTTGCTACCATATTACCGTCGCCGTCATAGATTGAAGTAATGTCACCTCTCCAATTATGCGCATAGTAATATGTTACTGCATTAAAAAAGTCGAGTTTTTAAAAATCATTTATTAATATTAATTAAAAACTATATTTTGATTATTTATTTCTAAAGAATAATTCTTTGTGTAACTATTTATAGTACCATAAATTAAATATGATTTATATACCTTAGAAGACTGCTTAGAATTAATAACTCCAATAGGAATAAATTTAATATCTGAGTCCGAAGTATCTTTTATAGTTTGAATATCTTCACCGAAATAATATGTGCCACATAAATAATAGTCAGAGGAGTTATTAATATGAGTTATGCTTAAGTTAACATATCTATCATCATATTGGCTTTCTGTTGAATAATTAAATACAGTAGTAATTTTATATGAATTATTGTCTGTCCCAAAATATGTGTTGGTATAATTGTTCTTGCTTTTTTCTAAAATAACCATACAAGATTTTTCATCATAAACAACATCAGCTATTCTTTCGCTTGATGGATATAAATAGTTAATAACCTGTTGAGGAGATTGAAAATCTATAAATAGGTTTTCAATCGGCAAGAATTCCAATACTGTGCAAAAGCATAATGCTGAAACAATGATTAGGAAATACATTCTTTTCTTTTTGGGCTTGCAAATCCTTGCTATGAAAATGAAAACTATTATAGTGATTATTATTCTAATTATACTATACATATAATATACCTTTATACCTTTCTGATATTTTTATGTTGCAGGAACAGTTTGAGTTGAGTATGATGAATCGTAACCGTATAAAATCGCTGCAATTAATAAAGCATTAACACTAAAAATAGTAATATGTTACTGCGTCGGTTGAAGAATTTGCCTTGTAGCTTACTGCATAAAGCTGACAGTTTGCATCGTAGCAGTAATCAAAGGTTTTTTCTCCTCTTGTTTCGTGCATAAGCTGACCGTTGAGGTATTCGTATGTGTATTCAACTCCGTTTACGGTTTTGCTTTATCATCTATTATAATACATTCTTTTAAAATGTTCTCAATATTGTATATTGCATCACTAAAATTCATTTTTGCAAAAAAGAAAAATAATACATTAACAAGCAAGAAAAATGTAAAAGGCAATATAAAAATAAGCGGAATTAAATTAGAATTTTCTAACGAACAAGAGTATATTATTGCACCAAAAAAAACACAAAGAACAAAAAACATTCCAATAAAAATATAGTCGGAAGACGGTAGTTTCATGTTAATTGACAATACAGTTTTATTACTTTTGCTTGAAAATTTTCCGATAATTAAAGGGTTAAATAAAGATCTTCTGCTACTTGCCGGGACAGATTTTATTTCAAAATTTTATTTCAAAATTTTCTTCAAAAATTTTTCCGTAAAAAGTATAGTCTTTATAATGCTTATAATAATTAAACAATCCCTGAAATGTCGAATTTCTTAATTTTCCAATTAGACATTCTTTAGTTGTTTTTAATTCATAATCATAATTTTTGTTATATAATTTAATCATAGAGCCTCCTAAGCAAAAAATAAATTCAATATTACTATTACATATTCTTTATAAAACTAATATTAAAAAGTATTAATAAAACTATATTATTCTTTTGAATTTTCCTTTAAAATCTTTATTTAAAATTTTTTCAATCTCAAATTTCATATCAGAATATTTCATATTTACAATAATACAAATAAACGCTAAAAAAACAATGCAAATAATTAATGGATATATTATTGATATATAATTTAGATTTTTAAGAAAAGCATTTATAATATTAAATATTATAACGCCAAAAAGAATAAAAGCTATTATAAAGATAAAAAGCCAACATTCTAAATTCAATTTTAATTTTATATGCAAGGTTACGCTATCTCCATTTTTATTTACATTACCGCAAAATATCGGATTAATGCCGTTTTGTATAAAAATACTATTTTGAGATAATAACTGCATTTTAAACGAATTGTTTAAAAACTCACCATAAAAGCAGGAGCTTTCCATAATGCTGTTAATTATATCGTTATCTGAGCAATTTATCTCATAGCAAATAGGTTTTAAACATTTTAACATAAAAGCACCCCTACTATTTTTTAATAATACACCGGAGATGGACAGATATAGTCAGGTCTTCCGCAAGCTCTGCAACATCTTACTTTGTGGGAATTTTGATTAACTGTATTTGATTTATTGTTAGTATTACTTTTGATATTATTTTTTGAGTTACTTGTTGGATTATCATTAGATTTAAAAATGGTTTGATTAGTTGTAGTATACCCATGAACCCAATCTATCCCTGCACCGATTCCAAATGAAAATGAGAGACCGCTCAAAGTTTCATATTCTTCAAGTAAGATAGCATCCGCTCCAATAGAAAAGACTTCAAAATGCCCCCGCACGTTGTGATTGTCCGAAATTGATGCAGGATTAAATATTATAAAACCGCATAATGTTCAGCAAAAAAGACATCGTTTACGCTGTCAAGATAGCCTGTTTTTGAATTATAGTTGTATGTATCGGCTTGTCCGTCCTGATCATACAGTTTATCCAAAAATCTTCCATTTTTAGTATAAGCCAAATTTGATTTTAATGCAAGCTTTTTATCCGAACTGTTTGCTGTAAGTTCCGTTGACTGTCCTTTTTGTTTTCATACTATAACAAAACAGTCAGTCAAAGCAAAAACTTTAACTGACTGTTTGTGTTAAATCCGCTTAAAAAAGATAAAATACAAAATATGATAAAATAAATACAGCTAATGCAATTATTTTTTTATTTCTATCATTTCTAAACATTGCTATTTGTTCGTTCCCATTTAAGAAATTTGCCTTTTTAAGTTTGCATATTCTTTTTACTGATTGTAGTATAGAGCCAACACCTAAATAAATTCCTAAAGCATAAGCTATATATTTAGTAAAAGCAGTTACATTTAAACCTTGAAAAATATTCATATTTCGATAAAACTCATCAAAATCCATGAAATACTCAGTAATTAGGACAAATACAAATAATCCAATAAAAATAATAATTAATTTATTTTTATTAATATATTTACTTTTCTTCAAATCTTCCTCTGTTCGATTTATAACAATAGATGCTGATTGAATTACTTCAATAACAGTCAAAGCGCACATACCTAACAACATAGATATGCCTAAAAATATTAGTTGAGTTAAACTGTAAAAGTATTTAAATTCAGCCATATTAACATAGCAAGTATAATAACAACAACTTCCAACAAAAAAGGCGTTTGAAAGTATAAAAATTGATGTTTTTCCTTTAATTATTTCTTTCAATTCCAAAATGGTAAATACAACAGAAACAATTATAAATACCATTAAAACGAAAAAATCTATAGCTCTGCTACTACTTATATAACGATAAAAAGGAATATTAAAAAAGCTGTAGCTAAATGGGAATACAAATAATTTATGCTGTAAAATACATATTACTATGTTAATAATCGAACATAATAATATGATACCATGAACAGATAACATAGAAATTTGAACAGTTTGTTTTTTAGTCATAATACAATTTTGAATTCTCATAATAGATTTACCTCATAAAGCTAACTGTTTGGGTTAATTACTTAAATATTATAAAAATATTTTAGTGCATTCAACTCAATTTGCGTTTTTACAATTAAGCCAAGTCGTTGTCACACTATTGTAAAGTATGTCAACGACTGATTTTTAAACTACGCTTTAGTCATCTGAATTACTTAAATCGGCATATGTAATAAACCACCAATGTTTAACTCTGGGTTTAGCCAAAGTTGCCTTAGAATAAGGAGCTTCTACAGTAATATCTTTAATAGGCTTTGCTTTATCCATATAATAATAGCAAACTGATTTTTCCTTTTCGTTAATTAATATTTTATCAACCGTTGTCGCATAAGTAAGTTCGTTATCATTTAATGTTGCCGTATGATTATCAGGAGTTGGTTGATCACGTACTACAACATCATAAAATGAAACATTCGCACTTTCGTTATACAATGCAATTACATCAAACCGTGCGTGTTTATATTGTAATTCTTGATACTTATCGCCTGATTGCAAACTTATAACATAGCTGTATCTGTCACCGATTTTCGTTATCGAATATATTTTATCTTGCCTTTCACTGCGTTCAACATAGAATATTGCATTATCACATTCAAATCGTTCATATTTTGAAACATCTTTACATATATAAGCGAATGCAGATTTTTCACTCGAAAAAGTTACAAAATACTTTTCAAACGGATAACTAAAAACTTGAAACAACAGAAAAAATAACAACATAATAAGTATCCAATAAAAATAATATTGCTTTTTTATCTCTATCGGTTTTTTAGCAGTACGAGTATAAGCAGCGTTAGTATTAGTTTTACTGTTTGCAAATTTCTTTTTTAATTTAATCAGTATGTATATTGTCGGTAAAGTAAGCAATAAATTGCATAAAACAAATCGTATAATATAAAACATTAAAATGCCCCCGCACATTGTGATTGTTCGCAATTGATGTAGGATTAAATATTATAATACCGCATAATGTTCAGCAAAAAAGACATCGTTTACGCTGTCAAGATAGCCTGTTTTTACTTTGATTATCTTATTAAAAGGATTATTGATGCCACTATTGAAGGTATAGGCATCCAAAGCGTGAATACACCCTAAATACCTATAATCCTTGGTTATTAATTAGTAATTATAGCCATTGCCCACATAAGAGGGGCAATAATTATGCATACACTTAAAACAAAATATATGATTCCTCTATAAATTATAACACTTATATAATCGTGAGAATTTAACTCACGTTTAGCTTTTTCTTTAAATTCTTTACTTAGAAAATCATCTTTTAAAAAATTAATTATTAAATACATATATGTTAAAAGTAATGCAATCCCGTAATAAGCATTGATTTCTTCGTTAGAAAAAAATACTAAAAACATAGTAGAAAAAAATGAAATAAAAAAACTAATAATCAAACCGATATGTATTTTCCATAATTTTCGCATTTTTACTCTCCTCCTGTATTATATGATTAATAGTAAATAGTTTATCCAAAAATCTTCCATTTTTAGTATAAGCCAAATTTGATTTTAATGCAAGCTTTTTATCTGAACTGTTTGCTGTAAGTTCCGTTGACTGTCCTTTTTCGTTTTCATACTATAGCAAAACAGTCAGTCAAAGCAAAAACTTTAACTGACTGTTAGCGTTAAATCCGCTTAAAAAAGATAAAATACAAAATATGATAAAATAAATACCGTATTTGTATATTTTACTCCGCTATTTCTTCTGATTCATCTCGGTAATTTCCAAATTTAAAAACAATGCTGATTTCGGAACAATTTGTATTAAAACTTACCAAACATTCGGCATCAATATCATTGTCAAACGAATAATCTAAAAACAGTTCGTTAAAGTCAACATTATCGTAAAAATCAGCATTTATATTTTTTGCGTCAAAATACTTTCCGAGCCCTTTAGCAAAACTGTCGCTGATATTGTCGTTTTTATTAAACAACGCTTTTGAATTTACAGAGCTTATATTTAAATTAAATATCATATGTGACTCATCGTCCATAACAAAACTGATCATCCAAGTCCCATTCCGGCACCGCCCTGTTTTCTTGCTCTTGAAATTAAATAGACAATAAGCTTTATATTTTATAAATATACCATAAATTTAAACGGTATAATATATTTTATATGTAAATATTGCAATAATATAAATTAAATGCTATAATATCAAAAGTAATCATAAAGGAGGAGAATATGAAAAAGTCATTCAAATGTATATCATTAATGCTTTCTTCATTGCTCATTCTCGGCTGCGGTTCTACTGCGTTTTCTGCCGCCACTGTTGAAGATAACGAATCCGTTAAAGCTATTTACGAAAAGATTGAGGAAGGCAGAACCGTTTTATATGACGAAAACAACAACGAAATTCCTGTTGAAAAGCTTAATAACGATACTGAAAATATAAGCAAAAAACTTCCGCAAAAATATGACTTGCGAGATTACGGCAGAGTATCGAAGGTTAAAAATCAGGGTTCCGAGGGATATTGCTGGGCATTTGCATCTGTAGCATCAATGGAATCGAGTATTCTCTCGCAAAATGACCTAAAAAGCAAGCTCGGAGAAAATCCGCAAGACACTATTGACTTATCAGAGGCAGGACAAACCTGGTACATACATTCAGGCATAGTTGACAAGTCATCTCCTTTTTACGGCGATTACATAAACGATTCGTCAAAAGGCAGTAACGGAGGCACTTCCGATACTCTTGCCATCTCACTTAACTCGGGGTTTGGTACATATCCGCAAAGTCTTTGCCCTTACAATGAAGTGAAGAAAGGCTTTTCAGAAACCCTTAGATATTATTCAGACTACAGACTCAAAGACTACAGTGAAATAAGCAATAACAAAGATACTTTAAAATCAAAGATTGTGTCAAACGGCGCCGTTACCGTTTACTATCCAAGCATTACCGACTGCTATTCTTACGACTACGCTAACTATTACAGCGATAATACCTGCCGCGGAATCGGAGATGCGCATTTAATAGTCGTTGTCGGCTGGGACGATAATTACAGCAAAGATAATTTTACCGGTAAAGTCAAGCCTTCAAATGACGGTGCATGGCTGTGCAAAAACAGTTGGGGCGAGCATTACGGCAATGATGGTTATATTTGGATTTCTTACGATACAACCAATCTTGCTTTTTCTCAATATATAATGCAAGACAACAATGCTTATGACAACGAATATCAGAACTGCTTTGTCACTCAAGGGTACGGTTACAATTATGAAGGTGCAGCAAATGTATTTACCGCCCAATCCGACGAACAGTTAAAACAAATCAGTTTCAAAACCTTGGGTGCTTATGATTATACCGCCTCTGTTTATGCACTTAATGCTGATTTTGATAACCCAAAAGACGGCAGACTTCTCACTGCTTTCAGCGGGAAAATTGAGAATAACGGCGTACATTACATAGATGTAAAAGATGAAGTTTACCTTACATCGGGTGAAAAATTTTCGGTTGTAATTGAGTCAAACAACGATTCAAGCTATATGTCTTTTTCGAGTTCTTTACTTACAAATCAGAATTGCAAAGAAAATAATTCCTATATACTTAGCCATAACCAATGGAGTGATGCATATAATCAGCCCGATATTTCAAGGGCATATGCCTCTATAAAAGCTTTTACTTCCGATTTAGATAACAGTGAAGTTACAGAAAATCTAAAAAAGGCCGTTTCAGATGCCGAAAACATAGATAAAAGCAAAATCTCCTCCGAGAAATACGCAAATCTTCTGAACAATCAGATTGAAGCGACAAAATCTCTTTTAAGCAATTCATCTTGCTCTGTTCAAGATATGAACAATGCTGTTATACTTTTAAAATACTATGAAGAAAAAGCCGTTGACGCTCCTTATGAAATAAGCAGTATTGACGATTACTTTACGCTTATTGAAATTTGCAATAATTACGGCTACATTCCGGAAAAAATAAATCTAAATACCGACCTTGATTTCGCCGATTATGATAAAGAAGTACCACCGCTATGCAACAGCGACGGTTATTTCAGTTCTGTATTTTACGGAAATAATCATACAATCAAAAACATTAAAATTGGTTCAACCAAAAATGAATTGAACAATATCAGCGGATTCTTCGGTTCTTTGCAAGGTGCAAAAATATATGATTTAACAATAGAAAACGCAAATGTCGCACCTGCAAATGTTAGCGGTGTGCTTGGTGCTTACGCTAAATATGCCGCTATTTTAAACTGCACTGTAAAAAACAGCACTGTAAATTATAACTACTTTTCCGATACTCAATCATCGGGAGCAATATGCGGTGAAGCGTGGTACTCAAGCGTTTCATACTGCAATGTTGAGGGCAATACAATATACGGCAAATACGCAAGTGAATTTGCTTTTTCCGTACAATCAATTTACGGTTACTGCACTCAAAAAAGCAACAAAGTTTATGCAACAAAATCATTGTCTGTATTTGATGAGGCAAACTCAAAGATGAGTAACCTCTGCTTTATTCCTACTCCGGCAAACAGTGATATTTTTATTGAAATGCGGGACAATTATGTACGAGTTTCGTCATTACTGCATAGCGTAACAAGCTGCAGTTCAGATACGGTCAGCGTAGAAAAATCAGGTGATTATTATTACATTGATAAAAGCACTCTCAACGATGACGATTTTGTACTTGTGAACATCGATTATAAAGACAGTAACAACGATTACAATTATACGGTTGACCTAAGTGACAAGTCATTGATTCTTATTTCAATTAATTATACAGTGTCAGAAACTCTTGAAATCCCTTCCACCTATCTTGGACGGCAGGTGAAAAATTTATCCTCATCTATATTTGTAACAACAGATACAAGCAATGTTAAAACCCTTATTTTACCCGATAGCCTTACAACTCTCGATAATACAAATATTAAACCGATTTACACTCTTGAAAATCTTGTGATCGGAAACGGAATTACAGAAATCCCCGACAGTTTTGCAAACTATATGAATAATCTTGAAAATGTAAAGCTCGGTAACAATGTAACCAGAATCGGCAAAGATGCATTCTGTGGATGCGCAAGACTGACAGAGATAAAAGTTCCCGACAGTGTAAAATACATAGACGATTATGCATTCATCGGTTGTTCTTTTAATAAAGTATCAATCGGCAAAAATGTTGAATACATAGGTAATGAAGCGTTTGGATATTTCGATTATATTTTATCAAACAAAGGAAATTCAAATATATTGAACCCATATTATGTAATCAACGGTTATTCCTCTACCGCAGCCGAAAAATACGCAAAAGAAAACGGAATTAAGTTTATAGACCTTAATAATCAACCCGCTGATGCAGAACAAAGTTATACATATATAAACGACCTTGTTGCAGGAGACATCAATCTTGACAATAAGGTTGATGTAAACGATGTTACTCTTTTGCAAAACTATTCAGCCGGCAATGTTGAATTTAACGATTTTCAGTACAAAAATTCAGCTGTTACCCACTACATCACATCAATTACAATTAATAATGTAACCGAAATTCAGCGTTACCTTTCAGGATATATTGATACTCTTGAAATTTACAGCGTAGGTTAATTAAAAAATATATGCACCTGTAAGCCGCATGATTTACAGGTGCATTTTTTACAATTAAGTAATACAATAAATTTCCGTAAAACACAAAACAGACCGCTGGCAAACGGTCTGTTCTGTATTGTGTGTTTTATGAAAATGAAGCCCGTTCGTAACAGGCACATTTCAACAATGTTACAGTAACTATATATAGTTACTACTTTAATATTATACCGAAAATCGCCATAAAATCAAGTGTTATTTGCTGTATTTGTAGGAATCGTAAGCCAAAAAGGCAAATTGCACATAATTTGCGAGTAAAGTTTGTTTATTAATTTTCGAGGTTTTTTTAAAGTTTGACCAAAACAAACAAATATTCTTTGATTTATGTCAGAGTTTTTAGATTTTTAAAAACTGTACTTACAAAAGCAAAATAAAAAGCACCGTATAAAAACGGTGCTTAAAATACTGATTATAGATTAGTCAGCTGTGTATGGGAGCAAAGCAAGGTGTCTTGCACGCTTAATTGCAACTGTAATTTCACGCTGATGTCTTGCACAAGTACCTGTTACACGGCGAGGAAGGATCTTACCTCTCTCTGACATATAACGACGAAGACGAGCGATGTCCTTATAATCAATGTGTTCAACCTTATCAACGCAGAAACCGCAAACCTTCTTGCGAGCTTTTCTACCACGGTTAATTGGTCTGTCAGCCATTGTGAGAACTCCTTTCAATGAATTATATTATAATTCAGTTAAATTTAAAATGGTAAATCATCATCAAGCGGCATATCCTGAAAATCTGAATTTGAACCGCTCTGATATGACTCAGCAGGAGCCTGTGCCTGCTGGTATGGAGCCGAGCCGTAAGACTGGTTAGAGCCATAAGACTGTGCGCCATATGATTGATTGTTGCCGTAAGACTGATTATTGTATCCGTTAGCATTACTGTCACGGCGTTCGCCTGTGAAGCTAACATTGTCTGCAACAATCTCTACTACATAACGGTTAGAACCGTCTTTTGCCTGGAACGAACGGCTCTGGAGCTGTCCGTCAACAGCAATCATAGAACCCTTGCTGAAATATCTGCAAACAAATTCAGCAGTCTGACGCCAGCAAACAATATTGAAAAAATCCGCCTTGCGTTCTTCGCCGCTCTTTACATATGAACGGTCAACCGCAATACTGAAAGATGTTACGCTGACACCGTTAGGGGTTGTCTTAAGTTCCGGATCGGCAGTTAATCTGCCCATTAAAACCACTCTGTTAAGCATTTTTAAGTTCCTTTCGTGTTTGAGGAATAACCCCTACAAAGGTTCATTCGTAAATTATTCTTCTTCTTTTTTGATGATGATTGAACGCATTACACCGTCTGTAATCTTGTAGATACGGTCGAGCTCTGCAGGGAACTCTGCTGTGCTTTCAAAATCAAAGAGAACATAGTAGCCTTCGCTCTCCTTGTTGATAAGGTAAGCAAGCTTTCTCTTGCCCCATTCGTCAACATTCTTTAAAGTGGCATTGTTTTCGATGAGAGCCTTGAATTTCTCTACTACTTTCTGAACGTTCTCTTCGCCGTTCTTAAGAGAAACTACCATTACTGTCTCGTAATTAGCTGTTACTGCCATTATATTGCACCTCCTTCTGGACATTATGGCGGCTTTCGCCGCAAGGATGTTATACTCTTTATATTGCATAACAAAATTATTATACCATTATTTTTGCTTTTGTCAATATTTGAAATCAAAAAATTCGGAAAAAATCCGCAATTTTTCTTTGACTATTGACATTTTACCTCCTTATGGTAACATATTATTAAAGTACAGGAGACAATTATGACAAAAGTAAAAATTTGCGGACTTAAAAATCCGACCGATATAAAATGTATTAATACACTCTCCCCCGATTTTGCAGGGTTTGTAATGTTCTTTGAGAAAAGTCACAGGAATATTTCTGTCCAAACGGCGCAGGAATTGCTCGCTTTGCTTGACAAAAATATAAAGAGCGTTGCCGTCACCGTATCACCAACCGAAGAACAGCTTGAACAGATACACACCCTCGGATTTGACTATGTGCAAATTCATGGCAAAATCAGCAAAAAGCTTTTGAGCGAGTGCAAAACCCCCGTCATTCGGGCAATTAATGTGAGCGGAATTGAAAGCATTGGCGATATTGAAAATCTTGACAATGTAAAAGGATTTTTATTTGATTCGGCAGTACCCGGCAGCGGCAAGAGTTTTGACTGGTCTATGCTTGAAAAACTCCCTAAAACCGACAAAATGCTTTTCCTTGCAGGCGGACTCACAGCCGATAATGTAGCAGCCGCTATCTGTCAGGTACATCCGTATGCGGTAGATGTCAGCTCAGGCGTTGAGCTTGCCGACAAATCGGGCAAAGATTATCAACTTGTACAAGCGTTTATCAAAAATGCGAAGTCAGCATTCATTCATTAAAGTATAAATATAACTGCAAGTTTTTTGTCTGTTTTTACTAAATACAACAATATATTTTCATTTAATATCATTATTGATAAATTTTAAAAATATTGATATAATTTAAACAGTATATTTATAAGAAAGGAAACTGATTGTAATTAATTGCAATCTGATGTATATGAAGATAACAAACAAAATAACAAGTTTACTGTTGGCGGGCGCAATTACACTTTTCGGTACTGCAACTGCTTTTGCCGCAGAATCGGAACCGCTTTTGGGCGACGTCAATTCAGACTCAACAATTTCTGTTTCGGATGCCACTTTACTGCAAAAGTATATCGCAAACTTAGTAGATTTATCTGATGAACAATTAAAAGCCGCTGACTTTGACCAAGACGGCACGGTAAATATTTCTGATGTTACCGCCATTCAACAATATCTTGTATCAGTACAGACACCAACCAAGCCTACCAATCCCGATGATGCATTATACAACAACGATTATGCATCGGAAGTTCTTACTATATTAAATCAAGAAAGAACCAAAGCGGGTTTGGAACCGTTAAAGGGCAATGATACACTAAACAAAGTGGCAAAGCTAAGAGCGAAAGAGATTACCGAAAAGTTTTCCCATACAAGACCCGACGGCTCCGACTGTTTTACAGCCATCAACGGATTTGACCTTAATTATAAAATGCTCGGAGAAAACATAGCTTACGGTTATCAAAATCCGACCGATGTTATGGACGGTTGGATGAATTCACCCGGACACCGTGAAAATATTTTAAAAGAGGGCTATGATTCTGTCGGCATAGCCTGCTATAATTACAACGGTGTTCTGTATTGGGTACAGTTCTTTATGAAAGAAAACAGTATAAGTAATAAGGACGAATATATTGATAAGTATTCAACCGAAGTACTTTCTCTTATAAATCAGGTAAGAGTTGACGCAGGCTTAGAGGCACTGAACACCGACGACAATTTGTACGAAGTTTCAAAACTGCGAGCAAAAGAGCTTACAACCTCTTTTTCTATCTCCAGACCTGACGGTTCGTCTATCTCTACCGCTTTAGACGAATATAATGTTCAGTCAAGATACTGCGTAGAATTTATTGCGTACGGTTACGAAACACCGAAAGATATAGTAAGCGCATGGACAAATTCGGAATCAAACCGCAATTTGATTTTGGATAAAAATTTCAAAGCCGCAAGCGTCGGTTGCTATAACAACAGCGGTACTTTGTATTGGGAACTTATTTTTATCGCATAAATTATACGACAATTTGAATTACATACAGAAGCACAACATAAGGCAGTGGCTATAAAACCACTGCCTTTAGTCTTAGTTAAAATAAAATCTGATGAATTTAATATTGTAAAAATCGCAGGTTGTAAGGTCGTTTGTGTCAAGCTCGTTTATAAGAATATAGTTTGCCGCAACGCCGAGCAAATATCCTGATTTTGTGACAATTGTATTTGAACCCACAAGAAAATCAATAGATACTCTTCTTCCGATTTGAGTGCGTATAAAACCGTTTAGATATTGCACACTTTCGGCTGTTACCTCATACGGATTTTTTATGTCTGTCAAAAGGCTTGCCGTCGACATTGCAGTCTGATTGTTTTGCATATTTTGCATATTCTGTTCGTTTATCATTGCGGGGGTCGGCAATGTTTCTGGATTGTACGGCTGGGTTGAATCTATGTTCTGAATTTCACGAACCGCCAAATCATTTGCAACTTCGTTATTTTGACTTTCGGCAGGGATTGTCTGTGTAAGTTGATTTATCGACTGCCCCGACGCAGGATTTCTTCTATTCAGTGCCTGTTGATCAGGACTGAAACTTTGATAATTCGGACTTGTGGGGCTAACCAATGTAGCCAGGTCAAGTATGGATGGAATTTCGTAACCGTATTGCTGCATGGTATTTGGAATCTGGTTGTTTATACAATTATAATTATTGCAGGCTGAGGGATTGGTGTCGAGATTATACAGAGTATTTGGGTTGAGCTGCTGCGCCTTTTTATTGTTGATGTAATTTACCAAAACAAATCACTCCTATGTGTTTTTGTAAGCCTGTGTCGGAGAATAAAAACAATGTTTACCGATACGATTGTAAATCACGCCGATATTGGTAGGAAAATAGTTTGGACAGGTTGAGGAATAAGGATTAAAATAGAATAAAGAATTGCCGACCGAGCTGTCGGTATTGCCTGCAAGTGCCCAATCTGCAATTTCGTAGTGTATATCTTCAGGTACAATATTATACACATTTTGCGAATTGTACTGACCCCCTACGGAAGTCTTTAAGCAGGTAAACTGATTTGGCTGTGTAATGATTGCCCGCACATCTCCACCGTTGCTTATCCGTGAAAATTCCCCGTAAGGAACAGTTGACCTGTTGATAATCACAGAGGCAACCGCACGCATACCTTCAATCCCCTCACCTCCGCTTTCGCATTTTAACAACCGAGCAAACAATTCTCTTGTGTCAAAAGCCATAAAATCACCCGCCTTACGAAAAATAATTCGGTATTGCTTATTCATTTCATTTTATGATAAAATAATAATTTAGTTACAGGTATTGACAATTTTTAATTGAGCCGTTATAATAGTTGAGTACGATAATTTAATATGGAGATGTACCCAAGTGGCTGAAGGGTCTGGCTTCGAACACCAGTAGGTCGGTAACTCCGACGCGAGAGTTCAAATCTCTCCATCTCCGCCAAAAGCACTCGAGCAATCGGGTGCTTATTTTTTGTGATAAACACTGAAAAATCGGCTTATTTGCTATGTTTTTCAATCACTCAGCCTTTGCTTTTTGAGTGAATTTCGGTATCAAACAATATCAGCTAAAATCAATAAAGTTACACAGTAAATTATGCCATAGAGAGATTTTTGTACTATCCGAACAAGTCAGTTTACTTAAATAATACTCATCCGGTTCATATTTTGAAACTGTATCAAGAACATAATCAGCAGAAACAATCATAAAATGAATTAATTTATCATCGTCCATAAAACCACCTGCTTGTTCTTTAATCCATTTTATATATGGTAATCAATAACTTAAAAAAAGAATGATTTGGAAATTCTTTTCAGACTTGTTGCCATTCACCTGCAATAAATTTAAAACGCATTTCTTCCGTTGAACGGCAATAACTTTCCACATCCGCCCATCTGATTGAAAACAATTCCATTTCATTATTTTCAAGAATAACTGTTAAACCGTCAAAATCATCACTTACAGATTTTATATTTAAACCGTAACTGTTTATATTTTTTTAAATATCCCATTTTTCGATTTTAGTTGCTATAATTATCACCCGCATTTCTCTGTTAATTTTATAGTAATAAACTTTATAATTACTTAGCTTAAATAATATGCCGGACCATAATTTAAGTATCCGTACTAAACAAATGTATTTACTTCTGTTCGCCTGCATTGCGGACAACGGGCATTTTATCAAAATCATAGTATGAGAGTTCGTCTATTCCGTTTAAAAATGCGTGACAGCCGTTTACTATCATAAGATTGGTCTGCTCAATATTATAGCAACACACTATTACTTTTTTGCCTGACGCATAGGCATATCCGCACTCCCACGCAGTTCCGCTGTCGGAGTACATTCCACCGTAAAGCAAAACAACCGCATCGCAATCGTCAATTCCGCCTTTGTCAATTTTAAAAATTTCCTCTGCCCATTCTGCATTGGTAAGGCTTTCCCTGTTCTCAACATCGTGCTCCATAGGTACAAAAACTTCGTGACCTTTTGCTTTAAGAATTTCAACCGCACGGTGAATATTTGCAATTTCGTTATCGTTAAAAAACGGCGATGCAAGGTAAATCTTCATATTAAAATCTCCTAAAAAATATTAAAAACATTATCGGTATGGTAATCGCCGCCATTGCCTGCGACACAAGAGCAAGGCTTGCGCCTGTTTGCGGACTTTCTCCGTATGCCGATGAAATTATAACGGTGTTAAGTCCTAACGGCATTGCATTTGCACAGAGTGCGGCAAAAACTATTTCATTATCCGTATTAAAAAGCCTTAACGCAGTCACAAAAATTATCGGAAAAACTATCAGCCTAAGCACCGCAACAATATAAGTCTGCTTTACCTTGAGCAGGCTTTTTATTTCATATCCCGCTATTACAAACCCAGTCAAAATCATTGCAATAGGTGCCATACAGGCGGCACAATCGGTAAGAATTGTACTTACAAGCCGCACCCTCGGTATTTGCAAAAGTCCGAGAATTGCGCCGATAAACAGCGACACAAATATCGGATTCAGCAATGACTTCAAAGAAAATCCTCCCTTGTCCGACGGCACAAGCCACGCAATTCCGATTGAGTAAGTAAACATATTCAGCGGCAGAGTAAATATTAAATAATCGAAAAGTTCAATGCTGTCAGCGCCGTATATGCCCTGAACAAGCGCAGTTCCGACAAATCCGAAATTTGATACCGAAAGCGAATATCTGTACACTTTACGCAAATACTCGTCTTTGGTAAGAAATTTTGAGATAATAAAAGCAAGCGCAACCGCAGCAATCAAAAGCGCAGTGCTGTAAACAAGGAAAATCCATTTTCGGCTTATATTTTCCACCGTACAATTATTCCAAAATGTATTGATTACGACCGCAGGCATAAATATTCCGTTTTCAAGGCGTGACAAAGTCCTGCCGCTGCCGTCAGATAAAATATTTTTCTTTTTAAGAACAAAGCCGATAAGAATAAAAGAAAAAAGCACGGCTATGTGATTAAGCGTAGATGAAAGTATTTCCATACGATATTTCCTTTATATTATAATACAAATTTCAGCATAAAACAATAACCGCAGGTCGAGCTGACCTGCGGCTGACAATATTATTATTAATTTTTTGTAAAATTGTATTCATTTGTTTTCTTCATCTTTTGAGCATTTATCGTCACACTCTGC
>OLOT01000527.1_pt1 | contig 27837 bp, 18 predicted proteins | sample 1671991 | NCBI WGS metagenome assembly OLOT01 (sample SAMEA3136634, study PRJEB25190) | human gut metagenome | biome: human gut; feature: human-associated habitat; material: faeces | place: Austria | collected 2013
ATCGCTCGTGGCGAGCTCGCTCGTTGGGAGGGAGTCGTGATTCAGCTCTAATCGACTCAAGCTGACTTCATGTTCACGCTCGACCTTACCCTGGTTGAGTGTGAACATGAAGTCAATGTCAGGGGCGTGTCTATCTCCCAGAGTGGCGTCTCTTAATGGAGAAGTCGATGTCCGTCAAATGTGAATTGGAGAACACTGGCTGGTGCAGGGCCATCTAATTTACTTAGCTACTAACCTAACGGCAAATCTTAAAAGGCGTAGCCTCGCATGATTCTGGTGAGAGGTTTTTCGTTGTTCCGTGCTGCGGATAAGCGTCATGTTGTTGTTTACCGTAATCGTGCTCGTCGTAGCGTTGATTTACTTCCTGTTCCTGATCTACTGGGCTATCATCGCATCCACCAAAACCCCATCGCAGCTGACTAGCAGCAACGGATTGTGGTTTGCCGTCGGACTTGACCAGATTCCCGACGCCATCGCCATCGGCGTGGTCATGGGATGCATACTCACCATTCCGCAGTACTCGATTTTCCATGCACTGCACCTGACCAACACCATGCTGGCGATCATCATCCCGTGTTGCGTTTCGCCATTCGGGTTCTTCCTAGGTCGCGTATACGCGCAAACCTCCGTGCCGAACGAACTACTGGAACATTCTGGACGTTTTTGGCCTGTCAGCGGGAGGATTCCTCCACTGACTGGCGGAATTGGGACTCTGAGGCGGCTGTTAGCGGGAGAATTTCTCCACTGACTGGAAGAATTGGATGCTAATTGAGGAATATGGCTGTGAGTGAGTCGGAAGGTTTGAATATGGAACAGTCTCGGGAGCGGTTTGCGAATGAGGTGGACGTTGCGTTAGCGCAGTCGGCCCGTCCGTTTGCGATTCACAATGCGCGCAAAGTCGATGCGCGAGGTGTTGCGGAACATTATTGGCTGGTTTCCGATGGTAGTGCGATTATGGCGACTGGGAATCGGGACGATGATTTTGCTGCGGCATGCGCAAGCGTCGGTTTGGATGCCGATGCTGATTCCGATTCGGTCAGTTCGGTTGGTCCCGGCGATTCCATGACCGGTTCGGCCGGTTTCGTGACCAACGCTGCAGGCCGCATGATGACGCCCGGTTACGTCGACATTCATGCGCACGGTTCGTGGGGGAGTTCCTTCGATGATGGTGTGCAAGGCATACGCATGGCCCGCGCAGGTCATATGATGCACGGCACCACCCGTCAGGTGCTCAGTTTGATTACCAACCCGCTTGACGTGATGTGCGCCAATCTTCAAACCGTGCGTGGCATGATGGGTGCTCGCCCTGACATTCTTGGAGCGCATTTGGAAGGTCCGTTCCTTGCGTTGTCTCGCAAAGGTGCGCATGATCCGGAATGCTTGAAAGATCCGGTTCCTGAATATGTTGATCGGCTTTTGCATGCTGCGAACGGCTGTTTGCGACAGATTACCATCGCCCCCGAACTACCGCATGGCATTGATGCGATTCGTCGTTTTGCTGCGGCTGGAGTGGTTCCTGCGGTGGGACATTGCGATGCCGATTATGCAACCGCCTGCAGAGGTTTTGATGCGGGTGCTGGCATTATGACGCACATGTTCAATGCGATGAATGGTTTGCATCATCGTGAGCCTGGTCCGATTCCGGCTGCTGTTGAGGATCCGCGCGTCACTGTTGAGTTGATTAATGATGGTTTTCATGTGCAGGATCCGATGGTGCGTTTGGGATTCGGCTTCGCCCCGCATCGCATTGCGTTTGTGACCGATGCTATGGCTGCCACCGATTGCCCGGATGGTCATTATTTGCTGGGTGCGTTGGATGTGAATGTGATTGACGGTCATGCTCGTCTTGCATCGAATGGTGCGATAGCCGGTTCCACGTTGACGTTGGAAAAGGCTGTTCAGCGTGCGGTGCTCGAATTAGGATTCACGCCTACCGACGCGGTGGAAGCCGCCACGTTGATTCCGGCTAAAGCATTCGGTTTCGATCGTGCGAACCCGGTCACCAAGCAGCCGCTCGGTCTGCTTGCCTCCGGCTATGCTGCCGACGTGCTTCTGCTCAACCCCGCCACCTGGGCCGTCGAACACGTCTGGTGCGACGCCCACCTTCTTCGTTAAGGCGCGATTGCTGAAACGTAATTGCAGGACCGGCTTCGTAACAGGATGCCGGTCCTTGCTGTATCTCGAGTTTTTGTTTTCAGTCTTGCGGGGTGAAGCTGTCGCGGGCGACGAGACTGGTGGAGATTCGCATATGCTGGCTGATTTTGCGGTTGGCGGTCAGTGCTTCGGCAAGCATGAGTACTGCGGCTTTCGCAAGTTCGTCCTGGCTGATGTCGTACGACGATAATGCGGGAGACGTGTATTTCGCGATCTCCTGATTGTTGATGCTGATTACTTTGATATCTCGCGGTACCATCACATTTTCGGTGGCAAACGCCTGTAGCACGCCGACCGCCAACGGATCGGCGGCGACGATCACTGCATCGGGCAAATCATCAGCATGATCCTGTACTAACTGACACCCCTGCAAACGGCCGTTTTCCACAGTGAACGGGCCATCCGCATACACCAATCCCTTCACATCCAAACCCAAACGCAGCGCCCAATTGCGAAATGCGAACGTACGAACGTCTTCCGGATATTCATGCTCGCCCATAATGTTGCCCAAGCCGCCAATAAAGCCGATTCGTGAACAGCCGGACGCCATAAGCGCGTCAATCGCATCCAAGATCGTCTGTTCCAAATCGGGTTGCACCGAATCGAACAATGCCGGCGCAGGATTGATGTCGATGAAGACGCCGTGGGGAAGTTTCTTATGCAGACGGTGCAACGTCTTACGATCCAACGGCGACGGACCAATCGAAATGAAGCCTGCGTATTTGTCGGCGTTGGCGATCAGCGAATCCACGTCCTTCTGCATGGTCACGTTCATGAGCTGCTCTTCGGCATGCTTGACGAGCACTTCGCGCAACTCGTCGAAATACGCGTCCTGCAAACCCTCGTCGGGAACGACATTGTCGAGAATCGCAACATCTTGCGGAATGGTGATGCGTTGGTATTGCGGTACGTTCTTGTACCCCATTTCCAGACTGGCGTTTAGGATTTTCTCGCGGGTGGAATCCTTCACCGAAAAGGTGGGATCGTCCTTCAAAACCCTCGAAACAGTGGCTTGGGAGAAACCTACCCGTTTTGCTATCTCTCTGATAGTGGCCATTCGAATCCTCCTCAAAGCCATCATTGGCTAAACAGGTTTACTAATTAATTTAGCACATATGATTCCATCCTGCTATATTTCCTTCAAGCATTTCACGAGATAAAGCAGTTGTGCGGCAAACGAGAATCCTCTTTACTCAGCTTGCCTCGGGGCGGCTTCGGGCAATGAAGTGCCCATGGTTTCGAGACGCATGAGGAACTCGTTGGCACTCATGGCGTTGCTCAACAGCGTGCCCTCCGCAATCGTGCCTCCAATGGAACGGATGAACTCAACCTGATCCAAAGTCTCCACGCCATCGAACACCACATGGAACGCATCATTATCGCGCGAAATATCGAGCGTGCGCTGCATGATCTGCTTCGCGCGAGGCGTACGGGAATCGTATTGTCTTCAATCACATGGCGAAGAACATCGGACGCGTTGACGTAATCGTCTGAACCATTTTGCGTCCATAATGTTCGTTGACGGTGAATCTTTCCGGTACGCTCAAGTCGATTCAGCAGGGCATGACGAACACGAAGATTCCGTTCGCGCGTACGCCGAAGGTCAATAATCGTACCGCTTCTCCGGCATTGTATGTGACGATGCCGTGGGCGATCATTATTTATTCGTGCATGGTGTTCTATGCCGATACGTTTTCGCATAATTGGGGTAACGCGGTGTTCGCCGGATTCAATGCGGTCGTGACGTTCTGGGCGTTGACCGCTTTGGATCGAATCTCTGTGAGGCACTGTTGTGGGTGCCGTAAAATAGCAGGAAAAGGGGCGCTGATGACTCAACATAACGATTGGAGCGCTATGCAGCAAAGTTCGTATCATGATATGCAGGTCGATTCATTGGGTGCGTTCTCCGCGCGCAATCCGCTGGACTCGCTTGCGGTTACAGCGCCGGGACGCACGCGTTGTGTGAACGCCGAGAATCCCACAGGCGGCAAAGGCACTGCGGCCACTGCGGCCAGTGCACTTGGCCCGTCGCGCAAAGGCAGCCCCTGCATCCAAACCGTGAAAGCGGGGGAGAGCGTCACTTTGATGAATGTGGACGGTCCGGGCGTGATCCGCCATATTTGGATGACCGTCACCGATCGCACGTCGCCTACCGGCCCGAACGTGCTTCGTAACCTGATCCTAGAATTCTATTGGGATGGCGAGGAAACCCCGTCCGTGCAATGCCCGATCGGCGACTTCTTTTGCTGCGGCCATGCGCAGGCCTGCCGAGTCAATTCGATGCCGGTGGTGGTCGTACCCAATCGCGGTTTCAACTGCTATTTCTCCATGCCGTTCGAACATGCGCGCATCGTGCTCCGCAACGATCACAATGAAGACGTTCCTGCGTTCTTCTACCAGATCGACTACACCGAATATGACTCGCTTCCGGCCGGCACCATGCGCTTCCATGCACAGTGGCGTCGCGAACGTGTCACCGAACTGGCTCGCGATTATGTGGTGCTTGATGGCGTGCAGGGGCGTGGCGCGTATATTGGCACGTATCTGGCGCTCACCGCGTTGGAAAGCCGTTGGTGGGGCGAGGGCGAAGTCAAAATGTACATCGATGGAGACGACCAGTACCCTACATGGTGCAGTACTGGTGCCGAGGATTATTTCGGTGGTGCGTGGAGTTTCGCTGATTTTGACGAGCATGGGCGCATGCATGAGCAGACGTTCTGCGCGCCGTACGTCGGATTCCCGTTCTACTCACAGCGTCTCGCCTCGCATCGCGAAAGCGCGTATTGGGATGTGAATACGCCTGTGACCCGCGGACTGTATCGCTGGCACATTCCCGATCCGATTTATTTCGAGCACGATCTGCGTGTGGAATGGCAGCAGATCGGCACTGAAGAGGGTGGCAATTTCGAGCGTCAGGACGACGTTGCTTCCGTCGCGTACTGGTATCAGCTTGAGCCGCACACACCGTTCACGCCGATTGGCGATCGCCACTTCCGTCAGCCCCGCTGATTATCGCCCCCGAACCTGCGATTGCCGGTCTATCCGGTCGGTTCGGGGGTGTTGTGCTGTCTGTGCAACTTGCGTTCTGTGCCTGCACAACTTGGGGAGTCCTCCATATGTGAGATACCGGTCGAACAGCGCATTGTCATTTGCTGTTGATTGCAATGCATTTCGGTATTCCGAGAAAGACAGTGGCAGCATCTTAAGTTCGACATATCGTCCAGTGAAATGGATGATTTTGCGATTATTGCAGAATTGTCCATTTCACTGGATGATTTTGCAGAGTGGGTGAGTGATATGGACGTGCGATTGGGCAAATCGGAAGTAATGTTGCGGTCATTCGACGGAATTCACGAATGTGTATGTTCCGCTTACATGTTCGATACATTTTTCCCAGCGAATTGACAGGAACACGCATCATTCTTCCAAGACTTGGGCGGTTATATAGAACATGTCAGCGGTTACGGCAGCTGGCGAGGTTCCCGAAGAACCCCATAACTGAACCCTTCTTCTCTCTTCTCTCTCTCAGCCGGCGGCCTTTCTCTCCGCCGGCTTTTTCTTTTCTGAACAGGATGCATGCGATTGCGATTGGTGGTTTCGGTTGCGTAAAAGGCGCATGAAAAGAAACGGTCGGCCACGCGCCTGTTTGCGTATGGCCGACCGTTGGCGGTCTGCGATTATGTGTGGTTGCGTGTTAGCGTTTGTGATTCAGCAGCGGTCGTATGAGAAATCACGGATGCGCTCGAGGCAATCCACGCTGGCCGTCAGCCATGGCATGCCGATCACGAATACGTGCCCCAATGCTTCGTGACGGCCCGTTTTCGGGTCGAAAAGTTCGAAATCGGCACTCTTGCGCGATAGGGCCGTGGCAAGCGCCAGATTATCTGCCTCCAAAAAATCGTCGCTGCAGGTGGTAATGAACAGCGGCGGCAGATCAACGTTGTTGACGAGTCCTTCTGCGGTGAGGAATCGCGGATCAGCCGCTTCGAGGTCGGCGAAGAATTCCGTGCCAAGAGCTTCGTCGAGCGCGATTCGCGTGTCTGGGGAGAATGCGGTAGAGCCCAAGCCGGCTTCGTCGGCGGTCTGCTTGGAAGCCAGGCTGTACACGCCGCAAACCGGAGCCGCGCCGGCGAAACCGATGCCCGAAGGCTCGTCAATGCCGAACGCGGCCGCAGCTTCGGCGCTGTTTTCAATGGCCAATGTCAGCATGGTCAATGCGCCGCCGGCCGAATCGCCGGTGAGGAATACGGCGTTTGGATTGACTGGATAATCGGCCAGATGCGCCTTGATCCAACGTAATGCCGCTTGCACATCCGCCAGCTGGCCCCTCAAGTCGGTCTGCGGGGCCGGGCGATAATTCAGTGAGAACACGGCGAATCCCATATCGGCCAGATGCACGTTGAAATTACGGTTCAGTTCCTTATATCCGTAGGTGAAACCGCCGCCATGTATATCGATGTACACCGGTGTCGTGTGCCCGGCGCGCAGTACAGCATCATGTGGCAGATACAGATCAAGTAAGTGTCCGCGGCACTGCCCGGCTTCCGTATCGTAACCGCCGTCAGGCAGGTATGGAAGGTCTTCGATCACATCGATCGTGTCCGGAGTATGCCACAGTTCGGAACGTGGAGTGTCTACTGCGATCGCGCTGAAACGCAGGTCAAGAATTCCGCGGACTCGCTTTTCGGAAAGTCCCGCAAGATCGCCGTCGGTTTCCGTCCAACGTTCCGCATGCTTGATCATCTCGTCGGTAAGACCATATTTTTCCGCATATTGTGCGATGAGTGCCTGTTCGTCCGACATCATTGCCGTCCTTTCGTGTTTTTCATACGATTGCGGTCGTTGCCGTCATCGGAATGCCGCGCCTCGATATATCGTATCGGTTCGATACGGAAAGCGCTACTGCAATCATCCATATTTTCGTTGCGCTCACAGCGAGTTTATGTAACGGTGCATGCGTTGCTTTTATTGCGATTGCGACACGCCGGAATCACCTACGTTGCATCGAAAAACGGTTCGCATAGAATAAGTCGCGTTTACGAGTCCGAACAGGGGTTTCGACCGAGAGAGACGGCAACGGGACGCTCGACAAACGACGGACGTGAATCGTGACGGCAACGAATAGCCGAAAAGCAACGAATCAACGTAACAACAGCCCACGAAACCCCAAATACCCAAGCAAACAATCTGAAGGAACGCTACGTATGTACGTCGATCCGAATCGTAACAAAGAAGCAGGCAACCTCAAATGGATCCTGCCATACTGCAAACCCGACCTGCCACGGGTGGTCGGCGCGATAGTGCTGTTCTGCGTCAACAACACCATGGCTCTCATCATTCCGCTATTGTCGGGTCTCATCGTGGACCGTGTGATCGTGCAAGGACACGTCAGCGAACTGACGCGACTGTGCATCATGATGATCGTGTTCACCATCGTGCGCGTCACCTCACGCTACGGCTACCAAATGTGGATGGAACGTTTCGGGCAGAACTCCGTATTTCGTCTCGTCAGCGACGAATACGAGAAACTGCACGAACTTGACTTCACGTATTTCAACCACACACGCACCGGCGACATTATGAGCCGCATGACCTCCGACACCGACGCCATCCGCCACGCGTTGAGCTGGGTGAGCTACCAGGCGCTCGACTGCGTGGTCATGTTCGTTGGCGCGCTTGCCATGATGTTCACCATCGACTGGCGTCTCGCGCTCGCGCTCGCGTGCATTACGCCGTTCATTTTCATTCTTACACGCGGACTTTCTGCGCACGCGAGGCCGCTGTTCTTCGCCATCCGCAATTCGCTCGCCGAAATGAATTCGATGGTTGAAGAAAATATCGAAGGCAACCGTGTGGTCAAAGCGTTCGTACGCGAACCGTATGAAACCGAAAAATTCGATGAACGCAACGACGACTACATGCAACGCAACATGGCTCAGGCCTACAACAGCCGCAAATACATGCCGTGGCTTGACGGCCTCGGCTTCTCGCTGCAGCTGATCACGCTCGGCCTCGGCGGATTCCTGGTGATCACCGGGCACATGACGCTCGGCAATCTCGTGGCGTTCAACTCCTACCTGTGGATGATCGACGGACCGGTGCGCCAATCCGGATGGCTGATCAACGACTGGCAGCGTTTCAACGCATCCTGCATCAAAATCCGCAAACTGCTCACCTCTCAGTCGCATATCACGGAAAAGCCGGGAGTCGGCGCAAACGCAAATACCGCAACTCCGAATGCGAACAATGCCAACGGTGTAAACGATGCAACTGGCAACGCCTCGCAATCGCAGGCGACGTTTATAACATCGGCAACACAAGCTGCGCAGGCAACACAGGTAACGACTAATACGACCCGCATCGCCGGCAGCATCGACTTCCAGCATGTCAGCTTCGCTTTCCCTGACGAACCGAACACCCCCGTGCTTGAAGATGTGGATTTCCATGTTCCGGCAGGCGCCAAACTCGGCATTCTCGGCGAAACGGGCGCAGGCAAATCCACCCTCGTCAACCTCATCTCCCGTTTCTACGACCCCACCGAAGGCAGCGTACTCATCGACGGCGTCGACGCGCGAGACTGGCCGCTCGCCACACTGCGCTCGCAAGTCTGCGTCGTCGCGCAAGACACGTTCCTGTTTTCCGACACCATCGGCGGCAACATCAGCTTCGGCGTGGGCGAACAGCGTGAATACGATGAACAGTACATTCGCCGCATGGCCACCATCGCCGGTGCGGACGGCTTCATCCGCAGCATGCCGGAAGGCTACGATACCGTGGTTGGAGAGCGCGGCGTCGGCCTTTCCGGCGGTCAAAAACAGCGCCTGAGCCTCGCCCGCGCGCTTGCCGACAATCCATCGATCCTCATCATGGACGACACGACCAGCGCCGTCGATATGGAAACGGAAGCGGAAATCCAACGTCACCTGCGCGAGCTGGACGAGCAGAAAACCATCGTCACCATCGCACACCGTATTTCATCAGTGAAAGATTCCGATCTGATTCTCGTGCTCGAACACGGCCGCATTGTGGAGCGCGGCACGCATGACGAACTCGTGGCCGCACATGGCCGCTACTGGGAGATCTACTACAAGCAGCTCGGCCTGCAGGCTGGTCGTTCCCATGGTTTCGAAGCGTAACGCAACCAAGGCAAGAAAGGAGGAAACCCCATGGCAAAACGTAATACATTCCGTGAAGACGAGGAACTGGAAGAGCAGATTAATCTGCACGATATTCTGCGTATCGGCGTCTATTTAAAACCATATATGTCACGTATCGCACGCATTCTTGCCGTCGTCGTAATGATGAGCTGCATCGCGGTAGTCGTGCCATATTTGACGAAAATCATGATCGATAGTGCGATTCCGTCGAAAAATCTCACCTTACTTGGTGAATTAACGGGATTGATGGCAGTGCTTATCGTGATGTACGAGTTCGGATTGCGCTATCGTACCGTTGAAATTACTCGAGTTGGTCAGCTCATGTTGAAAGATATGCGTCGCGATATTTTCACGCATATTCAAACTCTGCCGTTCAGCTATTTCGATTCGCGTCCGCACGGCAAAATCCTGATTCGCGTGGTCAATTATGTGAACACCCTTTCCGACACGTTGAGTTCCGGCTTGATCAATGTGATTTCCGACGCGTTCACGTTCCTGATCACTCTGGTGGTCATGTTTGTGGTCGATTGGCGGCTCGCGCTGTTCAGCCTTGCGCTTTTCCCGTTCCTGATCGCATGGGTGCTGATATTGCAACATTTCCAGCGCCGCGCGTACCAAGTGCTGTCGAACAAGCAGAGCAATCTCAACGCATTCATCCACGAGTCGATCGCCGGCGTGAAAACCACGCAGACCTTCGCTCAGGAGACTGCGCAGTTCAAAACCTTCCAGGAGCAGCAGAACGACGTGCGCACCTCGTGGATGAAGGCTGTGCACATTCAGTTCCTCATGTGGCCGGGCATCCAGACCATTTCCGTCATGACGATCGCGTTCATCTACTATGTGGGCGTTACAGGCTTCGGTGCGGTAAACGTTTCCACCGGCGTGCTGATCGCGTTCGTCGGGTATGCGAATAATTTCTGGAATCCGGTGATCAGCATCGGCAATTTCTACAATCAGCTGATTACCTGTTCCGCGTATCTTGAGCGTATTTTCGAAACGCTTGATGTGCAGCCGGAGATCCGCAATGCGTCTGACGCGACCGAACTGCCGCCAATCGAAGGTCGCGTCGATTTCAACGATGTCATCTTCCGTTACGAGCCTGACGGTCGCAATATTCTCAATCTGGTTGATCTGCATGTTAAGCCAGGCAGTACTGTTGCGTTGGTCGGTCCGACTGGCGCCGGCAAAACCACGATCATCAACCTGCTGTCGCGTTTTTACGACGTTGCAGAAGGGTCGGTGACGATTGACGGGCATGACGTGCGTTCGGTCACATTGGAATCGTTACGTCGGCAGATGGGCGTCATGCTGCAAGATACGTTCATTTTCTCTGGTAATGTGCGCGAGAATATTCGTTACGGCAAGTTGGATGCGACCGATGCCGAGATCGAAGCGGCTGCGAAGGCGGTGCATGCGCACGAATTCATCATGGATTTGCCGAACGGATACGACACGGTGGTGGAGGAGCGTGGTTCCACGCTTTCCGCAGGTCAGCGCCAGTTGATTGCGTTCGCGCGAGTGCTGCTAGCCGATCCTCGCATTCTGATTCTCGACGAAGCCACGTCGAATATCGATACTCGTACCGAAGAGGCGCTTCAGGCCGGATTGAACCACCTGCTGAAGGGACGTACGAGCTTCATCATCGCGCACCGATTGTCCACCATCGAGAACGCGGACATGATCTGCTACATCGACCATGGGCAGATCGTAGAGCAAGGCAACCACGCCGAGCTGCTTGCCAAGCGTGGCGCCTACTATCGCCTCTACGACTCCCAATACGCCATGATCAAGGTCTGAGCGGGGTAAATCCGCCAAGGATTGGAGGAATCACCCCGCTGAAGGCCTCTCTGGCGGGGTGATTCCTCCGGCTACTGGGTGAATTCGACCGCTCAGGTTGTACCAGCCGTAGTAGCGGTTGATGCACACCACATCCATGGTTCGTTCGGTGATGTCGGTCGTGTAGTCGTTTTGGCAGCATACCAGTGTGACCGGCCTGTTCTGCGGGTCGCTGGCGTGCGCCAGCTCATACAGCGGACGAAAGTAGTCATACGCCTGCTGTGGACGTTCCCCGTCGCCATCCAATCCTGGCTCATTGGCGATCGACCACATTACTACGCACGGGTGGTTCTTGTCGCGCGCAATCATGCCTCGAATCGCCTCGTATGGAGGCTACTACTGGTTCGGCTCGCAACTGACCGGCTGGGACTGCAGCGACAACATGGTCGTCACAGCCACCAACCTGCACGGTCCCTGGAGCGATTTCAGGCCATTCACGCCGGAGGGATCGCATACCTATCAGTCCCAGTGCCGGAATGAATTCTCCATCTTTACGCACGTCGTGCAGTTGGGATGGCATATGATTATGACGATAGAAATATTGGGATTTCAACGAAACTGCGATACAACGAGGTAGTGCCATGAAACGATTCGCCGTTGGCTACGAATCCCTCTGCCGCATCATCATGATGATCGTCGTCGTCAACGTCGCCTTCGTGGCGCATACGCTGCCCGGTCTGATGATGGTATTCGGTGTGGCCGTGCTCATCTTCGCCACCATGATGGCCGTCTACTCGTGGGGCCGACTGCCCGGCATGGACGTACATGTGCTCGAACCCATCGGACAAGACCAGAACGCCGGCCCTGCCGGTACGACAACCCCCGCATGGAAGGACAATCTCTCGTGACCGACATCCATAACCGCCACAGCCATCCAATAGAGCTGCGCGACGCCACCGTCACCGACCCGTTCTGGGCCGCCGAGCAGGAGCTCGTACGCACCGCGGTGATTCCATATCAGTGGAATGCGTTGAACGACAACGTTCCCGGTGCCGCCCCCAGCTACTGCATGCACAACTTCAAGGCCGCGGCCGCGCAGAATGCCGAGCGTCACGAGCAGGGCAAGACCTTCGTGCCGCCGAAATACACCTTCCGCGGCTTCGAGGCGCTGCCGGAAGACCCGGCCAATCCCGACCCGGACAAATTCTATGGATTTGTGTTCCAAGACACCGACTTCTCCAAGTGGATCGAAGCGGTCGGCTACTCGCTGACCCATCATCCCGACGCTGAACTCGAGGCCACAGCCGACGCGGCCATCGACATCGTGTGCGCGGCGCAGCTGGACAACGGCTACCTTGACACCTACTACATTCTCAACGGCATGGACCGCCACTTCACCAATCTGAAGGACCATCACGAACTGTACTGTTTCGGGCATCTGGTCGAAGGTGCGGTCGCCTACTACGAGGCCACGGGCAAACGCAAGCTACTTGATGCGGCCTGCCGTTTCGCCGATTACATCGATTCCCGATTTGGTACGGAAGAAGGCAGGCTGCACGGCTATCCGGGCCATGAGATCGCTGAGATGGCGCTGGTGAAGCTGGCTGCGGTAACCGGCGAGACCCGTTACGCCGACCTGGCCGAATACTTCGTATGGCAGCGTGGACAGCAACCACTGTACTTTGCACTCGAAGATCGCCGCCGTGCCGAAGAGGACGGTCGCAACTACGAGCCACGTGAACAGAACTACACCTACTATCAAGCCGACAAGCCGGTCACGGAACAAACGGAGGCGCTCGGTCATGCCGTGCGCGCCGCCTACTTCTACTCAGGCGTGGCCGACGTGGCGAGAATCACCGGGGAAGCAGCACTGCTGGAATCCTGCGAGACGCTCTGGCGCAACATCGTCGACAGGAAACTGTATATCACCGGCGGCATCGGTGCCACGCATATGGGCGAGGCGTTCTCCTTCGACTACGATCTGCCGAACGACACCGCCTACTCGGAAAGCTGCGCGGCCATCGCACTCGCGTTCTTTGCGCGCCGTATGCTTGAGATTCAGCCAAAATCCGAATATGCGGACGTCATGGAATCGGCCTTGTACAACACCACGCTGGCCGGCATGGCGCTCGATGGCAAAAGCTTCTTCTATGTGAATCCGTTGGAGGTCGTGCCCGAAGCCTGCCATCGCGACGAACGCAAGTTCCACGTCAAGCCGGTCCGTCAGAAGTGGTTCGGCTGCGCGTGCTGCCCGCCGAACATCGCCCGCATAGTCGAAAGCGTGCAACAGTACGCCTACACGGTGGCCGACGATGCCTCCACGCTGTATGTGCACCTGTATATGGGTGGCGTGGTGTCCGCGAAACTCGGCGGTTCCGATGTCTCCCTCGAAGTGCGGGCCGGTATGCCGTGGAATGGCGCCGGCGCCATCACCGTGACCCTTCCTTCCTCCGATGAGGGGCAGGTTCCGGAGTCCTTTGCCTTGGCCCTTCGCCTGCCTGCCTGGGCCGGTGGCGAGTCGGCCGCCGACTCCATCCATGCCACGGGTGAGAAGGATTCTCGCATCACACGCACCACCCGTGACGGCTACCTCTACCTCACCGGTACTTGGCGTGACGGTGACGTCATCGATTTCGACTTCCCCATGCCGGTCAGGATGATTGCGGCCAATCCTCTCGTACGCGAAGACGCAGGCAAGGTCGCCTTCATACGCGGCCCGCTGGCCTACTGCGCGGAAGGCACCGACAATGGCGACAATCTGCATCTGCTACATGCTGATGCCGAGACGATCGCCGCCGATCCGGACTCCGTCAAAGTCAACGAAATCACCTTCCATGCGCAGGCCGCCGCACAGGACGAACGAGGCTTGGGCGAAGTGGAACCGGTCGATCTGCCAATGGTCACGCTGACCATTCCCGCTTGGCGGGAGTCCTCGCAGGGCGCCACCGACAAGTCGCTGTACGCACTGTGGCAGCCGGCACAACGTCAACCGACGGAAGTCACACTGATTCCGTATTTCGCATGGGCCAATCGTGGCGAAACCGAGATGACGGTGTTCCTGCGCAGCTGACGTTTGACGGCCAACATCCCGTTGGACGGCATGAGATGACTATGCACTTTCCGACGAGCAGAAGGCGGCCGTAGCCGAGCTTTCCTGATCCAACGTGTACGCGAAGCAGTCGAAATGGAAGACGCTACATGAGTTGCCGATGGCTGCGTTTTTGCTTTGCCGAAAAATGCATTTGCTGAAATCCTGTTGCTGAACGTTTCCTGAATGCCTATAGACACGCATGCACGGCATGCCTCGTTTTCCCGTTTAAGCTAGTGAAGGTACGTCAAACGATACACGTCAATAAACAGGCGGTATTCGAAGCACGAAGGAGATGGCAATGGCAGCCGGCATGTTGAACCCTCTACTTCCTCGTCAGGATGGACGTCTCGAATGGGGCAATGGTGTGGTGTCTATGCTGTTCGACATCGCGGGGGATTCTCCCGTCCGCCTATGCAACGTTGTAGGGCGAGGCATGATCCCCATTGACGGTCGCCTGTCCGATGATGGAACGCCTGTAGTGGAAAAGGATCCCCGCCCGATCGTGGAGGTGCTCGCCGCGAACACCGGTTCGCAAGACAACCGCCTCGCGCTGATCGCCACGGTCGCCGGTAGCAAACTACGCTTCGTTTCCGCGCTCGCGTCCGAACCGGGGCAGGGTTCCGCCGATCCGTTCCGTTTGGAGATCACGCAGTTCGCGTCGTATGCCGATCTTGAGCCGAAAGGCCGCGAATTCGAGTCGACCGCCAGTGAGCGCGATGCGGCTGCCTCTGCTGCGAATCCCGCGCCTGTAACGGTTTGTGCCGACCCGCATGAGGGTCTGGTGGTCACCTCCGTGTTCGAAGCGTTCCCTAATCTTTCCGCGGTGCGCACGCACACGCGCCTGCAATCCGCCAAACAACTGCCGATTGAAGCGGTGTCGTCGCTGAACCTGACCGTTCCCATGCGCGTCAACTGCGGCAAAGTCCATCGTTCGAATATTTTCTGGGGCGACGCTGCCTGGGCCGTGGAAAACGATTGGCGCGTCCGCCCGCTGCGAGACACCCAGGTGCGCAACCGCAACCAGAAAATCAATCCAGGCCAGTCCAGCTCGCGATTCGCCATGAGCTCCACTTCCACATGGAGCACAGGGGTGCATGAGCCGGCCGGTATCGTACAGGTCGAAGGTTCCATGCGCCGTGCCCGTGACTTCTCCGTAATGTGGCAGATTGAGCATAATGGCCCGTGGGAGTGGGAGGTCGGTGAGGATGATCCCGGTCTGCACATCAGTGCATTCGGCCCGGAATATCAGAATCACGGCTGGTTCACCAACCTTGGTGAAGGCAATGATTTCGAGTCGGTTCCCGTGTCGTTCGCCATCGCGGCCGGCGATTGGCAGCAGGCCGTCTCCGAAATGACGTTGCAGCGTCGCGCATTGCGCGTTGCCAAAGCCCGCGAACTGGGTCGTGCCGAGCAGTTCAAGCGTACGCAAGGTCTCGTGGTCTATAACGATTACATGAACACGCTGTTCGGTGACCCACGTATTGAGAAGGAACTGCCGCTGATCGAAGGCGCGGCAAGCGTTGGCGCGGATATTTTCTGCATCGACGCCGGCTGGTACGACAGCACGGACGGCGGCTGGTGGGATATGGTCGGCGAATGGCAGGCTTCCACCAACCGTTTCGGCGACGCCGGTTTGCGCGGTCTTGCCGAAAACATCCGTGCGCACGGCATGGGCTTGGGCCTGTGGCTCGAACCTGAAGTGATCGGTGCGAAATCGCCGTTGGCAAGCACGCTGCCGGATTCTGCGTTCTTCCAACGCCATGGCGTGCGTGTGTGTGATTCGGGTCGATATTTGCTTGATTTCCGTTCCCCCGAAGCGCGTGAGCATGTTACGCGTACCGTTGATCGTCTGATCGACGATTTCGGCGCGGTGTTCTTCAAGTTCGACTACAACACCATTCCCGGCGTCGGCACTGATTTGAATACCGAATCCGTTGGCGACGGCTTGCTTGAGCATTGCCGCGCATATTTGGATTGGCTCGACGATTTGCGTCGCCGTCACCCGGATGTGATGATCGAAAATTGCGGCTCCGGCGCCATGCGTGCCGATTATGCGCAGTTGTCCCGCTTGGATCTGCAATCCACTTCCGACCAGTGCGATCCGCTGATTTACGCGGCTATCGCGGCCGGAGCGGGCATGACGATTCTGCCGGAACAGCAGGGGAATTGGGGCTACGCCCAGCAGGAGATGGACGATGAGACGGCTGTTTTCACGCTCGCCACGGGCGTGCTCGGCAGACTGTATCTGTCTGGTTTCGTCGACCGCATGACCGAGCCGCGTCTTTCGCTCGTTCGCGACGCCATCGCCTTACATCGTTGTGTACTTGCCGACCAGCAGCATATGGTGCCGTTCTGGCCGTCTGGACTTCCTGATTTTGACGGCGATTGGCTTACCGTCGGTTTGCGCCACGTCGAAACGGATATGTGCGACGAGCATGTGCTCGGTTGTGACGCCTCGAACGGGCAGAACGCCGATCCGTCCAATCGGCAGAACGACCAGCAGATTCAGCAGGAAGACAAACCCGATTACATCATCGTATGGCGTCGCGGAGGCACCCCCTCGGTGAACATACCGCTGGAAGCCGGCAGGACCATCGAGCAGGTCTTCCCGAATCCAGATGAACCCGATCATGCTCCGGACGCCGAACCGTGGACCATCGAACGCATGGATCCGGAAACGGTGCGCCTGAACGCAACCACTTCCAAGCGTCCATCCGCCCGAATTTTCGCGATTCGCCGCCGCGGTTGATTGGCCGTCCGTTTGAGTGGCTGGCCGTTCGGTTCGCTCGACAATCATGTCGACTGCAACCGCAAGACTGCCATCGAGCGTAGGCTGGAGGTATGAGCAAACACCATCGTGACCGCAGCTGGGCGCCAGCACCGCAACCACTTCCCGAGAACGCGCACGTCATCGACAACCACACGCATGTGGCGTCCGTCGTGCCGTTCTCGCAGGCCATGAGCCATGAAGCGCAAGAAAAAGGACAGCCGGAAGTCCCCGTATACAGCGTTGACGAACTGCTGAACCAAGCGCAACAAGTCGGCGTCGAAGGCGTCATTGACTGCGGATGCGAACTGCCGAACCTCATGACAGCCATCGACATGGCATGCGAACACCCCCAAACCGTTCACGCGGCCATCGCCATACACCCCAACGAATCCGTGCTCCACGGCCATCGTGGAGTGCCCGGACCAGACGGACTTCCGCTCAAATACAAACCCTGGCACGACACCAGCTTCGAAGACGCCATGGCCGAAGTACACCGTCTCGCTATCACCTACCCCAATCAGGTTGTGGCCATAGGCGAAACCGGCATGGATCTCTTCCGGACCGGCGAAGCTGCCAAAGAACTTCAGAGGGAAGCTTTCCGCGCGCACATCGCGCTCGCCAAGGAATTGAACCTGCCCATGCAGATCCATGATCGCGATTCACACAAGGAAGTCATCGAAACGCTGCTGGCGGACGGCGCTCCCGAACGGACCGTGTTCCACAGCTATTCCGGTGATGCCGAAATGGGTGAGATCGCGCGTGAAAACGGTTGGTATCTCAGCCTTTCGGGCACATCCAGCTATAAGGGCAACGATGGTATACGCGAGTCGGCGCGCATTGTCGGATTGAGCCATGTCATGGTCGAAACCGATGCCCCCTACCTAAGTCCGATGCCGTATCGTGGCCGCACCAACGCGCCATACATGATCCCCTACACCCTGCAGTCGTTGGCGAATTATCTCGATAAACCGCTGACGGAAGTCGCGCAGGCAACACGAAAGACTACGCGCGAAGTGTATGGAATCTGAACAAATTCCGAAAATCGACAGGATGGAAACGATTTATCCGAAAATAAGAGAAAAACAAGAGGAAAAATAAGAAAAAGAAACCCACAGGAAGTCTACTTCGTACGAGATCAGGAATCGCAAGAAACAATGTGAAGATTTGACAAGACTTCGTAAGGCTCCTAACGTGCCTTTTTGCGTTTATTTTGGGGAGTGGGTTGGAAGGCCCGCCACTTGGAGGTAGCGTTATGGCTAACGAGCCGAACGAGGATGAGCCGCTGTTTCACGCAGCCACATACACGCAGGCGCCGAAGGTCTCGCACAAGGTGCTGACCAAGGAAGAGCGACAAGTGCTGATCAAGCAGCACGAGGAGAAGCAGCAGGAGGCTGCTCACCTTGACCAGGTGGCTAGCAAGGGTCCCATCGGCCGCTGGTGGAGCCGTCTGCAATCCGGGCCAAACAGAATCACGCCCGCCATGGCGATCGTGGCGTTGGGCGTTGTGTATGGCGATATCGGCACCTCGCCGCTGTACACCATGCAGACGTTCCTCAACGGGCAGGGCGGACTTGCGCATGCCGACCGTGAAGCCGTGCTCGGCGTGCTTTCGTTGGTGTTCTGGTCAATCACGCTTATCACCACCGTCAAATACGTGCTGATCGCCATGCGCATCGACAACAAGGGCGAAGGTGGCATTTTCGCGCTGTACTCGTTGGTTCGGAAGTACGGTGCATGGCTTGCGATTCCTGCCATGCTCGGCGGAGCCGCGTTCCTCGCCGATTCCGTGCTTACTCCGGCCGTGTCCATCAGCTCGGCAGTGGAAGGCTTGGAAACGCTACCGGCTTTTGAAAAACTTTTTACTGAAAACAAGCAGCTGACTCTGATGATCACCGCGGCCATCATTCTGATGTTGTTCTCTGTGCAGTCGCGTGGCACTGAGCGTATCGGCAAGGCGTTCGGTTCGGTCGTGCTTGTCTGGTTCTCGTTCTTGGCGGTTGTCGGCTTGGCGAACCTCAGTCAGTATTGGAGCGTGTTCGCGGCGCTCAACCCCGTGTACGGTGTTAGATTCCTGTTCAGCGGTCATAATGCCGCTGGCCTTGCCATCATGGGTACGGTGTTCCTGTCAACTACCGGTGCCGAAGCGCTTTATTCCGATATGGGTCACGTTGGCCGTGGCAACATCTATTTCACGTGGCCGTTCATCAAAGTCGCGCTTGTGCTCTGTTATTTCGGCCAAGGCGCATGGATGCTCAATCATTGGGATGATTCGGCTTATATCCGCACGCACGGTTTGAATCCGTTCTTCGAAATGATGACGCCCAGCGTGCGTTATGTGGCTGTCGTGCTTTCTGTGGTCGCGGGCGTTATCGCCTCGCAGGCGTTGATCACCGGCGCATTCACGATGGTGTCTGAAGCCACCCATCTGAACTGGATGCCGCATCTTCAGGTCCGTTACCCGGCCCGTACCCGCGGTCAGCTGTACATTCCTGTGGTCAATGTGGTGCTTTGCGTTTCCACGCTGTTGGTTTTGGCGCTATTCCGCGATTCCGAGCATATTTCCGCGGCGTATGGCCTGGCGTTGACCATCACCATGATCACCACCACCATTCTGCTCGCCGTCTACATCTGGCATTCGGGGCGTCGTCTCGGAGCGATCGTATTCACCGTGTTGTTCCTTGCAATCCAATTCATGTTCTTCTTCGCTTCCATGGCGAAGTTCCTGCATGGTGGTTGGTTCACGATGTTGCTTACCTTCGCGATTCTGCTGGTTATGTACACGTGGAACGAAGGCACGAAGCTGGAACGTGCGCAGCGTCGTCATATGCAGCCCGCCGAATGTCTACCGGTGCTGAAGCGGCTGCATGATGACGATACGATTCCATATTTTGCAGACAATATCGTCTACCTCACGTCGGATCCGGAAACGAAGCGTATCGATACTGATATCTTCTTCTCGATTTTCGCCGACCATCCAAAACGTGCCCGCGCTTGGTGGGCGGTTTCCGTCGAGACCGCCGATGAGCCGTTCACTCGCGAGTATTCGGTTGAGAATTTCGGCACGGATTACATGTTCCGTGTTCGCATTCGGCTTGGTTTCAAGGTTTCTCAGTCGATTCCAGCTTATATTCATCAGATCATGAACGATTTGTCGAAGTCTGGGGATCTGCCGAGGCAGGAAAGCCGCTATCCGAAGCTTGATGCTGATCCGAATATCGGTCCGATTCGATATGTGCTGATTCACAAGGCGCTTATGCCTGAGTCGAAGGTGTCGCAGCGTGGCGCGATTTCTTTGGAAGTCAAGTATGCGATTCGTCGTCTTGCGGGATCTCCGGTCAAATGGTTCGGCCTTGCGCCTTACAATCCGCTGATTGAGATACAGCCGCTGTTCCTCGCGACTCAGCGTCCTCCGCGGCTAAAGCGCGTGTGAAACAAGCCGTGAAACGGGCTGCGCGATGATGGTGATCGTATCCGCCATCATCGCGCAGCCCGTTTTCGTAGGGTATTTTGTAGGTTTTGCATGGTCTTATCACGAAGAATCGTTGGAATCCCGATGTTTTTCGCACGCTATAAGCAATGTCGATAGCCATATGCGCGCGTTGCATCACAAGCCCTGTAAAGTAATCAACCATGTGCAGATTACTTGGATTCGCGGCAGCAGGAAGCAACACCAGTCTCAATGGCGTGCTCGGCATGCAGGCCGTACGCGATTTCCGCGATCTGAGCGAAATCCACAACGATGGCTGGGGTTCTGCGCTGGTCACCGTGCCGAGCGAGTCGCCGTATCTGCGTGACGGTGGCGCTCCCACTCCGGAAACCGGCACCGCCATCTACAAGAACACGATCGCAGCCCGACATGATCCGATTTTCGACGAGCTTGCGAACACTCCGGCTCGTGGAGGCCTGTGGCACTTGCGTTTGGCCAGCTCAAACCTGCCGCTGATTCTCGAGAACCAGCAGCCGTTCTACGCCAACGGATTGAGCTTCATCCACAATGGCGATATCTCCGACGATCAGGGCCGCAACATCATCACCAACCGTGCGTTCCCGGTCGATCCGAGCATCGTGCAGTCTACCGGCGGCCGTTCCGATTCCGCCATTTTCTTTGCAGTGATTCTGCAGTACATCGGTTTTGGTTTCGCACTCGACGAGGCGGTCGCGCAGGCTGTGCGCGAACTGCGCAAAAGCTATCCGAAGTCCAGCTACAACTGCATGATCCAGAGCCAAGACCAGTTCATCGCTCTGTGCGCGGCCGGTCGTGAGGTCACGTCCAAGCGCATCGTGGAAATCTACGACCAGTACGGCCGTGGCAACCAGGCGCATGATTATCGTGTGATGCGCTATCGTACGCTCGGTGAATCCGAAGCGGATCAGGCTGCAGGCCAGCTGAAGGGCGTGGTTGTGGCCAGCTCCGGTTTCGACCAGTGTGCCGAAGATGGCTGGACTCGTTTGGAAAACGATCAGATGATTATCGCTTCCAACCGTACCGGCGCATTTCGTGTGCGTTCCATCTGAAATCCGTAATCTGAAATCCGTATTTCGGAATTTCCGACTGGAATTTTCATCTGGGATTTCCAGACATTTTTTTTTCGACCGGATTCAGCATGTGGCAATCGTCATACAGCGCCTAAGATAGGCGGTATGACAACCGGATATATTCCTACACTCGCCCAAGTTGACGAACTGCATCGAAAAATCGCGCAATCGCAAGCCGCATACGATTTGATTCACGGACATTGCGTAGTCGTTGCCGACATCGCACGTCGCATGGCACGCAGGCAGAACGCACTGTTCACCCGCCGCTGCACGCTACCGGACGATGCCCCTGAAAAAGCGGGCGATTTCGGCCTTAGGCTTACGCAAGACGGTAATGGCAGCGAATCGTTCGGCATGCTTCGCATTCCTTCCGTTCCATCATCGGACGGGCTTACGGGCGGAACCGTTCCGCCGAGGCTGATCGACGAGCATTTGGTGGTGATCGGTGGTCTGCTGCATGATATCGGCACGTATTTTCTGCTCAAACAAGACGGTTCCGACGGTGGACCGCTGAAATTCGACGGTCCGAATTACGTACGGCATGGGCTTAAAGGCTACGAATATTTGTTGAACGAGGGTGTTGACGAGTCGATCGCGCAGTTCGCGCGCAACCACACCGGTGTGGGACTCACCAAAGAAGCGGTGGAATCGCAAGGGTTGCCGCTGCCTCCGGCCGACTATGTGCCCATGAATCTTGAGCAGGAAGTGGTGATGGTGGCCGACAAGTACAACAGCAAGTCGATTCCGCCGAAGTTCCTGACGGCCGAAGCCTATGCGCGCAAGGCGGCCCGTTTCGGCGAAAGCAACAGGCGCGAATGGCTGCGGCTGCTCGAACGATACGGCGTGCTTGACGTTACGCCGCTCGCCGAGCAGTACCACATGCGTATCGCGGAGTAAGACAGACTGTTTTCAGAACACGTAAGCCCTTTGGAATTTGGCTAAAACCAGAATTCCAAAGGGCTTACCTATGGGCGCGCGAAAAGTCTATGTTCGTGCGCCCGTTGCACTAGGCGGCTAGTCGAGTTCCACGCTGTGATCCATCGCATCGGCGACTTCCGGATTGGTGGTCACCACGATGATGGCGCGTTTGCGATCGGCATCGCGCTTGAACTTCTTCAACAGATCCAACACCACGGCCGCATCGTCGGCATCCAATCCAGCGGCCGGCTCGTCGGCGATGATCACTTCAGCCTCGCAGCTCAGCGCACGAGCGATGGCCACGCGACGCTGGTTCAGTTCGCTTACTTCGCCGACTGCCAGTCCGGACGTCACTTCATCGAAGCCCACGCGCTTGAGCAGTTCGCGGGCGATCACAGGCTTCGGCTTGAGGAAGTTGCGGTTCGACGCATCCATGGCGTACAGCACATTGCTTTCCGCGTCGAGATCGGGGCGGAAAGCAAAACGTTGCGGAATGAATCCGATGCGGTGCCCCAACATTTCGACCGGTTCGACGTCGCTCAGGTTGGCGCTTTTGTGCATCACATTGCCGCGGTCCGGGCGCACCATGCCGACCATGGTGGCCAGCAATGCCTGATGCTGTTCGCGATCCTCCGCGTCCACGAGCACCGCATGCGTGGCGCCCGCATGGAACGACAACGACAGGTCGTCAAGAATATTGCGGCCGGTCTTGCGATTGGTCACGGTCACATGGTCGAGCGCGAACGTCGGATTCGCCTTGAAGAAGAACGCATCCTTTTTGCGATTGCGCTTGATTTCGTTGTCAAGCTGTGACGAAACGCTGGTTGCGGAATCGGCTTTTGCCGCTTCATGCGTTTCCAGTGCGGTCGGTGCGTCGGAAGAACGCAAAGCGAGCGTTTCCTTCACTTGATTCGCGTTATTCGCAGCCACGTCCGAATCGTCATTCGTGGTATCCGCAGCGTTATTTGCAGCATCGGCGGTTTCGGCGGCATCTGCAGTATCGTTGCCTGCAACCGCTGCGTTGTCATCGTCGTACACCACCGTAAAATCGATGGATTCAATGGAATCTGCGGAAGATTCGTCAGCTGCAATATCTCCGATCGCAGCATCATCGACGGTTTCGCTTGCCTCGGCTCCAGCGGTCTTGTCGACCACAGCTTCGTCAACCATGGTCTCGTCGATGTTCTCGTTCTTATCGTTCATATTGTCACTCATGCCGTCACCTCCGAGCGTTCCTCAAACAGTTGGTTCAGGTTGAAGCAGGCCACGCGCGCGAACGCCACGATGCCAAGCACCAGGCATGCGCCCAAGCCGTACCAGATCACATTCCACACCGAAGCGGACGTGATTGTCACAGCCTGCCCGCCAGCCCACGCGGTACCGATCGGTTTCGCCAACAGCGCGCCGGCACCCAAGCCGATGATCCAACCCGGAACCGTCATCATGAACGTTTCCAGCATGAACTGCCATCCCAAACGGCCCTTGGTCACGCCGGTGATCATCGCCATGCCGATCTCATCGCGACGGCCACCGACCGCCGCCCACACAATCAATGCCAGCAACGCGATTCCGCCGACGATCGTCATGGCCAACAGCACGATGCGCGCGGACGAAGCGGCGGAATCAAGCGGCTCGATCGACTTCTTATAAGCGGTAAGCGACGGCGAGGTGATTTCGTACGTCTTCGTGTCTAACTTGGCCTTCTTCACCAAGCGCACGAACTTGTTATACGTGGAAGGATTCGCCAGAGAGAACACAATATTGAGATTTGGAACGCCCCATCCCGTGGCCTCCGTCGTGTCAAGCCCGTTCTTGGCGAAGTTGATATACGTCGTGTAGATCACGTTCTCACGATTGTCCTTCGCGTATTTCGCGTCGGAACCGTTGCCTTCAGGCACGTCGCTGTCGTATTTGTAAATGCCGCGCACGGTGAACGTGTACGTTTCGGAAGCCTTCGACGGATTGCCGACCGTCACCTTGTCGCCGACCTTGAGATTGTTCTTATCGGCCAGCGCCTGCGAAATGAGTACGCCGTCGCTCTGCGTCTTATAGCTCAAATGCTTGCCCTTGACCACTTTGTAGTAGCCGTAATCGTTGATTTTCGCGGCGTCCAACGTGTAGAACGCCTGCAGGGTCAGATTGCCGCCGGTCTTGTCTTCGCTAGTATCGCTTTTCGCGGCGATCGCCTGTAATGACTTGCTTTCACGCACCGGCACTGACGTTGCCAACGTGTAATCGAAGGTCACGCTGTTGCTCTGCGCGGCCGTTGCGTACGTGCTGTACTTTTCCCACGTCAAGTACTTGTCGGTATAGCTGGAATCGGCGCCGTCGCGCTTGGCTTTGGTCTGCGCGGTCGGCCGAATCACCGCAGTGGCTTTCTGCGACTGGTATGTCTCATTATTGGCGGTGTCGTCTGCTCGTATGACTGCCAGATCCACGGCAGCCGAAAAAGACACCAGTAATGCGAGTAGGGCGATTAGCGCGGTGCGCCATTTGACGCGGCCGAGCGCCGCCCATGCGTTCTTGAGAACGAACATGCGGTACTTCTCCAGTTCTCTGTTATTGCGCGCCGGCGCATGCCGACGTCAGCGTTGGCCGGGACGCGCGCTCCGCAGCAAGGCAGGCCCGTAGCGCATGGTGCGTCCCGTGAAATCATCTTGGGCTTCCAACGTGATTGTTTTCTTGCGCAACACTGTTATACCCCTGCATGAAGTCTGAATGATTCCTGAAAATCGACCGTTGAGCATGGTTGCGGCACTCGCTACGATGGAATCGATGACTTCCGAACAGATTACGAATACCGGTTCCGTAATGGCCAATCATGGCTCGATTCAGACGCCTGCGCAGACTCAACTTCGGCAGGACGGCTCGTCCAATGGCGGCCCGTCCGAACGGAAACGTGACCTGCGATGGCGTCCCGCGATGCTGCATCCGGCGTCGCTCCGCGTGTTATTGCCGTGGCTTACGTCGATTATCGGCATCGCATCCGCACTATGCCTGGTGATTGCGTGGTTCCCCTCCACGGTGTGGAATACGCCGATTGTCAGCAGCGATGCCCCTGCGCATTACTATTTCATTCGCCGCTTGCTTGACGAAGGTTTGGGGGCGGCACTGCATTTGTGGCCACATAATTCGTTCTATCCGCCGTTATTCCATGTTTGCGCTTATTTCGTAATCAAAATCGCGGCGCTGTTCGGCGTGCAATGCTCTATTTACGCGGCATTCAATATCACGTGGATCATCGCTTCGGGCGTGATTTTCCCTTCTGGAATGCTGGTATTGTGCAGGTATTTCCTACAACGTTGGAATCGCGGCAATCCAATTCCACGTATTTCGCAAGCATCGTCTACGCCTGAATCGTCGTCCGTATCTGAATCGTCGAATGTTTCCAATCAGCAGGTATCGTCAGCTGTGAATCGGCAATATAACGCCACTTTCGACGCTACTTTCGTTCTGCAGAATCTGATTGGACTGTTCGTGCCAGTGCTTGCCGTCAGCTCGGTGTGCCACCCGTACGGACTGCTGAATGCCGGTCCGCTGATCGCATTCGGTTTCGCCACGTCGCTGCTGCCGTTTCTTATCGCTGCCACGTTGCGCTTGTTCGATGCGATCGCCGCACGCGAGCATATAGTGAAATGGCTTGTGATCACTGCTGTCGCAGGCGTGGTTTGCCTCGTTGCACACCCGCGTATCGCATTCACGTATGCTCTGATTCTGGTGCCGTTCATTGTGTTGCGTTTGCCGTGGAAGCTGATTCTGGGTGCGTTTATCGCCATGTGTGTCGGCGCGGTTGCGTTTGTGGCCCTGATGCTTACGTCGTTCAAATCGGATCGTTGGGCGAATCCCGCTTCCTGGTTCCATAGCCATCAGCCGTCCAAGAATTTGTGGGAGTCGATTTCGTTCTGCTTCACGGATGGCCTTGACGGTTTTCCTGCGATTTTGTTCGCATTATTGCTGATTGCGGGAACCGTTGCCGCTTTCGTTTGCGCCTTCCGCCGCGCTGCTGTGCGCTCTTCGGATTCGCTTTCGGCTACTGTTTCCACTGTGGCTCCCGCTTTTTCCGCTGATGCTGATGCTTTGGTTTCCGATGCTGCGGTTTCCGTGGTTTCCGCTTCCGACCTGCCGACTGCTTTGTGTTCCGATGCTGCTGATGTCTCCTTATCCGCACCGTCCGAACCATCTCGACCTCGCCGCAACGATCGTCTGCGTGACGTGATCGCGTTGACGGCCGCGTTTCTGCTAGTCACGCTGGTATATGTGTGCACGGTCACGTTGGTTGGCGCGCTGCCGAATATCATCAGCTCTCCTTGGTATCGCGATGAAAACCGCATTATGACCATGCTTCCGCTGGTTGCGTTGCCGTTGCTTGTCATTGGCGTCAACGCGTTTTCCGAATGCGTTTCCGCGTGTGCCACATCCGCTTCTTTCGTTCCTTCTGCATCTTCCTTCTCCGCGAAGAATAGTGCTTCTTCCGTTCCCTCTCTTTCTTCTGCGTCTGCTGTTTCTTCCGTGAAGAACGTTTCTTTCGCTTCCAATTGGATCGGCCCAATCGCCGCATTCCTTGTGATTGCGATACTTGCGGTTTCCGCTCAGATCGTATGCCCGTCTCGTACTGCGGCTCGCGATGCGATCATCGCGCATTCCAGCCTGAACCAAAGCGACCCCAACGAGCAGCTCACCGAGCAGAAGATTACTGTGCTGCGCAAGGTCATGGAACGTACTGGCACTCAGGCCACCATCATTTCCGACCCGTTGAACGGCTCGATGTATGCGGAGACGCTGTTCAATGCGAGCATGCTGTATCCGATCATCAATGCGCGCACCGATGTGCCATCCGTTCCGTTCGGCAAAGTGGAGACTGCGTTTGCTTCCGGCGATGGGCAGCAGGTGCTTGGCACGGTATGTCCGCTGACTGACGCTCCAGAGTACTTCCTTACGATGGGCGACCAAGCGCAAAGCTTGCAGTCGTTCCCGTATCGCGCCCAATACGATTCCTTCCATAATGAGGAATTGATTGATGCGTATGTGGATGGCGGCACGTTGGTGAAGGTTGCCGATTATTCGCAATACGGTCAGGGTTGGGCCCTCTACCGTTTCGGTTGCGCCGATTAATCGATTTTTGGCTGCGCTGCCTTGTTCTGTCGTCGCTTGCGCGCGCATATGCAAAACCGCACTTTCGATCAGTTGAGATCTGAATTTGTTCAGGACAACGATCGGCGGTGCGGTTTCGTTTATCTGCTTTCTTCTGCTTTCTATTTTTTCTGCTTTCAGTTGGGAGGTTTTCTCGGATGGGTTGGCTTAGGGGATTGGCCGTAAATGAGATAGTTCGGTGTGTGACACGCCCGGGTGTTGGTTTGTGGTGGGGTTTTTCCGGCGGTCCTGTGCCGTGCGGTGGCGTTCGCCGCCCGTTTTCCCGTGTTTTCGACACGCCGGTG
>OLOT01000545.1_pt1 | contig 27323 bp, 24 predicted proteins | sample 1671991 | NCBI WGS metagenome assembly OLOT01 (sample SAMEA3136634, study PRJEB25190) | human gut metagenome | biome: human gut; feature: human-associated habitat; material: faeces | place: Austria | collected 2013
GCATTTGCGCTTACCCATGACGGAATAGAGAACGCCTCCATGGAGTTTGACGTTGACAGGCTCTGCCCCACATACAGGCTTTTTATAGGAATACCGGGCAAGTCCAACGCCTTTGAAATATCCAAGCGGCTTGGGCTGGACGAGGGCGTGATAGACAGGGCGAGGACGTATCTCAAGGGCGAGGATGTACACTTTGAGGATATAATCTCCAGCGCCCAGAGCCGCTATCAGCTGGCGGAGGAGGAGCGGGCAATGGCAAGCGCGGCTCGGCGCGACCTTGACAAGCTCCGCCAGGAGACTGAAGCCGAGCGCAGAAAGCTGGAGGCAGACAGGGCAAAATACCAGGCGAAGGCCAAGGATGAGGCGCGGCGCATAGTGGAGGATACGCGCCGTGAGATGGATAAGCTGATAGCCGATATCCGCAGCATAAAGGGCGTGGACAGGAGCGCCGCAGACAGGGTGATACAGCAGTCCCGTGACGCCCTTCGCAAGCGCCGTGACGACCTTGCCGAAAAACTGGTGCTTAACAAGGAGGACGGCACCAAGCCGCCTAAGACAGTCAATCCCGGAGATACGGTCAGAATAGTGTCTCTCGATAAGAAGGCAACAGTGCTTTCCAAGGCGTGATGAAGCTCAACGCAAAGCTTGCGGATCTTCGCATGATGCAGGACGACACACCGCAAAAGGGCGTGGGCAAAATACGTCTCGAGAAGGATCGCCAGGTAGGAATGGAGCTGGACATCAGGGGAATGCTGGTGGACGACGCAATACTGGTGGTGGACAGGTACATAGACAACGCGGTGCTTTCCGGCCTTACGGAGATAAACATCATACACGGCAAGGGCACGGGCGCATTGCGTGCCGGAATACAGGATTACCTCCGCACAAACAAGCGGGTGAAATCCTTCCGCCTCGGCAACTACGGCGAGGGCGACGCGGCCCCGACGGCGACGTACCGCTTCGAGTACGACTCCCTTGGCCGCCTGATCCGCAGCCAGCAGCGCGACGGGAATACCGTCACGCAGCGCACGGAGCAGCTTTACGACACGGCGAACCGCCTGTCCGCGCAGGGCTGGACGCTCGGCGGGACGAGCTACCGCGAGTCGTATGCCTACGACGCGTCAGACGGCAGCCTGACCACGCTGAACACGGCCGTCGGCACGAAGATCGGCTACAACTACGACGCGCTCAAGCGCCTGCGCAGCCGCGCAATTTATCAGGGCAGCACGCCGCTGTTCGAAAACCGCTACGCTTATGCCACGCAAAGCGGCAATCAGAGCACGGCGCTCGTCGAATTCTTCAACTACCGCCTCGCCTCGGACGACGGCAACGGCGACATCGCCCCCGCGCCGCCCGACGGTGCGGACGATTCACAGACGCCGCAGGCCCCGCCCGACGACAAAATCGCGCGGCGTGAGGGGCCGTTCACGGCGGAAACGCCGTTCTCCACGCGCTTTTTTGTCCTGCACTACGCATCAAGCGGCACACTGACACAGGCAGACCTCGACAATATCGCCTCCGTCACGGAGGATGATACGCAGGAATATCTCTCCGCCGCGCTCGCACACGGCGCGGGCTACGGCTACTTCAACAGTTATCGCTTTTTCGTCGCGCAGACGGATGACGGCGAAAATATCGCCATCTTCCTCGACTGCTACCACGAGCTGCGCGCGATGCGCGTGGTGCTCATGTGGTCGCTGCTCGCCGATGCGGCATGCGTCCTGCTTGTTTTTTTGCTCGTTATGCTGTTCTCGCGCCGGGCCATCGACCCAGTGGTTCGCAGCGCGCAGCAGCAGAAGCAGTTCATCACCGACGCGAGCCACGAACTGAAAACGCCCATCACTGTCATTGCCACGAGCCTCAAGGTGCTCGAAATGGAGACCGGCAAGCAGAAATGGATCGACAAGGCGATGGCGCAGACGGAAAAGCTCACCTCGCTCGTCAACTCGCTCGTCACGCTCTCGCGCATGGACGAGGAGGATTCGCCGCTCAGGATGGAGGACTTCCCCGTGAGCGACGCCGTGCGCGAAACGGCGGAATCGTTCGTCGACTTCGCCGCGTCGAAGGGGCACGAGCTGCGCCTTTCGATCACGGACGGCCTCACCTATCGCGGCGACGAGTACGCCGTGCGCCAGCTCGTCTCGATCCTGCTCGACAACGCGGTCAAATATGCACTGCCGGATTCCCCCATTGAATTCTCGCTCGAAAAGGCGAAGCGCGGCGTCGTCCTCCGCTCGTCGAACGCCTGCGAGGATGTTGCTCCGGAAAACGCGCAGAAGCTCTTCGACCGCTTTTACCGTGCCGATCAATCCCGCTCGTCGGGCAGCGGCTTTGGCATCGGCCTTTCCATCGCGCGCTCGATCGCCGAGGGACACCACGGCTCCATCCGCGCCATCGTGGACGACGGGAAGATCGCCTTCACCGCCGAGCTCAAATAAATTCCCAATAAAAAGCGCTTCGCAGATCTTCTGCGAAGCGTTTTCCTTATCAAAGGCTCTTCTCCCCGCCCGTGACGGTCTCGATGGCGCAGGCGATAAACTTTTTCGCTGCGGGCGAGGCCTCTTTGAGCGACGGGACCGAGATGCCGAGCGTCACGAACTGCGGCGGGTCGAACGGGACCTCCGCCACCGTGCCGCTCCACTTGCGCGAAATCAGCCGCTGGTTGAAGCTGACGCCGAGCCCCGCCTCGACCATGTTGTAGGTCGTGAAGCCGTCGCGCGTCGTAAAGCAGGTCTGCGGGTGCAGGTCGTGCTGCTCGAGCAGGCGGTCCTGATCGGTGTCGTGATTGGGCGAGGTGTGGATGAACGGCTCTTCCTGCAAGCGGCAAAGCGGGAACGAATCCGCCGCTGCCAACTCGTGCCCGCGCGGCAGCCACGCGACGAGCTCGTCACGAAAGACAGGCAGCCAGTCGTACTTGTCGCCGTGCATCTGCGCGCCGAAGCAGCAGTCGACCGAGCGCTCGTTCAGCCAGCGCGCCATCTCGAGGTTGCCACCCTCCTGCATCCGCACGGTCACGCCCGGATAGCGGGCGCGGAACGCCGTCAGGATCTCTGGCATCCACAGGGCCGAAATGCTGTAATAGCAGCCGATCGTCAGCGAGCCCTTTGACACGCCGCCGATCTCCGCGCTGAGCTGCTCGGCGTTGTGATGCGCGCGCACGACCTCGCGCAGCAGCGGCAGCATGAGCTTTCCGTTTTCCGTGAGCTGCACGCCCTTTTTGCTGCGAAGAAACAGCGGAAAGCCGAGCTCTTCTTCCAGCGTGCCGATCATGCGCGTCACGCCTGACTGCGTGTAGCCCAAAAGCTCCGCCGTGGCCGTCAGGCTGCCGAGCTCTGCCGCGGCAAGGAACGCCTCGCATTTGACCGCTTCCATACGCCCTCCTATCCATGATTTTATATCATGTTTTTCATTTCAAATAACCGTTTGCGTCATGTTTTCTCTTATTCTACAATAGCAGTCAGAAACCGTCAATCCTGTTTTTGAAACGAGGTCTTTTTTCATGGAGCATCGTCTTTCTTTTTCCTGCGACTATCTTGAGGGCGCGCATCCCGCCATCCTGCAGCGCCTGTGCGAAACGAATTTTGCGCAGACCGCCGGTTACGGCACGGATGAATACTGTGAATCCGCGCGAGAGAAGATCCGCGCCGCTTGCGGCGCGCCGAACGCGGAGATTCACTTCCTTGTCGGCGGCACACAGACGAACGCGACCGTCATCGACGCGCTGCTGCGCTCTTACGAGGGTGTGATCGCCGCGGACACGGGGCACATCAGCGTGCACGAGGCCGGCGCCATCGAGTTCGGCGGGCACAAGGTGCTCACGCTGCCGCAGGAGAACGGCAAGATCACCGCATCCCAAATCCGCGCACTGCTTGATCAGTACGAGGACGACGCGAACCGCGACCACACGGTCATGCCCGGGATGGTCTACCTCTCCCAGCCGACGGAGTACGGCACGCTCTATTCCAAAAAGGAGCTCGCGGCCATCAGCGCGCTCTGCCGCGAAAAGCGCCTGCCGCTCTATATCGACGGCGCGCGCCTTGCCTACGCGCTCGCCTGTCCTGAAAACGACGTGACACTGCGCGACCTTGCCGCGCTGTGCGACATTTTCTACATCGGCGGCACGAAATGCGGCGCGCTGCTCGGCGAGGCGGTCGTCATTCCCCAGCCGGGGCTCATTCCACACTTTTTCACCATCATCAAGCAGCACGGCGCGCTGCTCGCCAAGGGACGGCTGCTCGGCATCCAGTTCGACACGCTCTTTACCGATGGGCTCTACGAGCGCATCGGCGCAGACGCCGTTCGCTACGCCGACGCTATCCGGCGCGCGATGGCGGAAAACGGCTATTTGCCCTGTTTCCCCTCCCCGACGAACCAGAGCTTCTGCATCGTCAGTGAGCAGCAGCGCAAAGAGCTCGCCGAGCGCGTGGACTTCTCCGTCTGGGAGCAATATGACGAGACGCACAGCATCATCCGCTTTGCCACAAGCTGGGCGACGCGGGAAGAGGATGTGAACGCGCTCTGTCGCATCCTGCGCGAGTGCGCCGCGCAGGAAAAGGTAGCGTCCTAAAATCAAAAAAGAGCTTTCTCCGATTTTCAGGAGAAAGCTCTTTTTATTTCATTGCGCTGCGCTCAGTTCTTTTTCATCATCTGTTCATCCTGCTGCAAAAGCTGCTGCGTGATGATATCGAGCTGCCGGTGCTTGGCCATGCGGTCGGCAATGTTGTTCTGCACCAGCTCCGTCTCCTGATGGCCGCGGAAGGACAGCTTGAGCAAAATCGGCGTCAGGATCGTGCCGCATACGACCGTGATGACGACCGGCGTCATCATCGCGGGCGACAGCACACCCATCGAAAGGCCGCGGTTGGCGACGATCAGCGCGACTTCGCCGCGGCAGGCCATGCCCACGCCGACCTGGATGCTCTCGCGCGTGGTGAACTGGCACGCCTTGGCGCCAAGGCCGCAGCCGAGGAGCTTCGAGATGATCGAAACAAGCAGCAGCAAAATCGAGAAGACGACCATGCCGCCCGTCAGACCCGTGATCTGCACATTGATGCCGATGCTCGCGAAGAACACCGGCGTGAGCAGCAGATAGCCAAGAGGGTTGTACTTCGTCTGGATATACGTTCCCTTGGGTGTGCAGGCAACGGCAAGACCCGCGGCGTAAGCGCCCGTGATATCGGCAACGCCGAAGAACTCCTCGGCACAGTAGGCCATCACAAGGCAGAGAACAAAGGCGAAGACGGAATTGCGGTGGCTTGCCCAGCCGTGCTGGCGCTGGAGCATCCAGCAAAAGACGCGGTTGGCGGCAAAGCCGACGACAAAGGCAAAGGCGAAGAAGCCCGCGATCTTGAGGAGCACCATGCCGATGCTCTCATCGCCGCCGGCAAGGCTGCACACAAGCGTGAGGGCAATGAGGCCGAGCACATCGTCGATGAGCGCGGCAGCCAGAATCGTGTTGCCGACCTTCGTTTCGAGCTTTTTCATCTCCTTGAGCGTTTCGACCGTGATGCTCACGGAGGTCGCCGTCAGGATGGTGCCGATGAAGATGTTCTCTATGAAGCCTGTACTCTCGATGAGGCCAAGCTCGTCTGCGCCCCAGGCAAGGCCCGTGCCCATGAGAAACGGCACGACCACGCCGAGGACCGCGACCATGAAGCCCGCCTTGCCGCTGTGCTTGAGCTCGTTGACGTCCGTGCCCATACCGGCGGAGAACATCAGCACGATGACACCAAGCTCGCTGAGCTGCTTGGTGAACTCCGTTTCCGAAAGAAGGCCAAGGCCCGCGGGGCTGAGGATCAGGCCCGCGATCAGCGCGCCCACGACCTGCGGCATCTGAAACTTCTGCGCAATGAGGCCCAGAATCTTCGTGCTCAGCAGGATCAGCGCAAGATCCAGCAAAAAGTGATACGACATATTGATCTCCTCCCAAACTCTCTGATCTCTATCCAAATTCTTCCGTTTCATTTCGCGAGGCTCTATTCTAACTTCTTTTTTTCTTTTTTCAACAGTCAGAATCACCAAGGAAACGGAAGAATTCCTGCACAGCTCAGGCAAAATGCAATATATCTTTCATTTTTAACGTGAAATGTTTGCTTTGATTCCGTTTCCATAGCCGTTTTCACAAAAAGCAGCGTCAAATGCGGCGTTAAGAAGCCGTGAAATATGGACAGATTCATTGAATTTCTCTATGATTTACAGGGATATCGTCTATATTGTCCACACATTGCGCACATTTTGTCGCTCACGCCCATTTTGCATCTTTTCCTGCATTTTGCGCATTTTCGTCGCACAATGCGCCGTTTCTCCCCTTGCCGCGGCGGCGCGGGCGTGGTAAAATCGGCCTTGTGACATGAACAAAGGAAAGGACGAGCCATGAATCAAAAAGAACTCAATGAACTGCGCCGGCGCTTCCGGCTCGATAAGAATAATTTCAGCCGCGTGTACGGCTGCTATGTGAACTCCAACCGTGAGATCATTGCGTGGGTCGATACCTCGATGGGCCTCATGCGGCAGGAGGAGCAGGAGATGTACCTGGGCCTTCTCAAAAAGTCCCTCTCCGGCACGCTTGGCAAGAACCTCATCGACGTGGTGTTCTCCACGCAGCAGGTCGCCGACAGCGATGAGCACCGCCTCTTGCAGACTCTTCGCCAGACGGAGCTCAAGGACCCCGCCTCGCGCGAAACGCTCTGCCGCCAAATCATCGACTGCATCGACATGGGCGAGACAAACTATCTCATCCTCCTCGCCGCCGACGCCTACGACGTGCCGCACCGCAGCAAGGATGACGAGATTCAGGCCGACGCGTCGAGTGAGGTCTTCAAGTACTTTGTCTGCTCCATCTGCCCCGTCAAGGCCCCGACGCTCGAACTGCGCTACGACCTTGACCAGAGCGAGTTTCACTCAAGCTCCACCGGCTACATCGCGACCTCGCCCGAGCTCGGCTTCCTCTACCCCGCGTTCGACAACCGCACGGCGAACATTTACAATGTGCTGTTCTACTCGAAAAACGCCGCGGAGATCCATCAGGAGGTCATCGACGCGCTGTTCCACGTCGACCCGCCGATGTCTGCCGAGGAGCAGAAAAACGCCTTTGGCTCGGCGCTTGCCGACGCGCTCGACAAGGATTGCAGCTACGATGTCGTCCAGTCCGTGCACGAGCAGATCAGAGCGCGCATCGAAGATCACAAGGAGAGCAAAGACCCCGAGCCGCTTGAAATGACGGCGGGTGACGTCGGCGGCATCCTCGCCAACAGCGGCGTGAACGACGAGCAGATCGCAGCGTTCCAGCGCGAGTGCGATGAGCAGTACGGCGAGAACGCCGCGCTGAACCCGAACAACATCATCGAGAGCAAGAAGTTTGAGATCACGACCCCCGAGGTCAAAATTTCCATTGCACCGGAGAACAGCTATATGATCGAAGCGCGCGTCATCAATGGCCGCAAATACCTCCTCATCCCCGCCGACGACGGCGTGGAGGTCAACGGCATCGGCGTGAACATCCCGGGCCTTGCGAAAGAAGAATAAGAAAAAAGGAGAGAAGCCGCGGCTTCTCTCCTTCTCTTTTTGACCATTTACGCCTTGCTCTTGTAGAGGTCAGCGATGATGTCGGCGCACTTGTCGATGCCGAGCTCGCCGCTGTCGAGCGTGATGTGGTAATTCTGCGCGTAGCCCCACTTCATGTTCGTGTAGAAGCGGTGATAGGCCGCGCGGCGCTTGTCCTTGTCGCGCAGGCGCTGCTCGGGCGACTGCTCGCGCTCGCCGTAGACCTCGACGATGCGCTTGGCGCGGAACGCCATATCCGCGTGGATAAAGACCTTGAGGCACTTGGCCTTGTCCTGCAAAATGTAGTCCGCGCAGCGGCCGACGATGACACAGGGGCCCTTTTCGGCAAGCTCGCTGATGACGCGGCACTGAATTTCCCATAGGATGTCCTCGTTCGTCGGGCCGAACGCGCGGTTCGAGAGCGCTGAGGACAGGAAGCCGCCGGGTGTGTACTCGCCCGCCTCCTTGACATAATTTTCTGCAAAGCCGCTCTCCTCGGCGATCTTCTGGATGAGCTCTGAGTCATAGCAGGGGATGCCGAGCTGCTCTGCAACCTTTTTGCCGACCGTGCGGCCGCCGCTGCCGAATTCACGGCTGATGGTGATAATATGATTCATAATACAGTTGCTCCTTCCGTATTGAGTTCCCGATACGTTTTTACAATCATACCCGCCGCGATGACGAATGTCAACACATCCGACACCGGCATGGAGTACAGCACGCCGTCAAGGCCGAAAAAGCGCGGCAGCAGCAGTGCAAAGCCCACGCCGAACGCGACCTCGCGCACCATGGAGAGCATCGTGGATGAGAACGCCTTGCCCACGGCCTGCAAAAAGATGAAGCAGGCCTTGTTCACGCAGGCGAGCACCATCATGCAAAGATACGTGCGGAATGCCTTGATCGCAAAGTCCGTGTAGTAGCTGCTCTCGTTCGCCGCGCCGAAGACGGCGATGAGCTGACGCGGGAAGCCCTCGGCCAGAACGAGCGCGACGGCGCCGACGATCGCCTCGCAGAGCAGGAGCTTTGTAAAGAGCTCACGCACGCGCGTCTTTTTCCCCGCGCCCATGTTGTAACCTACGACGGGAATGCAGCCCGCCGCCATGCCGACGACGATGGAAATGACGATCTGGAAGAACTTCATCACAATGCCGACGACGGCCATCGGGATCTGCGCGTACTGCTCCTGCGAGAATATCTCATCCAGCGCGCCGTATTTGCGCAGCATGTTGTTGATGGCCGCCATCGCCGCGACGAGGCTGATCTGCGAGAGAAAGCTCGTGATGCCGAGCGTCAGCATCCGGGTACAGAGGCTTGCGTGCAGGCGGAAGTCTCCCTTCCCCGGCTTGACGGTCTTCATGCGGCAGAGATACCACACCGCGAGCGCCGCTGTGACGATCTGGCCCAACACGGTGGCGACCGCCGCGCCCATCATGCCCCACTTACATTCAAAGATGAAGATGGGGTCTAAAATGATGTTGAGCACCGCGCCCGCGAGCGTGGAGATCATGGCGAACCGCGGGTCGCCGTCGGCACGGATGACAGGGTTCATCGCCTGACCGAACATATAAAACGGGATGCCGAGCGAGATATAGAAGAAATACTCCTGCGCGTAATGAAAGGTCTCCTCGTTCACCGTGCCGCCGAACATCGAGATGATAGCGTCGGCGAAGATGAGGTACAGCGCCGTGAGCACAAGGCTGCTCGCGACCGACAATACGACCGCGCTGCCGACGCTCTTTCTTGCCTCTCCCACCTCGCCCTTGCCGAGCGAAATGCTGACGAACGCGCAGCAGCCGTCGCCGATCATCACGGCGATGGCGAGCGCCACGACCGTGAGCGGAAAGACGACGGTGTTTGCCGCGTTGCCGTAGGAACCGAGGTAGCTTGCGTTGGCGATGAAGATCTGGTCGACGATGTTATAGAGCGCGCCGACGAGCAGCGAGATGATGCACGGGACGGCATAGCGCCGCATGAGCTTCCCCACGCGCTCCGTCCCCAAAAACTGGTTTGTGTTTTCCATGGTGGTCTTCCTCCTGCACATAAAAATAAGAGATGCGTTCCGCCGGATCAATCCGGACTTACGCATCTCTGCTGCACGATTTGACTATGAAGTTGTCCTCTCCCTCCTTTTGCCGCAAAAAACGTGCGGCGTTTCTGCAACCGGATTTACGCAGAAACGCCACACGCTGTGAATTGATTTTATCAAATTGTTTCGAGCATTTCAAATGTTTTTTGCGGCACGGGCCGCAAATTTTTATTTAGTCCTGCTCCATGAAGCTGCGGATATAGGCGATCAGCATTTTCGCCGTGCCCTCAAAGCCGAGCACATCGCTCTTGACGGTCATGTCGTAGCCGCGCGCGTCGCCCCACTTCGTCTCGCAGTAGTAGTTGTGGTAGGACTTTCTGGAGCGGTCGACCTCTTTGATCTCCTCGATCGCGTCCTCGGCAGACAGGCCCTTCTTCTCCATCACACGGCCGACTTTGGCTTGCTGGTTGCCGCAGATGAAAATGCTCAGCATATTGGGGTTGCCCTTGAGCACCTGGTCGCCGCAGCGGCCGATGATGAGGAAGCTCTCGCCATTTGCCGCCTTGTCACGCAGCATGGCGAACGTCTTTTCCGCCACGTTGACCTCAAGAGAATTCGAATACTTGCCGATGCGGCGCGAGGCAAAGAAGTTGACGGGCTTTTCATCCATCTTGCGGATCATTTCCCCGCTGTAGCCTTCGGAAACGATCTCCTTTTCGATGGAGTCCTTGTCATAGAGCTTGATACCGAGCTCTTGCGCGATCATGTCGGCAATGTAATGGCCGCCGCTGCCGTGCTCGCGGCCAAGGGTGATGATGATCTGGTTTTTCATGGGATCGCACTCCTTTCCTTTTTCCGTTTACAGATAGCGCAGGAATAAGTAGGCCGTGGAGACTGCCATGACAATGATCGTCGCAGGCACGCAGTACTTGCAGTAGCGGCCCCAGCTGATGGGATAGCCGCCCTTGGCCGAAGCCGAAGTGCCGACGACGTTGGCGCTCGCGCCGATGGGCGTCGCATTGCCGCCGAGGTCCGTGCCGAGCGAAAGCGCCCAGGCAAGCACGCCGATATCCATGCCCTCTGTCGCGGCGATGGCGCGGATGACAGGGATCATGGTCGCGGCAAAGGGGATATTGTCGACAAAGGCGCTCGTGATGGCCGAGAGCCACAGAATGACGATCACAATAACCGCGATATTGCCCTCACTGACCGAGGTGATGAAGTTCGCGATCATGTTGAGCACGCCTGTCTTTTCAAGGCCCGCCACGGAAACGAACAAGCCGATGAAAAAGAGCAGCGTCTTATAGTCCACGCCCTTAATGATTTCTATAACAGATTTTTTGCCGCTGGTCAAGCCCAAAACGATCATCGTCAAAATCGCGACGATCACGCCGATGCACGCGACGGAAAGCTCCGTCTGCGCGTGCGTGATGAGCAGCACGACCGCCAGCAGGAAAACGCCTGCGCTCGCAAGAAATGCCTTCTTGTTCGTGATGGCCGTCGAAGGCTCGGGACAGGTGACGGGGCCGCCGTTGGCATGCTCGGCGCGCTCAAGTTCCTTGCGGAAGCAGAGCGTGAAGTAAATGAGCATGAACACAAAGCAGATCGCCACGACCGCGCCGGTATTTTCGATGAAGTCGAAGAATGTGTAGCCGAGCGAGGTGCCGATGATGATGTTCGGCGGGTCGCCGCACATCGTGGCCGCGCCGCCGAGGTTCGCGCAGAAAATTTCAGACAGGATCATCGGCACGGGGTCGAATTTCATCGTCTGCGCCAGCTCGAGCGTGACGGTGGCGAGAAACAGCACGACCGTGATGCTGTCGATGAACATCGACAAAAACGCCGAGAGCGACATAAAGCAGATGAGCAGCGGCACCGTGCGGTAGTGTACGAGCTTGGCAAGCGTCAGGCACAGCCAGCGGAAAAAGCCCGCCTTGCCGAGGCCCTCGACCATGATCATCATGCCGGCGATAAACAGGATCGTCGACCAGTTGATGCCAGCGGTGCTCTCCTCACTTGCGCCGTACCAGAATGTGCTCTGGAAAAACGCGCCGAGGTTGAGCGTCTCCCAAATGGCGCTCATCGAGCGCATGCAGACGCCGAACACCAGCACGAGCACGAGCGCGCCGCTCCCGAGCGTAATGTAATGCCGTTCAAACTTATCGAGGATAATAAGCAGGAACATAGTGACAAAAATGCAGATGGCAATGATCTGAGCAAACATGTTATTCCTCCCTGTGCTGTGGAATTCCCAGCGCGAGCCATTATATCGGTCTCTTACGCGGAAGCGAAATGTTATCTTGACATGGAGGATATGTCATTTTTCTATGCCGTCCGAATTTTCCTGATTTCATGCGGCTTTTCGACGGTGTTTACTTTTCGTCAAGGTTCTGTTCTTTTTTCCCGAATACGCTTGCGCCGCCGCTTCGCTTCTGTTACAATCAGTCTTGCCGTCCGCAAGGTGCGGACGAATGCTTTTCTCTTCCGTCAAATTTTACGCAGTCAGGTTCCTCGCCGCCGCGCAGAACCCCACTTATTTTCTTTTTCAGAGGAGCTTGCTTTTTTATGAACATCAGCTACGACAGCTATCGCGTCTTTTATTACGCCGCCAAATACCGCAGCTTTTCGCAGGCCGCCGCGGCGCTCTACAGCAACCAGCCCAACGTGACACGCATGATCCGAAAGCTCGAATCCGAGCTCGGCTGCGCGCTGTTTTTCCGCTCGCCGCAGGGCGTGCGCCTCACGCCCGAGGGGGAGAAGCTCTACACGCACATCGCCGTCGCGTTTGAGAGCATCGAGGCAGGCGAAGAGGAGGTCCTCTCCGACCAGAGCTTGCAAAGCGGTATCGTCCACATCGCAGCGAGCAGCCTTGCCCTGCGCACGCGGCTTTTGCAGGTGCTCGCGCGCTACCGGCGCGCATACCCGCACGTGCGCATCTGCCTGACGAACCACTCTGCCTCCCACGGCCTCGCCGCCGTGCAGAACGGCCTTGCCGACTTCGCCATTCTGGCAGAGGGCGCGTCCGTGCCGGATTCGCTCACGGCGCAGAAGATCGACGAAATTCAGGAGATCCCCATCTGCGGCCCGGCGTTTTTGGAGCTCACCGAGGAGCCCGTTTCGCTCAAAAGGCTTGCCGACTACCCGATCATCAGCTTGACGGAGGGGACATCGTCGCACGACTTTTATGCCGAGCTCTTCCTGCGTCACGGTCTTTCGTTCAGCCCCGATGTGGAGGTCGAGACCACGGCACAGGTGCCGCCCGTGGTGCAGAGCGACCTTGGCGTCGGCTTCGTGCCGCGCGAGATGCTTTACGGCACGCCGGAGGCAAGCGGTATCTACCCCATCATGCTCGAAGAGCCCATTCCCGCACGCAGCGTCTTCCTCTTCCAGCGCAAGACGCAGCCGCTGAGCATCGCCGCCAAAAAGCTGCGGCAGATGCTGCTCGAAGACGCGCCGCAGGAGAGCGGAAAATAATCAGACAAAGCCCCGCCGTTTTCACAGCAGGGCTTTTCTCTTCACTTTTTTACAGATTCAGCAGCGTTTCGCTCAGGCGCTTACCGGCGCTTCCGGCAAAGTCCTCCGCCCGGCGGATGCGCAGGAACGACGCGCCGTAGATCATGCGCTCGTTTTCAAGCTCTCCGTCCTCGCCGAGGAAAATGCCGATGACGTGCGCGCCCTCGCGCCGGAGCTTTCGCACCTGAAAGCAGGTGTCGCGGATGGCGGCGTCGCCGACGTAAGTTTCCGGCGCGCCCTCGCGCTTGCGGCCGCTGACCATGTCGTTCGGTAAGCCGTCGCTGAACACGATGATAATTTTGTGCTCCTCGCGCCGCTTCTTGAGGTCGAGTCCCGCCGCGGCCAGCGCAAGGCCGTCGCGGTTATTCGACGTCGCGCGGTACTCCAAAATGCGGCGGTCGGCCTCCGGTTTGTCGTCGTAGTCGCGGAAGCGCCGCAGCACCGTGTAGTTGCCGTAAGTGCAGTAGCTCATCACGCGGTGCGGAATGCGGATGCGGCTGAGCGCCGCGCTGAAGAGGTAGCTTTGCAGTGCCACCATGCTCTGCCGCACGCTCTGCGAGCCGCTTGCGTCGATCAAAAGCTCCACGACGACGGCGGACGGTTCCTGCCGGACGATCTTTTCAAAAAGCTGCGGATTTTCGCAGCGGCTGACCTTCCAGAGCAGATCGTTTTGCAGCACGCCGTGGTCGGCGCGGTAAACGTCCGGCTCGCTGCGCAGGCTCAGCGCATTGCGAAAGGCCTGCTCGATGCTGCGGATGCCCTGACGCGCGGCGTCCTCGTGCTCTTGGAGCATTTTGAGGTTGCCGTCCCGACTAGCGCGCAGTGATTGGGCGCGCGGCTCACTGCCCTCGTAGGCGTCCGCGCTCAGGCCGTCGGTGAAGAGGAGCTTTCGCTCCTCGTGGATGCCGGTGCAGACAGCGCTTTCGATCTCCTCCATCGCCTGCTCGGTCTGAAAGCTGGGGCCAAAGTTGCGCATCAGATACTCCGGAATGCCGGCGAGCGCGTCGTCCGGCAGGACAAGTCCGTCGGCCGATGCCTCGCCCGCCTTGTCGTATTGGAGTTCCATCTCCTCGGTCTGTGTCCACTCGATGTCCCCCGGTTCGGCTGCGGGCTCCCACTCTTCCGTCTCGCGCTCGGGTAAGATGTCCTGATTGTGGTCGGGCGCAAAATAGCGGATGAAAATTTTGCGGTACAAAAGCGCTGAGAGTTCGACGAGCGACTTTGCGTCCGCGCAGCTCTCGCTGCGCGCGGCAAGGTCGTCAAACTCGGCCAGCATGTCTTCAAAACCGCTGAAATTTTTCAAAATGCGGCGGTCGCCCTCCGTCGCCGCGGCGGGAAACTGCTTCGTCAGATCGTAAATGTACATCCAGCCGCGCGAGCTGCGCCGGTAGCGCAGGAGGTCGCCACGCAAAATCTCGCCCGCCGCCTGCTCCGCCATCACGGCGACGCCCGGGCGCTCGCCCATCAGCTTTGCCCTCACGGCGCGCTCGACGCACAGATGCGCGATGGGCAGCAGCACGTCCATATTGTAGGCCGCGTAGCGGTGCCGCCGCAGCCACAGATTCAAGTCATCGAGCCCGAAAAACTTGTCCGCCCCGCCGAGGACGACGCCCTCGTACACCTCCACCATGCCGCCCGCGTGCTCAAAGGGTTCGCTCATCTTCTGCACATACTCGGGATAGGTCCGCTTGCGGTGATCTTCGGAAACAGTCAAAAATAGGCTCTCTTCTCTGCCGATGCTCATCTCTTCAGGCAAAGCGCGTCAGCGCTACGTCGCGCACGAGCGCGTACTCGTACTCGTCGAAGCACTTGTTCGTGATGCTCACGGCGATGGCATCCTTCGGTGCCATGCCGTCGGTCATCAGGTGCAGGGCCGCGATCATGCCTCGCATATCGACGGAGTTCGTCGAGATCTCGCCGTTCACAGCCTTGGCGTTCAGATCGAGGAACAGCCCCGTGCAGCGCTTGATGTTCTCGTCCGACGCCTCCGGTACGTTGGCGCGCAGCAGCTCGCAGAGCTGGGGTTCCTCGAGCGTCGGCATGCGGATGACCGTAAAGCGCGAGACGAGCGCTTCGTTCAGCTCGCGCGTACCGGCGTAACCGTAGTTCATCGTGGCGATGAAGCGCGCGGCGGGGTGGATAGGGATACACTCATAGCCCGGCACGTCGATGAGGCGGCGGTAGTCGAGCGCGGAGTGCAGCACGGCCACGGCGTCGTTTTTCGCCATGTTGATCTCATCTAAGATGCAGAAGCCGCCGTACTGCGCGGCGAGCGCGACAGGGCCGCGGCGCAGCCGCACTTCGCCGCCGGTGAAGGTGTCGGTGCCGATGAGCGTGCTGCTGTCGGTGTTCACGTGGAACGACACGGTGTAGACCGGACGGGCGAAGAGCCACGCGAGGTTGTCCGCCAAGATATTTTTGCCCGTGGCCTTGCCGCCGGAGAGCAGAACGTTCTCCCCCTGCAGAAGCGCGGCGACGGCCAGCTCCATGATCTCATCGCCGATGAATTTGACGGGCGGCTCGGCGATGCGGCTGCGCACCGTCTCGTCCGCGACGTATTGCTTTTTGAATTGCTCCAAACGGAGCGATAGATCCTGTCTCATGTCTTTGATAGTTCCCTTCTGTGTGCGGAAACGACTCCCGCGCGATGCGCTCTTTTCAGCGCTTTTCCATGCAGAGCATTATAGTATTCACGCGGAATATTGTCAATTTGCGCCGCCGTTGCGCGCAGGAAAAGCATGTGGTAAAATGAATGCAGAGAACTCCATTTTCAAAAAGGGGGCCGTATTATGCTGACGATCTTCAACCGCAAGGAACTCATCACCACGATGGACATGCAGCGCCAGGCCAATATCCGCAGCATCCTGTCCGCCAACGGCATTGCCTACACGGTCAGAACCGAGAATTTGCAGGGCTCTTCCGCGCTTGGCGGCCGCAGCCGCGGGAGCAGCGGCAGCTTTGGCATCGACCCGAACTATTCGTATGAATATCATATCTACGTTCACAAAAACGACTATGAAAATGCTCTGAGACTGATTCGGTAACGTCCCTGAGCCCTAGAACGATAAAAGGCATTCCGCGCGATCGCGCGGAATGCCTTTTCTTTTGTTTTACAGCGCAGTCCCCTTTTTCGGCACGAAAAAGGACTTCATATCCGCCCTTTCAAGCTCGAGCAGCCTGATCTTTTTGTCGACGCCGCCCGCGTAGCCAGTCAGGCTGCCGTTTGCGCCCACCACGCGGTGGCAGGGGATGATGAGCGAAATATCGTTGTGCCCCACCGCGCCGCCGACGGCCTGCGCAGACATGTGCGTTAGGCCCTGCTTCTCCGCCAGCTTTCGCGCAAGCGTGCCGTAGGTCGTTGTTTCACCGTAGGGAATTTCCAGCAGCAGCGCCCATACTGCCTGCCGGAATGCCGAACCCACAGGGTGGAGCGGCGGCGTGAAGTCCGGCTCGCGGCCCGAAAAGTAGATATCGAGCCAGCGCTTGGCCTCGCACAAAACAGGCGTCTCGCTCTCGGCATACTCTTTTGGCAGCGTGCGGGCAAAATATTTCTGCCCGTCGAACCACAGGCCCGTCAAGCCCTCTTCGTCCGCCGCAAGCAGGATGCCGCCGAGCGGCGAATCATAATGTTGGGTGTAAGTCATCGTCCTCGCCTCATTTCTTCTCTTTCGGCGCGTAATCGTGCAGCTCGGGGATCGCACCGCCGGACACCGCCCAGAGGTACAGGCTCGCCACGCTGCCATAGGGCGAAAAGCGGCGGCGGTACTTTTCAAAGAGCCCTCGGTCGATCTTTCGGTGGTGGTACACCATGCGCAGCCCCCGCTGGATGGCAAGGTCGTCGCAGCTCAGCACATCCGGACGCTGCATGCAGAAGAGCAGGATCATCTCCGCCGTCCACACGCCGATGCCCTTGAGGGACGAAAGCTCCCGGATAGCCTCCTCGTCGCTTTTTTGCCAGATACCTTCTAAATCGAATGCGCCGGTGTGGACCTTTTCGGCAAAATCCGTGATGTACTCCGCCTTTCTGAACGTCATGCCGAGTGATTGGAGCTTGGAAACACCCGCGGCGAGGACCGTCTCGGCGTTGACCTCGCCGAGTGCCGACAGCATCCGCTGCCAGATCGTCTCCTGCGCCTTGGTCGAGATCTGCTGGCCGACGATGTGGTGCACGACGGCGGAAAAGAGGTCAGTATCCACTTTTCTCTCGACATGGCCGATGCGGTCGATGACCTCGGCCATGCGCTTATCCTTCTTTTTAAGATAGTCGGTCTCCTCTTCCCCGTAGGCAAAATACATTGAGCTTCCTCCCCGCCGCGTCATCTAAAACGTATGTTCTATATATTATATGGTGCCATTTTCTTTCTGTCAAGCGTGCAAGCTTTTGTAACGGACTATCGAAAAAATTTTCGAAACCCTCTTGACTGAAAGTGTACTTTAAGTTGTAGAGTATCAGTGAACTTTAAGAACAACAAGTTTTTTCAGGAGGAATGTCTCATGAACAAGCCTTATATCGTATGCCACATGATGACCTCGGTCGACGGACGTATCGACTGCGCCATGACCGAGCACCTACCCGGCGTGCAGGAATATTACGACACGCTCGACGCGCTGGACGCGCCCACACGTATCAGCGGCCGCGTGACCGCGGAGCTCGAAATGGCGCTGCCCGGAAAGTTTGAGGCCAAGACCGCCGAAGCACTTGGCAAGGAGGCCTTTTCCAAGGCCGCCGACGCCGAGGGCTACGAGATCGTCGTTGACACCCACGGTACGCTCCTCTGGGGTGAGAGCGCCGAAGACGAGCGTCCGCTGCTCATCCTGACGAGCGAGCAGGTCAGCAAGGAGTACCTTGCGTATCTCAACGGCAAGCACATCTCGTGGATCGCCTGCGGCAAGGAACACGTCGACTTGAAGCGCGCGTGCGAAATTCTCGCCGCGGAGTTTGACGTCAAGAGAGCCGCCGCGGTCGGCGGCGGACACATCAACGCAGGCTTCCTCGCCGCGGGGCTACTCGACGAGGTCAGCATTCTGATCGGCGCCGGCATCGACGGCCGCGGCGGCATGCAGAGCGTGTTCGACGGCCTGCCGATGGAGCGCGGCGTCACGCCGCTCAAGCTCACGAGCGTGCAGCAGTACGGCAGCGGCGCGGTCTGGCTGCGCTACAATGTGGAAAAGTAAAGCAGAGGAGGCTTTTTAACATGAAGTACGAAAATAAAGAAGCATTTGAACAGGTCAACATGTTCGGCACCGGCACGCCGAACACCGCTTACGCCAAGTTTTTCATCGGCGATTCGTTCTTAAATCCTCTGACTGACCCGAAAGGCAGCCTCTTCGCCGCGAACGTGACCTTCGAGCCCGGCTGCCGCAACAACTGGCACATCCATCACGCGACTTCCGGCGGCGGACAGCTCCTTCTCTGCACCGCGGGCGAGGGCTGGTATCAGGAAGAGGGCAAGGACGCCGTCAGCCTGCACGAGGGCAGCGTCATCATGATCCCCGCGAACGTGAAGCACTGGCATGGCGCGAAAAAGGACAGCTGGTTCAGCCACATCGCCGTTGAAGTCCCCGGCAAAAACTGCCGGAACGAGTGGTGCGAGCCGGTCTCGGACGAAGAGTACAATAAGCTGTAATCGGAGGCAATTTCCATGATCTTAAACGAAACTTATACGCTCGAAAACGGCCTGAGCATCCCCAAGCTCGGCCTTGGCACCTGGTTCATCGACGACGATCAGGCCGCCGAGGCCGTCCGCACCGCCGTGAAGCTCGGCTACCGCCTCATCGATACCGCGCAGGCCTACGGCAACGAGCGCGGCGTGGGCGAGGGCGTGCGCACCTGCGGCGTTCCGCGCGAGGAGCTTTTTGTCGCCAGCAAGGTGGCCGCGGAGCTCAAGACCTATGACGAGGCCAAAAAGTCCATCGACGAAACGCTCGAGAAGATGGGCCTTGACTACCTTGACCAGATGATCATTCACTCGCCCCAGCCGTGGAACCAGTTCCGCGTCGAAAAGCGCTATTTCGAAGAGAACAAAGCCGTCTGGCGCGCGCTTGAGGATGCGCAAAGCGCGGGCAAGGTCAAGGTCATCGGCGTGTCGAACTTTCTGCGCGACGACCTTGAAAATCTGCTCTCCGACTGCCGCGTAAAGCCGATGGTCAACCAGATCCTGCTGCACATCAGCAACACCGACCTTGCGCTGCTCGACTACTGCCGCGAGCAGGGCATCCAGGTGGAGGCCTACTCCCCCATCGCCCATGGCGAGGCGCTCAAGAACCCCGCCATCGCGGAGATGGCGAAAAAGTACGGCGTCAACGCCGCGCAGCTGTGCATCCGCTATGTCATCGAGCTCGGCGCGGTCGCGCTGCCGAAGACGGCCAACCCCGACCACATGGCGAGCAACGCCGCCGTGGACTTCACCATCTCGAGTGAGGACATGGAGACGCTCAAGCACACGGACCGCATCGCCGACTACGGCGAGTTCAACATCTTCCCCGTCTTCAGCGGCAAGCCGCTCGCGTAACGAACGCAAAAGGAAAAGGAGAGAACGCAGCAGCGTCCTCTCCTTTTTTACAAAAGCATGCAGAAACCGATCTGCATACAGAGCCATCTTTCAAAAAGCCTCTTATTTCTTCTCTTCCTCGCGCACAAACATCATCAAAAAGCTGACTGCGAGCAGCAGGCAGGACACCCAGATGCCCTTTTCGGCAAAGCGCGCCGTCAGGACGCTGCCAAGCCCCGCGCCGACGGCAAAAATACCGATGACGCCAAAATACGTCAGTGCCTTTTTCAGCACCTCGCGGTCGTGCGTGTGGAAGTAGACGCACAGCGCCTCGGTGCCGCTGCGCATGTTGCCGATGCACATGGTGCTCGCGTAGGCGTGGCCGCGCACCTTGCGGAAGGTCTGCACCTGCATCGCGCAGACGAACGAGACGAGCGCGTTTGCAAAGGTGTTGACCTCCTGCGGCAGGAAGCCGACAAAAAACAGCAGCACGATCTCGGCCAGAATGATGAGCTGGCGCCAGTGCACCTTTTCCATGCACTTATAGCGGCGATGGACGCATTCCGCCACAAAAATGCCCGCCATAAACGAGATCAGCGGCACAAAATAGCGGAAAACACCTGCCCAGTCACCTGCAAAAAGGTGTGTGCTCATCAGCACGATGTTGCCCGTCTGCGCGTTGGCAAACACCTTGTCGCGGCAGCAATAGGTATAGGCGTCCTGCAATCCGCCGGATAAAATGATAAACGCGGACATCAGGAACGAATCGGACATCTGCCCGTGCGGTCGATCAAGCTGCATGGTTACATTTTGGCTCCTGTTCGTTAAAATTCCGCCATGATTATACGGCGGTGGCCGCGCTTCGTCAAGTGGCTTTTGCGTCGAGCCGCGCGGTGTATCTGCGGATGCACGCCGCAGCGTAAACGGCGGTGACAAGCTCCGTGATGGGCATGGCGAACCAGAGCGAATCCGCGCCCGCAAGAAGCGGCAGCATCAGGATCAGTGCACCGCTGATGACGAGTCCGCGCGCGACCGACACGATAAACGCCGCCTTCGGCTGTAAGATGGCCTGGAAATAATACGTCGAGAAGATGTTGAACGGCAGCAGCAGGAATGAGATCGCATACGTGCGGATGATGGCCGGGGCCATCGCAAAGATCGTCTCCGTCGGGCTCATAAAAATGCGGATGTAGAGATTCGGGCACGCCACGCTCGGTGCCGTCCAGAAAACGCCGAAAAATACGACCGTCCACAGCGCATATCGCAGCGTCTCGCGGATGCGAGCCTCTTTCCCCGCGCCGAAATTCGTCGAAATGATGGGCTGGGATGCCTGTCCGACGCTGTACGCGCAGCACTGGACGAATGTGCTGACGTTGATGATGGGGCCGTAGATCGCGAGCGCACCCGAGCCGAGGTATTGCATGATCTGGCGGTTGAAGAGCACAGTCAGAATCCCCATCGCCATGTCGATAAAGAAGCTCGAAAAGCCCGTGGCGGCGATCTTCCACAGCTTGCGCGCAAGCCTCTTTGGTTTCACGAGGCGCAGCGTGTTGTTCCTGCTCGCAAAGTGCGTCAGCATCACGAGGAACGACACTGCCGAGCCCAGCGCCGTGGCAAGACCCGCGCCGTAAACGCCCATATCGCATGGGAAGACGAAGAACCAGTCGCCGAACACATTGAAGATGCCGCCCGACAGCACACCAAGCGTCGCAAGTGCGGGCGCGCCGTCGTTGCGCAGAAATGCCGCAAGCATCTGATTGAAGAGGAACAGCGGGAATACAACTTTAACGGGGATCATGTACCGCTGCGCGAGGGCGAGCAGCGTCTCATCCGTGCCGAAAAACATCAGAAGCGGACGCTCGAAGAGGATGAGCCCGACCCACGCGAGCGCCGCCAGAATGACCGAGCCGATGACCGCTGCGGTGAAATACTGCTCGTCCTCACCGTCGGCGCTCATGCCGCTGCCGCGCTTCGTGCTGAAGATCACGCTGCCGCCGATGCCCATGAGAAGGCCAATGCTGTAAATGACGTTCCACACCGGCGCGACCACAGCCAGCGCCGCCGTGCCATCAGGCCCCTGATACTGCCCCACCATCGCTATGTCGACGATGCCGTAGATGCTGGAGATCAGCGCACTGCCGAACGCCGCCGACAAGTATTTGAAGTAAAGCGTTTTGATATTTCCACGCAAAAGCTCCATTGTCGTTTCCTCCTGTCAACAAAAAAAGCCGGATAAGGAACAGGCATTTCAGCCTGCGCCTTATCCGGCTGCCGTTTCTTTCGAACAGCGCGCCCTCCGAGCGAGCAAGAGGGACTATAGCACAAGAAAACGGCAATGTCAAGCCGCGGCGATCTCCCTCCTTTTTCCTTTCTGAATTTTCCGTGGACAATTTCTTCCCGATGGGGTAACATCATAGAAAAACGGGAACGGACGCTATTCATGGACAAGTACAGCATCTTAAAGCAATATTACGGCCACAGCGCGTTTCGCGCGGGGCAGGAGGAACTCATCGACTCCATTCTCTCTGGGCGCGATGCACTGTGCGTCATGCCGACGGGCGGGGGCAAGTCGCTCTGCTATCAGATCCCCGCACTGCTCCTGCCGGGCATCACGCTCGTCGTCTCGCCGCTCATCTCGCTGATGAAGGATCAGGTCGCAGCGCTCAAGAGCGCGGGCGTTCCCGCGGCGTACATCAACAGCTCACTGACAGGCGAGCAGATCCGCACGGTCTACGCCCGCACGCGCAAGGGTGCCTACAAGCTCATCTACGTCGCGCCCGAGCGGTTGGAAACGAACAGCTTTTTATCGCTGATGCAGGAGATGGACGTGTCGTTTCTCGCTGTGGACGAGGCACACTGCATTTCGCAGTGGGGACAGGACTTCCGCCCGAGTTACCTCGGCATTGTCGATTTCATCAATGCCCTGCCGCGCAGACCCATTGTCGCGGCCTACACCGCGACGGCGACAAAGCAGGTGCAGTCTGATATCCTGCGACTCTTGCAGCTGCAAAGCCCGTACCGCATCGTGACGGGCTTCGACCGTCCGAACCTCTATTTCGACGTGCGCCGCCCGAAAAACAAGTTTTCCGCCCTCGCCGCACTCATTGACGAGCGAAGAGGCAGAAGCGGCATCGTCTACTGTGCAACGCGCGCGGCGGTCGAGCGCGTGTGCGACAGCCTGTGTGACCGCGGCATCGCCGCCACGCGCTACCACGCGGGCCTCACAGATGAGGAGCGGCAGCAGAATCAGGACGATTTTCAGTTTGACCGCAAGACCGTCATGGTCGCGACGAACGCCTTCGGCATGGGCATCGACAAGTCAAACGTCAGCTTTGTCATCCATTACAACATGCCGAAAAGCCTCGAGGCCTACTATCAGGAGGCGGGCCGCGCCGGACGCGACGGCGAGAATGCCGACTGCGTCCTGCTCTTCGCGCCCGCCGATGTGGAGACCGCGCGCTTTCTCATCGAAAACGGCGGGGCCGACCAGCTCTCGGAGGAGGACGCCGCGCTCGTGCGCAAGCGCGACTATGAGCGCCTGCAGGCGATGACGGGGTACTGCAAATCCGTCGACTGTCTGCGCGGGCGGCTGCTTGACTACTTCGGCCAGATACACCCCGCAAACTGCGGGAACTGCTCGAACTGTAAAGCGACCTACCAGACCGAGGACATCACGCTCTCGGCGCAGATGATCTTATCGTGCGTCATGCGCATCCGCGAGCGGCTGGGCTACTACGTCGGCAAAACGCTCGTCATTCAGGTCCTGCGAGGAAGCCGCGACCAGCGGCTTTTGTCGCTCGGCCTTGCGAGCTTGTCGACCTATGGTCTCATGGATAAGACGTCGCCGAGCGTCATCGAGCGGTACATCGAATACCTCGAATCCGCGGGATATCTCGAGGTCGACCAGCGCTATTCGACGCTCCGGCCCACAAAAAAAGCATCCGCCGTGCTCTTTGACGGCGAATGCGTGCTGATGCAGAAGCGGGTGGAGCCGAAGGCGGAGAAAAAGTACCCGCGCGGCGCGTTTTCGGACGAATTCGAGGAAAACAGCCTTTACGAGGCGCTGCGCGCCCAGCGCGCGGAGCTTGCCAAACGCGAGAGCGTTCCCGCCTACGTCATCTTTTCGAACGCGACGCTCGCCGACATGGCGGAGAAAGCGCCGCGCTCGCTCTCAGAGCTTCTTGAGGTCTCGGGTGTCGGCGAGCGGAAGGCCTCCCGCTACGGAGAGGCCTTCCTGCGCACCATTGAGGAGTATATACAGCAGCAGGGGTAAAGCGGGCTCACTTCAGCACCGTGCCGTCTGCCAGCGTGATGGTATAGCCGTTGAAGTTGATGGTGCCGTTGTTGGTGAGGCTCGTGAGCGTGCAGTTGCCGGTCAGGTTCCAGGTGCAGCCGCTCTCGATCGCGACAATCGCGTTGTCGCTGACGGCGGTGCCGCCCTCGGCATTGTCGACGATGTTGATGGTGCCGGTGAAGGTGCTGCCGTTTTTCATCGTCACCGTGAGATTCGAGATGGTATCGACGATGATATCGCCTGCAAGCGTCTGACCGTCTGCGGCGAATTCGACCTGTGCACCGTTGCTGCCGGCCGTGCCCCAGCCGCGGCTGGCACTGTTGCCGACCACGCGCAGCAGCGCGCCGTCCGCATCATTGTTGACGATATTCACGCCGGAGAGCGTCAGCAGGCAGTGGGTGTTCGTGATGTAGAACATGTCGCCACTGCTGCCTACGAGGCTGCCGCCGGTCAGCGAGAACACGGATGAGCCGACGTCCGCGTCGCCGCTCATGGACTGATAGATCATCACGTTGTGGACGTTTTCCGAAGAGCTCGTACCCTTGGTGTCGCTCATGTTGCCGGTGACATAGCAGTCTTCGAGCGTGATGGAGTTCTTACCCTCGATGACAAGGGCTTCGGAGTTGTTCGCTGTCAGGTTCGCATTCTTCACGGTGATGTCCGCCGTGGAGTAGACCGTGGGGGAGTTGTAGCCGTTCGAGGTGTACGCGCCGCCGCTCACGTTGACCGTGCCGCCGCCGGTGGTCTGGATGCCGCCGGAGTTATCCGCCGTGGTGGTGATGGTGGAATCGGAGATATTCACGGTCGTGCCGCTGCCGTAACTGAACACGCCGTTGCCATTTTGCGCAGAGGACGTGACGGTTGCATTCTTGATGGTCACCGTCGCGCCGTTCATCGCGAGAAGCGCTGCGTTCATGCCGTAAAATTCGCCGTCCTCGGTGTTCGAGGTCACGCCCGCGCTCTTGTCGACGGTGACGCCGTCGAGCGTGACGGCCGCGCCGTCCACGCGCAGGGCGTTTTCGTCATCGCCGGTCGAGGTGTAGCTTCCGCCGCTGTAGGTGCCGTCCTCGCTGATGGTCGTGGCGGCGGTGCCCTGCGTCACCTCGCCGCTGCCGCCAAAGCTCTGGCCGCCGCCCACGGACTCGACCGTGGCGCTCGCCGCGGTGTTGTTGCTGCCGACCTCAACGGTCAGGATATCGCCCTCGGCGAGGTCGCCGAGCTCGATGCTCTCGTCATTTTTTGTAATTTCCGCATTCGCGAAGTCGAGCGTCACACTCTCCTCGCCCGCGGTAAAGCTGCTGCCGCTCTGCGTTTCGCCGTCCGGCTTGTCGGGCGGCGTCTGGCCGGAATCGGAACTGCCAGACACGTCATGGGACGGCATACCGCCCGCACTCAGCTCGCCGAGCTGCATCGTCACGGCAGTGCCGTCAATATCGGTGATCTCGCCGGTGATCGTCTGGTCGGAGTAGTCCGATGTTTTGCTGCCGCACGCGGCGAGCGACAGTGTCAGCGCCGCCGCACAGAAAAGAGAACGAATCTTTTTGCTTTTCATCAAAAATGGCCTCCTTCGTCATTGTGTATCCCAAATGCTTCCGCGGGGCTGTCGTTTTTCGCTTTCCCCTTGGAACGAGGTCATTATTGCCCGCCAACCTAAAAAAACTAAAGGAAAGTTTGAACATTTTGTTTTTCACGAAAACGCAAAAAGCAGTGCCGCCTGAAATCAGGCGGCACTGTTCCTATTGATATGATGTTCCCACCGGCGCGGCACAAGCGGTTAGTTCGCTCTAACTCGCAGTCTTTTGAAAAGCCGCCGCAGGGCAGCTTTCCAATATATCCTGCTTTCCCGCTTGCCTTCGGGAAGGTGATCAACTTTGCGTATTGTAGCACAGCGATTTTCACATTGCAAGAGCGGTTTTCAAATTTTTGCGATATTTTCTGTGCATTCTACGCGTTTTCGCCCCGTCCGCTGCGACAGACTGTTCCCATTCTGTGTCCCGCGGCACTTGCATCCCGCGGCTTTCGCTGGTATACTATGTCCAGAAGTTAGATGTATTTAACAGAATTGATATTTCACACAGAAAAGACGGTGAACGATATGGAAGCATTTTACGGCATTTTGATCCCATTTCTCGGCACGTCGCTCGGCGCGGCGTGCGTGTTCTTCATGAAAAAGTCGCTCAGCGACGCTGTGCAGCGCTCGCTGACGGGCTTTGCCGCGGGCGTGATGGTCGCGGCCTCGGTCTGGAGCCTGCTGATCCCCGCCATCGAGCAGTCGTCGGCGATGGGGAAACTCTCGTTTCTGCCGGCGTTTCTCGGCTTTTGGGTCGGCATTCTCTTTTTGCTGCTGCTCGACCACGTCGTCCCGCACCTGCACGCCAAGAGCGGGCAGGTCGAGGGGCCGAAGAGCCAACTCCAGCGCACGACGATGATGGTGCTGGCCGTCACACTGCACAACATCCCCGAGGGCATGGCCGTCGGCGTGGTGTATGCGGGCTATCTCTCCGGCAGCGCGCAGATCACGGCGGCGGGCGCGCTGGCGCTCTCACTCGGCATCGCGATCCAGAATTTTCCCGAGGGGGCGATCATTTCGCTCCCGCTGCGCGCCGAGGGCATGGGCAAAGCAAGAGCTTTCTGGGGCGGCGTGCTCTCGGGCATCGTCGAGCCCATCGGCGCGGTGCTGACGATACTCGCCGCGTCGCTCATCGTTCCGGCGCTGCCGTATCTTCTGAGCTTTGCCGCGGGCGCGATGCTCTATGTCGTCGTCGAAGAGCTGATCCCCGAAATGTCGCAGGGCGCGCACTCCAACATCGGCACGGTGTTCTTCGCCGTGGGCTTCAGCCTGATGATGGTGCTCGACGTGGCGCTGGGATGAAATACGGCAGGAATGCAAGCAGGAGGCGATACCGAGCGGTACGCCTCCTGCTTTTTATGCTGACGCCAGCCTTGCGCCTATTTTTCCACCCGAATAAGATTGCTCTCATACGGCCGCTTGCCGGAGAGCACTTCGTCGTAAAAATTCTGCTTCCAGTCGATATAGGCGACGCTGTCCTGCAATTCCTGAATGCCTGCGCGCAGTGCCTCCTGCTTCTGCGCCAGCAGGATCTTGCGCTGCGGGATGGTGCGCTCGCCTTGCAGGCAGAGGGCGAGGTAGTCCTTCATCTCCTGAATGCTCATGCCGCATTTTTTCAGGCGCGTCAGGCTGCTGATCCACGCGACGTCCCGCTCGTCAAACACGCGGCGGTTGTTTTTGTCGCGCTTGACGTTGGGGACAAGCCCCTCGTTGCAGTAAAATTTTAAGGCCTGATAGGTCATGCCCGTTTCCTTGCAGACCTGCATCATGGTGTAGCGCATGGTAATCCCTCTCTGCTGCGTAAAAATTGTGTTTTTTCCTCAAAAACCTCTTGACCGATTGTTACAACCGGTATTTATAGATGAAAACGACCTCTCCGATGATATC
>OLOT01000554.1_pt1 | contig 26899 bp, 17 predicted proteins | sample 1671991 | NCBI WGS metagenome assembly OLOT01 (sample SAMEA3136634, study PRJEB25190) | human gut metagenome | biome: human gut; feature: human-associated habitat; material: faeces | place: Austria | collected 2013
GCAATGGCCGCCGCGCCCAGCCCCCCGGCCAGCCCGAACCAGTGCAGCCCCGTGCCGCCCACAAACATCAGCACCGCGCCGATGGACAGGATCAGCAGCGTACCGGACAGGTGCGGCTCCAGCAGCATGAGCACCGTGACGACCCCCAGAATCAACGCGAACGGCACAACGCCTGTGGAAAACGACTTCATCCTGTCGTGATTCAGTGAGATGATATGCGAGAACACCAGCACAATCGAGAATTTTGCGATTTCACTGGGCTGCAGCGTGCCCAGCCCCGGCAGCACGATCCACCGCTTGCAGCCGTTGTACTCCGGCATGAAAAGCACGATGGCAAGCAAAAGCAGCGAGATCCCCAGCATCGGCCAGGCCAGCCTGTGCCAGACGTGGTAGTCCACCAGGCTGGCCGCGTACATAGCCAGCACGCCCAGCGCCGCAAACAGCAGCTGCGGGCGGATGTAGGTGTAGGCGTCGCCGCGGCGGTAGAGCGCCACCGCGTACCCCGCGGAAAACAGCATGATGAGCCCGTAGCTCAACAACAGCAGCAAAATCAGCAGAAACGGTATGTCGAATGTCGGCAGCGATGCCGCCCGCGCCCGAATCCTTTGTACAAGTGCAGCCATAACAAAGCCCCCTGCGCAGAGTGTACGCAGGGGGCGGCGGGTTTATGCTTTTGTCAGCGGTTCAAATCAAGGCTCAGCATCGTGTAGCCGTTGGCGCCGTTCTGGATGCTCTGGGCGCTGGCCTCATAGCAGGCCTGCAGGACCTCCATGTTGGGCTGGGGCGCGTCCGGGTCGGTGATGGTCCCGGTGGCAAGGGCCTCGTTATAATTCTCAATAACCTGGGCACAGATGCGGCGGCGATCCCGCAGCGGTGTCAGCAGGTTGGCCATCCACTGCTGGTACATGCCGTGGTAGTCGCTGCCGTGGTCAGCATACAGAAAGTAATATTCCTGCTCGACCTCCATGGGCGACGCCTGGCAGCGGTAGAAATCCCCCAGTGCCGCGCGCTTTTTATCGGTGGAGTATTGCAGGATGTCCGACAGACCATTGGGGAAAAGCTCTGGGTGCCGAATCCATTTGGAGTACGGCTCCACCTGCACTTTTAGCGCATCAAAGACGGCCAGAAAATCCTCAAGCGCGATTTTCATCTCGCCCTTTTCCCATTTCTGGATCGTGCGCTTATCCCGGCCCAGGCGGTCTGCCAGTTCCCGCTGTGAAACACCCGCTGCCTCCCTCGCAGCGGTCATTGCTTCTGCCACACGGTATCGATATGCGGACATAACATCTTCTCTCCCCTCAAAACGCGATTCACCGCCGGAAAAACAGCAAAGCGGCGGTGCAAAATGCGCCGCCAAAATTTCCGGCACTGGTTGTGTACTTTGCACACCGGGATATGCTATATTGTGAAGGGCGGCATCTATAAGTACACTAACACTACCACAATTTTACTCCGGTTACCATTTTTTGTCAATATATTTTGTTATGTAGCATAGCAGGAGTGGGTGAAAATCGTGTATACCTATCGCGTTGTCTGTCAAAAGCTATCCGCGCCCGAGCTCGGGCCCTACATTACCTACGGCATTCTGGCCGCGCGGGACCTCCGCGGCTGCCAGCAGGTCGTACAGTTTATCTCCGACGTATCGTTGGATCGCGCCTTCGTCGAGGCCCTCGCACGCCGCTGCACCGCCGCCCAGCTCGACCCCTGCCACCTGCTGGATGTGGTCGAGGATGCCATCAGCGGGTAAAGCCTTCCGCCCCCAAAGGCTCCGACCAGGGGCGAGGTGTGCCCTTTTGCCGGGTGTCCTATAGCGCAAGGGACACCTCTCACATACTGTTCCCGGCAAGCGCAGTCCTTGCCCGGGTGTGTTTGCCGTGCGCCTTTTATGCGGTCACCGTAACTTGCTTGTCAGCTCCTGCTCATACTCCGGCGTGTCAAAAAATCACATTCGTGACCTATTGAATATGTAGGGGCGACTATTGGTCACCCGCCAACTTGGCGCAGCAACGCCTTTTCCGGGTAAGTTTTTTTCACAGGCAAACGGGCACGGGCGAGCAATGCTCGCCCCTACAAGAGTTTTTTGACAGTCTGTATACTCAGGGAAGATATAAGATTCCATCTTCAACTTGAACATTGGTGTGCCGCATAAGCTGACCCTTGCCCTTTTCGGCTCCGGATAAGGATAAAACCGCAAGCACACACACGACCAAATTCACGGACATTCCCGTTGAATTTGTGTTGTGTTTACGCTTTTTTGTGGCGATTTTTGCGCAATAGTTGCGCAAAAGCATCAGCAAGATTTTAACAGGTGCTTGGCGGTGTGTATAATAGTTGCCGAAAGCGCTTGTCATTGTGACGAATTCGACAAGTCAAAATTTTGCAATCTGCCAAAAAATCACTTGCTTGAATGTAGCCGTATTGAAATTTTCATCCCAAAGTATTATACTGTTCCTTATAAATAAAAAGGCACACAACAAACATACCGTGTCTTACTTTTCCCGACGTAAGCGCAAATGTTTGCACATCGGATTATATTCTCAAAAAAGACTGTAAATACAGCTCAGCTTGTGGAAAAAGTCCGTTTCCGTGCCAGATGTGCGCAGCGCATAAAATCGCGCCGAATGGCGCGCGTTTTTCCCCCCCCCCGATATATCGTGAGAACACACATGTATAGAAAAGGAGTCGAAGCAAATGACGAAAGCATTTTCTATCCTGCACCGTGCGGCGGCACTGCTTGTCGCCCTGTGCCTGCTGGTCGGTATGGCTCTGCCGGTTTATGCAGCTGAGGATGAGGCTTTATTTTTTGACGCAGGTTCGGAAACGATTCCGACTATTCCTGCCGCAAACACGTCAAGCGAGGGTGTAGAGCCTGCGCAAGAGCCTATTGTATCCGAATTGGAAACGATTCCGGATGAAGGAGATACCCCGCCCATCTGCAAACGAGCCGGGAACAGAAGCGGAAACCACTGTGCAAAACACGGAAACGGTTCCGAATAATGACGGCAAAACCCAGGAAGCGGCAGAAAATCAGACTTCCGCCGCCGATACGGACACCGCCCCTGCCGACCCAGCCTTGACGAACAAAACCCCTGCGGACACTTCCGATACGGCTGCCGCGCCAAACCATGCCATCAACGCGCAGGAAACCACGGCGGCAAAAACCAACACAGAGCAAGATGTTCTTTTTGCTGACGGGGACAACCCCAACGAAGAAGATACTATGCTTGAGGATGATTTGCCTGACAACGATGACGCGAACACGCCTGATACGATAGCGGACACGGGCGCATCGCAGGGCTTTATCCCCGCAACGACAACCATTTATTTTGAGGATGACGGCAGATACAATAGTACATATAGCGGAAATTGCACCATTCATTTCCTCGCGTGTACCGATAGCAAAACGAACGCCTACATAGACAAGGTCATGGCGGATACCGGAGAGACAGTAACCGACCAAGATGGGAAACAACACAAAATCTTCAGCGTTACGCTGAATTCGGCAGACTATCCGGCGGGCGGGTTTTATCGAATTATCTTCCAGTATATAGAAGGCAATAGCTGGAAAGAAGAAATCAACGCCTTTGGCAATGACAATGTTAGCAATACTGACAAGCTGACAGCGATTGACCTGCTTGCCGGCAAAAAGTTTGTTCGTGAAGGCATCACGAACGGTGGTCAAGATGGTAAACATTTCAACCAGAATCAACTCTACAACGCCGCCCAATGGACGCGCGTTGAATACTATTACAAGGACACGCCGCTTTACTTCAAAAACGAAAGCGGCACTGCACTTACCAACGTAACCGCAACATTTTACAAGCTGAAAGACGGCACAACGACAGAAGAAACCGACAGCCAAACGATCGGCACGGTGGATGCGGACAAACTTGCCGCGCAGCAGATCCGGATCCCCGACAATCAGTCGCGGTTTGTGCAGTTTACTTGGAACAATGGCCAAAGCGCTCTGTATGATTTCACCACGGACTCCACCGCAGCCCCCTACGCGGACGCCCAGAAACTGGACTTAACAGCGGCAAATTGCTATGTCTACAACGATACCACAAGCACCTGGGCAAGCGCGGGCGGTGATTTGCTTACCGCGGGCAAAAAGATTTACTTTGACGCCACGCTGTCCTCGTACGGTTACGAGGGCGAGGGTTTACAGCAACAGCCTATGCCGGGCATTGACAACAAAATGTTCTGCTTCCTGACGGATTCAGAGAACCATGTCACTTCGAAGGAGATGACGTTGGTAACAGCCGACTCCACCACTCCCGCCCGCAAGCTGTGGTCTTGCGAGATTCCCGACGGCGAAAAAACTTACACCGCGGTGCAATTCTCCGCAACGGATAACCAAAACGCCCCCGCAAAAGACAACAAGACCAGAAAGTACAGCACGGCAGAAATCCCCCCAACCCTGCAAGAACCCTGCTTCTTTGCCGACGACGGCGACCCGTCGGCCTACACGGGCGGCGAAGGTGTCAACCGTGACGGCTACTGGGGCGAGAAAGCCTCTGTCCGCGATGCCGAAAGCGGCAAAAACGCGACCGTTGTGGACATTGATAACAGCGGCATTTTTACCCAACAAAAGGATACAAAGTATATCACCAGCACCCTGTACGATTACTACACCGACTACGAGCTGAACGGCCTGAACCGCGACACGTACCCGGACAGTTACACGAGTTCCCAGCGCGGGTACGTCACTTTTGAGCAGTTCAACCGCGCACTAAGCAGCGCTTACACGGCAAACGACAATGTCAAATACCCGCTTTATACCGGGCATTTCCAACCGTCAATAAATAATTGGGGCAACCCCTTTGCAACCGTTGCCGCCGGTATGGGTCTATACGGCTGGAGCAACGATACGAACAGTCCAGCTTACAAAACTTTTATGGCCGTGAACAACTCGGCACTGGATGATAGTGGTAACGGAAGCGACGATTACAACCGCACCTTCCAGGGCCTTGTGGAAAGCAAGACCTCTGACGGTACGGCAAACGGTCTGCCGCTGTTAAGAACCAAGAATTCCACAACAAATGCGTCGGTTGACCCGCACTTTGACAAAGACTTCCTGCAAGGCAAAAACGCCTTTAACACCGTGCTGGGCAAGGTGTACGAGGATGTTTCCTTCCCACTCAAGCAAAAACCCGTTTTTGCGCAAAATCCGGACAGTCCGGACGATAACGACCCGGAGAGCAAAGCCGAATATTGGTACTATGACAGCAACGAAACCTCGCTGTACCTCAAACAGGACAGCGCCCGCCAAAGCTACTATCTGGCGGGGAATGGTACGAAAGATGATGCCTCACTTAACCGTGGTGCCGACAACAGTACAAACGGTAAGGGGTATGGTTTCTTCCCGTTTAACGAAACAGTTACCGGCAGTGCCCCCCAATACAACTACGGCTTTGGCGCCAAGCTGCAATTTGACTTTACGCTTACAGAGGACGGCAAGGTTGTTGTAGGAAAAGACACCAGCGGCAGGAACATTGAAGTTCCTATCAAGTTCTTCTTCTCCGGCGACGATGACGTGTGGGTCTACATTGACGGCAAGTTGATGCTGGATGTCGGCGGCGCGCACGGTAAAGCGTCCGGTCTGCTGGAATTTGGCGCAAACAACACCGTAACCCCCTACGTCAGCTCCAACAAGAACACCGACCAAAATGATACCATGGTCTATGGGTCCGGCGAAACAACCAAAACCGTCAACTACAACGGCCAACCGATCACGTTCAATAAGAAGGGCACCACCAAAACCCTTGAAAACCAATCCACCCACACCCTGACCATGTACTACATGGAGCGCGGCATGTGGGAGTCTAACATGGCGCTGGCGTTCAACTTCCCCGACCATAACGAATTGCAGGTCGAAAAGCAGGTCGATGTTTCGGACGTGAACCCGCTGTTCCGAGACAGTTTCAAAAACCAGAAAATTTTCACCTTCAACATCCAAAATCTGGCCACCCACTACGGAACGACAGCTACTTACACCCCGACGATTAAAACCGAGAAACTTCCGGACACTGCATACAGTTCGGCCAAGGGACTATTAAGCTATGAGTCGTCCCTGCCGGAGGGTGTAGGCAAAGGCAGCGCCGTGCTGTGGTCATCGGATAAAAGTGACCCATCCAGCCTGTACCGCGACCAGCGCCGCGGCACACTGACATGGGACACAGCCATAGATATAAGTCAGTACAGCTACCTGACCTTTGATGTCTATGTGCAGGGCAAACAGACCGATACCTGCGCCCTGAGCAACCTGTATGTGGAACTTTGGGACACAAGCGGCAAGCAAATGGGCTGCCTTGGCACCAAGGGGCTGCAAAGCAGCGATGTCTACGGCGCGGCGACCGCGCTGCACCCGGGAACGTGGTACACCGTGCGGCTGATGTTGAACTCCCTGAAACAAGTCGAGGGTTTCGACAAAACGCAGCTAAAAAGCATAACGGTGGGCGATAACTATGCGCGCAGCATTTACCTGCGCAACTTTACATTCAGCAGTGCGCCGACCCTGCCGAAACAAACAGGCTTTACCACCGCGCAGTACAACGTCCCCGACTATGGCTCTGCCACAACCGGTAAGCTGGAAAACGCGGCTTATGCGGTGTTTTCCTCCAACCTTGGCAACGGCGACGTTGTGGATGAAAACGGACGGTTCCTGCTGCAGGACGGTGAGACCGTTACCTTTAATGACCAGTTCCGCCGCGGCAGCTACATAGCCCTGCAAGAGCAGATCGACACCGAACTGTACGATACAACTTGGACGGTATACGAAAACGACGTACCTGTTACAAGTGTAAGCGGCAATAGTAAAGTTGTTACGACGGGCGAGGTTAACACGTTGCAAAACGTCAGCGGCACCGCCCCGAACGATGGCCGAACGGAAAAGGCGGTTGTTGCAACCCTTGACGGACACAACACCCAGAACGCGTACACAGAGGCCCAAAAACCGAACGCTGACATGCTGGTTTTTCGCTCTTACCGCAATTCGGCCGATGATAACGAGCTGACCAAGCTGAAAGTGGTTTTCAACAACAAGGTCAAGACCGGCAAGCTGATTATACGCAAGGTTCCCGCCGAAGGCGAGACACTGGCAGGTCAGACGTTTACCTTTACCGTCCGATTCGGCGATGTTGGCGGCCAAAGCCTCGGCAACATAATCCCGCCGAAAGAGTACACCTGCACGGTGGAAAACCACAATGGCGAGTACTACGGCGAGATCGTGATCGACAAAATCCCTGTCGGCACACGGTTTGTTGTGTGGGAAAATGAACAGACGGGCACAAGCCTGAAATCGGTGTCCTTCAAGGGCGGCAAAGACTGCGCTGTTGCCGCGGACGGCGTAAAGGTGTACGGCGCCATTGCGGAGGGCGATACGAACGCTGCAACGGCAACATTTGTCAACTCCGCCCGCGAACTGATTGACATAGCGGTCAAAAAAGAGTGGAAAACGCAGGACGGTACGACGGACATTCCGCAAGCCGACCTGCCCAACGCCATTTACCTGCAACTGCAGCGCACCGAAACGCCGAACGTTGCAAACAGCTGGCAGACGGTTTCGGGGTATGAAAGCGTAGAGCTGAAAAAACCCGACGGTTACGAAGGCTGGACCAAACAGTTTACCGGGTTGGACAAGTACGATGCGAACAAGTCGGAGAGTGCGCGTGTCGCTTACACCTACCGCGTGCTGGAAAGCGCGTCGGCAGGCGGGCATTTTTACGGCGGCACGGATGGCGATGTGATTGAGATCGGCGGCAAGAAGTACAAGGTTCTCAATACCACCCGCGTCACAGGCGATTCGACCAACAAAACGCTGACCCTGACCAACCAACTGCAAGATGCCAAATATAAGCTGGTTATCACAAAGCAGGACGCACAGGATAATAGCATAAAGCTGGGCGGCGTGGAGTTCAAGCTGGAAAAGCTGAACACTGTACCGATTGAAACGCCGAAAACAGGCACGACCGCCGCGGGTACAGGCGAACTTACCTTTGCAGACCTGACCCCCGGCAACTACCGCCTGACCGAGACCAAGACCGCCGAGGGCTACACCCTGCTGGCCGAGCCCATCGAATTTACGCTGACAGCGGGCGGGCAATGCCTACGCGATGGCGCGGCGTTTGGCGCGAAAACCACAGATGCCAGCGGCGTGTACAACATTGCCCTGACTGTTTACAACCGCAAGGGCTTTACCCTGCCGCACACGGGCGCGGACGCACCCAGCCTGTGGCTGCTGATAGGTTTGCCCGCACTGGTGGCTGTGCTGCTGGTGCTGGTGTTCCGATACAATAAGAAAGGGGGCAAACATTCCTGAACCCCCTAAAAAAGCCCTCCACACAAAACAACATAGAAAGAGTTATGCAACAAGATGAAACTGAAACGTTTATTTACCGCAGTCCTCAGCACCGCCCTGGCCCTGAGCCTTTGCGCCATGCCCGCCATGGCGGCTGACAGCGCGGCGGCGGCGATGCCTAAGACAAGCACAAGCACGATTGACAAAAACCAGAAAGGCTCTATCACCATCTATAAGCGGGCACTGGATAGTAGCGGAAATGCAGGTACTGCCGGTGATGGCGAAACAATGGCGAGTCCGCAGGGGGCAGCATTGAAGGATACAGGTTTTACCCTCTATCGGGTCATGAATACAGAGACGTTGCTTGCCTACTATAATGATAACACAACTGCCGATCAGGTAGATGTTAAGGACTACTTTACTAACTATGCTGAGAATAAGACGGCAGCAGGGCTGAAAACTGCTTATGCTACTGCTTATAAGTCAGAAGTACTTACAGATGAAAACGGCAAGGCTACCTTCACCAAACTGCCTGTCGGTATGTACCTTGTAATTGAAACCAAAACCCCGCAGGCTGTTACCATGCCCGTAGAGCCTTTCTTGGTTTCGATTCCTATGACCCGCATTGGCGACAGGACTACGGGCGCTGATAACCAAAACCAAAAAGAATGGCTGTATGATGTGACTGTCTACCCCAAAAACAGCATTGCCAAAGGCACGGTAAAACTTGTCAAGCAAGGCAAACAGGGAAGTACAACAACACCGCTGGCAGGCGTCAAATTTACCCTGAACAAGAAGAATGACACAGATGATGACTATACTGCGGTAAAAACTGACGTTGCCACGGATACGGATGGCAAAATCACTTTAGATAACCTTGCCAAAGGCCGCTACTACCTGCAAGAAACAGGTTATACCGACGGAAATGACAAGGGCTATATCCTGAACACCACCGGCAAATTCTACTTTGACATTGACGAGAATGGTAAGGCTGTGAAAGTTGACGATACCATTGCCGGTAAGGTGGATGACGCAAGTTTTACCATCGACAGCACCCACGCCACTTTGACCGTTACGAACTACAAGCCCGATATTGCAAAGACCGTCACCAAGCGCGACGGCACCGCAAATACACATGAAGCCGATTACGGTGTTGGCGATGCCGTGCCGTATACCCTGACTATCAAAGTCCCTGAAAACATCACCAGCCTGAAAACCTTCAAGGTTACCGATACCACGGTTAAAGCACAGTTGATTCAGAATAAGGACAGTGTAAAAATCAGCGGCAAGAATAATGCTGGCGGCGATGTAACCCTTGCTAAGAGTGCTTACACCATTACTGTTGCACCAGATGCCAACAACTCCGTTATGACGGTTGCCTTTACGCCGAGTGCATTGACTGGCGTTGCCGGCGGCGAAATTACCATTGCCTATACCGCTACTGTTCAGAGTGGTGCAGTTGTTGCCGGAAACGGCAACGTGAACACTGCCAAGATCGTCTATTCTCGCAAAACCAACCTGACGGATGAAACCGGCGGCAACAAGCCCTACGAAATCACGGACAAGGGCGTTGTTTACACCTTTGGTCTGAACATCCACAAGACTGCCAAGGGTGGCACCAAGGACGGAGCGGGTCTTAAGGACGTTACCTTTGACCTGTACAAGAAGGTGGATACGGAAACGCTGAATGGAAATAGTAAGTATCCCTTCTGCGGCCAAGAATACGCCTCTATCAGTGGTGACGATGCCGTAAAACTGGGCTTGACCACTAACTCTGCTGAAAATTGGATCAAGGTCAAGACCCTTACAACGGGCGAAAACGGCTACGTCTCCGCAGCGGGTCTGCCTTCCGGCACCTACAAACTGGTCGAGACCAAGACCGTGGACGGCTACAACCTGCTGTCTAAGCCTGTGGATGCAAAACTGAACCTTACCTATTCTGCTGCATGGAAAACCACGACAACGTATGATGCAAATGGCAACCAGACCAAGGCTACAATAACTACACCGACCTACAAGAGAGATGGCGCAGATGTGACGGACCCCAGCGCTGAAATTGCAATCGTCAACCGTGCGGGCTTTACGCTGCCTGTCACCGGCGGTTTCGGTACGCTGCTGTTCAGCGGTATCGGTGTGCTGCTGGTTCTGGCGGGCGTCGGCGTTCTGTTCAGCCTGAAAAAGAAATCCAACCGTGCGTAATGCACATCATCCAAACACCCACAGCAAAATAAACGGGTAATCCATAGGGGAAGGGCCGGAAACGGTTCTTCCCCTATGGGCGGTTGTGGCAGTGCGTCAACCCTTTACAGAAAGGCTCTTTGCAATGGAAACCACCGTCAAATTAAAACTTGGCTTTGCTGCGTTGATGATCGTCTCCGGCATCGGCGTGGCCATGTACCCCGTTGTCAGCAACGCGGTGGCACAGCGCCACGCAAGCTCGGTCATTGAAAGCTACAACGACAACGTGCAGTCGATGGACACCGAAAAAATCGACGCCGCCAAGGAGGCTGCGCGCCGCTACAACCAACAGCTGAACAATGCCATCGACCGCGATGCGGCGGGCGAAGCAGACGACATCGGCACAAGCTATGTGGACATGCTGGACGTGGGCGAGAGCCTTGGCTACATTACCATACCCAAAATTGACGTAAACCTGCCCATTTATGAGGGCACAAGCGACGATGTGCTGGTAAAGGGCGTCGGACATCTGGAAGGCTCCAGCTATCCGCTGGGCGGCGCGGGCACCCACAGTGTGCTGACGGGGCACCGCGGTCTGGCCGAGGCGGTACTGTTTACCGACCTGGACAAGCTGGGCGAGGGCGACCGTTTTTACCTCCACATCATGGACGAAGTGCTGGCGTATCAGGTAGACCAGGTCAAGGTCGTGGAGCCGGAAAACACCGAGGATCTGGAAATTATCCCCGGCGGGGACTACTGCACACTGGTCACCTGCACGCCCTACGCCATCAACACCCACCGTATGCTTGTGCGCGGCGCCCGTGTGCCGTATACCGGAGAGGACGAGCAGCCCGACACGCCGCAGACCGTGCAGTACCAACAGCTGAATACCGGCAACGTGGTAAAACGCATTGTGGACGCCTGGCCGTGGATCAGCGTGACGGGCAGTGTGGTTATCGGCGGCGAGGCGCTGCTGTTGCTGCTGCTGTTGCACCGCTGCAAAAAGCGCGAGGAGGAAGACTGATGAAACGCCTGTTTCTGCAAATTTTTGCATGGCTGGCAATTTTGCTGGGCGTTGGGCTGATGCTGCAGCCTACGGTCAGCCGATATCTGACGGAGCAGAAAAGCACAAAAACCGTGCAAAAATTTGTGCAGGCTGCCGAAGCTGCCGCCCCCTCCGCGCCCGAAACCTCCGCCGCCGAACCCGCGCGCGCCTACCCCGAACTGTACGACGCATTTCTGGCCTACAACCAACAGCTTTTTGCCCAAGGCCAAAGCGGCCTGAAAGACCCCTTTGCCTACGAGACCCCCGCCTTTGACCTGACGGGCTGCGGCTTGCCCGACGACGTTATCGCCGCGCTGTGGATACCGCGCCTGAACTTGGAACTGCCTGTTTATCTGGGGGCCAACGCGGCCAACATGGCCCGCGGCGGCGCGCTGCTGGGGCAGACCTCCATGCCGCTGGGCGGCGAAAACACCAACACCGTCATTGCCGCCCACCGCGGCTATTACGGCGCGGAAATGCTGCGCAACGTGCAGCAGATACAAATCGGCGACAAAATTACCCTGACAACGCCGTGGGACACGCTGGTTTACCGCGTGTGCGAGCTTAAAATTATACAGCCGGACGACATAAGCGCCGTGCTGATACAGCCCGGCCGCGACCTGCTTACCCTGACGACCTGCCACCCCTACACCCAAAACACCCAGCGTTACCTGGTGATAGCCGAGCGCGACCCCGACGCAGAGGCCGCCACCCATGCGGCAGACCTGGCCGAGTGTGACGAAACCTGGGACGCCGCACCGCGCCAAGTGACGGTGGAGGCCGACGGTACCTCCGCGCTGGAGGAAGTCACCGCCGAAAGTATCACTCCCCTGCCCCACGAGGGCGGCGGCGAAAACGCGGGCGGCGCGTACTCCAACTGGGTGATTTGGCTGGAAAACAACGCCCTGTGGGCGGGATGCCTGCTGATTGCCGCCGTGATCGGCTGTATGCTGATTTGGCGCAGACATAGAAAGGATTGACCCATGCAGAATATCAACGAAAAGGCGCTGGCCGTTACAGCCGAGGTAAGCAAGGCGGTGCTGGGCAAGCCGGAAGTCGTGCTGAAAATCATGATAGCGATACTGGCCCGCGGCCATGTGCTGATTGAGGACATCCCCGGTGTGGGCAAAACTACGCTGGCACAGGCGTTTGCCCGCGCTATGGACCTGACCCAAAACCGCGTGCAGTTTACCCCCGACGTTCTGCCGTCCGACATTGTGGGGTTCTCGCTGTACCAAAAGGAAACCGGCAAATTTGTGTACCACCCCGGCGCGGTGATGTGCAACCTGTTTTTGGCCGATGAAATCAACCGTACCAGCGCCCGCACCCAGTCCGCCTTGCTGGAAGTCATGGAGGAAAGCGCCGTCACGGTGGACGGCGTGACGCGCGTTCTGCCGCAGCCGTTTACCGTTTTTGCAACGGAAAACCCCGTCGGATCGGTGGGTACGCAGATGCTGCCGGAATCCCAGCTGGACCGCTTTATGGTCTGCGTGGTCATGGGCTACCCCGATGCGGAGGCGGAAATGGAGATTTTGTCCCGCCAGCCGCGCCGCGCCCTGCTGGACCGTGTGCAGCCGGTGATGGACAAAAACGACCTGCTGGCTATGCAGCAGCAGGTAGACGAAGTATATATGAGCGATGAAATCAGACGGTATATCGTCGAACTATCCCGCGCGACGCGGCAGGACAGCCGTCTGATGCTGGGGCTTTCGCCCCGTGCGTCGCTGGCAGTGGCCGGTATGGCGCGCGCGGCGGCTTTTCTGAGCGGGCGCAATTATGTGGCCCCGCAGGATATTACCGCGATTTTTTCCGATGCGGCCCGCCACCGTCTGTGCCTGACCGAACAGGCCCGCACCGGCGGCGATACAGTGCAGAATATCCTTGACGATGTTCTGCACACCGTGCCGCGCCCCCGCCCGGAGAAACCGTTCCATGGCAGGTAAGGTGGGCTGCGCGCTGCTGCTGGCCGTGCTGTTTGCCGCGGCAGCAGTCAGCCGCACGTCGTTTGCGGTCTTTTTGGCGTCACTGGCGGTGCTGCTGGTCGGCTTTTTGGCGTGGTATGTCCGCACACTGCGCAGGGATGTGACGGTAACGCTGCAGCTGCCTGCCCGCCCCGTGCACCCCGACGAGGATTTTGCCGTACTGGTGAAACTGCACAACAACGGGCGGCGGCCCGTGCCGGAGCTGCGTGTCGTTTTGCAGGCTGTGGACGCCGAAAGCGGAACGGCCATTGAACTGCCCTGCGGCGCGATGCTGGCCCCGCATCAGTGTGCCGATTTGCGCGTGACCCTGCGCGCAGCAAAAGGCGGTCTGTGGCGGTTCCGTGTGCGGGAAGCCACCGTGCGCGATCTGTTGGGGCTGTTTGCCGCGCACTGCGCCGTGCCGCCCCAAAGCAGAGAACTGTGTGTGCTGCCCCCCGCCGAGGGCGAGGACGACGGCGCAGGCACAAAACCGCAGAACTGCGCCGAAAAAGTGACTGCGGCGGGCTGCGATTTGACCGACGGCGTTTATGATCTGCGCCCCTACCGTGCAGGCGATTCACCGAAGCTGATCCACTGGAAACTGACCGCCCGCGTGGGCGAGTTGACCGTGCGCGAGCCGTTGGGCGCAACCTACCGCGCTGACCCTGCGGGCAGCGTTTTGGCAGAGGGGGCCGACGCGCCGCAGCAGTTGTTGCACTTTGGGCAGGCCGCCGTAAAGCGGCTGCGCAGATTGACCCGCCGCAAGGACACCGACCCCGCTACGGGGCTGGTATTTGTGGACCGTGTGCTGCTGCCCCGCACCAAGGCCGCTGCCCACCCCATGGCGGAAACGGCGGCGGATCTGCTGATTTCGGAGCTGCTGGCCTTGGGCTTACTGACGGCGCTGAACGGTGCGTTTGCACTGGCATTGCCGATTTGGGTGTGGCTTGGCGTGGCGGCACTGTGTGCGGCGTGGCCGGCACTGCACCGCGTCCCGCTTTCCAAGGCGGGCCGTTACGGCGCGGCGCTGGCGCTGGCCGTGGGGTATCTGGTGCTGCTGTTTGCCGTGCAGCAGCCGTTTTTGGCCGGTGCGGCACAGTGCGCGGATGCCGTCAGGCTGTGCTTGAATAAACGCTTCAACGCAAATTTTGTGGTGTCCGCCTCGCCGGTTTCGGCGCAGATGGGCCTGTTTGCGCTGCTGACGGCAGTGCCGTTTACAATGTTTTTGGCCGCGCTGACAGCCCGCCACACCGACGTGCTGTTGCTGGGGGCGGTGCTTCTGCCGATCGTGGCGTTCACGCTGTTGGCGGGGACGGGCCGTGCCGTTTTGGGCTGGCTGCTGCTTTTGCCGGGCTGGTTGGGAAGCTGTGCGGCGGCGCGGTCGCCGGTGCGCAAACGGCTGTGGCGCGGCAAGGGTTCCGCTGTCTATGCCGCCAACCTGCAGACCCACCGCATAAACCAAAGGCTGGCCGGTGTCGGCATGGCTGCCATTTGCGCGGTGCTGTTTTTGCCTGCCCTGGCACTGCGCCCCGTGCTGATGCTGCCCTTGAACGCGCTGCAGCCTGTGACCGACAAAGTCTGCGCGGCCGGGCTGAGCGCGGCGATCGAGTGGCTGCCGAAAATCAGCGGCGGGGCACTGAATTTCCATGTCAGCGCTGCTGCGGGCGGCGTGGAGGACGGCAGCCTGACACGGGGCGACGGCCTGGCGCTGACGGGGCTGGAGGATATAATGGTCACGACCGACGCCAAGCCGGAGGAGACCGTCTACCTGCGCGGGTTTATCGGCGTGGACTATGACGGCACAAGCTGGCAGGCAGGGAATGCCGCTGCCTTCGACAGTGCCGCAGCAAACTGGAAAACCGACGGCGACGGGCGGCTTGCCATTGCGAACCTGCCGTTTTTGCGCGCGGCATACAGCGGCGCACAGCCGCAGCAAATGACCGTACATCGTCTGCATGCAAACGATGCCTACACGTTTGCGCCGTACAACGCATATTTTAACGACTACTACACGCCGGACGGCGACGGAGCCATAGCGGGGCAGACCGTGCAGGACGATATGTTCTACTATTTTCCGCGCAAACAGGCAGAGGAGCTGCTGGCGGCCCGTGACGATGATGACGCGGGGGTGCTGGACCGTCTGGAAAGCGCCTACGCCGCATATGTTCGTGCGCGCTGCCTGGATGTGCCCGACGGTGCCGGGTACGATGCCATAGACAAGGAACTGGCTGCGCTGGTGAAGGAGCGCAAACTCAGGGATGATGACATCGATGGCCGACGCGCACTGGTGCGCAGCTGGCTGAACGAGCACTGCCGTTACAGCGCGGACGCCGAGACACCCGACGACACCGACCCGCTGCTGTATTTCCTGAGCGAGAGCCACGCGGGCAGCAGCACACAGTTTGCCTCGGCAGCGGTGCTGCTGTGCCGCATGGTGGGGCTGCCCGCCCGATATGTGGTAGGCTACGCCGCACCGCAAAGTCTGTTTACCGCTGCGGGCGACGGCAGCTGCCGTGCCGTTTTGCAGGACGATAACGCCCACGCCTGGGCAGAGATTTACCTTTCCGGGCAGGGCTGGACGCCGCTGGAGGTCACCCCCGGTATGACAGCCGAACTGACCGAGGGTGAGCTTGCCGCCGATGCCGCACAGGCAGGGCAAAATGCCGCAGACAGTGATACACCCCTGCCCGCGCGGCAGGAGGCCGACTCCCCTGCCGAAACGCCGCAAAGCGTCCCGCTTTTGTGGGTGCTGCCTACGGTTTTGCTGCTGCTCGTCTTGGCCTTGGCACTTCTGCGCCGTGCAAGGCGCACACCTTTGCAGACCGTACAGGCAGAATTTTGTGCGCTCCATCGCAAGATGCGGCGCTGCGGGCTGGCGGCGGAGGTGTCCTCTGACGAAGCGGCATTTGCGGAATTTCTGCAAACGCATTGCCCGCAGACGGACCGCGAAACCGTGCAGCACCTGCTGGATGCCGTACAGGCGGCACAGTTTGCGCCCGATCCATGCACCTCTGAAACCGCGCATGAGGTACGCGCCCTGTGCCGCAAATTGCGCAAAAAAATGTGCAGACGAACGGTGTGAGGGCTGTGCAAGGGGAAGCTTTACGCAAGAAATAATTGACGATTCGGCAAAAAATGATTATGATAATGGTAAATACATATCGGAGATGAGAAACCATGCCACCTTTGCCGAAGAACGACAAGCCGATCGATATCACGCAAATCGCGCAGGCGCTTGGCGTATCCAAGACAACCGTGTCCGGTTCCATATCCGGCAACGGGCGCATCAGCGCAGCAACCCGCCAACGCGTGCTGGACTATGTAAAAGCGCATAACTATACCCCCAGTATGATGGCGCGCGGGCTGGTGAAGCACTGCTCCTACAATATTTCGCTGGTGATTTCCACGCAATTTTCCGACTTTGAGCTGCCCTTTTTGCGCAAGGTGATGCGCTCCGTCTATCAGGTTGCCGGGGATTCCGACTACGATGTCCTGCTGACGCTGGTGGGCGAAAACGAAACCCGTCCTGTGGAACGACTGCTGGATAACCGCAAAATCGATGGTCTGATCTTGACCCGCACACTGGAGCGTGACCCCTTGATCCCGCTGCTGAAGGCGCGCAAGGTGCCGTTTGTCGCCATCGGTCAGCCGGAGGACGATCAGGTACTTTCCGTTGACCATGACCAGGTGGGCGGCTGCCGTGAGATGACCAGTCTGCTGCTGATGAAGGGCATGAAGCATATCGCGCTGCTGGGCGGTAGTATGCTGTACACCGTCAACCAATCCCGATTGGAGGGCTTCCGGCAGGCTTATGTCAAGATGGGGCAAAAAATTGACGAAAGCCTGCTGTTTTTGGAGCTGGAAAGCGACGATTTGCGCATGGAGGCTGTGCAGCAGGCTGTAGAGCGCGGGGCGGATTGCATCCTGTGCATGGACGAACGGCTGGCACAGCTGACGCTGAATATGCTCAAGCAGCTGAACCTGCGCGTGCCGCAGGATATCCGGCTGGCGTCGCTGTATGATAATGAGAATCTGGTCAATACCGTGCCGCCCATCACCGCCGTGCAGTTTAATGCGGATATCCTTGGCTTAAAAGCAACGCAGCAGCTGCTGTGCGCCTTGCAGGGGCAGCCTGTTGAAACCCGCATGGAGCTGGGTTACCAGGTAAGCCTGCGGGAATCGACGCAGACGTGAAATCCGAGTGCACACCGAAGGGTGTGCGCTTTTTTGTCTGACCCATCAAACCGTTTACATTTTCAGGAAAATGTACAAAATGGGGCAAAATAAAACAAAAAGTCCCGAATTGCAGATACAAGCAATTCGGGACTTGATAGGATTTATAGAAGAACCTTAACTGTCAGGTCTTTCCAATTTCCCGGCCAAAGTACGCAACCACGCGAATTTCGATAGGCGCGAGCCTGTTCGTAATTCAACTTAATGGTTATACTCGCTGGCAAATCAGCCGCGAGGCGACTTGATGGCTGCCTGCTTATTGGGTCGTCATCATAGGTATGTACCCAAAAGCGCGTACTGATTGCATCCTCAAGTATCCTATTGACGGCCCCATCCCCTTTCTTCGCTTTTGTTTTTCCCGGCATGATTTTTTCCGCCGAAATCGAATGGTAATTGTACGTTCCGCGCACATTGCATTGAACAGTGCATGACTCTTGAAATAGATTTAGTTCCCAGATGAATTTCTGTCCATCGATGGAGAAGATTTTCGGCACAAATCTGTCCAGAAATTCCCGGCTGATTTCATCGTTTTGGAACGACTCTTGCCAGCTGAGTGCTTCCTCTACCTTTTCACTATTGGCAGCTCCGTTTTCTTGTTCCTGCTGGTATTCTTCTAAAATATCCTGCCGGTGATCCTGCCAAACGTATTTGTAGATTTCTCGCGCCATCAATTCGAGCTTCCATGCTTGCACATTGGGGGCGCTGCATTTGGGGGCCACATTCCTCAGCGACCGCTGATAACAGATATATCGAACAATGCCTTTCTCTGCGCGGAACGCCCGCATTCTGGCTCCGCAGCCACAAAACATGCGGCAAGCCCATTTGTCGGCGTGTTCGCTCTTTCCATACAAGTAAGCCTGCGTTATATTGCCGTCTTTGTACGACTGCCATGCATGTCTGCGGCGCTGACATTTATCCCATAGTTCCTCTGAAATGATTGGCTCAAAACTGCCTTTCACCAGAATGTAATCCTGTTCGCTGTTCTTGATGCTTTTATGGCTGAGGAAATCATCAATATGCGATTTGTTGTATGTCAAATACCCTTTATAAATCGTATTCTTGGTGATTGAGAGAACCTGACGCGCGCTCCATTGTGGCATTCCAGATTTATTCGGTGCGCCTTCTTGCGTTAGTGTCTGGGCTATCTCGGTGCCATTTATGCCATCAGCATACCAAGCAAAAATTTTTCTGACAGTCTCTGCCTGACTTTCCTGCACCACAAGCGTATGAGCCTTTTTATCACGCTTATATCCAAACGGTGTCGGTCCCGCAACATAGGTGCCTTTTTTCTGTGACGTCTGAATGCCCGCCTTGGTGCGTTCACTCATTTTACGGCTTTCATCTTGCGCAAGGCTTGCCATAATGGTCAGGCGAACTTCTCCATCGCCACGCATCGTCCAGATGTCATCATTGACGAAGTACACTTCAACGCCGTACTGTTTCAGCTCACGGGTTGTAACCAAAGTATCCACCGTGTTTCGGGCAAAACGGGAAACCTCGCGGGTCACGATTAAGTCAAACTTCTTTTTCCGGGCATCTCGCAGCATCTTCATAAAAGAAGGCCGGGTTTTCATGCCAGTACCTGAGATTCCTTCATCGGCGTATTGCCCAACCACCGTCCAATTCGGATGATGTTCTGCAAGCTCCAGATACCAGTTCATTTGATTTTTCAGTGCTGATATTTGCGCCTCAAGTTCCGTGGACACGCGCCCATAGAACACGACTCTGCGCGGGCAGTTTTGCTGGTCTGCTTTATCATATTGCATCGGTTTTCCCTCCTTCCCCATCAGTATAATACTGCATTCAGTATTTTCAAAATGTACAAGTCAATGACTCAATCATGGTATAGAAAAGCCGTGGAAGAAGGTTCCTTCCACGGCATGATCTTTATACTACTTTTTCAATAAGGCACTGATGTTTCTTCGTTTTCTTGTCATAGTTGATAGCTACCAAGAGAAGATTTCCTGTATAGCCACGCAGCGAATCCGGATATTTCTTTTCCTTAATCTGCTGCATCGCAGTCTCCGCCGTTTGGTTCCACTTCAACTCCACAACAAGCGCCGGATAGTCATTTCGGTACTCCGGTTTTGGAATGAAAACGAAGTCTGCGAAGCCCCTGCCTGTGGGCAGCTCTCGAACCGGCTTAAAGTAATATTGCATAGCGCTCAGGTATGCAATCGCCAAGACGCTGCTCAAGGAGTTTTCATTGTTGTACTGGATGGCAGAAACATAGTCATCATGGATTTTCTCAACCTGAGTGGCTACTGCATCGCCATCCATATCCAATGTCGCATCCAGCAACTTCTCAGACTCCTGCTGGAACAGCAACATCTCATTCCAATGCTTGCTTTCCACCGCAAGTGTCAATTCCTGCCGGATTTCCTCATTCGGAACGAACGCTGTTTTTCGGTTCTGGTCATATCCCAAGTAGCCAAGATGGATCATATATGTCAAAACATCATCTTTGCTTTGGATATTAACGGTATCGTTCTTGAAGGTAGCCGTGTTTACTTTAACTTCCCCACCGGAAAGCATTTCAATGATTGCCGTTTTCAGCCCATCATAGTTCATGTTGATAAGGGGAACGATTGCTTCATAGGAAGCCGTTTCCGACCAGTAGCTCTTAAACTCTCCCTTCAGCATAACGCTGACAACAGCTCTGGGATTATAAACTTGGTAATCCCGCAGCAAGTAACCATCGTACCACTTTTTTACCTTGTCAAAGTCTTTGTGGTACTCCTCGCAAAGATTCTTAACTTCTTCTTCCGTAAAGCCAATGAAAGGTGCCAACGTGCCGGCACTGACCATGGTAAACTCATCGAAGTTATTCAAGGCCGACTGCGTTTTTTCCTTTTTGATTGGCAGAATGCCGGTGAGGTATGCAAGCTGAATGTATTTTGTCGGCTCTGTACCTTTGAATAAGCCTCTCAGGAAATAGATATATTCTTCTTGAACAGCCTTATTGGTTGCTTCATCTCGGATCAGAATATCCCATTCATCAATAATCACAATAAATTTCTGACCGGTCGAGTTTCTGATGCGCGACAAAGCGTCCGCCAATGTCAACACGTCGTTAGGAAGAACTTCAGGGTAGTACTCTTTTAGTTCCTCCAAAACCGATTGCGTAATGTAGGATATAATACTTTTGATGTCTGCACAACTGGACAAAAACCATTGTACATCTATATGGATCACATCATACTTGTTGAGATGCTTTTTGAAGTCGCTACTCTTGCCGATTGTAAGCCCATCGAACATCTTTTCTGAATCGCAGCCTTTGCTGTAATAGGCTGCCAGCATATTAGCCGTATAGGACTTACCAAATCTCCGGGGGCGGCTATTGCAGATATATGCTTCTGGTGTATCAAGAACGCTGTTGGTATATTCCAGCAGACCCGTTTTATCCATATAAATTTTTGAATTCAGTGCAACTTGAAACGCACTATTATCCGGATTCACGAATCTTCCCATTTCGCCAAAGCCTCCTTCAGAAGTCATTTATTTCTAACTATTCAAATGACATTAATATAGTCATATAGTACCATTTATCGATACAAATAGCAAGTTGGAAATTTTCCTATAATAGTACAAAAGCGCCGCAGCAGGGATTTCTTTCATAGCATGATCTATCATCGCAGACGCCTCATCTGTTATGACGATGATTAAATTTTGCCACATGGAATCCTGCTTTCTGCATATAATCTTCAAAAATATATGCAGATAAAACTCGAAAGGCGCAATAAGCCACAAATTGCGATAATTTCCCTTCGATGAACCTGTCAGATGTCATCTGTTTGAACCATTCGGAATTCCCGAATAGTTGCCATCACGGTCTATTCCTCATCCGAATTATAATATTACCATTTACTGATTCAAATAGTAAATCCAGCGTCATTCCATAACGACACAATAATGCCGTGGAAGTATTTCCTCCACGGCACGATCTGTCGTTATAGCTGTGCGTTTCTCTCCCTCTGCAAATTCCAGACAGGCAACCCTTCCCGGCGCTTTGCCTCGCATCACTTTGCAGCCATGCGATATGTTTTCTCGCATCTTGGCACGCTCGTGGAATCCAGTCATGGCGCTGCTTCCCCAATGCGGTACAGCAGAGGACGCTATTCACTTTTTCGGAGGTTTGGAACCTCCTAATACATAAGAGAACAGCGAATCGGATTTTTTCCACAACTTTTTCAATTTTCTTTTTTTACCAGAAATATATCCACACGCATATCTTTCCACAAACCGGGGTGGATCTTAATCCCACGCGCTTTCTGATACTCATAGGCTGTCACAAAGTCAACCGCAAAACTCAAAAGTGGTATCTTTTCATCCAGCACGCTCACCTGATTTTCTTGACAGCTTTCCAGCCATTCCACCAACTTACGCTTTCTTTTGGTTCGGCTCATGTCCAAAAAGAAATCCTGTGGACGACATATTGTCGCGCAATCGGGTCCAGCACTTTCTTTATCCTGCTTGCCGATTTGCTCTTGCTCAATATCATAGTGAACGCCACTTTTATAGGTAACCATCGCTATCGGCTGCCTTTCCGATTGGATAGGCATGATCTGCTGCACATTCATCAACTGCAACATCCAAATGTAGCGGTTATTGCTTTTTACAATCCGGTTGGTATACCTGTCCAGAAAGCCCGGCTCTATTTTACCATCCGGAAAAGAGGCATCATCGCTGAGTGCAGCCTCGATGCTGTGCATATCTAACCTTGCTTTAGGACGCTGTTCCTGTATGGAACTTTGCAGTAAGCCTTCGACATTTATAATCTCATTGTTGATTTCCGTACTTTTGCTTAAGAAATCATCCATAGTTATGCTTCGGCTTGCCCGCTGGCTGACAAGATCGTCCAATTCCTCATTCAGCGCAGAGAGCTTGTTCTCCAGCTGGTTTCCATCATTCGGTGTGCCGGTAGTGTTCAGATTTGCATCCAACATCCGCAAAAGACCCAGTATATCCTCGGCATTTTCTTTCCAAACTGTACGGAACACTTCCCTTGCCATCAATTCCAGCTTCCATTCAGATGCGTATGGTGCCGGACAAGGAATGCCGTTCAGTGCTCTGGCGGCATCTTTCTTTTTGAACATTTTCGAACGTGCACAGATAAGCCGCATATTTTTCCCACCGTTGGCCGTTTTATCGTAGCCTTCGATTTGGAATCGCATCCCACAATCGCAAAACAGAATTTTCGTCCATTTGTTCTGCGGAAAGGACACACCAAATTTATGGGCACGACCATCTTTTCCTTTGACAAATGCAGCTCGCTTACTACGGATCTGATTGCAGGTTTCCCATAGCTCCTCTGAGACGATTGGCTCAAAGTTTCCCTTTACAAGAACAAAGTCCTCCTCGCTGTGATTGATGCGGTTATGGCTGAGGAAGTCATCAATATGGGATTTATTATAGGTCATATAGCCCTTGTAAGTGGGCTTGCGGAGTACCCGTGATACCTTGCTCGCCGTCCAGCTCAGGCCACCACCGCCATCCTTGCGGTTTTCTTCTATAAGCATTTTGGCAACTGTCGTTTCTCCGTGCCCCTCGGCGTACAGATTAAAGATTCTTCGCACCGTTGCCGCCTGTTCCTCATTGATTACATAAGTTCCATCCACACGGTCATAACCGATAATATTACCGCTGCCATAGAGTACACCTTTCTCACGGCTCATCTTCTGTCCGGCTTTTACGCGCTCACTGGTCTTGCGGCTTTCATCTTGGGCAATGCTCGCCATAATGGTCAAGCGAACTTCTCCATCACCGTCCATTGTCCAGATGCCATCATTTACAAAATAGACTTCCACGCCGTATTGCTTCAGTTCTCGCGTAGCATTCAACGCATCCACAGTGTTACGCGCAAACCTCGACAATTCACGTGTGACAATCAAGTCAAAGCGGTGTTCCTTTGCGTGCTCTATCATCCGCATAAATGATGGACGTTTCTTCATTTGGGTACCAGTTATGCCTTCGTCTATATACTGCGCTACAACGGTCCAGTTGGGATTGCGTAATGCAAGGTCTGTATACCATTCCATCTGATTTCCCAGCGCAGATAGCTGTTCCTCATGTTCTGTTGAAACGCGGCCATAAAACACCACCCTGCGCGGTCGATTCTTGTAATTCCCAATATAGTCTGTCATTTCGAACGCCTCCTTGTTCTTTCATTGTACAAGGGGCAAATTCATAAGGGAAATGTACAAAAACACTGGTACACTTGCCATCCTTGTATGAGCGTTGCTGCTCTATACTATAAGAGTACGTTCTCTTGATTTTTTTCCACAATCACTATTTTTATTTCATTGCACTTGACATACATCAAGTAGCCATGCCACGCGGATAGCATTTTTCAGAACATATCAACAAAAATGACCCTGCACGATTCTGTGCAGGATCAAAATATATATTCGTTTTATTTTCATACATAACTGGTTGATGGGCCGGCTCCGACTTTTTCAAATAACTATTTCGAAAAATCAGCCGGGCTATCAAACTGGAAGTTATCGAAGAGCATCCCTTAATTGTAACAAGCCACTACGGATACTTTCTCCAGCTCCACCAATAGCCTGCGCTATAATGATTGCGGCAACTATAATTGCCACTGCAACAATAATCTTTCCAATCAAATGTTGATATTCTTTCATTTTGATTACCTCCATCTACAAGTATCGATTTTCTCAATTCTCAAAACTGGAATTTATCTACGTGTTCCATCATCATTAAAATATTTTTTCAAAGCTTTCTCTGTCGGATAAATTGATCCAACCATAATAAAACATTGAATTGTCACAAGAATCAAGCCCGCAAATCCAATCGTATTCTTATCACTATGGTATAACGGAATATGTATCAAAGCAGATGGTATAAGCATTACCCATCCTATTTTCAACCAAAGTTTTCCACAATAGTCGTGAGCAAATTTCCATGTATCCATATTTTTCATGGAGCGAGTTGTTCTATATCCAAGCATACCATTTATATGCTCCGGGCAATGTTTCCACATCATTCTTCCTACAATAATCATAACAACGGGAATTATCATATCACATATTAACATAAACCACCAAAACCACATAAAGTACACCTCCGTAAATTCCGATTTGTCAATCAAAAACAGAAAGAAAAATATTTTTATTTCTGTCGGGTATCCTTCTGCTGAACTGCCAGCATAAGCAATGATCTTAACTAGAGGATATAAAATCCGCTTTACTCTTCGAATCTTCCCTTCATGCACAGTTCCTTCTGCCACAGCGCGAGCTGTCCTCGCGCGAAGAGGCTGTCGATCTCGAGCTCTTCATCCAGTACGAGGAGATCTGCGTCGGCGCCTGCGGCGATGCATCCCTTTCGGCCATCCTGCGCGAGCAGAGTCGCCGGTGTGGTCGTCAGAAGCTTCAGTGCCTGCTCGAGCGGCATGCCCATGCGCACCAGCGCCCGGATGGTTTTATGCAGGTACTTCGGCGACGCATAGGTCAGTCCCACGCACTCGCCTGCGTCGTTAAAACGCGGCTGGCTTCCGTAGGCGTCACTTGACAGGCTCACATGATCCGGATTTACGCCCTCGCGGTGCAGTAAATCAAAGAGCTTTCGGGCATCCTCTTTCACCGCCACCTCATCCGAGCCGGCGGTACAGTCGATGTAGCCGCCTCGCTTCACGAGCTCTACGCCAGCGTCGATGAGCTCTGGTGAGCGCAGCATATGCGTCGGGAGCAGGTTCTTCGCCGGTACATCCGAGTGATCCAGTACGTAGAAAATCGGATCCAGCTTCGCCTTCCCGCTGCCCATGTGCATCGTCACGAGCCCCGGTGTGCCGCTTAGCAGACCGGCGCGGCGTGCAGCTGTTGCCAGTGCGATCAGCTCCGCTCCACCCGGATTCGAGCTTCGATGATCAGATACCGCGACCTTCACACCGATCATCGGTGGGATCAGAACGATGTCCCGCTCGACGCTGCCGGTGAGTGTCGTCGGCGGGTAGCCATAGGACGAGGTCAATGTGTACACCGTCATGCCTTCTTCTGTCAGTGCACGGGCCTTCGCCACCAGGTTCTCGAGGCTTCTCGTGATGCCGTCCGTGCCCAGAAGCCCGACGACGGTCGTGATACCATTCTTAAAAAAGGTGCTGAGTGAAGACTCCGGCACACGGGAAGCCGGACCCTGCTCTCCGCCGCCACCGGTGATATGCACATGCAGATCGATGTAGGCCGGCACGAGGGTCTTTCCCGAGAGATCATAGACATCGACATCCGGAAGTTCATCATAGCCTGTGATTTCTTCCGCGATTCGGAGGATCCTCTCCCCCTCGATCAGCACATCCCTTTTACCGAGAGGAGCTGGTGTGTAAACATTGGCATGCTTTAATAATTTCATAGAATCATCCTTTCTATGGCTTCGTGTTCTGGCCTTGATTGAGGCGATGTTTTATATGGACATGAGCTTACATCTATCTAGTATAAATTTTGACACGGCTTATGTCTGTACGTAAAATATGATTTTCGTGATTTTACGGAACCATTATAGACATTCTTTACTCAGATTTTACCTATTCTATGTGTTTTTTTATTTTGCAGAATTATCATACAGATAAATTTAAATTTTACTTAAACTTTTTTCACCTTAACAAACTGGGATTTACAGTTTTCTTTGCAGCATAATCATATCTATCAGTTGCATACCTGCTTCATATATAGGATGGTCATAGTTATCTATAAAGAAGTTTTTAATGCTATAAGAACGAATAAATCCACACTTCTCATAAAACGGGATTGTCAACGGACTATCCCCTGTGCCAACTTGCAGTATAGAATACCTCCCTTTGTATTTCGCAGCGACAAAGTCGATTAGTACTTTACCGTAACCTTTCCCCTGATATTCTGGTTCAGTTGCAATATTCTTGATTTCAAGAACACCTCCCCCCTCGTCTGTTACGACACATTCGGACTTAACTCCACCATCGTCCAAAACATACATTGTCCCTCTATTAAGATACCTATCTATCATATCCTCCTGCTCATCTGCTAATAGCAACAGTGGAAGAAATTGTTTTTTATTCTCCTTGATTTCTTTAATTTTCATATCATCGCACCTTCCAAATTCAAATTTTCCAATTTAACAAACTGGAATTTGGAACGTGCTTTATAAATTTTTTCCGATCCCCTCAAGTTCGTTCATGGAATCCTTGTTTTTTTC
>OLOT01000578.1_pt1 | contig 26502 bp, 19 predicted proteins | sample 1671991 | NCBI WGS metagenome assembly OLOT01 (sample SAMEA3136634, study PRJEB25190) | human gut metagenome | biome: human gut; feature: human-associated habitat; material: faeces | place: Austria | collected 2013
AAACGTCTATCAATTTCTTTTATATTTTGATAAACTATATGATAAGTTCACCGACTTGGAGAAGAAAGAATTTCTTAACAGCTTTGTAGAACAGGTGGACATTTACGAGCAGGAGCAGCCGGATGGCAGATTCCTGAAGCACATAAAGTTCCGTTTCCCGGTGTATTTTGGAGACAGAGAGACACAGGAACTTTGTTGGGACAAAGAAAGTACCGCTGAAAGTTGCGCTTTATTGTCTAAACTAGAATAAAAACTGGATGAGAAGGTGACTAGAATTCGAAGAATCGCCATATAAGTCAACAAATGCCGGGTAAACTGATGACTAGAATTCGAAGAATTGCCATATAAGTCAACGAATGCCGGGAAAGCAGATGACTGGAATTCGAAGAATCGCCATATAAGTCAACGAATATCGGGAAAGCATATGACTGGAATTTGAAGAATTGTCATATAAGTCAACGTATGTCAGGGAAACTGATGACTGGAATTTAAAGAATCATCATTTGAGTCAATACATGATTGATATTTGTTGACTAGGTCAAAGTGTAGCCGGTAAATTGATGACTCATACAAGAAATTTCGCAATGAGGGTCGATGATCATCTGGTTATATCTAGTGTGCTGACAAGGAGGTGCATATTTTTGGCATCGTGAAGCGTGTTGCTGTGAACAGTAACGAGGTGGTGCTTATGAGCTCCAGACTGACAAAAAATCTACTTGATAAATATAGATCAATATGATAAAATAAGGCCATTCTCCGCGAGGGAGTAATCGGCATATTCCGGAACATTTTTCAGATATGTTTTGAAGAGTGTGTAGTACTATCGACATAATGGTGCCATATGCACCCGGTATTACAGTAAACGATGAGACTCATGGACAGTTAAAACAGCTGTCTGTGTGTCTCTTTTTTTATGCTGCAGGAATATTACAGCAGCTCAGATAACATAAAAAAGTCTTCCGGGAAGGGTTCTATGTTACTGAAAAATTATTTTATACAGGAAAAGGAGCAAAAAACACATGAATATTTTTGAACTTTTTATACTGGCGATAGGCCTGTCTATGGATGCATTTGCAGTATCTGTCTGTAAGGGCCTTTCCCTGGGCAGAATCAATGCAAAGCATATGTGTATCGCAGGCGCATGGTTCGGGGGATTTCAGGCATTAATGCCCCTTGTGGGATATTTTGGCGGACGATTCTTTGCAGATAAGGTTACTCGATACAGTCACTGGGTAGCTTTTGTCCTTCTGGTGTTCATTGGTGCCGGCATGATCAAAGAATCGAAAGAGGAAGAACATGTAAATGCGGATATGGATATAAAATCCATGTTCATCCTTGCAGTGGCTACCAGTATTGATGCACTGGCAGTGGGAGTGACATTTGCTTTTCTGAAAGTAGAGATCGTATCAGCAGTATCCTTTATCGGTGTGATCACCTTTGTCTGTTCAGCAGCAGGGGTAAAGATAGGCAGTCTTTTCGGAATGAAATACAAATCCAAAGCGGAATTATGCGGAGGTATTATCCTTATCCTCATAGGTACAAAAATCCTGCTGGAAGGACTGGGAATGATATAAATAATAATTACAAATCTCAACTCAAACGTGTTATAATACTACTATTAATGAACAGGCATGAAATGATTATCCGCCTGAATAATTTAAATAACATATCAGGGAGGTTTCTATTATGAAAAAAGTAAAAACAGCAGCAGCACTTTTATGCAGTGCATGTCTGGTACTTTCAGGAACTGCTGTACCGACAATGGCAGATTCAGTGAAGGTTGTGACACTGGGAGCTGATCTTACTCAGGACCAGAAGAATACAATGATGAAATATTTTAATGTAGACAGTAACCAGGTACAGATCCTCACGATTACTAATCAGGATGAGAGAGATCATCTGAGTGCTTATGTACCGTTAGAGCAGATCGGAACCAGAACAGTAAGCTGTGCATATGTAAAGCCGACTCAGTCAGGCGGTATCAAAGTAAGAACAGCCAACCTTAACTGGGTAACATGTAACATGATCGCAACGTCACTTTCCACATCAGGTGTCAAGAACTGTGAAGTGGTAGCCGCCTGCCCGTTTGAGGTATCCGGCACCGGAGCGCTTACAGGTATTCAGATGGCGTATGAGACAGCTACAGGGGAGCAGCTTGACAGCACGAAGAAAGAACTTGCTACAGAGGAAATGGTAGTGACAGGAAATCTGGCTGATGAGGTTGGAAAGAATGATGCAACTACTGTTATGAATAACTCGAAGATACAGGTTATCAAAGATAATGTCCAGAATGTGGATGATATCTATAATATCGTAGTAAATGTTGCTCAGCAGAATAATGTAAATCTGGATTCTGACCAGATTAATAAGATCGTAGAGCTTCTGAAACAGATTGCGCAGCAGGAGTACAATTATGATGATGTAAAAGCAACACTGGAGCAGGTAGAACAGAATACATCCGGTGATAATGATGAGCTTGGTGATATTGATGATGAAAAGGATGACACTGTAAATGCAGGTGATCCAGCAGATGGTGATGATATCCTGAATAATGTGGATAACAGTGCTTTAGGCGGAGATATCGTAGAGAGTTCCACAGAGAATCCATCGCTGGAGGAGGATTCAGGTCTGATTGAGGACGACGGGGACGATCAGAGTGACGGAGACCTCAGCGAAACAGAGGAACCGCAGGAGCCGGATGGTGATGAAACTACGGATGACAGTACGCTTGGAAATACAGATGAAGGTGATACAGACTCCGATGAAGGAACAGATGATACAGAAAATGATACCACATCAGATGAATTGGATACTTCTGCACTGACAGAAGATCAGAAAACCATGTTTGATAAAGCTGAGAATTTCTGCAAGGGAGAATATGAAGGCGATACCACTGCTCTTACAACAGCTATGGAAGATGAAACAGCAACAGCTTCCGTAACTCTTGATGCTGAAAATGGTGCAACTCTTGCTAAGAATGTGGAGAAGGCATATCTGAAAATTCTTACAGAAGGCACAGCTTCTTATCAGGCAGATGGAACTGAAATTTACATGAGCACAGAGCTCAATATGGTAGATAAGTCCATGAAGGAAATCTTCGGATTAAGTGCAGATGCACAGGCAAGTCCGGAGCTTGGAGAACTTTCAGATGATGACAGACAGACCTTATATAATGAAACAATGAAATTCTTTGAGAAACTCTACGGAGAAAGCACAGAGACTTATGATACAACGGATGCAGATTCCACAGAGACTGCAGGCGGCGAGGAAAATGCAGAATAATCAAAGCATCATGCAGATTTCAGAGAATAAGGATGGTTCTGCAAAGGTATTGTTCAGGATACGAAAAGCAGAGATGGCAGATGTGGATGAGATCATGGCTGTTATGCATGAAGCGAAGAATGATAAAGAGCATCCGGACTGGTTTGTATCTGATGATGAGGAATATGTCAGGACACATATAGAAGAACAGGGTTTTGTGATCGTGGCACAGACAGCAGATGGTTCTGTTGCGGGTTTCTTCATTATTAAATATCCTGAAAACAGGGAAGATAATCTGGGAACTTATCTTGATTTTGATGAGGAACAGCTTTCCCATGTTGCAGTCATGGATTCGGCAGTTGTGTGTTGTGCATACAGGGGAAACGGGTTGCAGGGGCATATGCTGGAAGAAGCGGAGAGATTGCTGGATACAGACCAATATTATTATCTGATGTGCACCATACATCCGGATAATCAGTTCAGCAGACATAATATGGAAATCCATGGATATGAAGTTAAGAGAACGGCACTCTGTTACGGAGGTCTGCCAAGATGTATCCTTCTTAAGGATTTAACCGAATCAGGGAAGTCCCCTGCACAGGTTGTGAAAAGCAGCAAACAATAATAGTAATGGAAAGCAGTTGGTGAAATTTTTGTGATTTTGCCGGCTGCTTTTTGTTATGTATGGAAAAAATGAGATGAATGTGATAAAATGATGTGATTATAGCAATCCTCGTAAATAATGAATCTTAATCCGGCCCATCAGAGTGTGAAATCTGAAACTGTCTTAAATGCATTATTTATGTTACTGTTCACTGGTAATATCCCGCGAGGTGTTTTTTGTGAGCGAAGGTCACAGAAAACCCGAGACATACTGCGCGAATTTATGCGATTAGCATAAATTAAGTTTGCGAAGCAAACGATACTCCTTGGGCATTGCACAAGGAGGTTCATATTTCCTGCATCGCGAAGCGTGTTGCTGGGAACGGAGTGAACAGTAACTTATTTATGAGGGCTGCTATAGAAAACAGAGTCATATAATTGACAAAAGATAAACATAAAAAATACAAGGAGAAATACGAATGGGAATGGCAGTAGTAACTCTGAAAAAGGGAGAGGGAAGACTTCTGAAATCCGGCGGAATGTGGATTTTTGATAATGAGATAGATACAGTCATGGGAAATTTCGAGAACGGTGATATTGTACTTGTCCATGATTTTGACGGATATCCTATGGGAAGAGGGTTCATTAATACTAATTCTAAGATTACGGTACGTCTTATGACCAGAGATGAAAATGTTGATATTAATGAAGAACTTTTGGAGAAGCGTGTACGTGATGCATGGGAATATCGTAAGAAAGTGGTAGATACAGGATGCTGTCGTCTGATTTTTGCAGAGGCAGATTTCCTTCCGGGAATTGTGGTGGATAAATTTTCGGATGTACTGGTAGTTCAGTCACTGGCTCTGGGGATCGATCGTTTTAAAGAAACAATCGTAGAACTCCTCAGGAAAGTCCTGGCAGAAGATGGGATCACTATTCGCGGTGTTTACGAAAGAAGCGATGTGAAGGTGCGCAAACAGGAAGGAATGGAAATGGTTAAGGGTTTTATAGGACCAGAGTTTCCAACACTTGTGCAGATTGAAGAAAATGGTGTAAAATATGAAGTTGACGTAAAAGACGGGCAGAAAACAGGATTTTTCCTGGATCAGAAATATAACAGGCTTGCAATTCAGAAGCTCTGTAAGAATGCGAAAGTTCTGGATTGCTTTACACATACAGGTTCTTTTGCACTGAATGCGGGAATCGCAGGAGCTGCGAGCGTAACCGGTGTGGACGCCTCTCAGCTGGCAGTAGATCAGGCAACCGCTAATGCGACATTGAATGGTTTATCCGACAATGTGAAATTTATTTGCGAGGATGTTTTTGAACTGCTCCCTGAGCTGGAAGAGAAAGGTGAGAAATTTGATGTTGTAATTCTTGATCCTCCTGCATTTACCAAGTCCAGAAATTCCATTAAAAATGCAGTAAAAGGATACAGAGAGATTAATCTGCGTGCCATGAAACTGGTAAAAGACGGCGGATTTCTGGCAACCTGTTCCTGTTCTCATTTTATGGACTATGAATTATTTACCAAAACCATCGGACAGGCAGCAAAGAATGTACATAAAAGACTTCGCCAGGTAGAATACAGGACACAGGCACCGGATCATCCGATCCTGTGGGCGGCAGATGAGTCTTACTATCTGAAGTTTTATATATTCCAGGTATGCAATGACAGATGATTATCTGGCATATCAGGTAGGGGCAAAATACCTTTTGCCCCTAGAGCGTGTCTGAAAAATCATTTCCACAATCTGCACGCCCCACTTTGCGGTATATTTTGCCCGAATTCGGTTGACGTAGCCCGCTACGACGCCCTCATCCGGGCAAAATCTCCCACAAATTGTGACATATATCTTGCGGAAAGCATTTTTCAGACACGCTCTAACATCATAAGAGTACACAATAAAGAAAGAGAGGAAATAATATTATGAGTTTCAGAGAAGTAAAAGCAGAAGAACTGACAATGAATCCATTTACCAAGATTGGAAAGGAATGGCTGCTGATCACAGCCGGAAATGAAGAAAAATGCAATACCATGACAGCAAGCTGGGGTGCAATGGGTGTTATGTGGGGAAAGAACGCAGTGACAGTGTATATCCGTCCTCAGAGATACACCAAGGAATTTGTGGACAGGGAAGATACATTTACAATTTCTGTTCTGGGAGAAGAGTATCGCAAGGCATTAAATTATTGCGGAAAGGTTTCCGGAAAAAATGCGGATAACAAGATTAAAGAAGCAGGACTGACTCCTTACTTTACAGACGGAACAGCCGGAATTGAAGAAGCTGACATGATCATGGTCTGCAAAAAAATGTATCATGATGAGATTAAACCGGAATGCTTTGATGCCGGGGAAAACGACGGTAAGTGGTATCCGCAGAAAGACTACCATACCATGTATATTGCAGAGATCCTGAAAGTTCTTGTCAGAGAGTAAAAAAATGCATTACAAACAGTAAAAAAGAGGTAGTTTAATGAAAGACAAATTAAACAGATTCATGCAGGGGCGTTATGGAGTGGATAATTTTGCAAGATTCACTCTCGGTGTGGCACTTTTCGTCATTGTTGTAGGTTCTTTTATGAGACAAAACGCAGCCGGAGGCGTTCTGGATACAGTTGGATTTATTCTTATCATTTATACATATTTCAGAATCCTTTCCAGAAATATCTCTGCACGATATGCGGAAAACCAGAAATATCTGGGATATACTCAGAAAATCCGTAGCTGGTTTACCAGAGAGAAAAATATGATGGAGCAGAGAAAAACACATCATATCTATACCTGCCCGGGTTGTGGACAGAAAATTCGTATTCCCAGAGGAAAAGGACAGAAGGTAGAGATTGAATGTCCGAAATGTCATGAGAAGTTTATCAAAAGACGTTGATTTGCTGCAAACACGCTCTGGCAGATCATCATAAGTTATGGGCTGGAGGAATTATGTTTGGTTATATAGTAATGAATAAGCCTGAAATCAAGTTTAAAGATTTTGATCTGTACAGATCTTTTTACTGTGGATTGTGCAGAGAACTCAAAAGTAAATATGGAATATCAGGACAGATTTCTCTGACTTATGATATGACATTTGTGGTGATTCTTCTCAGTGCGCTTTATGAGCCGCCCACACAAAAGGGAAGCACAAGATGTATCATTCATCCGGTATGTAAACAGCCGGTCAGAAGAAATACAGTGACAGAATATGCGGCAGATATGAATGTACTTCTTACTTATTATAAATGCCGGGACGACTGGGAGGATGAAAAAAAAGTAACTGCTCTTGGTTATTCAAAAGTTCTTCAGGGAAAAGTGAAAAAACTGGATCAGAAATATCCGGATAAATCCCGAAGAATACAGAAGCTTCTCAGTGAATTGTCTGAGATGGAGAAATCCGGAGAAAAAGACATTGACAAAATGGCGGGCTGTTTCGGAAAAATTATGGAAGAGATTTTTGCATGGAAACAGGATGTATGGGAAGATACTCTGCGTAGAATGGGATTTTTTCTTGGCAAATTTATTTATCTTCTGGATGCATACGATGATGTGGAAGAGGATATAAAAAATAAAAATTACAATCCTTTTTCAGAACAATATATAATAGAAGGGTTCGATGAGCAGGTACGCCGGATTCTGATCATGATGATGGCGCAGACCTGCAGGGAGTTTGAGAAACTTCCTATTATAAAATACACTGATATTTTGAGAAATATTCTTTACTCAGGGGTATGGTGTCGGTTTGAGGTGATACATAAGAAGAGAAAAGAAGCAGGAGAGAAAGATAATGATTGATCCGTACAGTATACTGGGGATTTCCAGAGATGCATCCGATGAGGAAGTGAAGAAGGCATATCGTAAGATGAGCAGAAAGTATCATCCGGATGCCAATATTGACAATCCGAATAAAGAACAGGCTGAGGAGAAATTCAAGCAGGTTCAGCAGGCTTATGAGCAGATTATGAAGGAAAGAGAGCAGGGAATCGATTACGGGAATTATGGCAGCAATAATTACGGTGGTTTTGGCGGATTTTCCGGACAGGCAGACTCTGGCTATCAGGATGAAGAGTCTATGCGCAGGCAGGCGGCAGCCAATTATATCCAGAGCGGTCATTATCGTGAGGCTATGAATGTTCTGCAGTCACTTTCACAGAGGAACGGACAGTGGTATTATCTGTCTTCCATGGCAAACATGGGACTTGGAAATAACGTAAATGCATTGAATGATATTAAGCAGGCTATCCGTCTGGAACCGGATAATGTACAGTATCAGATGGTTTTGCAGCAGATGGAAGGCGGAGGAAACTGGTATCAGGAGATGCAGAATCCTTTTGGAGGTATGCCGACAGGCGGTGATGATTATTGTATGAAGCTGTGCCTGGCAAATATGGCATGCAGTCTGTGTTGCCCGGGAAGCGGCATATTTTGCTGCTAAAACGTTATTGTTCACTCCGTTCTCAGTAACGTAGTCAAAATTCATTCCAGATTGCCTGCGGCAATGGAATTTTGGTAATAATTGGATTGACAATTAAAAGTGAAAATATTACTATAGTAAAGTGATAATGTGCAACTGTAATGATATGCAACAGTTGCAAACATATAATTAAGGTTACAGGAGGAAATCATAATGAGTATTCGTATTGGTATTTTAGGCTACGGCAATCTTGGCCGCGGTGTAGAGTGCGCAATCAAACATAATCCGGATCTGGAGCTTGTTGCTGTATTTACACGTCGTGCTCCGGAAACTGTTAAAATCCTTACAGAGACAGCAGCGGTATATTCTGTCAATGATGCCGAAAAAATGAAAGATAAGATCGATGTACTTATCATCTGTGGTGGAAGTGCAACAGATCTTCCGAAACAGACACCGGAATATGCGAAGATGTTTAATGTAATTGACAGCTTTGATACACATGCAAGAATTCCAGAGCATTTTGATTCAGTAGATGCAGCTGCAAAAGAAAGCGGTCATATCGGAATTATTTCAGTGGGCTGGGATCCGGGAATGTTCTCACTGAACCGTCTCTATGCAAATGCAATCCTTACAAACGGAAAGGATTATACATTCTGGGGCAAGGGTGTAAGCCAGGGACACTCAGATGCAGTACGCCGTATCAAAGGCGTAAAAGATGCAAAACAGTATACAATTCCTGTTGAAGCAGCACTGGAAGCAGTGAGAAACGGAGAAAATCCGGATCTTACAACAAGACAGAAACATACAAGAGAATGCTTTGTAGTTGCAGAAGAAGGTGCGGATCTGGCACAGATTGAGAATGATATCAAGACTATGCCTAACTATTTCTCTGACTATGATACAACTGTACATTTTATTTCTGAAGAAGAACTGAAGCGAGATCACAGTGGAATCCCACATGGCGGTTTCGTGATCCGATCCGGAAAAACGGGCTGGAATGATGAGAACAATCATGTGATCGAATATAGTCTGAAGCTGGATTCCAATCCGGAGTTTACATCTTCTGTACTTGTTGCATATGCAAGAGCTGCATATCGTATGAATAAAGAAGGACAGAGTGGTGCGAAGACCGTATTTGATGTGGCACCTGCTTATTTATGTGCTGCTGATGGTGCTGAATTAAGAAAGCATCTGTTGTGATCAGGGATATAAGATAATATTCTGTCTGTTGAAAAAATAAAGAGAAAACAGGTATACAGGTTATATTTCACAGTGTTATCTTGTGAAAAGAGACAAAGTATTTGTGGACTTTGTCTCTTTTTTTATGGAACAGACTGTGAAAAATTAGTGAATGTTTAACAGAATTTTACTTGTCTGTTGACGGGATATTTAAAGTGTAATATAATAGAGTCATAGAAACGTAATAACATTGTAAAAAACTTTGTTAAACCTTAGAGCGTATCTGAGAAGTATGTGAGATATCAGAGCGATACCCACGATTCATACTTTTCAGACACGCTCTGATAATGAAAAAAGAAAAGGAAGGTATGTATGCAAAACGTAAACAGGAAGTTTAAAATCTGGGGGGCACTTCTGTTTCTGCTGTTTTTTGCTGTGGGAGTTTCCATGTATTTTACTGCGGCAAATGTACAGGCTGCAACGAAAACAGGTTTTGTAACTATTAACGGAGATTCATACTACATAAATAAAGATGGCTCTAAACAGAAGGGTTGGCTGGAACTTGAAGGGAAGAAATATTACTTTAACACAAAGACCGGTGTTCAGGTAAAAGGCTGGGTTACTGACAGTAAAGGACGAAAGAGATATTTCAGTAAACAGGCTGGTATCATGATGACAGGCTGGGTCACTGATTCAAAGGATCAGAAAAGATATTTTAATCCATCTACCGGATTCATGCAGACGAAATGGCTGACACTGAAGGGAAAGAGATATTATTTCTACAGTAACAGTGGAGTGGCTGCCTGCAAGACATTCCTTACAGACAGTAAGAAAAATACCAGATATTTTACAAGTGCATGTTATATGCTTACCGGTTGGACAAAGAATTCCAGCAATGAATACAGATATTTTGAAACTGAAGACGGAATTATGGCAAAAGGTTTCCAGACACTCGACGGAAAAAAATATTATTTTAATACAGGCAGCGGCAAGATGGCTGTAGGCTGGACGACAATTGATGGAAATAAGTATTATTTTGATAAGGAAACCGGTGTGATGGCTACCGGAGATGTAACAATTGATGGACAGAAATACCATTTTAATTCCAATGGTATATTGAGCAATACTACAAGTCCGACCGGTTCCAGAACAATCAAGAATTATCTGGCAGGTGCATTACAGCCTGTTGGTCAGGCTCTGTACGTATGGGGTGGCGGATGGAATGATTCCACCAGAAAAGGAACAAGTCAGACAATGACTGATTTCTATAACAGTCAGAGCAGCAGTTATGATTACAATAACTACAGAGATCTCAGCACAGCCAACAGAGCAAAAGGTTTTGACTGTTCCGGTTTCGTAGGATGGTCAGCTTATCAGGTAATGCAGAGTAAGTCCGGTGTAGGAAGCGGATATACAGTAGTTTCCGGTGAGATTGGTTCTTATTATAAGTCCATGGGCTGGGGAAGTATTCTCACTCAGGCGAATCTGGCAAGTGATGACTGGACAGTATATCCCGGAGATGTGGGATATGACAGTGGACATACATGGATCATTCTCGGACAGTGTGCTGATAAGAGTGCAGTGATCGTGCATTCTACCCCGAATGCAGGTGTTCAGATTGCAGGTACACCTACTCCGTCCGGTGGTTATTCCAGTCAGGCGATTGCACTGGCACAGAAGTATATGTCAAGATATCCGGGATATACCAAATATGATTATCATACTTCATCTGGTAACTATATCAGAAGAGGTAATTATCTGAGATGGAACAGAAGTACGCTTTCTGATCCGGATGGATATATGAATATGACCGCAGACCAGATCCTTGCAGATCTGTTTAGCTGAGAAGTGAATAGTTAAGAAAATGGAAGCAGCTTTCGAAAGAGGAGGCTGCTTCTTTTTTTGCGTTCTGTAGTAATTCCATAAATAATGCAAACAATCCAGTCCACTATAGCGTGAAGTCCTGCTACGTTACTGTCCACTCCGTTCACAGTAACGTAGCCAAAATTCATTCCAGATTGCCTGCGGCAATGGAATTTTGGCTTGTATGTCTCGGGATAGTGGTGTGTGAACAGTAACCCTGCATCAGATACCTTTGTCCTGTGTTAAATTATTACAAACATGAAATGGAATATGTTTGAATTGTAGAAAGAAATGCGAAGAATAACAAAAAGATTAATAAATGTTACAGAAATATAAAATTTATGGTAATTAATCCTTGCGTTTTTGAGTGCGGTGTGTTAATATGTATAAGAATTAACTTAGATATTGCAAAAACATTAAGATATAGAAAGAAAATGTTACGAGGGTGAGAATTCATGAAGAAAAGAATTGTATGTCTTACATTAGCACTCCTGATGAGCGCAACACAGGTTGTTAGTGTAAGCGCTTCAAGAGAGGATGAATTGAGAGAAGAGCAGGCGATCACAAGTCAGCAGCTGGATGCTACATATTCCAGAATGGATGAGCTTGCATATGCGAAATCACAGCTTGAGAATGAGATTTCCGAACTGGATTCCAATCTTGTAAGTGTTATGGTTTCTATTGATACTCTTAAAGGAGATATCGATAATAAAGAAGTAGATATTATTAAGACAAAACAGGATCTGGCTAAGGCTCAGAAGGCGAGAGATAAGCAGTATGAGAGCATGAAGCTTCGTATTCAGGCACTGTATGAACAGGGTGGGGATGCAGCGTGGTTTCAGATGATGCTTAATTCAGAAGATTTAAGTGAACTTCTGACACGTGCTGAGAATACACAGCAGATGTATGAGCAGGACAGAAAGAATCTTGATAAATATGTGAATACTATTAATGAGGTGAATAATTTAAAGACTCAGTATGAATCTGACAAAGCAGAACTGGAAGAGATGAAGGCTTCTTATGAACAGCAGTCTTATGATCTTCAGTGCCAGATCGATCAGAAGAAATCTGAATCAGCCGATTATGAGAATGAAATTGCATATGCACAGCAGCAGGCGACAGAATATGCAAATCTGTTAGCGGAACAGACAGCTGAAATTCAGAGATTGGAAGCTGAAAGAATCGCAGCAGAAGAAGAGGCAAGACGACAGGCTGAGGAAGAGGCTGCAAGACAGGCGGCAGAAGAAGAGGCAGCAGCAAAAGCTGCAGAGCAGGAACAGGACTCCGAATCAGAAGACGAAGAAAATATAGAGTATGATGAAGACGGAAATGAGATTGAGAATACTGATGATGCGGATAATGAATCTGATGAGTCTGAATCAGATGATGGTGTAGAATATGATGAAAATGGTGATCCTGTTGACAATGCAGGAGCTTCTGATGATGTAGAGTACGATGAGTATGGCAATGTGATTGATTCTGATAATACAGTTTCACCAGATGATTATGAGAGTGAACAGTCATCTGATTCAGATAGTTCTTCATCTTCAGGATCAGGATCTTCTGTAGTAGACTTTGCAACACAGTTTGTTGGCAATCCATATGTATGGGGCGGTACAAGCCTTACAGGTGGAGCTGACTGTTCAGGATTTACACAGAGTGTATATGCAAACTTCGGAGTAAGTCTTCCGAGAACTTCTTATGAACAGCAGAATGCCGGTACAGAAGTATCTTATGCTGATGCACAGCCGGGCGATTTGATCTGCTACGGTGGACACGTTGCAATCTATATGGGGAATGGACGTATCGTTCATGCATCGAACTCTGTAGATGGAATTAAGATCAGTGATAACGCAGCGTACAGAACGATTGTTTCTGTAAGAAGACTGGTATAATTAAATAAGTATAAATAATTAAATTTATAGGGGTTGAAAAGGAGTATCGCTAAGGGGGCTGATGCTCCTTTTCTTTATGTATAAGTTACCATTATTCCGCGAGGTGTTTTGGCATGAATATGCCAAAATTCCGAGACATACCGCGCGAATTTATGCGATTAGCATAAATTCTGTGCATCGCGAAGCGTGTTGCTGTGAACGGAGTGAACCGTAACCATGTATAATATTTTACCGATTTTCAGGTGGATTTTACCTTGACATAAAATTGGATGGATAGTACAGTTTATGTAACTGAAGAGATACATATAAAATTTTAAATCTGTTTTTGGAGACATCAGTGGGAAAGAATATTCTCATGAATTATCCGGATTATAGTTGAATAGTGAAAGCGAGGAATGATAAATGGCAAATGACCATGTAGAACACATAAGAATTGTACAGGAAACAGTTGCTGGCAAGGAGATTACTTTTGCACATGTAATGGGAGGGCCGGCTCCGGTCATATACCAGAAGCTTGGACTGAATCCGCAGGTGGATTACCGTTCATCTGCAATCGGAATTATGAATATGACACCGCCTGAATCTGCAGTGATCGCATCTGATATTGCGGTAAAAAGCGGAAATGTTTATCTGGGATTTGCAGATCGATTTACAGGCACACTGATCATTACGGGAGAGATTTCCGATGTAATGTCAGCGATGACTGAGGTTGTGGATTATTTCAGAGACACTCTGGGTTATGTAGTCTGCAAGATTACCAAAAGATAGGAAGTGTTGGGATGGCAGGGATGACAACCAGAGAATTACTGGAAAAGCTTTATAACCAGGATTATGAGAAATTAAAGGGAAAAAAGCTGCGTATGACCAGGGTAAGGGTTCCGGGAAAGGAAGTGTGCCTGGCGCATGTGATCAATCCTTCACAGAGCTGTATTTATCAGAATCTTGGTCTGCATATTGGAGTCCATGAGGGAGAAGACCACACAGGAGAAGCAATTGGAATGATTCGTTTTACCCCATGGGAAGCAGTGGTTGTAGCTGCTGATATTGCAGTGAAAAGTGCAAATGTGGAGATTGGTTTCATGGATCGCTTCAGCGGATCATTGATCCTTACGGGAGGTCTGACGGAAGTTCAGACTGCAGTGGAAGAAGTGGTGAAATTTTTTAGAGAGGTGCTTGGCTTTAAGACTTGTGCAGTTCACAAAAGTTAAAACATACGAAAAGTCAGTTATTCTGTACCGATGGTGCTTATGTAACTGCCGGAATAGCTGAGAGAAGTGAAAGGGACAGACATTAAATATGAAGAAAATATTTCTGATGGGCAGAAGTGAAGCAGGTAAGACTTCATTAACGCAGGCATTAAAAGGCGAAAAACTTCATTATGTAAAAACGCAGTATACGAATACGGATGATGATACCATTGATTCTCCGGGAGAGTATGCAGAGTCCAAGCATTTCAGCGTAGGGCTGGCCTGTTTTTCTTTTGAAGCAGATGTGGTGGCAATGGTACAGTCAGCAGATGAACCTTTCAGTTTGTTTGGCTATGGCAGTAATGCATTTATTCTGAGACCACTGATAGGAATCATTACGAAAATAGATTCTCCTTATGCGAATGTTCCAATGGTGCGTCAGTGGATGCTGAATGCAGGATGTGAAAGAATTTTTCTGGTAAACAATGTGACCGGAGAGGGGATTGATGAGCTGAGAGCGTTTTTGAATGAGGATGTTCCAAAGCTGAGTCTGGAAGAAGCAAAATTCAGACAGAGTCTTGGTCTGAATGAATGGGATCCGCTGCCGGAAGGTGTGGAATATTGAAAAATATATTGATAAATAGTTGACAAGCTTGTTGCAGGGTGTTATTATAATGACAGTATAATTCCATACAGAACATATTAAGTGCTGATACTGTGAGAAAGAGCAGTACAGAAAGAGGGAATCAGGTGAGAAACCTGAGCGATCCGGTCACTGTAACAGAGGAGCAAATCTCAGAATGTCCATTGTGCCATAGCATGAGAAGGAGAGAGGAGCGATGAGCCTGGAGCCAGGAAACCTGCTTGGTATGGCGAGGTTAAACTTCCGTGTAAAGTGTAACAACCAACTCCGTTGAATCCGCAGCTTCGGAGTGTTGTCTGCTTTTATCTGAAGGCAGACATTTTTTATGGAATGCGCCTGTTCTTTATGAATTATACATGATTAAATGGCAGGCGATACTACTTCGGATTTATTCGTTCCCTCCGCGCACTCATGAACGGATTTTTTTCTACCCCGGGGTAGCATCGCTCCCTCTTATTAATTTTAAATGTATGATCTGTGAAAAATACTGTAATGAATTTTCAATGCTTTGTTATGTGAAGAGAAATTGATAATTTATTAGAGTATTTTTTTTATTTCGTCCTCTGTCCTCTGATGGGTGGGATTGATGGAGACTGAGAAAACGGAATTATTCTGGAAAGATAAAAACTTGCAACAGGAGAGGAGAGGTAGCAATGGAGAAACCTTATTGGGAAGGGAAAGAATATTCTTATTTCAGCCATAAGAAATGTGAATTTTTTCCGTGTCATAAGAATGCAGATCCGGATGATTTTAACTGTCTGTTCTGTTATTGCCCGCTATATGCCCTGGGTGAGAAATGCGGTGGGAATTTCCGGTATACGGAAAAGGGAATTAAAGACTGCACAAACTGTATGCTTCCGCATAAGCGAAAAAACTATGGATATGTCACAGGAAAATACCAGGAACTGGCTGATATGATGAAAAGAGCAAAGGAAAGTATCAGCAAATAAGAGGAGAATGCGTCGCTGCTTAGAACGGAGTGAACAGTAACAATGTGTCAGATTAGCACAAATAAGAAAGAACGATTTTCATTGTAATACAATGCTTGTTCTGCTAGAATAAGGATAGCAAAAGAGAAGAGTCTGTAAGATTTTCAAGTCTGTTCTGAGTTAGTATATAAAGCATTTCACACACATTTTCCACACTTTTCACATGTACAGAAGAAAATGCATCACAGGCATTTGACGTCTTTTCCTGGCGACATTTTCTTGTCGGCAGAGCTCTGCATTTCTACATAGAGCCGTCGGAAAACAGGGAAAATTTACTGTTTTCCGACGGTTTTTGTCATTGATCATGGTTGAAAAACAAAAAAGATACTGATATAATGATATTATATTTACGCAAGGGAGTTAACTACTACATGAAAAAAAGAAATACAGCGATACGCGCATTGTCAGTTTTTCTGGCTTATGCAATGGTTTGTACATCGGTACCCGCTGCGGGTCAGGAAATGTTTGGATCCGGAGTCAACAGAGAGACAGAAGAAAATACATCAGATCTGAAAGAATTTCAAAGTTCACAGGCAGATGAATTTGGAACAGATACGGGATCGGATGCAGAATTGTTCGGAAGCGATGATGCAAAACAGGAGTTCCAGGATGGAGAAAACTCAGAAGAGGGTACAGACGGAATCAGGTATATTAAGGGCCGCCCGTTGACAGAAGAGGAAAGAAAGGAAGAACTGGAACCCTTTAAAAATTTAAAACCTTTGGATCCGGGAATTGAAGTGGAGAGTGATCTGACATCAGTTTATGCTGCATATGGAAACAGGGAGGCTGCATTTCCATCTTCCTATGATGCCAGAAAGGAAGGATTAGTTACGCCCGTAAAGAATCAGAATCCATTTGGAACCTGCTGGGCTTTTGGTATGGCAGCAATCATGGAGACTTCGCTTCTGGCACAGAACAAAGGAACCTACGATCTGTCAGAAGAACATTTATCATATTTTTTCTCCAACAGACAGAATGATCCTCTTGGAAATACCCCTGATGATAAGAATTATGTACTGGGAAATTATCACGTGATAGGAGGTAATGATCACCTGGCGGCGATTTATCTCAGTACATGGTCGGGAATGACCACAGAGGCCGATGTACCATTTCCTACGGATTCTTCGCATCAGAATGATCTGACTGTACAGATTCCGGAAAGTAAGGCTTATAATTCTGCAGCATATCTGAAAAATGCATCTGTTTCCAAATACAGTGAGGAACGTATGAAAGAAATGCTGCTGAATGACCATGCAGTATCCATTATGCTTTATATGAAGGAAAGTTATGTAAATCCGGACACAGCTGCATATTGTTATCCTGTTGGAAAATCAAATTCGACTGTAATTAATCATATTGTGACAGTGGTCGGATGGGATGATACGTATTCAAAGGATAATTTCCTTCCTGTTTCCAATGTAACATCTGATGGTGCGTGGATCATCAAAAACAGTTGGGGGGAGAAGAAAGGAGACGGAGGATATTACTATCTTTCTTATCAGGATCCCAATATCAGTAAACTTGTAAGTGCAGAGGCAGTGGCTGCTTCGGATCAAAAGTACAGGAATAATTATTTTTATGATGGTTCTTCAGCACTTTCAGTGATTCCGATACAGGCGGGACAGTCAGTAGCAGCAGTTTATGAGACAACTGCAGGAAAGGGAAAAGCAGAAGTCCTGGGGGAGGTTAATCTTGTTACAAACAGTGACAATGCCTGTTACAAAATTCAGATATACACCGATCTGACAGATCCATATGACCCGGAAAGCGGGACCGCTGCATATGCTGCTCCATATGAGTTTGAACAGCCAATCGCAGGTGTACAGACTATCAGTGTACCAGAGGTGGTTTTGAAACAGGGAAGCAGATATTCTGTTGTGATCACAAACAGTGGGATTGAAAAAATCAGCTTTGGAGTGGAAGCAAAGTCCAGTTATGGGAACTGGTTTACCTGTACGGCGGGGATAGAAACAGGGCAGACATTCTATAAGGGTGCATCGGAAACGGCCAGGTGGACAGATGGAAAGACGAAAAACTGGACGGCAAGGATCAAGGCACATACAAGGACCCTGAATCAGTCATGGGTGCCGGATACACCGGTATTTCAGGTGAAGGCATATAATTCCGGATATAACCTTATTTCATGGGAAAAAGTTTCCGGAGCTACAGGATATTATGTGTACAGAAAACCTGCAGCAGGTGGGAAGTGGTCCCAAATTGCAGATGTCGGGACATCGGAATTAAAATATAAAGATAGTAAGGTTACGGCTAATGCATCATACCGTTATACAGTAAAAGCATATTATGAAGCATCCGGAAAAAGATATTCAGGTAAATATAAAACCGGCGATGTGATTAAAGCAGCACCTGCAGTGCAGAAGGTTACTTCTGTGAAATCTGAGAAAAATGGAATCCGTATCCGGTGGAAGCCTCAGAAAAAATGTGACGGCTATTATATTTACAGAAAGAAAAAAGGTGGTTCCTATCAATTGATAAAGAAAATTTCCAATGGAAATAGTTCTTCTTATCTGGACAAAAAAGCACAAAAAGGTGTATCATACTATTATGCGGTAAAAGCATATGTTAAAGAGCCATATGGAAATACATACAGCAAATATAAAAGTTCATCTGCTGTAAAAAGAAAATAAGAAATGAAGGAAAGAGATTATGAAGAGAAGGTTTGGAACAGTAATAGCAATGGTACTGTGCTTTATTCTGACAGTGGTTTCTGTTTATGCGGATGATGGAAAGGGTCAGAATCCGGATTATGTAACAGATTATTATATGATCGTACAGAGTACACAGGGCGGGGTAGATATTTATGATGAAGCAGACACTCAGAGTGTTAAACTGAATGACAGCAAGATCCCAAATGGAACTGCCATTCACGTTCTGGGTGAGAAGAATGGAGCAGACAATAAAAAATGGGCATATACACAGTACCATGGAATGAACGGATATGTTCCTATGGATGATCTGGATCCGGCTTCCAGAGAAGAAGCTGCCAATGAGGAATATCGTACTTTCGGAGGCAAAGATGTGGATTTCGAAGTAAAGGTTCATGGAAACGATGGAAACGTATCGGTTTATAACGGACCTGGAGAGAAATTTGATCAGGTTTCAGGAACAGAGGGAATCGCAGATGGGACAACTGTACATATTTTTCAGTATGTTCAGGGAGAAGACGGAACAAACTGGGGGAAAACAGACACAGATGGTGTGACACAGGGATGGCTGAATCTTGATCGTGATACAGATTACGTAAATGAAAATGTATCCGCAGATGCACCGGAGGCTACAGGCACATCAGGAAATGTTCCGGTGGCTGCTGTTACACCAACACCGGAAGCAACTCCAACTCCGAAAGCCACACCAACACCAGAGGTAACACCTACAGAAAAAGTGACACCGACACCGGAGGCAACACCTACAGAAGAAGCAACACCGACACCGGAGGCAACACCTACAGAAGAAGCAACGCCAACACCGGAAGAAACAGAGAAGCCTGCTTCGACAGAAGACAAGGAATCCGATGATAAGCAGAGTCAGAAAACATCAGGAAAGAATGTAAAAGCAGATTCAGGAATGAAGAATCCTGTAATCTGGATTAGTGGTATCGGGATTATTGTTATCATAATTTTACTTATTTATTTCCTGAAGAAGAAAAAGTAAGAGTTAAAATCATTAAAGAATGCCGTCGACGGCAGAGAACAGTTACAAAATAAACAGTGGAACTAAAAGAGCAGCGCATCGGATGATGCAGCTGCTCTTTTTAGAAAATGTGTGTGTATAATTGAGACGTTATGAGGAAACCTCAAATCAGTCTTAATTAACAAAAACTATTAATGTGTGTGCATATATAGTCTACAATTTTTTTGCAATTTAATCAAGATGGAATTTTATAGAACGTGATATATTTTTGAGGAAAGAGGCTATTCAGACTTTTTACTTGCGTAACTCTGGCGGGAAACGTATAATAGGAAAAAGCAATACTCGAGGGTGAGGAAAAGAGGATGAAGATAACAGAAGAACTGTTAAATGAGATGAAAATTAAGGATGAGAACTTTTCTGACGGTCTGATCAAGCCGGACGGCGATTACGTAAGAATACCCAGAGGACATCTTCATGGAATGATGGAATTGCTTCCATGGACAGAGAACGAAATCTGGAAAATGATCCCGGATGATGATTCTCCGCTGTTCTGGCTGATTGAGAAAACAGGATGCGTTCTTACGGATTATAATAATTCTATTGGCATGAAGATGACACCTGCTCAGCAGACTGTGTTTGATATGATGCGAAAACATGGGGTTCTTACAGATGATTATTACGATCTGACGAAACAGAGGGAGAAAGTAAGAGAAGCCAGAGAACAAAAAGAGAACAGGAAACAATAGTTAAGTGTATATGAATATATGGGAGTGCAGCGATGGAAAAGCATGCTCATTAAAGTCATCCGATGCAGAAAAAACAATATACGATATTAAAAAGCAGCATATCAGAGTTATGGATCATAACCTGATATGCTGCTTTTAACGTGTCTGAAGAAAAATGAAATGTCAATCATAAAAACAAAACAAAAACAACCAGAACGGAAGAAAAAACAAATAAAAAACAACATAAAAGTTCAGAATATACATGTTGATTTATGTTGACTTCGCGATAGCCATAAGGTATAATGAATCTATATGAAAACATGGAGGATATTGCTGTCAGAATGATACCGGAATGTATTGGGGTCTGGTATGGGTGCAGCTTTTATTCATGAGAAAGGAGTAACATGGAAAAATTTCAAACATCAGATATTCCCAAGTCTCCCAGAATTCAGAAACTGGTAGATGCATTGTATGAACATATGCCGGTGATCGAATCAGCCAGAGCAAAGCTGATCACAGAATCTTATAAGGAAACAGAAGGAGAACCGATCATCACACGCAGAGCAAAGGCTTTTGCGCATATTCTTCATAATATTCCGATCATTATCCGTGACAATGAACTGATTGTCGGAAGCAGTACGATTGCGCCGAGGGGATGTCAGACATTTCCGGAGTTCTCTTATGAGTGGCTGGAAGCTGAACTGGATACAGTTGCGACCAGAACTGCGGATCCTTTTGAGATTGCTGAGGAGACCAAAGCCGAACTTAAGGAGGCAGATAAGTACTGGAAAGGGAAAACAACCAGTGAACTTGCAACTTCCTATATGGCACCGGAAGCAATCAAGGCAATTGAACACAATATTTTTACACCTGGAAATTATTTTTACAATGGTGTAGGACATGTAACAGTTAAATACTGGGAAGTACTGGAAACCGGTTTTGAGGGAATCATGGAGAAGGCTCAGAAAGAGCTGGATGGATGCAGTGTCGGTGACGGTAATTATGCAAGAAAGTCTCACTTCCTTGAGGCAGTGATTTTAAGCTGTAAGGCGGTGATCGATTATGCAGGCAGATATGCAAAACTTGCGCAGGAAATGGCGGCACAGACAAGTGATCCGGTAAGAAAACAGGAACTTTTTGTTATCGCAGAGAACTGCAGCAGGGTACCGGCAAAGGGTGCACAGAATTTCTATGAGGCATGTCAGTCATTCTGGTTTGTACAGCAGCTTCTTCAGATGGAATCCAGTGGACATTCTATTTCACCGGGGCGCTTTGATCAGTATATGTATCCATATTATAAGAAGGATATGGAAGCAGGAACTATTACCCGAGAGTTCGCACAGGAATTGATGGATTGCATCTGGGTTAAATTAAATGACCTGAATAAATGTCGTGATGCGGCTTCAGCGGAAGGATTTGCAGGATATAGCCTTTTCCAGAATCTGATCGCGGGTGGTCAGAATAAAGAGGGAGAGGATGTAACTAACGATCTTTCTGTTATGTGTATTCAGGCATCCATGCATGTGCATCTTCCGGCTCCATCACTTTCTGTGAGAGTATGGAATGGTTCTCCGCATGAATTCCTGATAAAGGCAGCCGAGCTTACGAGAACAGGAATCGGACTTCCTGCATATTACAATGATGAGGTGATTATTCCGGCACTGCAGAACAGAGGCTTATCTCTGGAGGATGCCAGAGAGTACAATATCATCGGATGTGTGGAACCGCAGAAAGCCGGTAAGACAGAAGGGTGGCATGATGCCGCATTCTTTAATATGTGCAGACCTCTGGAACTTGTTTTTTCGAATGGTATGGATAAAGGTGAGATGGTGGGAATCCCTACCGGCGATGTCACTCAGATGAAGACCTTTGATGAATTCTTTGACGCATATAAGAAACAGATGGAATACTGCATTTCCTTGCTGGTGAATGCAGATAATGCTATTGATGTAGCTCATGCGGAACGCTGTCCGTTACCATTCCTTTCCTGTATGATAGATGACTGTCTGAAAGAAGGCAAGTCTGTCCAGGAAGGTGGAGCTGTTTACAACTTTACAGGTCCTCAGGGATTTGGAATCGCCAATATGGCAGATGGACTTTTTGCAATCCGCAAACTGGTCTATGAGGATAAGAAAGTATCTATGAAAGAACTTAAGGAAGCTCTTGCATGGAACTATGATAAAGGACTGGATGCGCAGTCCGCCGGTGATATGACAGAGATGATCATGAAGGCAATGCAGAAAGCAGGCAGAAATGTGGATGCTTCCACTGCAGAAGGACTTCTGAAAACTTTCATGGGAATGAAACCGGGTGAACAGAAGACACAGAGATTCAAAGAAATCCACGATATGATCGATGAAGTTCCGAAATTTGGAAATGATATTCCGGAAGTTGATTATTTTGCAAGAGAAGTTGCCTATACATATTCCAAACCGCTTCAGAAGTATAACAATCCAAGAGGCGGAAAGTTCCAGGCAGGTCTGTATCCTGTATCTGCAAATGTACCGCTGGGCGGACAGACAGGAGCGACGCCGGATGGAAGATATGCACACACACCTGTTGCAGACGGCGTTTCGCCATCTGCGGGCAAGGATGTAAAGGGACCTACGGCAGCGGCAACTTCCGTATCCAGACTGGATCATTTTATTGTATCCAACGGAACACTTTTTAATCAGAAATTTCACCCATCCGCACTTTCAGGAAGAGAGGGACTGGAGAAATTCGTTGCACTGATCCGCGGATACTTTGACCAGAAGGGAATGCACATGCAGTTTAATGTAGTTGACAGGCAGACACTGCTGGATGCACAGGAACATCCTGAGAAATATAAACATCTGGTAGTACGCGTGGCAGGCTACAGTGCACTGTTTACGACACTTTCCCGTTCCCTTCAGGATGATATCATCCGTCGTACAGAACAGGGCTTCTGATTCAGACGTTTTTTGCAGGAAGTAAAAGTGACAGGCAGAGGATGTATGGATAACAGAATAAGAAAGGAAAAGCATGGACTATTTGGATACAAAGGGCAGAGTGTTTGATGTCCAGAAATATTCTATTCATGATGGACCGGGTATAAGGACGATCGTATTTCTGAAAGGTTGTGTCCTGCGGTGCAAATGGTGCTGCAATCCGGAATCTCAGGAATATAAGATCCAGACAATGAAAGTGCAGGGAGAAGACAAGGTCATCGGACGTGATGTGACAGTCAGGGAGATGATTGAAGAAGTTGAGAAAGACAGGGTATACTATTACCGCTCGGGCGGAGGTATGACTCTTTCCGGCGGAGAATGTCTCTGTCAGCCGGAATTTGCAGGAGCACTTCTGAGAGCTGCCAAAGAGAGAGGGATTTCTACTGCGATCGAGAGTATGGCATGTGCAAAATGGGAGACGATTGAGACAATCTTACCGTATCTGGATACTTATTTAATGGATATTAAACATACAAATCCTGCGAAACATAAAGAATTTACAGGACGTTCTAATGAACTGATGATGGAAAATGCCAGAAAAGTGGCGCTTTCCGGTAAAACCAGGCTGGTAATCCGTGTACCGGTGATACCCACATTTAATGATACAGTGGAGGAAATCCAGGGGATTGCAAGGTTTGCAGACACACTTCCCGGAGTGGACAAGATTCATCTTCTTCCGTATCACAGACTTGGACAGGATAAATATGAGGGACTTGGCAGACCATATCTGATGGGAAATGTGGAACCACCGTCCAAAGAACATATGGAAACATTAAAAAAGGCAGTACATGCGGTCTGCGGTCTGGACTGTCAGATCGGTGGATGAGGTATTTTTTGCATCTGATACGATTATTGGAATAAAAAAAGAAAAAACAAACAAAAACAACACAATAAAACCCGTAAAAACAACATAAAACAACGGAAATGTATTGACTTTTTATGACCGATAGTGTAAAATCACAGGTAGAAACGTCAAAAACTATATCAATGCCTTAAGGAGGAAAATGAGCATGGTAAACGAATATGAAATCAAAAAACAGATCTGCGACATCGGAAGAAGAATCTACAGCCGCAACATGGTAGCTGCAAACGATGGTAACATCTCTGTAAAACTGAACGACAACGAATTTCTTTGCACACCTACAGGTGTATCCAAAGGTTTTATGACACCGGAGTATATCTGTAAAGTAGACAGAGAGGGAAATGTGATCCAGGCTAACCCGGGATTCAAACCATCCTCTGAAATCAAAATGCATATGAGAGTTTATGAGAAGAGACCGGACGTAGGTTCTGTTGTGCATGCTCATCCGATTTATGCAACATCTTTTGCAATTGCAGGTATTCCGCTGACACAGCCAATCATGCCTGAAGCAGTTATCTCACTTGGATGCGTTCCGATCGCTGAATACGGTACACCATCTACAATGGAGATTCCGGATAATCTTGAGAAATACCTTCCATATTTCGATGCAGTTCTTCTTGAGAACCATGGAGCATTGACATGGAGCACAGACTTAAACGCAGCTTACATGAAGATGGAATCTGTTGAGTTCTACGCACAGCTTCTGTATCAGTCAAAAGTTCTTGGCGGACCTAAGGAATTTGATGAGAAGAACATTGAGAAACTTTATGAAATTCGTCGTAAATTCGGTATGGCTGGTAAACATCCGGCAAACCTCTGCCTGAACAAAGACGGCAAGAACTGTCATAACTGCGGTGGAGCATGTCAGGACGGAGAATTCAAGAAATTCCCTGGATATCAGTATGATTTCGTAGGTGGAGATTCAAAACCGGCAGAGAATAATGCTGCATCTGATGCACAGTTAGTTGCTGAGATTACAAAACAAGTAATGGCTCAGTTAGGAATGAAATAAGAGCATAGATAATCAAGGAGGACAGTCTCATGCCAATTAATGAGAATATGGTACAGGAAATTGTACAGGAAGTTATGGCAAAAATGCAGATAGCAGACGCTCCGACTGGCAAACATGGCATTTTTAAAGAAATGAATGATGCAATTGAAGCTGCCAAGAAATCACAGCTTATTGTAAAGAAAATGTCCATGGATCAGAGAGAAAAAATTATTACCTGCATTCGTAAGAAAATAAAAGAAAATGCAGAAGTAATGGCACGCATGGGTGTGGAAGAGACCGGTATGGGAAATGTAGGAGATAAGATTCTCAAACATCATCTCGTAGCTGATAAGACACCGGGAACAGAAGTTATTACAACAACTGCATGGTCAGGAGACAGAGGATTAACTCTTATTGAAATGGGACCTTTCGGTGTAATCGGTGCGATTACTCCATGTACCAATCCAAGTGAAACAATTTTATGTAATACAATGGGAATGCTTGCAGGAGGAAATACAGTTGTATTTAATCCTCATCCGGCAGCAATCAAGACTTCCATTTATGCGATCAATCTTCTGAATGAAGCATCATTAGAGTCCGGCGGACCGGATAATATTGCGGTTACTGTAGAGAAACCTACTCTTGAAACTAGCAATGTAATGATGAAACATAAAGACATCCCGCTTATTGCAGCAACCGGGGGACCTGGAGTTGTAACTGCAGTTCTTTCTTCCGGCAAACGTGGCATTGGTGCAGGTGCAGGAAACCCTCCGGCACTTGTTGATGAAACAGCTGACATCCGTAAAGCGGCAACAGACATTGTAAACGGATGTACATTTGATAACAATCTTCCATGTATCGCAGAGAAAGAGATCGTAGCAGTTTCTTCTATCGTAGATGAGTTGATGCATTATCTTGTAACTGAGAATGATTGTTATCTTGCATCTAAAGAAGAACAGGATAAACTTACAGAAGTAGTTCTGGCAGGCGGAAAACTGAACCGTAAATGTGTCGGACGTGACGCAAGAACACTTCTTTCCATGATCGGTGTCAATGCACCGGCAAATATCCGCTGTATCGTATTTGAAGGACCGAAGGAACATCCGCTGATCACAACAGAGCTTATGATGCCGATCCTTGGTGTAGTAAGAGCAAGAGATTTTGATGATGCAGTGGAACAGGCAGTATGGTTAGAACACGGAAATCGCCATTCTGCACATATCCATTCAAAGAATATTGATAATATCACAAAATATGCGAAAGCAATTGATACAGCAA